>Ga0209467_1000313_pt1 | contig 78362 bp, 69 predicted proteins | sample Higcelwee11metaG_FD_187175 | JGI IMG/M metagenome (GOLD analysis project Ga0209467, IMG submission 187175) | Freshwater pond sediment microbial communities from the University of Edinburgh, under environmental carbon perturbations - High... | ecosystem: Environmental > Aquatic > Freshwater >...
GCTTTTCCCGGGGCGACGAGGTGCTCATGATGACCGCCCGGGTCATCGTCAACACCATCCGCAGCCTGCCCGGCATCCGGTCCTTCGTGGGCCATGTGGGCGGCGACGACTTCGTGTTCATCGTGCCGCCGGAGGTGGCCGAGGACGCCTGCCGCCGTCTGGTGGCCACCTTCGACGGCATCGTGCCCAGCTTCTACGACCCCGAGGACCGGGAGCGCGGCAGCATCCAGTCCACGGACCGGGAGGGCCGCCTGCGCATCTTTCCGCTCATGGCCATCTCCCTGGCCGTGGTCTTTAACCGTGACGGGCGCCTCAAACACTACGGCGAGGCCTCCCAGATCGCCATGTCGCTGAAGAAAAAGGCCAAGGAAAACCCCAAAAGCTGCTATGTCCTGGACCAAAGACGCGGGGACCCCCCGCCATTCGCGCCGGACTTCCCCGACTGAGGCCGGAGACGTCCCCGCCCCGTTGCCCGAGTCCGTGCGCGGCTTCGTGGACTATCTGGCCGGGCAGAAGGGCTATTCGGCGGCCACGGTGGCGGCCTACGCCGGGGACGCGGCCCAGTTCGAGGCCTATCTCGGCCGCCGGGGCCTGACCCTGGCCGAGCCGGGTCTGGTGACCCGGGACCACGTGCGCGGCTTTCTGGCCGAACTGCACCGCATCCGACTGTCCAAGACCTCCATGGGCCGCAAGCTCTCCAGCCTGCGCGGCCTGTTCCGCTTTTTTCTGCGGCGGCGGCTGGTGGCGGCAAGCCCCCTGGCCGGGATGAAAAATCCCAAAAGCGAGAAGCGCCACCCCGGGGTCCTCAACGCCGACCAGGCCAAGGCCCTGGTGGAGTCCGGCGATCCCCTGGACCCCCGCCGCCTGCGCGACATGGCCCTGGCGGAGCTTTTGTACGGGGCGGGGCTGCGCATAAGCGAAGCCGTGTCCCTCGATATGTTCGACGTGGATTTGTCCCGGGGGCTGGCCCGGGTTCTGGGCAAGGGCGGCAAGGAGCGGCTGGCCCCGGTGGGCGAGGCGGCCAGACGGCGCATGCTGGAGTACCTCCAGGTACGCGGGGCCTTCACCCCGGCTGCGGGCGAGAAGGCGCTTTTTCTGGGTTCGCGCGGGGCCAGGCTCGGCAGGCGGCAGGCGGCCCGCATCCTTGAGGACATGGCCGCCCTGGCCGGGCTGCCCCAGCACGTACACCCGCACATGCTGCGCCACAGCTTCGCCACCCACATGCTCCAGGCCGGGGCCGACCTGCGCAGCGTACAGGAGCTGCTGGGGCATTCGCGGCTGGCCACCACCCAGCGCTATACCCATCTGGACCTGACCCGCATCATGCAGACCTACGACGCCGCCCACCCCTTGGCTACGGCCGGTCCCGGACATGCGGCGGCGCCGGATGAGGCGGGGGGCGACGCTGCGGCCAAGCCGGGCAGGAGGCGGCGGAAATGAACCGTGAGGACGACCGCCCGCAGGGACATTTTCTGGGCCGTCGGCCGCGCCGTCCCATGCCGCCGGGGCGGCTGGCGGCGATGTTCGCCTTGTTCGTGGCCCTTTTGATCTACCAGCGCCAGTACGTCATGCTGGCCCTGGCCGGGGTGGGGCTGATCCTCTACGGCTATCTGACCCGCGGCCAGGATTGAGGCCGGGGACGCAGACTTGAGGTGCGTGGCGGGCGACGGGCGCAAAAAAAGCGGCCGTATCGCCGCTTTGCAGGGGGCACGCAACCCCCGGCCCTTTCGGGTCGTTTGGAAAAGCCGGTCGCCGGACGGCCGCTAGAAGCGCGCCGGGTCGGCCCTATGGTCCAGGGCGGACCGTTCCGCCCGTTTGGGCAGGGGAAGCCGTGACGTCAGATCCGGCACGGGGCTTATCCCTCGGAATTCCTCTTCGCGCGGCTTCAAGGGCTTGGGGTCGAAGGTCTGGGAGGCATGGGCCGAATCGCCGCCCATCAGTTCCCGCACCACCGATCCTCCGGCGGCGCTCCATTCCCCGCCCTTGACGCACAGGGCTGCAAAAAGACCCGCGAAAAGGAAGAATTTCAGGGAGTAACTCATCCTGCTTCTCCTCGCTGTGAGACGTAAGACTGCGGGCGCCAGTTGTTCCAGCACGCCAGGGACAGCCTTGAGAAGGCCTCTCCCCACATGTGACTTCAGGGCGTAAACGGATTTTCCCGTGTTGGCAACCCCGGACGTGTGAATTTTTGTTCATGGTCAAAGGCGGACGCGGCCGCCCCGTCGCCCCTGCCCGTTTCCGGCCGGAGGCTTACTTGTACACGTCGCCGCGCGGCCCAAGGCCTGCAATGACCACGGCCTTGTTTTCCCGGTCCGCCACGAACAGAATCCGCCACCGGCCGACGCGAAGCCGCCAGCCGTCATGGTCGCCTTTGAGTCTGGCCACGTCCCCGGCGAAGGGGTCCGTCTTCAAGGCCGACATGGCGTCAAGAAGCCTTTCCCTTTCCTTTCGCGGCAACCTGGACAGATATCGTTTTTCTTTCTCCAGGATGATGACCGACCAGGGGGCAGGGCTGTCAGCCATCGCAATCGTCCAGGAGCTCCCGCCGCACATCGTCCAACGATTCCCCCTGCCCGGCCCGGTACTCGGCCAGGGCCTCGGCCATTCGCTTTTCTTCCAGGGGCGACAGACCGTCCTCGGGATTTATTTTGAGCCATTCCGAGTTCACGGCATCCATGACGATCTCGCGGACCTTGCGGCGGGTTTCCAGTTTGAGCAGCACAACCCGCTTGTACTCTTCCGGGGTCACGCGGACGGTTATGGTCCTGGTCCTGGGTTCGACGGTCTCGCGCATGGTTCGCCTCCTCCCTCACGGCGCCTCGACGACTGCCGGATGTATAAAAGCAGTCTTTTTATCGACGCGACTGTTTAAAAAGTCAATGGGGAGTCCGAGTCCAGGGCAGGGGGAACACGCACAGCGCCCGCCCCGTCTCCGGAGAGAGGGGGCGGGCGCTGCGAGCATTTCTCGGCGGCGTCTTCAAAGACGCGCCGCATGTTTTGAGGCGGGCGCCTTAGCGCAGATACTTGAGAAACTCCCCCGAGGGGGTCATGATCATCCTGGTGTTCTCCTGGGTGGCGGCCTTGTAGGCGTCCATGCTGCGCACGAAGGCGTAAAAATCCGGGGCGCGCTTCAGGGATTCGGCGAAGATGCCGGCGGCCTCGGCGTCGCCGTCGCCGCGCAGGACGTCCGCCTTGCGCTGGGCCTCGGCCACGATCACCGTGCGTTCCCGGTCGGCGGCGGACTTGATCTTGTCCATCTCCTCCTGGCCCTCGGAACGGTACAGCTTGGCCTCCCGGATGCGCTCCGAGCGCATGCGGTTGAAGATGGCCTGTTCGTTCTGGGGCGGCAGGTCGGTGCGCTTGATGCGCACGTCCACCACCTCGAGGCCGTAGGGGGAGAGCAGTTCGTTGGTCTTGGCCGTCACCAGGGACATGATCTCGGGGCGTTTTTCCGAGACCAGCTCGTGCAGGGTGAATCGCCCGAGCACCACGCGCAGCTCCGCGTAGATGATGTCCTCAAGCCGGGCCTGGGCCCGCTGCTGGGTGCGCAGGGTGCGGTAGAACTGGAGCGGGTCGGTGATGCGCCAGCGGGAATAGTTGTCCACGACCATGGTCTTTTTGTCCCGGGTCAGGATCTCGGCGGCCTTGGTGCCGTAGTCCAGGATGCGGGAATCGAGAAAGATGACGTTTTGCACGAAGGGCAGCTTGAAATGCAGCCCCGGCTCCTTGGTGTCGCTCACGGGCTTGCCCAGTTGCAGGACGATGGCCCGCTCGGTCTCGTCCACCATGAACACGCTCTGGCTGACGCCCACCACGGCGATCACGGCGATCACGGCCAGGATGATGGAGACTTTCGACATGGCTAGTTCCCCCCTTCCGGCCGGGCGGGTTTGGCCGCCTCGGCCTCGGAACGCGGCGCGCGGCGCGCCCCTGGCTCCAGGGGCAGATACGGCACGGCTTGGCGCAGGGCCTCGTCGGAGAGGATGATCTTGTCCAGGGCCGGGTTTCTCAGGATGGTCTCCATGTTCTCCAGGTACAGGCGCTGCCGGGTGACCTCCGGGGCCTTGGCGTATTCGTTGGCCAGGGCGGTGAAGCGGGCGGCCTCGCCCTGGGCCTTGCGCACGGACTGGTCCTTGTAGGCCAGGGCCTGGTTCTCCATGGAGGCGGCCAGCCCCCGGGCCTTGGGCAGGATGTCGTTGCGGTAGGCCTCGGCCTCGTTGACCAGGCGCACCCGGTCCTCACGGGCGCTGGCCACGTCCTTGAAGGCGTCGATGACCTCGCGCGGGGGATGCACGTCCTGGAGCTGCACGGCCACCACGTCGATGCCGCTTTCGTATTTGTCCATCATGCGCTGCAGCAGGGCCAGGGTGGCGGTCTGGATGGCCACCTTGCCGTCGGTCAGGGCGGAATCGATCTTGTCGTTGCCGATGACCTCGCGCATGGCGGCCTCGGCGGCGTTTTTCAGGGTCTCGTCCGGGCGGTCGAGGCGGAAGAGATATTTCACCGGGTCGCTAATCTGGTACTGGACGATGAACTGCACATCCACGATGTTCTCGTCGCCCGTGAGCATGAGCGACTCCTCGGGCACGTCACGGTACTGCTGGCCCTGTCCCTCGCGGCTGCCCAGCGTCCGAAAGCCCACCTCGATTCGCCGCACCTGGGAGACCTTGGGCGTCTGGACGGTCTCTATGGGGTAGGGTAAATGATAGTGCGGCCCTGGCCCCGTGACGTAGGAATAGGCCCCGAACCGCTGCACCACGCCGGTTTCGTCCGGCTCTACGATGTAGATGCCGCTTAGGAGCCAGACGACGGCCACCGCCAGGATGGCCAGCTTCGGGCCTCCGGGGATGCGGTTTTTCAAATCCGCGAGCCGTTTGAACTCGTCGCCGATGCGTCCGAAATCCGGAGGCGGGGGCCCTTGCCGACGTTTTTGCTCCTGGAGCTTTTCCCAATCCCAGTTCATGATACCTTGGATAGGGAAGATTGCGGCAGAGGTCAAGGAAGGGCGATCATATTTTATTTCAGCGAATTAACGAACGCAAAGCCGGGAGAGGTCTGGTGAAGGACATCCACGCGGAGATATTTCGCGCCTACGACATTCGCGGCGTGGTGGACAAGGATTTGGATCCGCAGCGGGTCTTTTGCCTGGGGCAGGCCATCGGCACGTTTTTTCGCCGCCAGGGCCGCGACTGCGCCGTGGTGGGCCGCGATTGCCGGGAAAGCTCGCCGGAATACATGGCGCGGCTTGCCGCCGGGCTGTGCTCCTGCGGCGTGGACGTCATCGCCGTGCACATGGTCCCCACCCCGGCCTTTTATTTCGCGGTCAGACACCTGGGAAAATCCGCCGGGGTCATGGTCACGGCCAGCCACAACCCTCCGGAATACAACGGCTTCAAGATATGGGCCGGGGAAGGGGCCATCCACACCACGGACATCGCGGCCGTGTACGGGATCATGCAGGCCGGGGAGTTCGCCACCGGCCGGGGGCTGGTCTCGGAGCACGACATCACCCCCTCCTATCTGGAGGCCGTGACACAGGGCATGACCCTGTCCCGGCCGGTGTCCGTGGTGGTGGACGGCGGCAACGGCGCGGCCGGGCTTTTGGCCGTCTGCGCCCTGCGCCGGGCAGGGGCCGTGGTCACGCCGCTTTTTTGCGAGCCTGACGGCCGTTTTCCCAACCACCATCCGGACCCGGTCGTGGAAAAAAACGTCCGGCAGTTGGCGGCTGCGGTGCGCGAGACGGGCGCGGACTTCGGCGTGGGCCTGGATGGCGACGGCGACCGGCTGGGGGTGGTGGACGAGAAGGGGGACATGGTCTTCGGGGACCGGCTGCTGGCGGTCTTCGCCCGGGAGGTGCTGGCCGAACGTCCCGGGGCCACAGTCATCGGCGAGGTCAAGTGCAGCCATCTCCTGTTTCGTGATATCGAGGCCCACGGCGGCCACGCGATCATGGGCGCGGCCGGACATTCGCTCATGAAGGACGCCATGCGCCGCACCGGGGCGCTTTTGGCCGGGGAGATGAGCGGGCACATGTTTTTTGCGGACCGCTACTTCGGCTTTGACGACGCCACCTACGCGGCCCTGCGTCTGGCCGGGATCGTCAGCCGCTCTCCTGGGCCGGTGTCCGGGCTTCTGGCCGACTGGCCGCAGACGGCGAGCACCCCGGAGCTTCGCGTGGACTGCCCGGACGCGGTGAAATTCGCCGTGGTGGACCGGGCCATGGCCCATTTCCGGGGTACGGCCGAGATCATCGACGTGGACGGACTGCGGCTGGTCTTCCCAGACGGCTGGGCGCTTGTGCGGGCCTCCAACACCCAGCCCGCCCTGGTCCTTCGTTTCGAGGCCGACACCCCGCAGCGCCTGGCCGAGATCCGGCGCATGGTGGAGGAACCCCTGGCCGACTGGATACGCCAGGCCAGCGCCTAGCCCTCCCTTTACATCCGGGACAAATCATCGCATTCTCGCCCCATACCGCCGTACCCCACACAAAGCCAACTAAGCGCGTCCGGGCCGTTCTCCCGCGCTCACGTAACTACGGATCGCTCCATGCGCAGCAAAAAATTCTGGATCATCGTCGTCCTGTGTCTGGCGGCCGCTTTTGCGGCCTTCAAATATTTCAGCGGCCAGGACAAGGCCCCCAAGGTCCTGGCCGAGTCCGAGGTCCGCACCGGATCGGTGCGCAAGGTCCTGGAGGCCACGGGCATCATCAAGGCCCAGGTGGGGGCCATCGTCAAGATCGGGGCCAGGGCCACGGGGACCATCGAGGACATGCGGGTCAAGGTGGGCGACACGGTGAGCGCCGGGCAGGTCATCGCCCTGGTGGACTCCCGGGAGGACCGTTCGCGCCAAAACGAGGCCACGGCCCGGCTGGCCCGCACCGAGGCGGAACTGCGCCAGGTGCTGGAAGTCTCTCCCAAGCTCATCGCCGAGGCCGAGGCCGAGCTGGCCCTGTCCCAGGCCAAACACGACTACGCCGCCACCAACCTCACGCGCCAGCAGCAGCTTTTCACCCAGGCCCTGGTGTCGCGCGACGTCCTGGATCAGGCTAGGCGCGACGCCCTGGTGGCCAAAAACGAGCTGGCCGCCCGCGAGGTCACCCTGTCCCGCACCAAGACGGAATTCGAAAAGGAGCGCATCAAGGCCGAACGCTCCATGGAGGAGGCCCAGGCCGCCCTGGTCACGGCCGAGACCAAGCTCACCTATTCCCGGGTCATAAGCCCCATCGACGGCGTGGTGGCCAGCGTCACCGTGCAGCAGGGCGAGACCGTGGTGGCCGGGCTTCAGGTGGCCAACCTGATCACCGTGCTCGACCCCACCCGCCTGGAGATGTGGGTCTACGTGGACGAGACGGACGTTGGGCAGGTGACCCCGGGCATGCGTGTGGAGTTTCGCGTGGATTCCCTGCCCGGCGAGGTCTTTTCCGGAGCTGTGGACCAGATCTATCCCCAGCCCGAGATCCGCGACAACATCGTCTATTATCAGGCCCTGGTGCGCCTGGACCCGGTGCAGTCCCGCGCGCTTAGGCCGGAGATGACCACCCACTGCCAGATCGTGGTCCAGGAAAAAAAGGACGTGCTGGTCATCCCCAACGCGGCGCTCAAGTGGGTGGGCAGCTCCCAGGTGGTCTTCGTGGTCGGGGACGGCGGCGCGGTGCGCGAGACGCATCCCGAACTGGGGCTGGCGGGCTTAAACGAGACCGAGGTGCTCTCGGGCCTGTCCGCCGGGGACAAGGTGGCGGTGCAGATCGTATTGCCGGGCGCCCCGCGCCCGGCGGCGGCCTCCGGGCAAGCCCCTTCGGGCGGCCAGGGCGGCCAGGGCGGACCAGGAGTCGGCAGGGGCGCAGGCGGCGGCTCCCCCGGCCGCTAGGCCCCAAGGCGCACCCATGAACGCATCCCCTTTAAACATGGCCGCGTCCTCAGTCCCGCCCGGCACGCCCGTGGTGCGCCTGGAGGACATCTGCAAGAGCTACCAGCTCGGCGAGACCCGTTCGCATGTCCTGCGCGACGTGTCGTTTTCCATCGAGGTCGGCGAGTTCACCGCCATGCAGGGGCCGTCGGGCTCCGGCAAATCCACGCTTTTGCACATCCTGGGGCTTCTCGACCGGCCCACCTCGGGCCGCTATTTCCTGTGCGGCGAGGACGTGGCGGGGCTTGACGACGACGCCTTGTCCGCGCGGCGAAACGCCACCATCGGCTTCGTGTTCCAGAGCTTCTACCTCATCCCCTACGCCACGGCCCTGGACAACGTGCTTTTGCCCGGCATGTACGCCGCCACCCCCAAGCACGCCCTGCGCGAACGCGGCCTGGCCCTGCTCGAACAGGTGGGGCTGGCCGACCGGGCCGGGCACAAGCCCTCCCAGCTCTCGGGCGGCCAGCAACAGCGCGTGGCCCTGGCCCGGGCGCTCATCAACAACCCCGACCTGATCCTGGCCGACGAGCCCACCGGCCAGCTCGACTCCAAGACCGGCGAGGAGATCATGTCGCTTTTGGCCGAAATCAACGCCCGGGCCCAGAAGACCGTGGTGGTGGTCACCCACGACGACGCCACGGCGGCCTACGCCCGGCGCAGGATACTGGTTCATGACGGCCGGGTGGTCTGACGTCGCGCACACGGCGCGCCTTTTTGCCCGTGTTTTCGGCATGGCCGTCATGTCCATCCGGGCCCAGAGGCTGCGCGGGGCGTTCGTGGCCGGGGCCGTGGCCCTGGGGATCGCGGCGCTCACGGTCATCGTGGCCTCGGTGGACGGGGCGCGGCAAAAGGCCATGGAGATTGTGGAGTGGTTCGGCCCAAGCGCGGTGATGATCCTTGGCGGCGACATCGAGAACCGGCCCGTGGGGCAGCGGGTCCTGACCCTGACCTGGGACGACGCCCGGACCATCAGCCGGTCCCTGCCCGGGGTGTCGGCCGTGGTTCCCATGCGGTCCAGGTCCTCGACCATGCTCCGCTACGAGGCCAAAAACGTGGTGGTTTCGGTGGTGGTGGGGGCCACGCAGGACTATGCCGGGACCTGGGACTGGCCCCTGGACGAGGGCCGCGACCTGACCCTTGAGGACATCGAGCGTTCGGCCAAGGTCTGCCTCATCGGCGACGCCCCGGCCAAGGCCCTTTTCGGCGACGCCTCCCCCTTGGGCAAGACCATCCTGGTCCAGGACCTGCCGGTGCAGGTGGTGGGGCGCCTAGCCTACCGGGGGTTCACCGGCGGCGGCGGGGACACCTCGGTGGACGACCGGATCATCCTGCCCATCACCACCCTGACCCAGCGTTTCAACATGGACCGCAAGTATTTCCGGGGTCTTCGGGTCAAGTTTCATGACCCGGAGCTCATGGACGCCCACCTGGAGAACCTGAAATCCCTGCTGCGGCGCCAGCATGACATCGCCCCGGGCCAGCCCGACGACTTTTCGCTCTTGTCGGCGGCGGACATCCTGAAGTTTTTGTCGGCCGTGACCGGCGGCATGACCGTTTTTTTGGGCATCACGGCCGGGGTGGCGATTTTAGTGGGCGGGTTCGTGCTGGCCAATCTCATGTATCTCAGCGTCAGCGAACGGCGCGAGGAGATCGGGCTGCGCAAGGCGCTGGGGGCGCCGGGGTGGGCGGTGACGGTGCAGTTTTTGTGCGAGGCGTGCCTTTTGACCATGCTCGGGGCGGTGTTCGGCATCGGGCTTGGCGTGGCCATCGGCGAGGTGCTGTCCGGGCTTGGGATGCTAAAGCTCGTGCTGACGCCGAAAATCCCCATCCTGTCGTTTGCGGCGGCCATCGCCATCGCCCTGGTCTTCGGACTCAAGCCCGCCCGCAAGGCCGCCGCGCTCGATCCCATCGAGGCCCTGCGCGGAGGCGGCGACGACGGCTGACCTTCCGGGTCAGCCCATGGCCCGCACCTGCTCCAGCATGAGCGGCGACGGCCGGATCCCCCGGTAGGGCGACGGATCGTCCGTAGCCGCGCAAATCTCGTCGAACGCCCGCCGCGCCCCGGCATCGTCTCCGGCCGCCCGCCGGGCCATGCCGCCCTCAAGGCGCATCTTCCACAGCAGGTGGGCCGCCTCGGGAAAATTCTCCATGGAGATGTCCAGGAAGCGCAGACAGGCCGTAAATCCCAGATCGAAAAAGCCTATGGCCCGGGCGAAGTTTTTTTCTTCGTGCCGCGCCGCAAGCCCCAGGCCGTAGCAGATGCCGAACAGGCAGTAGGGCAGCCTCCCCCCCAGGTCCTCGAAGTCCGTCGCCGCCTCAAGCCGTGCCGCCACAGCCTCCAGGTCATCCAGGTCCAGGCCGTAGGCGGCCGCCACGGCCCGGCGCAGGCTTGGTGCGATGCTGGCGCAAAGGGGGAGAAGCCCCAGGTGCGTCGCGTCGCTCATGGCCCGGTACAAAAAGCCGATCATCACGGACCCCTGCCCGGTCATGCGTCCGGCGGCGTCCAGCATGTACTTCAGGATGGCCGCCGGATCGCGGTGCGGGTCCGGTCTAAGCCGCAAGGGCTGGCGCGAGGCGTGGGCGATGAGCTGGTGCCCCGACTTCCCCACATGGACGTGCGCAAAGTCGAATCGGTCAAGAAGCCGCCGCAGGCCCTGCTCCGAAAAAAGGACGGTGTGGAAATGCGGGGACAAGACCCCCAAAAGCGTGGCCGGGTCTGTGTCCGGATCGATCATCTCGGCGTTGGGCGTCCCCAGGATGAGCACCCCGTCCGGGGTCAGCCGGGAGAGCAGCATGGCTGCGAAGGCCTCCGGATCTCCAACATGCTCCAACACCTCGGAACTGTAGACCACATCGAAGCGGGCAGCCTTTAGGGCCCGGACGTTATCCAGGTAGTCGTTGTAGATGCTCGCCCCAAGGGCGGCCTTCCCGGCCGCGCCCATGCGGGAGGGCTCGACGCCCACGGCCTTCCAGCCCAGGGCATGCGTGGCGAAATCCAACGACAGGCCGAAACCGCAGCCCACGTCCAGAAGACGCCGGGGGCCCGGCCCGAGACGCAGGGAGAGCAGGGGCTGCACGATGCTGCCGATGCCCGCGCCGACCTCCATGTAATACTGGATATGCCGGTCGGTATAGAGCCTGTCGCTGTCGAGCGGGACGAAGGGATCGTAGAAATGGCCGCCGCATTCCGAGCAGGCGTACAGGGAGAGGGTTTCGCCCGTAAGCGGGCTGGTCACCCGCAGGCGCAGGGTCTGGTTTTCGCGCCCGGCGCACATGGGGCAGCGGGCCGTGCGGCCGGGTTCGTTATGCCAGGCGATCATGGGGGCGCCTCGGTCACGGGGTCTTTTCCCGGCGTTGTCCCGGGGGATATGCAGGCAGGCAGGCGGCCGTCTCCGCCTGTCGGACGCGCCGCCTCACACCGGCAGCCGCACCGTGAACGTGGTCCCCTTGCCCGGCGAGGAGGCGTAGGCGATCTCGCCCTTGTGGTCCTCCACGATGCGCTGGCACACGGCCAGCCCCAGGCCGGTGCCGCTCTCCTTGGTGGTGCAGAAGGGCTCGAAGATGCGTCCGGCCACGTCCGGCGGGATGCCGCCCCCGGTGTCCGCCACGCGAAGCTCGGCATACCCGTCGACGAAATCCGTCGCGACCCGTATCTCGCCGCCGCCCGGCATGGCCTCGGCCGCGTTTTTCATCAGGTTGATGAGCACCTGGCGCACCCGGTTGGCGTCATGCGGCACCGGCGGAATGCCCTGGGCCGTCTCCACCTGCACCGTGATTCCCCGGGTCTTGAGCCCTTCGGCCATCATCTTCGCCGTGTCCTCCACCGTGACGCCGATGTCGGAGGCCTCGATATGCGGCGGAGTCGGGCGGCTGAAATCGCGCACCTCGCCCAAAAGGTTCTCCAGGCGTCCGGCCTCCTGCTCGATGATTTTCAGCTTCTCCACGTCCGTATCGCCCTCGGGCAGGTGTTTGCGGACCTGCCTGGCGAATCCGGCCATGAGCATGAGCGGATTTTTGATCTCGTGGGAGATGTGCGCCGCCGCCTGGCCGATGGCCGCGAAGCGCTCCGAGCGGATGAGCTTCTCCTGGGCCCTGACCAGCTCCTCCTTTTTGCGCGTCACCTCCGTGCCGAGCATCCGGGAAAAGCGCAGGGAATAAAACATGGCCACCACAAACCCGCAAAAGACCACGGCCTCGAAAAGCCCGACCAGCAGCCATTCCCGCACCACCAGCCGCCCGATGAGCCCCTGCACCTCGGTCTCCGGCGCGGCCAGACACACCCCCCAGATGTTTCCCGCGTCGTCCGTGTCGGACGGACGGGCCGGGGAAAAGGCCGCCAGTTTTTTCATCTCGGAGATAAGCCCCCGGTGCCAGCCGGAGACGTACCAGTCCGTGCCGGTCTGGCCGGTGAGAATGCGGTCGCGAAGCAGGCTTTCGATGCGCGACCAGTCGAGTTCGGGGTTGCGTTCGCGCCGGGTCTCGATGGAATGCTGTCCCAGAAAACGGTCCTCGTAGTGGTCCAGGAAAAATCCCTTGTCGTCCACCACCCAGGCGTATCCCGTGGCCCCGGAACGCACGCCGTGGGCGTATTCCCGGGCGATGGCCATGGCGTCCAGGATAAGGAGGATGGTCCCTTCGGCCGCAGCGTCGCCCTCTTCGTCCGGAACCAGCACGGCCATGACCACCAGCCGCTTCCCGGCGAACGGCCCGGCCGCAGGCACGATCACCCGGCTGACGAAGACCCGGCCCGGGGCCTGCTCCCGCACGAATGCCAGGGCCGGGGCCGCATCGACGCCCGCGTCGCCCTCGATGCGCCCGGCGTCGTCAAACCAGTCCGGCTGTCCGCCGGGGCCCTTGGAAAAGCCCATGGCCAGCACCTTCCAATGCTTGAGCATTTGAAAATACGGGGGAACGGCGGCGTCAGGGCGAAAGACCTCGGCGGGCGTCCGGCCCCAGACCGTGGCCAGGCTTTGCAGGCTGGTCTTGAGAAAGACGAAGTGTTCGTCGATGTCGTCGGCGATTTTCTGGGCCAGGAGCAATTGCTGGCTGTTGAACTGGTCGGTGGCGACCTGTTCGATCTCGTTTTTGGCCCGCCAGCCCATGAAGGCGACTACCGACGTCAGGATGAGGAAAAGTCCCACGGCGGCGGCCAGGAATTTTCGGGTCATGGTCCCCCTGCCGAGCGTGTTTCGGATGCTCCCCAACTATCTGGAATCTCCCACGGATGCAACTCGTCAGACGCCGAAGCGGCCATCCGTCCGTGCGCCGCCCCGCGCTTTTGCTTGCCAAGGCCGCCCGGCCCGGATACCCCCCGGGTCAGGGGGACGATACGCATGCACATGGAAAAGGGAAGCAGTATCGAGATCGAGGTGGAGAAGCTGGCCTTCGGCGGCAAGGGGCTGGCCCGGGTGGACGGATTCGTGGTTTTTTGCGACCGGGCCTTGCCGGGACAGCGGGTGCGGGCCGAGGTGACCAAGATGCACAAGGGCTTTGCCGAGGCCAGGCTCCTGGAGGTGCTGACCCCCTCGCCGCATCAGGTCAAGCCGTTTTGTCCGCATTTCGGGGTGTGCGGCGGCTGTTCGTGGCAGGACCTGGACTACGCCGAACAACTGCGCTGGAAGCGTGAGCAGGTGGTCGAGAGCCTGCGCCATCTGGCCGGCATCGACGCCGTGGCCGTGGCCGACACCGTGCCCTCGCCCCAGATCCGGCGCTACCGCAACAAGATGGAGTTCGCCTTCGCCGGCAACCTGCACCTGGGCCTGTACGAACGCAACGCCCCGGGCCGGGTATGCGACGTCTCCTCCTGCGGCCTTATGCCCGAAAAGGGGCTGGCCCTGCTCAACGCCGCCCGGGACTTCTGCCGCGGCTTCGGCCAGGGCGCCTATGACTCGCGCACCGGCAAAGGCCTGTGGCGGCACCTCATCATCCGCGCGGCCCAGGCCACGGGCCAGACCATGGTCCACCTGATCACCGCCCCCCGGGGCGACGCCGCCAAGGCCGCCAAGGGCCTCTCCGATCATCTGGCGGCGGCCTTCCCGGACCTGACCACCTTCGTGCACTCCACGCGCCAGACCAAGGCCCCGGTGGCCGCCGGGGAGCGCATCGAGTCCGCCAGCGGCCAGGGGTTCATCGAGGATCGCCTGGGAAAAATCGCCTTCCGCATCTCCCCGGATTCCTTCTTCCAGACCAACACCCTGGGCGCGCAAAAGCTCTACGACGCGGCCATGGCCGCCGCCGGGCTTTCGGGAACCCAGACCGTGTGGGACCTGTACTGCGGTTCGGGGGGCATCGCCCTGTATGCGTCGGCCAAGGCCAAACAGGTCATCGGCGTGGACGCCTCGGTCATGAGCATCCGCGACGCCAAGGCCTCGGCCGGAGACAACGGGCTGGTCAACTGCGAATTCGTCAAGGGCGACGTGCGCGAAAGCCTGGAGTCCCTGCGGGTGAAAAAGCCCGATGTGGTCTTTCTCGATCCGCCCCGGGCCGGGACCCACCCCGAGGTCCTGGCGGCGTTGCGGCTCCTTCGGCCCGGCCGGGTGGTCTACGTATCCTGCAATCCGGCCACCCTGGCCCGGGATGCGGCGGCGCTTCTGGGCGACTACCGGGTGGCCGGCGTCACCCCGGTGGACATGTTTCCGCATGGTCCGCACATTGAATGCGTTCTGGGACTGGTGCGCACGGACAAATAGCGCCCGGGCAGGGTTTTGGCCCAGCGGCGGGGACGGGCGGGGTACGATTTCCGCCTCGCCGCTTGCCCGGTATGCGGCGATGCCGTAGTGTGCGTCCACATGGCGGTTTGCCCATGCGGGAGACGGCCCTGGCGACGCCCGGCAGTGTCGGACGGGCGCAAAACGTCTTGCGGAGGATGCATGTCCCCTGACACGCCGTCCCCTGAGTCGCCGTCCCCCGGCTCGCCGTCCCCTGTTGCGGACGACCGCGTCGCCGTGCCGCGACAGCGCGTCGCAACGCGTAAATCGCGCCTGACCCCGGCCCCCCTTTCCCTGCCAGACGCGCCAGACGCGCCGGACTCCACAGGCCCCGCGGACGTCCCGAAACCGTCCGGCGCGGCGCCCCCAAGGCGCGTGCGCATCCTGGTGGCCGAGGACGACGAGGTCAACATGCGCGCCCTGGTGGGCATTCTGGAAAAATGGGGACATGCCGCGACCGGGGCCGAAAACGGTCTGGAGGCGTTGGGCCATGCGGCCCGGTCGCCGTTTGACCTCATCCTCATGGACGTGCAGATGCCGGTCATGGACGGGGTGGAGGCCACCCGGCGCATCCGTAGCGGCGAGGCGGGCGGCGTCGATCCGCACATTCCCATCGTGGCCATGACCGCCTACGCCATGTCCGGGGACCGGGAGGCCTTCCTGGCCGCCGGGATGGATGACTACCTGGCCAAACCCATGGACGTCTCCAGCCTGCGCCGGGTCATTTCCAGGGCGCTTGGCCGGGACGACATCTGTCCGGGTTCGGCCCGGTCCGACTGCGCACGCGTCGAGTAAGGAGCCACATCCCCATGCACCATGCCGACCTTATCGCCGACATCGGGTTGTCCATCGTGGCCGCCACCGGGCTTGGCGTCCTGGCCAAGGCGTTGCGCCAGCCGCTGCTTCTGGCCTATCTGGCGGCGGGCATCCTGCTCGGACCCAAAATGGGCTTTTCCCTGGTGGCCGACGAGGCCACCATCAGCCTTATCGCCGAGATCGGCCTGATCCTTCTGCTGTTCATCATCGGGCTTGAGATCGATTTGAAAAAGCTGGCCGCCTCGGGCCGCACCCTGGTGGTCACGGGGCTTGCCCAATTTCCCCTTGGCGTGGCCCTGGGCCTGGCGTTTTTTACGGCCATGGGGTTCTCCCTGGGGGAGGGCCGTTTCGACGCCCTGTATCTGGCCGTGGCCCTGGGACTTAGCAGCACCATGATCGTGGTCAAGCTCCTCTACGACAAGTTCGAGCTGACCACGCTGCCCGGGCGCATCACCCTGGGGGTTTTGGTCTTCCAGGACGTGTGGGCCATCCTTTTTCTGGCCGTGCAGCCCAATCTGGCCGATCCGGCCGTGGGCACGATCCTGGCCTCCTTCGCCAAGGGCGGGCTTTTGGTCCTGGCCGCCCTGGCCATGAGCCGTTTCGTGATGCCCCGGCTTTTCGCGTTCATCGCCAAGGTGCCGGAGCTGCTTTTGGTCACGGCCGTGTCCTGGTGTTTTCTGGTCAGCGGCGCGGCCGGGGCCGTGGGCCTGTCGCGCGAGATGGGGGCCTTGGTGGCGGGCGTGTCCCTGTCCACCTTCCCCTACAACGTGGACGTCATCGCCAAGGTCATAAACATCCGCGATTTTTTCGTGACGCTTTTTTTCGTGGGCCTGGGGATGCAGATTCCCGTGCCCACGGGCGAGCTTTTGGGCTATGCGGCCATAGCCTCCCTGTTTTTGGCGGCGTCGCGTTTCGCCTCGGTCTTTCCGGTCCTCTACGGCCTGAAAAACGGCCTGCGCCCGAGCCTTCTGTGTTCCATCAACCTGGCCCAGATGAGCGAATTCTCCCTGGTCATCGCCGCCCTGGGCATGCAGATGGGGCATATCTCGGACCAGACCGTGGGCATCTTGACCTTCGTCTTCGCCGCAACCTCCGTGGCCTCGACGTACATGATCCAGTACAACCACCAGATCCAGAAGGCCCTGGCCAGGGGCCTGCGCCGCCTGGGGTTTCGCGACGTGCCTGGGGCCGGGGAGGCGCCCGAGGCCCACGCCGATCCGGACATCGTGTTCCTGGGATTTTTCCGAGAGGCCAGCTCCATCCTCCATGAGATCGGCGACCTGCGGCCGGAGGCCCTTGCCGGCATCCTGGTGGTGGATTTCAATCCCGTGGTCATCGCCGAGCTGGGGCGTCGGGGCGTGCCCTGCACCTACGGCGACATCGCCAACCTGGACACCCTGGTCCACACCCACATCGGCGCGGCCAAGGCGGTGGTCAGCTCCATCCCCAACTCCATCCTGCGCGGGACCACCAACCAGCGCCTGTTGCGCATGATCAGGCGTCTGTGCCCCACGGCAAAGGCGGTGGTCACGGCCAACACCCTGGGCGGGGCCAAAAGCCTCTATGACGACGGCGCGGATTTCGTGTTCGTGCCCCGCATCCATTCGGCCCGGCACGCGGCCCGGATCATTCTGGAGTATTGCGACGGGGCGGTCGATGGCGTGCGCCAGACCGAATGCGAGGCCCTTGCGGCCAGAAACGAGGTCTTGGGCTAGACGCCCCGGCCATGGGCAAATTCAAGGAATACCGCCTGAACCTGGAGGAGATCCGGGCCTCGCTTCGTGGGGTGCAACGCGATTTCGCGCGCATCAGCGAGGCGATGCTCATGCGCCGGGAACCCCTGGACGACCGCATCATCGAAAATCTCCTGGCCGGATACGCCTATGTGGACCAGCTTCTGGAGGACGGGGTGGACATGTTCAGCCTCAAGGGCTCGGACCACATCCTCGAACTCAACCACATCGTGCTGTGCGGCGTTGACGCCCGGGTGCGCCTGGAGTACGGCCCGCACATCCTGGAGACGCGCAGGCGGTTCAGCCAGGGCATCGGCCAGATCCTGGACTGGTACGCGGGCAAAAAATCCAAATCCGCCTGCAAACGGGCGGCCGGCGTCTATGTCCTGGGCGTCAGCCAGCCCCAGCTCTTTCTGGAGGGCAACCACCGCACCGGCGCCCTTTTGGCCAGCTACATCCTGGTCAAAGACGGCAAGCCGCCCTTTGTACTGACCCGGGAAAACGCCCTGGCCTACTTCAATCCCTCCACGCTGATCAAATACAAGCACAAGAAGAAATTCCTGGACATGCAGTACTTCCTGAAAAAATATATGAAGTACTTTGCCGAGTTTATGGATGAAACCCTGGACAAACGGTACCGGAGGAAGGTCATTCTTCCGGATGAGAAAAAGACGGCATGAGTCAGGGGAATTTCTGGACAGCGCGCCACGGTTTCGAGTATCTTTTCTGGTAATTGTGGCCAGTTACCCCTGTTGACAGGACGCCGTCGGCCTTGCCCGTCCGGGATGAGTCCGAAAACGCGCCGTGGACGAGGGGGTGCGACCTGGAGACCGCCATGTCCAGGAAAAAATGCATACGTGTTGCGTGCCTCGCCGTATTTATGGCTGCGGCCGCCTTTCGCGTGGCCCAGGCCCTGCCCCGGGACACCTCCCAGGGCGCCGTAAGCGGCAACGTGCTGGTGGTGCAAAGCTACAATCCGGAATACGTCTGGTGCCAGGAGATTGAGCAGGGCATTCGCCAGGTCCTGGCGGACACCGGCGTACACCTCGAAATCCTCTACCTCGACGCCAAGCGCCATCCCGATCCGGCCGCGATCAAGGCCGCCGCGACCACCGCCCTGGAACGCATCCGGGCGGACGCCCCGGCTGTGGTCATTACCGTGGACGATGCGGCCCAGGCCTATCTGACCGTCCCCCATCTGCGGGGGCAGGGCGCGCCCCAGGTGGTCTTTTGCGGGGTCAACGCGCCGCTTGAGGCCTACGGGTTTCCGGCCGCCAACGTCACCGGGGTGCGGGAGCGCTACCACTTCCGCGAGGGGTTCGACCTTATGCGGCGCATCGCGCCGTCAGCCGGGCGGGTGGTTTTTTTGGGGGAGGACTCCGAGTCCATGCGCTACGTGGCCGAGGATCTGCGCCGGACCGAGGCGGAAACGGGGCCGTACGCCCTAAGCGTCGTCGGCGTGGAGCGGTGCAGGACCTTTCAGGAGTGGAAGCAAAAGGTTTTGGCTTATCAGTCCCTGACCGACGTCTTTTCCTTCGGCCCTTACAACGCCCTGACCGACGCGGCCACCGGCAAAAACGTCTCCCCGGACGAGGTCATGGCCTGGACCATGGCCGCCGTCTCCAAACCCACCCTGGGCTTTTCCGACATCGCCAAAAGCCACGGCATGCTGTGCGGCATTTTGGAGTCAGGCCGCGAGCAGGGCCGTCTGGCCGGGGAGATGGCCCGCCAGATACTGTCCACAGGGACCATGGCCGGGAAGATCCCCCCCCGGATCAACGTCACGGGCGTGGTCATGGTCAACCTGGGGACCGCCGAACGCCTGGGCGTGAAGATTCCCTTCGAAATCATTGAGGCCGCCGGGATCGTGCTGCCATGAGGGGCGCGGCGGACAGACTGAGGCGGCTGCCCCTGGAGCGGCATCTGGCCCCGGTGTTGACCGTGGTTTTCGTCGGGGTGCTCCTGAGCACCCTGGCGGCGTATTTCTTTACCCGCGACACCGTGGAGGGCATGGCCTTAAGCCAGACCCATGAGACCCTGGGATTCCTCGACCGGGAGATCGCCTCCCGGGTCATGGAGATGACCATCCGCCTGGAGCAATGGACCAAGGAGGACATGCTTCGCCTGGCCCTGGAGACCTCCTATCTGGGGGATTCCGCCCGGGAGGCCGCCAAGCGCCGCATGGCGACCCAGGCCGGGAACGGCTCTTTCGACCGGGTGTTTCTCATCCGCCCGGACGGCAGCATTGCGGAGGCCTCCAGTTCGGACATGGCAGGGCGTTTCACCGTGGGCGACCGGCGCTATTTCCGGCAGGCCATGGAGGGCGAGATCTCCCTGGAGACCCTGACCGCCGGGCGGCACTCCAACCGGCCCATGCTGGTGGCGGCGGCCCCTGTCCGAAACGGGGAGGGCGGGGTGGTCGGCGTCATGGCCGTGGCCATCGACACCGAGCGGTTCGCCCAGGAACTGCTGGGCGGGGTGCGCATCGGCCGCAACGGTCTCGGGTACATCCTGAGCGAGGCGGGGCAGGTGCTGGCCATTCCCAGGGAAAGCGGGCCGGGGCAGCCCTGGTCGCAGTGGCGCATGGACAAGGTGCGCCAGTCCGTGCGCAGCGCCAACCCCGTGGCCTTTGAGGAAGATGGGATATGGCGGCTGCTTGTGGCCGGAACCAACGCCGCCACAGGCTGGTATCTGGTCCTGGAGGCCGACGAGTCCGATATCCTGCGCCCGGCGGTGCGTATCGCCTGGATAACCGGGGGCGTGTCCCTGGCCACCCTGGCCCTGGCCGCCCTGGCCCTGGCCGCCCTGGGGCGGGCCATGACCGGAATGCGGCAATCCGAGGAGAAGTTCTCCCGGGTCTTTATGTTCGCGCCGGACGTCATCCTCCTGGCGGACATGGAGACCGGGAAGGTCGTTGACGCCAACCAGGCCTTCACCACGCGCACGGGATATCTCCGGGAAGAGATACTGGGCAAGACCTCGGCCGAAATCCCGCTGTACGCCAATCCGGCGGACCGGGAGGCCTTCCACAGCCAGTTGCTCCGGGACGGGCATGTGAACCAGTTCGAGTGCGAATCCCGGTACAAGGACGGCTCGCTGGCCGTGTGCTCCCTGTCCGGACAGATCGTGACCATCGGCGCCCGGCGCTACCTCATGACCATCGTGCGTGACGTGACCGAGATCAAACGCATGCAGGAAATGATGGTCCAGACGGAAAAGATGATTTCCGTGGGCGGCATCGCCGCAGGCATCGCCCACGAGATCAACAATCCCCTGGGGATCGTGCTCCAGGCCGCCCAGAACCTCACCCAGCGCACCCGGCCGGATTTCCGCAAGAACGTGGAGGCGGCCAAGGCCGTCGGCCTGGATATGCAGCAGCTCGACGCCTACATGAAGGCCCGCAAGCTCGACGTGTTTATCGCCGACATCCAGTCCGCCGCCTCCCGGGCCTCGGCCATCATCCGGCACATGCTGGATTTCAGCCGTCGCAGCGAATCCCGGCGGGCCGTAAGCGATCTGCGCACCATCGCCGACAACGCCATAAATCTGGCCTCCAACGATTACGACTTGAAAAAGAGCTACGATTTCAAGAAAATCGATATCAAACGCGACTATCCGGCCGAACTGACGGGCATCGGCTGCACGGCCACGGAGATCGAGCAGGTGCTGCTCAACGTGTTGCGCAACGCCGCCCAGGCCCTGGCCGCCGCCGACCCGCCCGTGGCTGCGCCGTGCATCGCCGTGCGCATCACGGAGCGTGTCGACCGGGTGCGCATCGTGATCGAGGACAACGGCCCCGGCGTGCCCGAGCATGTCAAAGGCCGCATCTTCGAGCCGTTTTACACCACCAAGCAGCCCGGGGTGGGAACCGGGCTTGGGTTGTCCGTATCCTATTTCATCGTCACCAAGGGACACGGCGGCGTCATGTCGCTGGCCCAAAGCCCGCTGGGCGGGGCCGCGTTCGTCATCGACCTGCCCATGGAAGGGGGGCTGACGGCCTGACATGCTTCCACATATCCTGATTCTTGACGACGAGGAGCGCATCCGCGACCTTCTGGCCCAGTATCTTGACGACTTCGACGAGTTCGTGGTGCGGGGGGCCGAATCCGGGGAGCAGGCCCTTGGCATGCTGCGCGAGCAACCGGCGGACGTGGCCGTGGTGGACATGCGCCTGCCGGGCATGAGCGGCGCGCAGTTCATCCGGAAGGCCCGCTCCCTGGGGCTGTGCCGCCGCTTCCTGGTGCACACCGGCTCTGTGGACATGGTGCTTAGCGACGAACTTAAGGAACTGGGGCTCGTCCGGCGCGACCTGTTTTTCAAACCCGCCGGGGCGGACGACATATTGGCCCGCATCCGCGAACTGCTTCCCGAGGCAGGCGTCTGACATGACCATTCTCATCATCGACGACGAGGCCGGACTGCGCCGCTCCCTGGCCGCCCACCTGGAGGACATGGACTTCGACGTGCTCGACGCCGCCAACGGCCGCGAGGGACTGGCTATTCTCGAGGCCGACCCCGGCGCGGTGCAGGCCGTGGTGGTGGACCTGAACATGCCGGTCATGGACGGCTATTCGTTTATTCAGGCCGCCGTGGCCGTGGCCCCGGAGCTTCCTGTGGTGGTCTTGTCCGGGGTGGGGGTGGTGGAGGACGCGCTGCGGGCCATGCGCCTGGGGGCCTGGGATTTCGTCACTAAGCCCCTGTCCAACATGGCCGTTTTGGACCATGTCCTGGAAAAGGCCCTGGAACGGGCCAGGCTTGTGCGCGACAACAGGCTCTACCAGGAGAACCTGGAGCGGCTGGTGCGCGAGCGCACCGCCGAGCTGGAGCTGACCCGGCGGCAGATCATGCAGCGCTTAAGCCGGGCCGCCGAATACAAGGACGACGAGACCGGGCATCATGTGGTGCGGGTGGGGGAGATAAGCGCCGTGCTCGGCCGGGCCATGGGGCTGTCCCCGGAGCGCTGCGACATGCTTCGGGAATGCGCCCCGCTGCATGACGTGGGCAAGATCGGCATTCCCGACGCGGTGCTGCTCAAACCCGGACCGCTTGACCCGGACGAATGGGAGATCATGCGCCGCCACTGTCTTTTCGGCTGCGAGATACTGGGGCCGCTTGGCGGCAAGGAGGACGCCTTGCGCGCCTGCGGTTTTTTGCTTGGTCCCTTGGAGCCTGGGGACAACGAGCTTTTGCGGCTGGCCCGCATCCTGGCCCTGCACCACCACGAACGTTTCGACGGCACGGGCTATCCCCTGGGTCTGGCCGGCCAGTCCATCCCCCTGGAGGCCCGCATCGTGAGCGTGGTGGACGTCTACGACGCCCTGCGCAGCGACCGGCCCTACAAAAAGGCCTTCCCGTTGGAAAAGTGCCTGAACATCATGCGCCGGGGCGCGGGCAGCCAGTTCGATCCCGACGTGATCGACGCCTTTTTCCGCGAACTTGACGCCATCCGGGCCATCCGCCAGAAGTGGCGGGACTAGGCCGCGTCTCCCGCCCGCCCGTCGCCCCCCCCGACGCCTTTTTTGCGGCGGCCGGGTCGCCCTGCCGGGGCCCTTGCCCGACAAAACCTGCTGCGAAGGGAGGGGGGGCAGGCAATCTCCAACTTCTGGAGCGTCCATGGACCTCATGCCGCAACTCGATCTCTGGGCCATGATCCGGGAGGCCACCCCCACGGTCAAGGCCGTCATGGGCCTTCTGGCCGTCATGTCCGTGGCCTCCTGGGCCGTCATCCTGCATAAGCTGTGCACCCTGTGGCCCGCCGCCCGGGCCTCGCGCGCGGCCCGTGGCCGCCTTCTGGCCGCCCTGGACCGGGGGGAGTCCCTCCCGGCCGCCCTGTCCGGCATGGCCGCCCGCCCGGGCGCGCCCCTGGCCCTGGCCGCCGCCGCCGCCAGACATGTCCTGGGCGCGACGGACGGACCGGCCGGGGCGTGCTCCCGGGCAGCGGCCCGGGCCGCCTCCCTGGCCGGGACCCAGGCCCTGCGCGACCACGAGAGCGGCATCGGACTGTTGGCCGCCTGTTCCGGGGCCGCCCCGTTTATCGGGCTTTTCGGCACGGTGTGGGGGGTCATGCACGCCTTCGCCGCCCTGGGCCGGGTGCAGTCCGCCGCGCTCACCCTGGTGGCCCCGGGCATCGCCGAGGCCCTGGTGGCCACGGCCCTGGGGCTGGCCGTGGCCATCCCCGCCAGCGTGGCCTTTAACCTCTGCGTGGGGCTCGTGGACGGCCTGGAGGGCGATCTGGAGATGCTCGGCCAGGCCCTGGCGGCGCCGGAAGGCCCATCAAAGACCCAGGGGGAGGGCTAGGCCCGTGCCCCGCCGCGCCAGCGCCCGGCATCGCCTGCAGGCCGCCATCAACGTCCTGCCCTTCGTGGACGTCATGCTGGTGCTCCTGGTCATCTTTCTGGCGGCCATCCCGCCGCTTGTCCAGGGACTGGCCGTGGGGCTGCCCAGGACGCTCACCGTGGAGGCCGTGGACGAGGGCGCCGACCACATCGTCATCACCGTGAAAAAGGACGGAACGCTTTTCGTGGAGGATTTCGCGGCCCTTTTGCCGGACATGGAGAAGCATGTGCGGGTTTTGGCCGTCGAGCGCGGCCGAAAGGTCTACCTGCGGGCGGACAGGGAAACCTCCCACGGCCGGGTGGTGGAGGTCCTGGACGCGGCCAAGCGGGCCGGGGCCACGGAGGTCTTTGTGGTCACGGAGCCGTATCCGGCGGACGGCGGCGGCGCGGACGCGGCCGGAAACAGGCCATGATCCGGCCGATCTGGCTGGTATTGTCCCTGGCGCTGCACGCCGGGTTTATTTTCCTTGTCGCTTTCGGTCCGGGAACCCCGCCCCCCCCGCCCCCGGAAATAGGCGCGCCGCCGCAGGCCATGCCGGCGGTCCCGCTGTCGCCGCGAGGCGACGCGCCGTCGCCCGAGGAGGCGGCGACCGAGCCCCTGCCCCCGCCGCCCCCGCCTGCCGCAGCAACGGCCCAGGGGCCGCCCGCGTCGGCCGCAGTCCAGGCCCCCGGACCGCCCGCCCCCCGCCCGGAGCAGACCGGCCCCGAGCTTCCCCCGGACATGGCGGTCATAAGCCCTCTCAAGCGCAACATGCATCTGCCGCCGCCCATCCATATCGGGCAGGGGCAGATCAAGACCGGCAAGGTCACGTCCATGACGCTTCGGCGGCTGGCGGGCTACGACTTCACCCTGGACGAGTTTTGCGGCCATTACGAGGTAAATGGCGAGCCGGGCCGGTTCGTGGACGTGGTCCGCCACGCGGCCGTGCCCGAGGCCCTGGTCCTGCGCGACTCGGCCACGGGCATGGTCCGGGTCTTGCGGCGGTTTTCCGCATTCATCTTCACCTACGGCCCGTCGTTTTCCCAGGACGAACCCGTGGAGGGTTCCGTCACCTTCCTGGCCCGCAAGGACTTCGAGCAGATCGCCGACGTGGACGAGCGCAGCCGCCTGTTGTGGCAGGGCGACCGCCCCCCGGCCAGGATCGCCGTGCGCCTGGACGGGCCGTCGCCTCCGCCTGTCCAGGGTCCGTCGCCGGACCAGCCCGGCCCGGCGGCCTCCGGGCCGCCCGCGCCCTAGCCGCCCCCCGCGCCCTAGCCGCCCCCCGCGCCATAAAGCAAACGCCCCCCGCCAGCGAACCGGCAGGGGGCGTCATGGGTTCTTTCAGGCTTCGGGGCTAGGTGCCCATGTCGAAGGAGGACAGGTACTCCACCTGCTCCGGGGTCAGGACGTCGATGTCCACGCCCATGGAGGCCAGCTTCAGGCGGGCGATCTCCTGATCGATGGGGTCGGGCACCTTGAAGACGTTTTTGTCCAGGGTCGCGGCGTTTTTCACCAGATACTCGGCGGCCAGGGCCTGGTTGGCGAAGCTCATGTCCATGACGCTTGAGGGATGGCCCTCGGCCGCAGCCAGGTTGACCAGGCGTCCCTCGGCCAGGATGTTGATGTGGGCGCCGCCGGGCAGGGTGACCTCCTCCACGAACTCGCGGATCATGCGGCGGGCGGTGGACTTCGCATACAGGGTCTTGAGGTCGAGCTCCACGTTGAAGTGGCCCGAGTTGCACACGATGGCCCCTTCCTTCATGACCGAGAAGTGCTCGTAGCGGATGACGTGGATGTCGCCGGTGACGGTGCAGAAAAAATCGCCGATGGGCGCCGCTTCAGCCAGCGGCATGACCCGGAAGCCGTCCATCATGGCCTCCAGGGCGCGCAGGGGATCGACCTCGATGACGATGACGTTGGCGCCCATGCCGTGGGCCCGGGAGGCCAGGCCCTTGCCGCACCAGCCGTAGCCGCAGACCACGAAGTTGGTCCCGGCCAGGAGGCGGTTGGTGGCCCGGATGATGCCGTCGATGGTGGACTGGCCCGTGCCGTAGCGGTTGTCGAACATGTGCTTGGTGAGGGCGTCGTTCACGGCGATGACCGGATAGGCCAGGACGCCCTTGGCGGCCATGGCTTTTAGGCGGATGACGCCGGTGGTGGTCTCTTCCGTGCCGCCGATGATGTCCTGGATCAGGTCTTTTTTCTCGGAATGCAGGGTGAAAAGGAGGTCTGCGCCGTCATCCATGGTGATGTGCGGCTTGGCCTCCAGGCAGGACATGATGTGGCTGTAGTAGCTGGCGTTGTCCTCGCCCTTGATGGCGAAGGTGGGAATGCCGTATTCCTTGACCAGGGCGGCGGCCACGTCGTCCTGGGTGCTCAAGGGATTGGAGGCGCACAGATAGGCCTCGGCCCCGCCGTCTTTTAAGACCCGCATGAGGTTGCCGGTCTCGGTGGTCACGTGCAGGCAGGCGGCGATGCGCATTCCGGTCAGGGGCTTTTCCTTCTTGAAGCGCTCGCCGATGATCTTGAGCACCGGCATGGACTGGCCAGCCCATTCCATACGCAGTTTGCCCTGCTCGGCCAGGCCAAGGTCTTTGACGTCGTATTCCATGTGTCTCTTCCTTGTAAAAGTGTGTGGCGTCGTCTGCTACAGCTTGAGGGCGGTCTTTATGTCGTCCGCCATGTCGGTCTTCTCCCAGGTGAATTCGGGACGTTCGCGTCCGAAATGCCCGTAGCAGGAGGTCAATTTATAGATGGGCCGCTTGAGATCGAGCTTTTTGATGATGAAGTAGGGGCGCATGTCAAAGACCTGGCGCACGGCCTTGGTCAGCTCTTCGTCGGGCACGACGCCGGTTCCGAACGAGGTGACCAGCACGGACAACGGGTCGGCCACGCCGATGCAATAGGCGATCTGGACCTCGCAGCGCTCGGCCGCGCCGGCGGCCACCACGTTTTTGGCGATGTAGCGGGCCATGTACGCCCCGGAGCGGTCCACCTTGGAGGGGTCCTTGCCGGAGAACGCGCCGCCGCCGTGGTTGCCCATGCCGCCGTAGGTGTCCTGGATGATCTTGCGGCCGGTGAGTCCGCAGTCGCCCATGGGGCCGCCGATGACGAAACGGCCGGTGGTGTTCACGTATATCTTGGTCTTTTTGTCCACCATGCCCGCAGGCAGGGTATGGAAGATGACTTCCTTTTTGATGGCCTCGACGAGGTCAGGGTAGGCGATGTTCTCGTCGTGCTGGCAGGCCACCACCACGTTGTCGATGCGCACGGGCTTGCCGTCCACGTATTCCACGGCCACCTGGGTCTTGCCGTCGGGGCGCAGGAACTCCAACACATTGTTCTTGCGCACATACGACAGGCGGCGGGACAGCTTGTGGGCGAAATAGATGGGGGCGGGCATCAGCGTCTCGGTCTCGGTGCAGGCGAACCCGAACATCATGCCCTGGTCGCCCGCGCCCTGCTCCTCGGGCTTGGTCCGGTTGACGCCCTGGGCGATGTCCACGGACTGTTTGTCCACGGAGGAGACCACGGCGCAGGTCTCCCAGTCGAAGCCCATGGTGGAGCTGTTGTAGCCGATTTCCTTGACGGTCTCGCGCACGATGGACGGCAGGTCGGCATAGGCGTTGGTGGTGATCTCCCCGGCGATAAAGGCCATCCCGGTAGTGACCAGGGTCTCGCAGGCCACATGGGAATCAGGATCCTGGGCGAGCAGCGCATCCAGGACGGCGTCGGAAATCTGGTCTGCGACCTTGTCCGGATGCCCCTCGGTCACGGACTCGGAGCTGAAAAGATAATGGCCCTTGGCATTGATCATGAACGATAACCCTCCATAATGGTGTCCATAAAGCCGGGAGAGCCGCAGGAAAAGCCCCGGCCATGGCGTTTTGCGGAATAGAAACGATTTCGCATATACAGTTTCATGGGAAATGACAAGCAAGGCCCTCACGTCAGGGCGTCAAGGCGTTTACGCCGCCTCCTGGGGCAGGGCCAGCCGGTTGTCGATGAGCCGGACCTGGGAGAACCTGACCGCCGCCGCCAGGACCAGCGGACCTTCCACGCGGGATACGGGCTGCATGGAGTCCGGGTCCACGGCCTCCAGGTAGTCGATGGCCCCCAGGGGGGCGTGGGCCGCCAGGATGTCTTTGGCGGCCGAGACAAGCGTCGCCGTCTCCCGGATGCCGGACTCGGCCAGGGCCGCCGCCGCCTCCAGGGCCTTGTTGATCCACGGGGCCTGATCCCGCTCCTGGCGCGACAAAAACACGTTGCGCGAGCTTAGGGCCAACCCGTCGGCCTCGCGCACGATGGGCCGTCCCACCACCGTCACCGGGATGTCAAGGTCCCGGACCATGCGCCGGATCACGGCCAGTTGCTGCCGGTCCTTCTCCCCGAACACGGCGAAGGATGGCTGGGCCAGCATGAAAAGCTTGGCCACCACCGTGGCCACGCCGCGAAAATGGGTGGGCCGGGAGGCCCCGCACAGTCCGGCGGACACCCCGTCCACGGTGACGCTGGTCGCGGCGTCCGGGGCGTACATGTCGTCGGGTCTGGGGGCGAAAAGGATGTCCGCCCCGGCCGCCTCGGCCACCATCCGGTCGCGCTCGAAGTCCCGGGGATAGCGGTCCAGGTCCTCGTTCGGTCCGAACTGGGTCGGGTTGACGAACAGGCTGACCACCACGTGGTCGGCATGCCTGCGGGCATAGTCCATGAGGCTCACGTGCCCCTGGTGAAGATAGCCCATGGTCGGCGCAAGCCCGATGCTCTTCCTCGCCAGGCGCATATCAATGCAGATTTTTTGCAACTCATGGGGTTGCGTCACGATACGCACGGCAGCCTCCGGACGTTCATATTTTCGGCCTCGGTAGCCCAAATCCATCGGCCTGTCCATGTCGTCCCCGGCGGTCCGGCCGGGCCGGGCATCAGCCCAGGAGGTCCACCAGACGGCTTTTTTTCTCCAGGTCGAACTCGCTCATGGTCTGTTCGTTCCGGTCCCCGGGGACCGGCCCGCAGACCAGAAACCCGGCCGCTCCGGCCCCCAGGATATCGGCCACGGCCCGCCTCCAGCCCGGTATAAGCGCCGCGTCGCCCTGGGCCAGGGTCGCCCTGGCCCCCGGCCCCTCGGCCGAGAGGGTGCGCCAGAAGGTCTCGCCGTTAATCCACAGCTCCCCGCTGGCAGCGCTGCGCGACATCCCAAGTCGCGCCAGCCCGGACAGATTGGCCGCCACCGGGGCCTCCAGGCGGTTTCGCAGGCTGGGGTCGAGCAGGTCCTGGTTGCGGGCCGCAAGCCGCATGACGTCGTTGTAGGCCGCCACCACCCCGGAGGTCTCCTCCTCCACCCGCTTCATGCCCGCCACCACCCGCAGGGGCAGTTCGACCGGGTCTTCCCGCATCGCGGTCGCCAGCAAACGGCCCTGCTGCAGGCTATAGGCGTCGTTTTCCGAGGTCAGGCGCGTGCCCGAGGCGGTGATCGCGCCGTCCGGACCGGGGGTGAGCCGGGTGAGGGACAGGGAGGCCAAAATCCCGGTGGCCCCGTCGGTCAGGGTCAGGGTCTGGCTGATCTTTTTGTCCGCCAGGGACAGGGAGACGGCCACGGCGTCCGTGGAAAGGCGCTTCCCGGCCAGGGCGTACGACGGCATGCGCCCGTTTCGGACCGAGGCCGCGAACCGGGTGCTGGTCATGGCCGCCGCCTGGGCCACGGAATCGGCCACGTCCTGGTTGGTGTCCCCGGCCTGGACCGTGACCGACACGGGCGTGCCGCGAAGCGCCGTGGTAAGCCCCAGGGAGGCGAGCACCCCCCCGGCGCCGTCGGTCAGCTTCAGGGCGTTTTTCGCGTCCGTGGCCTGGGCGGCCACCGTGAGCGTCTGCCCCGGCGTGGTCGCCCCGGCGGTTGCGGCCGAGGGGATGGCGGCGTCGTCCTGGGAGACGGAGATGCCCTGGATGGCGAACGAGGGGGCGTTGATGCGCCTGCCGCCGGAGTCCATGGTCCCCTGGCCGCTTAAGGCCGCGGACACGCCGCGCATGACGTCGCCCACGGTCCACCCGGAGCGCACCGTGACCGAGAGCTCCCGGGTCTGCCCGGCGTAGGCCACGGCGAAGGAGTAGGTCCCCGGGGCCAGGGCGGTGGCGGCGTCCGAGTCCAGGGCGCTGGAGAGATAGGTGGTGGGCTGGGCGTCGCCCGCATCGGATTCGACGGCCACGGCGAAGTCGTGGCGGCCCACGGCCAGGGCGGAGGCCGCCCCCGGGTCCTTCAGGGAGGAGGCGACGGTGGTCGTTGCGGCGGTTTGCAGCACCTTCACCGGCGTCGCGCCGATATCGGCCGGACCGGTGGCCGGACTCGTGGCCGTCAGTCCCAGGCGGCTGGCGAGATGGCCCGTGGCGTCCGCAATCGTCACGGTCTGGTCCGTCCGGGCCGGGTTGACGGACAGGGCCAGGACATAGCCCGCGCCCGCCAGGGAGGGGTCGAGACGAAAGGGGGCCTGTTGGCGCAGGATGTCGGCGCGCACGGTGAGGTCTGCGGCGTTGACGGCGTCTTTGACCGCGCCAAGGACCTGGCCCCAGGAGGCGCCGTCGGCCACGTCCACGGTTATGGTGCGGCTTTTCGTCCCCTGGGTCAGGCTTAGGGCGTAGCGGCCGGGTTCGATGCCCGAGTCCTTTGTCAGGCTGGATTTGGCGCCTGAGAAGTATTTGTAAAACGGCGCGGCGGTCCCGGTTGCGGTCGCCGCGGCCTGCACGGCGTCCGCCTCGCCATGGACCACAAGCCTGGCCCGGGACCAGGGTGTCGTGTCGGCTGGCCAGGAAAAGCCGTCCAGGGCCGTGGCGAAGCGCTTCAGGCGGTCCGTGAGGGAGGCGACGAGGGAGGTCTCCTGGCGGTAGTGAAAAAGGCGCGCCGCCTCGCCGCCAAGCCCGGAGGCAGGCAGGACGTTTTGCGCCCGCGTGGACTCCGCTGGGCGCGCGGCGTCAGCCGTCGCCCCCCGGGCCAGGCGCAGGCTGGTCAGAAAGATGTCGCTTATCCCCGTTCCCATGGTCCCCGTACTCCACGGATTCCAGGCGCAGTCCCTTGGCCGGCGCGGTTGCCGGAGTCCGGGTTCTGTCCCTATCGAGTAACAGGGATCGGATGTCTGCAGGGGAAACTTTACCTTTGCCCGCCGCCGCCAGGCAGCCCATGAGGTTTCGCGCCATTTGTTTGAGGAATCCGTCGGCCGTAAACCGCCAGCAGGTCTCGAAGGGGGTCTGGCCGGGGGAGGGGGAGACGTCCAAAAGGGTACGCACGGTGCTTTTCACGTCCGTGCCGGTGTTTTGCACGGCCGCGAAATCCCGCCGCCCAAGGCATTCCAGGGCCGCAGCGCGCATGGCCGCCTCGTCCACAGGGCCGCAGGCCCAGACGTAGGGACGCCGGTGGGGATAGACGAACTCCCTTTCGGTCCACAGGGTATAGACATAGGTCTTGCGCACGGCCGAAAACCGGGCGTGGAAGCCAGGCTGCGCGATGTCGGCGGCGACCACGGCCACATCCCGGGGCAACAGGGCGTTTAACGCCTTGCGCCAGGGCAGGCCCGTGCGGGAGGCGGGCACGTCGGCGTGCGCCACCTGCCCCAGGGCGTGCACCCCGGCATCCGTGCGGCCGGACCCGATGGCCCGCACCGGGCGTCCGGCCAGCGCCGCCAAGGCCTCCTCCAGCACCCCCTGCACCGTGCGGTCCCCGGCCTGGAGCTGCCAGCCGTGAAACCGGGTCCCGTCATAGGCCAGGGTCAGCCGCAGCCGGACCATGTCTTCCGTCATCGCTTCGTCCCGAATCACCCGGCGAACCATAAAAGCTGGGCCAGGGGCCGACAGGCCCCGCGTCCCTTGAAGCGCTCCCACAGGCAGTTCTGCACCGCCCACCAGTCCGGGTCGAAGCCGATGGCCCGGCCCCGGGCCACGGCCAGGGCCAGGGCCGCAAAATCCGGCGCCGGGTCGTCAAGACGGTCCAGGACCTCCTGGACGACGCGTCCGGCCAGGGCCGTATTCTGGGGATTGTCCTTGACCGTGGCGCGCAGGAAGGCGTCCGCCAGGGCGGCCCGCCCGGGCGGCAGCTCCGGGCCGAACAGACGGCGCCACACAAGCCCCGGGTACATCCCGGTCCACAGGGGGGCCAGATTGAGCGTGGTCTGGGCCTCCTGGATGTCCGGCACAAGCGCCAGGCCCGTTTCGGCCAGGGCCAGGGACTCCTCCCACAACCGGGCCTCGGCCCGGACCGCCAGGGCGTCGGCCACGGCCTGGCGTTTGTTCAGGGCCAGGGCGGCCGGGGAGAGGACGACGGCGTCGCGGGCGCGGCCCGAGGCGTCGGTCAGGGTGGCCAGACCGCCGAAGGGATGCCCCCCGCCGTCCCCCGGGGCCAGGGACAGCCCGTAGGTCTCGCGGCGGCACTCCAGGGTCCAGTCCAGGACGAGGCGTCCGGAGCGGGTCGAACCGGCCTGGGCGTCGAGGGCGACGGTGGCGGTCACGGCGGGCCAGGACACGCTGGCCGGGGGCTGGCCGACCCCGGGCAGGCGGTCCTCGGCGGTCAGGGTCAAAAGGGTCTGCAAGGCCAGACTTTCGGGCGTGGTGCGGCGCGGCTTGACCAGATTCTCCCATACGTCGCGGCCGTCGCCCATGGCCGGATCGTTGGACACGGCCTTTTCAAGCTCGGCCAGGAACCGGGCCTCGGGGTCGGGCATGCCCGCATCCCGGGCCAGATCCATGGCCCGCAGGGCGTAGGTCAGGGCGTTTACCGGCTCGATGCGCGTCAGTTCGTCGAAAAACCAGGCGCAACTGGCGAACGAGGCCACGGCCCAGCGCTGCATGGACAGAAGGGTCCAGGCCAGGCAGCGCTCCTTTTCGCCAAGCCCCGGGGCGAAGCGGGCGGCCTCGAAGCCTGTCTTGTCCATGGCCCCGCACAGCACCTCGCCGTAGGCCAGAAGCGTCGCCCTGGGGTCGCGCAAAAGCCTGGGGGCGACCGCGAAATAGTGGGCGTCCACCTCGGACTTGAGCAGGTTTAGGGCGGCGCGCAGCGGCCCGCGCCATTTCTGGTTGTAGCCCGGGTGATCGCCGTTGGTGCAGCCGCAGTCCGAGCGCCAGCGCTCCACCCCGTGCACGCAGCTCCAGGCCGAGGGCTCGCGCAAAAACACCTGCTGCTGCGGCGGGTTTTTCTCCAGATGGGCCGCGAAATTGGTGATCCGCAGGTCGTCGCGGCCGGAGGCCGCCTGGGCCATGACATAGGCCAGGGCCATTTCCCCGAACGGGAAATGGTGGCCGTAGGTCTCGCCGTCCGTGGCCAGGGACAAAAGGCCCGGCCCGGCCGCCCCGGACATCCTGCGCCAGAAGTTCTCCCCGTCGGCCAAAAGCCGCTCGAAGGCCACGGCCTGGGACAGCCCGCCGTGGTAGAAAAAGATGTCCACGTGCCGCCCCGAAGGCAGCATGGCCCGGTAGGGGCGGGAGATGTCCAGGTCCCATTCGGACACGGCCCGCCGCCCGCCGCCGTCCAGGTCGGCCACGAAGGCCGCCTGCCCCGGGGCCAGGACCGTGAAGGCGATGCCGTTTTCGGCCAGGACCTCCAGGGAGGCGGTGTCCACGGCGGCCTCAGACAGCCACATGCCCTCGGGGGCGCGGCCGAAGTGACGCCGGAAATCGGCCACGGCCCAGGCCACCTCCAGGTGCTTGTCCAGGTCCGAGGCCAGGGGCAGGATCACGTGATGGCAGACCTGGGCCAGGGCGTTGCCATGCCCCAGGCGGGCCAGACTCGCCTGGTCTCCCTCCACCACCCGGGCCAGGGTCTTGGGCGCGTTCGCCGCCATCCAGCGGCACAGGGTGGGGCCGAAATTGAAGCTGATATAGTCATAGAGGTTAAAGACGTCCGTGATCCGCCCTGCGCCGTCCAGGCGGCGGGCCTGGGACAGGGGGGCGTAGGACTCGCGGCAGATGCGTTCGTTCCAGTTGGGGTTGGGGGCGGCGCTGCCCTCGGGGAGCAGGGCGCCGAGCCAGGGGTCCTCCCGGGGGGGCTGATAGAAATGGCCGTGGATGCATAAAAATCTGTCCATGACTGCTCCTTGCTGCAAGCCCGTGCGGTCCCGGGCGGCGCGGGGGCGTCCCCGCGCGGGGTTGTGTGGCGTCTACTTGCGGCCCGTCGCGGGCGCCGTCTCGCCAAAGGTCTTTTTGGCCATGGCCGAAAGGGCCGTCTCGATGGTCCGGTTCTCCACGTCGCGCAGGACCGGGGTGTAGGCGTAGCAGATCTCGATGCCGCCCGTGTCCCGGTAGCGGATCAGGGCCACGGCCGCTGCGGGCCAGCTCCAGACCAGATGCTCCGACACCCCGGGGGAGACGGTTTCGAAGACGCCGTACTTGGCCTCGTACGCCGTGCGCAGGCGTTCGAAGGTTCCCGGGGCCGGGGTCTTGATCACCAGGATGACGTAAAAAAGCGTGTCGTCACGGAAGGAATAGACCTCCTCGTCCACCCGGATGTCCCCGATACGCCGCGTGCCCCCGGCCCGGCGGTAGTGGCGCACGTCCTTGTGCACGAAAAGGTATTCCATGCCGGACAAATCGGCGATGTGCGCCCCGAAGGGGATGCCGCCGAACCCGTCCGGCGGCGGACGGCGGGCGTAGACCGCAAGTCCCGGCCGCAAAAAGACCGGATCGCCGGGCACCGGGTCCGGGGCCTCGCGCCGCATTCGCTCCACAAAGGGCAGGCTGGTGTAGGCGATGGCCAGGGAGTCCTCCAGCACGTCCCGTTCCAGGGCGATCTGGGCCCCGGGCCAACTCCACAGATAGTTTTCGTCCAGGGCGGTGATGCTCACCCGGGGCGGCCCGTACTTGGCGGCATAGGCGGTGCGCAGGGCCGCGATGTCCCCGGGCTCCCTGGCCCGCATCTGCACATGGAAAAAACTGTCCTGGTAAAATCCGTAGAGGATGTCCCGCAGGCGCACCTCGCCGATCTCCAGGTTGTCTCCCGTGCGGCGATAGTAGGCCACGTTCCCGGAACCGTAGAGAAATTCCAGGTCCGGATGCGTCCTGGCCGAGTCGCCCCAGTTCAGGCCGCGAAAGCCAAGCGGTCCCCGGGTCTTGATCTCCCCGGCCTCCCGGGCCGCCATGTCGCGGGCGGCGGCCTCCACGGCCCCCATGTCGTTCGGGGCGGCAGACGCCGACAGCTCCTGGGCCAGGGCCGAGGTCCCCGGGGCCGCCGCCAAAAGGACCGCCAGGACCAGCCCGGCCATGAGACGGCGGGCGGCGGGCCATGGCCCGGGGCCAAGACGTCCTGGCGACAGCGCCGGACAGGAACGCGGGACTGGGTTCATCGGGCGAAACTGCGGCCGAAACGCCTGGACAGTTCGCGCAGGGATTCGGCCAGGACCCCCACCTCGTCGCGCCCGGAGACGGCCAGTCCCCGGGGAACCCGGCCCCCGGCCAGTTGCTGTGCGAAGGCGGCGCAGCGGAACACGGGAATCCCCAGATAGCGTACGGCCAGGATGATCCAGACCACGGCGAAGGACACGGTGACCACCAGAAGCGTCCACAGGAGGGACTTTTGCAGGACAAGCTCCGAGGCGAAGGCCTCCATGCCCTTGTGCTCCACCACCGAGGCGTTCTCCACGGCCGTGGACGCGGCGCTCAGGGCGTCGCGTTCGGCCAGGGCCAGGGTGCGGCCCGAGGCATGCAAAAGCTCCCATTCCCGGGCCAGATGATCGGCGGCCTTGCGCAGTTCGTCCAGGGTCGTGGCCAACTCGGAGGCGGCCTTGGCGTCCTCCTCAGAGGCCTGGGCATGCAGGGCGGAGACGCGGGAATCCAGGCCGTCCAGGCGCGTAAGGGACGAACGCAGCATCTCGGGTTTGCGCGCCCGCCCGGCCTGGGCCTCCGCCGCCAGGACCTCCCGGGCGGCCAGGGCCAGTTCCTGGGCGTGGAAAATACGGTCGGCCACGGCCCGCACCAATGTCCCGGGGGGGTATTTGACCGCCAGTTCGATCAGGGCCGCCCTCTTGCGGGCGACAAAGGCGTCGGCCAGCTCGGCGAGCCGGTCGCCAGCGGCCTCGAAGGCCGTGCGGGCCTCGGCCACGGCCTCGTTTTGGCCCACGATGGCCTCGGCGGCCTTCTTGTAGGCCTCCACCAGCCACGACACCCGCTCGGCCTCCTCGACAAAGGCCACGTCGCCGGTGCGGTTCGCCGCCGCCTTGAGCTCTTGCATGCGGGTCAGCGCCGTGGCCAGCTCCTTTTTGGCCTCCTCCAGGAAATGGCGCTCACCGGTCAGGGCGTAGCCGCGCAGGTGGTGGGCCGTGAGCAGGGTCTGTCGCTCCAGCCGGGCGGCGGCCTCAGCCCGGCCAAAGGCCGTATCGGCCAGGGCCGAGGCCGTTTTTCCCGAGGCGCTTTGGATGGTTGTCGCCGCCAGGCAGACGGCCACGGCCAGGATCGCCGGAAGACCGACGGCCACGAGGATTTTCAGGGGATAGACAGGAATCTTGGGCATATTCATGAAGCGTCTCGCCGGGGTTGTCGACAGGGTTGTACCGACTACGTCCCAAAGCCGCGCACGACATGATTCAAGCCGTTTTCCCTATACCGGCTCAGGCGGAATGTTCAAAGAAAAAAAAGGGCTGCCCGGCTGGGGGATGTCGGAAAGCTATTCCAGGGAATCCTTGATCTGCTTGAAAAAGGCCCGCAAAAAGGCCTCGGACACGTCCTTGCCGTTGATGCGCAGGCGGTGGAACAGGGCCACGAGATTGCCCTTTTGGGTGGTGGTGCGGCGAAAAAAATGTTCGTGGCCCAACTGCCCGCCGCCGTCGTGGTCCGCGCCGTTTCCGGTCTGGCGACGCTGCGCGCCGAGCAGGGTCAGCACCCATTCGGCCTGGCGCGCGGCCCAGGCGGCGTGGAACGTGGCCCCGACATCCATGCGCCCGGCCCGGCGCAGCAGATGGGCCTGGAATTCGCGCAGCCGGAAGGCCGTCCCGCCCGGTCCGGTGATGCCCAGATACTCGCCCCGGTCGGACATGACCACCACGGGCATGTCCAGGAAGGCGTCCGGGGGCTGCCGGTCAGGGTCCCCGGCCGGGGCGGCGGCCTGTCCCGGGGCGGCGGCCCGGGCGAATCCGGGCAGTCCGGCCAGGGCGTCGAGTTTGGCCAGGAGCTCGGCATGCAGGGAGTGCGTGCGGCTGCCCAGGGCCACCAGCTCGGCCAGCATGGTCTCCAGGCGCTCCAGGCGGCGGTTGGTCTCGACGTCCGGTCCGGTCCGGTCGTCTTGGGCCGGACACGCCCCGCCGGGCTGGGGCTCATGGCCGCCACGGGCGCCGTGGATATCCTGCTTCGGGTCTCCGCCTGGGGCGGGAATATCGTCGCTATTCGATAGATGACGATTTATTTGAACACCAGGAAAGTCTTTTTTTAAAGCATGATAAATTTCATCAATCGACAAGCCGCGCTGGAATCCCTGCCGGATGGTCCGGCAGGCGTCCAGGGCCTCTGGCCCAAAGCGCAGGGGCTTGCCCTGACCCAGGGCGGCCACCGCCCCGGGGAACCTGGCGCGGTAGCTTTTGATGGTGGTTACGGACACGCCCAGGCGTTTCGCCAGGTCCTTGTGGGTCCATTCGCCGTGCATGCGTCGTCCCCTCCCCTGCCTGCCCGCAGATGCCGCTTTGTGGCGGATGTGTGGAAAATCCCGGCCGGACATGGCCCCTGATGATCGTCGCTTGTCGATAATTGATCGGACGGACGAGGTCAAGGCGAAAGGCCGGGGCGGGCCATGGCGACGGCCCGCCCCGGCCTGGGGGGAAATCGGGAGACGTGGGGGACTAGAAGGGACGGCACCTGTGCTTGATGCTCACGCCGTTGACCACGAAGATGGTGGTCTCGGCGATGTTGCCGGCCTTGTCGCCGATGCGCTCCAGGGAGCGGCCCGCGATAACCTCGTGCATGGAGCGCTCCAGGGCCTGGCTGGTGCACTGCGCCTGTTCCGCTATATGCAGGGCGTCTTTGAGCACCAGGACATTTAAGTCCGCGATCCCGGACTCCATGCGGCAGACCTCGTTGGCCAGGTCCACATCCCCGCCGTGGTAGGCGCTTATGGACTTGTCCAGCATCTCCGTGATCCGAAAGGCCAGCTCGTCCAGGCGGGCGGGCATGGGGGCGGCGGGCAACTGGGCCAGGAAGATGGCCCGCTCGGCGATGTGCAGGGCCTCGTCGCCCACCCGCTCCAGGTCGATGGTCAGGCGCATGCCCCCCACCACCCGGCGCAGGTCCAGGGCCACGGGCTGCTCCAGGGCCAGAAGCCGCAGGCTGGTCTCGTCCAATTCGCATTCCATGCGGTTGATCTCCGCATCCCGGTCGATGACCTGCCGGGCCAGGGCCGTGTCCCGCCCGGAAAAGGCCGTAAGCGCGTCGGCCAGGGCCTGGCGGGCCAGACCGGCCATGCGCAACTGTTTCTCCGTAAGGAGCTCAAGCTCGGCGTGAAAGTGGCTTCTGCCGTCCATTCCTGTTCCTCCTGGCCGGTCCCGCCGCGAGGGGGGAGCCGCCCATGTGGCCGTCAGGCCGTACCATGGCCCGCAGCGCGTGTTTCCTGGCGCAGGGCATCACCCGAAACGGCCGGTGATGTAGTCCTCGGTCTGTTTGTTGGAGGGACGGGTGAAGATGGTCTCGGTGTTGTCGGTCTCCACCAGCTTGCCCATGTAGAAAAACGCGGTCATGTCCGACACCCGGGCCGCCTGCTGCATGCTGTGGGTGACGATGATGATGGTGAAGCGTTTTTTCAGATCGTGGATGAGCTCCTCGATCTTCTGGGTGGCGATGGGGTCCAGCGCCGAGGCCGGCTCGTCCATGAGCACCACCTCCGGGGCCACGGCCAGGGCCCGGGCGATGCACAGGCGCTGCTGCTGGCCGCCGGAGAGGCCCAGGGCCGAATCGTGCATCCGGTCCTTGACCTCCTCGAACAGGGCCGCATCGCGCAGGCTTTTCTCCACCTGCTGGGCGATGTAGGTATTGTCGCGCACCCCGTTGACACGCAGCCCGTAGGCCACGTTCTCGAACACGGTCTTGGGAAACGGGTTGGGTTTCTGGAAGACCATGCCCACCCGGCGGCGAAGCTCCACCACGTCCAACTCCTGGGCGTAGATGTTCGCCCCGTCCAGGATCAGATCCCCATCGACCTTGGTGCCGGGTATCAGGTCGTTCATGCGGTTTAGGCACCGCAAAAAGGTGCTCTTGCCGCATCCCGAGGGGCCGATCAGGGCCGTGACCTGATTCTCCCGGATCTCCAGGCTGATGTCGTGCAGGGCCTTGAAGCTCCCGTAATAGAAATCGAGGGAGCGGGCCGCCATTTTGATTTTGTGCGCCATGAACGTTTCCTTGTCGTTTGCGGACATCCCCGGCTCGGGTCCCGGCCCCGGACCGTCAGCCGCGCGGTTTGGCGTCGCTTTCGTCCCCGTCCGGGGGCGTGGCCAGGGTGAAGGAGAATGCCGACCCGGTCATCTCGCCCCGGGCCCTGTCCACCCAGATGCGGCCGCCGTGGCGTTCCACAATGTGTTTGGCGATGGCCAGTCCAAGGCCCGTGCTGCCCGTGGTCTTGGCCCGGTGCTTCTCCACCCGGTAGAACCGCTCGAACACCCGGAGGCGATCCTCGTTGGGTACGCCTGGGCCGTTATCCTGCACGGTGAAGGTCACGGTCCCGTTACCCGTCTGGTGCGAGACCGTGACGAACGAGCCTTCGGGACTGTACTTGACGGAATTTTCCACCAGATTGCGGAACACCTGGGCCAACTGTCCGAAATCGGCCAGGGTCGGCACGCCCGCCTCCGGAAGCTGACAGCGGATGTCGATGCGCCGCTCCCTGGCCATGGTCTCGCATTCCTTGCGGGCCAGTTGGAAGGCCGACAGGGCGTCGGCCCGGGGCGGCGCGGCGGGCAGGGGGCTGTCCTCGATGCGGGCCAGGCACAGCATGTCCTCGATCATCTTGGACATGTGGTTGGCGTTTTTGAGGATGACCTCGAGAAAGCGGGCCTTCTCCGGGGCCATGCCGCCCGTATCCTGCAAAAGGGTCTCGGCGTAGCCTTTCACCGAGGTCAGCGGGGTGCGCAGCTCGTGGGTGACGTTGGCCGCGAAATCCTTTCTGGCCCGGTCCAGGCGCTTGAAATCGCTTAAGTCGTGGAACACGGCCACGGCCCCGAGCTCGCCCCGTGACTCGCTAAGCCCCACCACGCTCACGTCGTAGAAGCGGTCCTTGTCGAGTTCGATCTCAAGGGTCACAAGCCCCGGGGCCTCGGCCCCGGCCAGCACGGCGTCGCAGGCCGCCTGGAAGCGGGCGCAGGGCACCACCTCGATGGGCGGGCGGCCCGAGCGGCCGCCGTTGCCGGGAAATATCTGCCCGAAGGCCTTGTTCACCGAGCGGATCTTGCCCTCGGCGTCCAGGACCATGACCCCTTCCTTCATGCCGTTTAGGATGGCCTCAAGCTGGCTCTTCTGGGCGGTGATGGTGCGGATGTGCACCTCGATGCCCCGGGCCATTTCGTTGACCGCGGCGGCCAGGGATTCGAATTCGCCGCCGCGGGGGACCAGGAGGCGTTTGGCGTAGTCCCCCCGGCCGATGGCCTCGGCCACCTGGATGGTCTCCCGGATGGAGCGCGCCGCCCGGCGGCTCAAAAAAAAGCCCACCACCGCTGCGGCGGCCAGGGCCAGGACGATGGCCGTCGGGGCCTGGGCCATGGGCTGGTCCGGGAAAAAGACCAGGGGCAGGGCCAGGGCCAGGGCGGCCACGGCGGAGAACGAGAGAAAAAGCCTCAAGCCCAGGGACATGTCGCCACCCCCGCCTATTCCTTGAAGCGGTAGCCGACGCCGCGCACGGTCTCGATCATCCGGGAATAGGGGCCGAGTTTCTGGCGCAGACGCCGGATGTGGGTGTCCACCGTGCGGGCGTAGCCCTCGAATTCATAGCCCCACACGGTGTTGAGCAGTTGGTCGCGGGTCTGCACCCGGCCCTGGCCCCGAAACAGTTCGGCCAAAAGCTTGAACTCCGTGGCCGTCAGGGCGATCTCCACGCCGTCGATCTCCGCCCGGTGGGCCGCCAGATCCACGCACAGCCCGCCTTTGCGCAAAATGGGCTTCTCGCGAATCTCGGGGCCGGAGCGCTTGAGCACGGCCCGCACCCGCAGCATCAGCTCCCGGGGGCTGAACGGCTTGACCACATAGTCGTCGGCCCCGAGCTCCAGGCCCACGATGCGGTCCACCTCGTCCCCCCGGGCCGTGAGCATGATCACCGGCGCCTGGGCGGTCTTGGCCTCGCGCTTGAGCTCCTTGCAGACCTCGAAGCCGTCCAGTCCCGGGAGCATGAGGTCCAAGATGATCAGATCCGGCGGGCTGCGCCGGGCCTTTTGCAGGGCGTCGAAGCCGTCCCGGCTGGTGACCACGGCGAAACCGGCGGTTTGCAGATTGTAGGCCAGCAGTTCGAGGATGTCCTCGTCGTCTTCCACGATGAGTATGGTGTCGTCGGACATGGTTCCCGTCCTTGATTTTGACGCGGAAACACAAACATCCTTGGGTGACGGGGGGATGGTGCTCTTGTGACGGATGTGTGACATTTCTCATCGCAAAGGGCAACACGCCCGCCCCGGGCCGCACGGCGCGTGGTTTTGCGCCGTCATCCGCCCGGCGTCACACAATCGACACCGAGCATGGCCAACGCATGTCGGCGTGGAAGATGCCTCCCTCCCGTATCACGGTGATCGTGTTTGACGCATTTTGATAAAGTCAATACAGTGCGGCAATGGAATTCCTGCATGATGGCGCATGGATCGCCCGGGACGCCGCGCCGTCCGGGGCGGACTGTCGACGCCCCGGGATGGTCCGGGCCGCGCTGGCGGTTTTTTTTCTGGGCTGCCTGTTTTTTCGCCCGGCGCCCGCAGCCTGCGCCGACGCCATCCGCCTGGGCATGTCCGCCGGGTTCCACGGCCCCACCCGGGGACTGGCCGTGGAGCTGTACCGGGGGGCCATGGCCTATTTCGAGCACGTCAACGGCACAGGCGGGGTGAACGGACTGCGCATCGAGCTGTTGCCCCGAAACGACGACTACGATCCCCTCCCGGCCATCGAGAACACCATCTCCCTGGTGCACGACGACGTGGTGGCGCTTTTCTCCTATCTAGGCACCCCCACCGTGACCCGGGTGCTGCCCCTTTTGCGCAGCTTCCGGCAAAAGGACATCTTTTTATTTTTTCCCTTCACCGGCGCCCAGCCCCAGCGCGAGCCGCCCTACGACGCCTTCGTGTTCAACCTGCGGGCCTCCTACCGGGCCGAGGTCAAGGCCCTGGTGGACGCCCTGGCGGCCATGGGCCGGACCAGGATGGCCGTGTTCTACCAGGCCGACGCCTACGGCCGCAGCGGCTGGGACGGGGCCAGGCTGGCCCTGGCCGCTCATGGTCTGGACATCGTGGCCGAGGCCACCTACAGCCGGGGAACCGCTGCAACCGCAGACCTGCGCCCCCAGGTGGAGGTCCTTCTCAAATCCGCCCCGGACGCGGTGATCTCCATCGGCGCCTACCCGGCCTGCGCGGCGTTTATCCGCGACGCCCGGGCCGCCGGACTCGACGCGCCCATCGCCAACGTCTCGTTCGTGGGCAGCGACCTGCTGTTGCGGGTGCTCATCAGCGAAGGGGCGCGCCTGGGCCGCGATCTGACGAAAAACCTCATCAACTCCCAGGTGGTCCCAAGCTACGAGGACATCTCCCTGCCTGCCGTGCGCCAGTATCGCCGCCTCATGGAGAGCTACGGCGACCGCCTGCCGCTTGATCTGGTGCTGGGCGAATACCGGCCCTTCCGCTTCAGCCAGGTGGGCTTCGAGGGGTTTTTAAACGCCAAGGTCATGGTGGAGATCCTGCGGCGCATGAAAAATCCCACGGACAGAGGCGAGCTTAAGGCCGCAGCCGAAGGCGTCCGGGATCTGGACATCGGCATCGGCGAACCCGTGCGCTTTGGTCCGGGCAAGCATGACGGCCTGGACCGGGTGTTTCTGACCATGGTCATAAACGACCAGTTCGTCCCCCTGCGGGACCTTTCGGTGTTCGCCAAATGAAAATGTCCAGGATCTTCCGCCGGACCCTGGTGGTCATCATCATCATCTTCGGGCTGGTGGCCAACGCCACGGCCCTTTTGTCCGCCTGGATCCTCTACCGGGACCTGAGCGACGAATACGTGAGCAAGGGCCGGGCCATCGCCGGAAGCATCGCCGAGGCCAGCGTGGAGATCCTGCAAAGCCGCGACGCCTCCACGGTCCAGGCCATGATCGACAAGTTTTTGGACATCGAGGGCGTGGGCTACGTCTACGTCATCGACGGCGACAGCCGCATCATCTCCCACACCTTCGTGCCCGCCATCCCGCACACGGACCACCTGGGCGTCGTGGACCCCAAGGCCGTGACGGTCAGGGACGTGGAGCTGCCGGGCATCGGCGATTACATCCAGGTGTCGGCGCCCATCCTGGCCGGGGTGGCCGGGACGGTCTGCGTGGGCATGGACAAGGACATCATCCGGGCCAAGATTCGCGCCGCCGTGATCCAGCAGGAACTGCTCATGCTGGTGATGCTGGCCGGGGCGGTGGCCGTCTTCTACATCCTGGTCAAGGGCATCTCCCGTCCCCTGGAGGAACTCTCCGACTACGCCCGAAAGCTGCGGGCCCACGATTTCTCCGCCCGCATCGAAGTCGCCACCGACGACGAGGTGGGGCTTTTGGCCGCCACCATGAACTCCATGGCCGACGAACTCTCCGGTCTGGTCACAGGCCTTGAGCGCGCCGTGGCCGCCTCCACCCGGGAGCTCCAGGGCGCCCTTGCCCACATGCGGGCCATCATGGACAACATGGCCGACGGCCTTCTGGTCACGGACACCAACGGACGCATCACCCACTTCAACCCGCCCCTGGTGCACATGTTCGGGCTGGAGGGCGCGGATCTGACCGGCAAAGACGCCCGCCAGCTTTTTTCCGGGGCCATGGCCGAACTTCCCGGAGCGGCCGGAGAGGCCAAGACCGCCATCCTCACCGCCGAGGTCCGCCTGGGCGGCGGCCGGGTGGGCAAGGCGGCCGCCTCGGCCATCCACGCCAGACACGACGATCCGGGCGAGGCGACGGCCGCCGCCCCCCCCGAGTTCGTCGAAACGTGGCTTGGCACGGTCATGCTGGTGCGCGACATCACCTCGGAGAAGGAAGTGGACCGGATGAAGACGGAGTTCATCTCCACCGTGTCCCACGAACTGCGCACCCCCCTGACCTCGGTCCTGGGCTTCGCCAAGATCATCCGCAAAAAATTCGTGGAGGACATCCTGCCCCGGCTGGACGCCGCGGACAGGAAGGCCAGACGCGCCTCCGACCAGATCGGCGACAACCTGGGCATCATCGTGTCCGAAGGCGAGCGCCTGACGGAGCTGGTCAACGACGTGCTGGACATCGCCAAGATGGAGTCGGGCAAGATCGAGTGGGACCTGCGGCCCGTGACCATAGGCGAGGTGGTGGAACGCAGCGTCACGGCCACCAGGGCGCTTATCGAGCAAAAGGGCCTGCGTCTGAACGTGGATTTGGGATTCGGCCTGCCGAGCTTCCTTGGCGACCGCGACCGCCTCATCCAGGTCCTGCTCAACCTCATCTCCAACGCCGTGAAATTCACCACAACCGGCGGCATCACCATTGAGGCCGCCATCGACGGCGAGATGATCCGGGTGGGGGTCGTGGACACCGGGCCGGGCATTTCGGAAAAGGATCAGGAGATCATCTTTGAGAAGTTCAAGCAGGCCGGGGATACGCTGACGGAAAAACCCAAGGGAACCGGGCTTGGGCTGCCCATCTGCCGTCAGATCGTGGACCGCCACGGCGGCCGCATCTGGGTGGAGAGCGCCCCTGGCGCCGGCAGCGCCTTTTGGTTCACCCTGCCCATCCGGGGCGCGGCGCGCGAGGACGCCGCCCATCCCGTCTCGGCCCCCGGCTTCCGGGACCGCCTTGCGCCCCTGCCTGCCACGCCGAACCAGGGCGTCATCCTGGTGGTGGACGACGAACCGCCGGTGCGGCTTTTTCTGGAACAGCTCCTGGCCGACGAGGGCTTCCGGGTCCTGTCCGCCCCGGACGGTCCCCAGGCCCTCGCCATGGCCAAGGCCCACCACCCGGACCTCATCACCATGGACCTCATGATGCCCGGCATGGACGGGGCCACCACCATCAGGCGCCTGCGGGCCGATCCCGACACCCGGCATATCCCGGTGGTGGTCATTTCCGCCCTGCCCGCCCGGGACCGCGAACAGGCCGGGGCCGACGCCTCCATGGTCAAACCCGTCAGCGAGACGGCGCTTATCGAGACCATCGTGAGCCTTTTGCGCGGCGCGGGCAAGGACACCCGGCCGTGCATGGTGCTCAAGCGCAACGGCGAGGAAAGCACCAATCCGCTGCTTATGATCTGTCCGGGCAAGGTCCAGCACACCACCCGGGAGGACCTGTGGAAACGCCTGGAGGAGGGGTTCACCGGCACGGTCTTCGTGCCGAGCTCCATCAGCCACGAGATGGATCTCACCCGCCTGTCGGCCCACCCCAACATCCACGTGGTCATCTTCGCCGAATAGCGGGCCGCCCTGCGGACCACGAAAAAAGCCCCCGGCGCCGCGAGGCGCCGGGGGCGACAGTTTTTTACGGGGCCAGGGCTCAGTCGTCCAGTTCGCTGGCCAGGGCCGCGATCTCCTCGCGAATGATCCGGGCCGCTGCGGCAGGCACGGCCTTTTCAATCCCGTCGGCGATCTCCGTCCCAAGGTCCATGCGGACGCGCGTCACCAGCGCGTCCAGGTCCACCTTGGTCACCCGGCAGGCCACGTCGCCGCGCAGGGCCGCCAAGGCCTCGGACAACCCGGCCATCTCCTGGCGCAGGGCCGCCAGTTCGTCCATGGCCGTGGCCGCCTCGTCATTTTTGGCGGCAAGGGCCTCCCGCAGGGTCGCCATCTCGTCGCGCAGGGCCGCCATCTCGGCGTGAAGCCCGGCCGTCTCGGCCGCGGGATCGGGCAGGGCGGCGATCCGCGCCGTGACGTCCTCTCCAAAGGCCTCAAGCCGCGCTTCCATAAAAGTTTTGAGCTCCGCCGCCTGGGCGGCCAGGGCCGGGGCCGCGTCCGCCGGGGGCGGGAGCTTGTCGGCCAGTTCCTGGCCAAAGGCCTCCAGGCGCTTTTCGACAAAGGCCTTGAGTTCGTCCGCCTGGGCGGCCAGGGCCGGGGCCGCGTCCGCCGGGGGCGGGAGCTTGTCGGCCAGTTCCAGGCCAAAGGCCTCCAGGCGCTTTTCGACAAAGGCCCTGAGTTCGTCCGCCTGGGCGGCCAGGGCCGGGGCCACGTCCGCCGGGGGCGAAGCCGTGTCGGCCAGGGCCGTAAGGGCGGCGTCATGGCGGCCTGCGGCGTCGCTTACCCCGGACACGGCGGTCTCCAGGGCCGCAAGTCGGTCTTCGACGGCGGCAAGCCGGGCTGCGGCCGCCTCCAGGGCCTGGACTGCGGCCTGGGCCTCCTCCTCGGAGGGCGCAGGCGGCGGGCCGCCTGCCTTGGCGATGATGGCGTCCAGGGCCTCCAGGTCGATGTCCGCGTCAACAGGCGGCGGCGGGGCGGCGGCGGAGACGGCCGCTGCCGCTGCGCCCACGGCCAGACCGGCGGCGGCCATGTCCGCAGCGGGCGAAAGGTCTGGCCCGGCGGGAAATTCTGCGGCCAGGTCCGGTGCGGGCTCTGGCGCCTCAAGCCCCAGGCCCGACAGGTCGGGCAGGGCGTCGTCGTCGGTGGTGTCCGGGGCCGCTGCGGAAAGGGGGCTTACGGACGCAGCGCCGATATCGGCGAAATCCTCCAGATCGTCGCTGTCCCCGGCCTGGTCCGCCGCGCCCGAGGCGTCTTCGGACAGAAAGGCTGCGGAAAGGGCCTCCTCCGCCTGGGGAGGGGCGCTGTCGTCCAGGTCGTCGACAAGATCGGAGAGATCAATGGCGTCTTCGTCGTCAGCGTCCAGTCCCTTGGACTGGGGTGCGGCAGGGGCCTCATCGTCCAGCCCGAGCCCGGACATGTCCATCTCTTCCATCTCCAGGGGATCGTCGGCTGCGGCGGCCGACGGGGGGGCTGGCGGGCTGGCTGCGGATGGCGGCGGTCCGGCATCGGAAAAAAGGTCTTCGAGCTCGCGCTCGAAACTCATGTCCACACCGGAACCCCCGGAACCGGGAGGCGATGCGGGTGATTCATCCTCCTCAACGAAGTCCGTCAGGTCGATGATGTCGTCGGAGGGGTTGGTCTCGGGCATCGATCACCTCGCCCCGGGGCGGTTGGCGCGCCACGGAGAGGCCGCGAGGCGGCCTCTCCATGACAACGAACGGCTTAAGACTTCTTCGGATGGCAATCCGTGCACTTGGTGGGGCCCTTCTGCTTGGCCTTGTGGCAACCCAGGCAGCTCTTTTCGCTCTTCATGTCGTGGTAGGCACGGTAGAACGACTTGTCGCTGGTCTTGTCCTTGGGGTCAGTGGCGTCATGGCACCCGGCGGACGCGCACTTGGTGATGGCCGCTTTGCCGTCCCACTTGTGGTGGCACACCTTACAGTCATTGGCGGCGTGTCCCTTATGGGAGAACTTCACCGGCTCCTGGGTGGCGGCCATGCCCTCGGGGGCCTTGATCACCAGATCCGCAGGGGCGTCCACGGCGTACAACGCCGGCAGGCAGAATGCGCTGACCAGCAGCGCAGCAACGAAACCAACTAGCCATTTTCTCATCCCTCTCACCTCCTCAAGCGTTTGGGAATCAATTCACATCTGCCAATACGGCGACGCATAGCGCCCTGTCAAGGACCGTCCCAAAAAACGAAGGCAAATCAACCTGAAAGGCGGTATTTTTCCTCATATCCCCGGGGCGTGAGCATCCGGCCGGAGACGATCCGGCTGGCGGCGTTACCCACGATGACGATGGTCAGCATGTCCGCGCCGTCCGGTTCAAAGTCGGCCAGGGTGGTCACGAAGGCCTCCTGGCCCGGCCGGTAGGCCTGCCGCACCACGCCGACAGGGGTGTCGGGGCCGCGCCATCGCCCGATGATCTCCATGGCCCGGGCCAGATGCCCGGCCCTTTTTTTCGACCTGGGATTGTAGACCACCAGCACGAAATCGGCCTGGGCCGCCAGATCGAGGCGTTTTTCAATGGTTGGCCAGGGGGTCAGAAGGTCGCTCAGACTGACGCAGGCGAAATCATGCGTCAGCGGCGCGCCAAGGAGGGCAGCCGCCCCGGCCAGGGCCGGAATCCCCGGGACCACGGAAAATTCCAAGGTCTGGTCCAGGCCCCGGGCCTCCAAAATCTCAAGCACCAACCCGGCCATGCCGTAGACCCCGGCATCGCCGCCGGACACCACTACCGTATCATCACCGGCCATGGCCCGGGCCACAGCCTGTTCACACCTGGACACCTCCCCTGTCATCCCTGTGCACAACACCTCTTTCCCCGCCAACAACTCCGGCGACACCAGGTCCAGATACGTGCCGTAGCCCACCACCACCCGGGCCGACGCCAGGGCCTGCCGGGCCATGGGGGCCAGAAGCAAGGCGTCGCCTGGGCCAAGCCCGACAACCGTCAGCCTGCCATGGCCACGGCCACCGTCACCGCCCCGACCACGGTCTTTTTCACCACCAGCCGGTCCGTCCCCGCCGCCAGCATCGCCGCCGCTTCGCATACGCTTTTCGTCCCCACACGCCGTTTTACGGTCTTCGAGGGGGTCGGCACGGCCACCGCGCCCAATTCCCCCTCCGGATAAAATCGGACATCCACGCCGAGCGTGCGGGCCGCAAAGCCGATGCCCGGCTCATGGCGCTTGACCTCGGCCGTGGCCAGCACCCCGACGCTTGCCGCCGCCAATCCCCGCTTCGCCAAGACTCCACGGATCGCCTCAAGCACCATCTCCCCGTCCACCCCGCGCCGACAGCCCACCCCCACAGCCAAAATCCTCGGCCGCAGCACCAGCCGCTCCGGAACAGCAACCATCTCCCGCATATCCACAACAATGTGCGGCAGTCCCTTCTCAATCTCCTCCGGGGCCGCCACCCATTCGAAAAATCGCTCCTGGCCTTCCACCGCAAGCCGGTTCCCCGGATCGAATACCGCCACCCGTCCCCCCTCGGCCAGCGTCGCATTCACCCCGGCCAAGGCCCCCCGATTCTCCAGCCCCATTCCCAACCTGGCCGCTATCACCTCCGCCGCAGGCGCGCCCACAGCGTCGGTGGCCGTGGTGATCACGGCCTGACCGCCCGTCACCGCCGCCACCACCTGCGCCAGTTCGTTCGCGCCCCCCAGATGTCCCGACAAGACGCTCACCACGAACCGGCCCGCCGGATCGGCCACGACCACGGCCGGGTCAACGGTCTTGTCCCGCAAAAGCGGGGCGATGACGCGCACCACCGCGCCGCAGGCCGCAAAAAACACATGCCCCCGGTATTCGCCCCATACCCGGGCCACATGCTCCCCAAACTGCGCGAACCCCTCGCCGCCTATCTTCCCGGCGAAGCGCTGCGGCGCATACAGCGTCGCGCCCAGGGCGGTGCATACCCTGACCGCTTCGCCAGAGGCGGTCAGGGTATGCACCGCCAGGGAGGCGAGGGAAGAGGAAGATTCCCAGGAGGGGAACCCCTTTTGTTCACAAAAGGGGTTCCCCTCCTGGACCTCCCCTCCCCAAAAAACTTTCATAGGTTCCTCGTCGACTCGGATTATTTCCCTTCCAGCCTGCGACAGCGGGAAAGTGTTCTGGATACGGCGCCTGGGCGCGCCAAGAACACGGGGTGCAGGGGGCCTTAGGTCCTGCCGGGGAGGCGTGGTGGGGGGGCTCTGTTCCCCCCAACCACGCCCCATCTTCTTATCCCGCGAACGAGCGGGCGGCGTCGAGGGTTTTTTCCAGGTCGGCGTCGGAATGGGAAAACGAGGTGAAGGCGCATTCGAAGCCCGAGGGGGCGAGGTTTATGCCGCAGGCGCGCATGTGGCTGTAGAAGCGGGCGTAGCGGGCGCAGTCGGAGGTCTTGGCCGTGGCGAAGTCGGTGACCGGGGTTTCGGTGAAAAAGAGCGTAAAGATGGAGGCGATGTGATTGAGGTGGACGGGGATGTCTTTGCCGCGAAGGATATCGGCCAGGGCGGCGGCGAAGGAGGCGGTGCGCGCGGCCAGGGCGGCGTAGTCGGCGGCGGCCAGGGCTTTCAGGGTAGCCAGTCCGGCGGCCATGGCCACAGGATTTCCGGACAGGGTTCCGGCCTGATAGATATTGCCTTCGGGGCTTATGCGCTCCATGAACCGGCGCTTGCCGCCGTAGGCCCCGACAGGGAATCCGCCGCCGATGATCTTGCCCAGGCAGGTCAGGTCCGGGTCTATGTTGTAGTATTGTTGCGCTCCGCCGTAGGCCAGGCGGAAGCCGGTGATGACCTCGTCGAAGATGAGAAGGGCGCCGTGGCGGGTGGTCAGGTCGCGCAGGCCCTGCAGGAAGCCGGAGGCGGGCAGGGCAAGACCCATGTTTCCGGCCACGGGCTCGACGATGACTGCGGCGATGTCGTCGCAGGCGTCAAAGAGCGCGGCGACTGCGGGGAGGTTGTTGTAGGGGGCGGTGAGGGTGTGGCGCACAGTGTCCTCGGGCACGCCCGGGGTGCCGGGGATGCCGAAGGTGGCCACCCCGGACCCGGCCGAGGCCAGGAAGGCGTCGCCGTGGCCGTGGTAGCAGCCTTCGAACTTGATGACCGCATTTTTGCCGGTGACGCCCCGGGCCAGACGCAGGGCGCTCATGGTGGCCTCGGTTCCGGAGTTGACCATGCGCACCATCTCGATGCCGGGCACGGCGTCGACTACGGCCTGGGCCATGGCCACCTCGGCCGGGCAGGGCGCGCCGTAGCTTGCGCCTTCGAGCATGGCGGCCCGGGCGGCCTGGGTGACCTCGGGGAAGGCGTGTCCCAGGAGCATGGGGCCCCAGGACATGACGAAATCGATGAGTTCGTCGCCGTCCACGGTGAAAAGCTTCGACCCGGCGGCCCGGGCGATGAACAGGGGATCGCAGCCCACGCTTTTGCAGGCCCGGACGGGGCTGTTGACCCCGCCGGGAATAAGGGTTTTGGCCGTGGCGAAGAGTTCGGCGGAGGTGGTCATGGGGCGTCTCCGTGATGTTTTGCTACGCGGGGCGTGGCGGGGTGGGGTCAGGAAGCCTTCTGGGCGAAGGCCAGGATGTAGCCGTTTATGTCTTTTATGTAGAATTCGCGCATACCGTAGAAGGTGACGTGGGGCCTTTTGAGAAAAGGGGTGTCCTCGTCCAGGGCGGCGCACCGGGCGTCGAGGTCGTCGCATTCGATATAGAGGGTGAACGCGCCGCCGGGCTTGGCGTTTTCCAGGGACGGCAGTTCGGCGGCCAGGCTTTTTTTGGACTGGAACATGATCTGCACCGCGCCGGAGGTGACCATGGCGTAGCATAGGGGTTCGGCGGCGGGCCAGGCGAAGACGGGCTTTTGTCCCGCGTCGGTGACGCCCATGGCGAACTCGAAGCCGAGCACGCGCAGGTAGTAGGCCACGGTGCGGCCCACGTCGGCCACCATAAGGTTGGGGGCCAGGGAGGTCAGGGGCATATGTTTGTCCTTCGGGTATAGTTAGAAGTATTCCATCGACGTCTTCTTCAGTTCTTTTCGGCTCAGTAGCATGGCGTAGTCATCGATGCCCGACTCCCGGACCAGCTCGTCCACGATGCGGCGGCAGTCCTCGGGGCTTGAGGCATGCACCATGCTGTAGAGGTTGTACGGCCAGTCCAGGCAGTTGATGCGGTGGTAACAGTGGCTGATCTCTCGGCGTGAGGACATGTACGCCCCAACCCGGGCCATGTCGTCGTCGTCCACATACCAGGCCACCATGGCGTTGGCCCCATACCCGGCCTTCTGGTGCCTAAGCGTGGCCCCGAAACGGCGGATGGCCCCGCTGTCCTTAAGGCGCGTGAGCAGCTCGATCACCTCTGCCTCAGTCACCCCTGCCGCCTGGGCCATGTCCGCAAACGGCGTGGCCGAGTCCGGCAGGTCCGCCTGGGCCATGCGCAGGATGCGCTTTTCGGCCTCGGTGAAAACGGGTTTTTTGTCCTTGCCCATACGTTGTGCGCCCTCCCTGTGGCCCGTCATCAAAGGCTTTGTCCTTATCGCCTTCATGTGCTAGACGCAACCTGACCAGCCTCGTCCCGATACGCCGCGCGGCGCGAGGGCGGGAACTGGTCCGGGAGGCGCCCCGCACGGCCGGGCGCGCCTGGCATCACCTGGAGGAGAGTCATGAAGATCGCGGTCATCGGCGGAGGTAGCTGGGGCACCACCCTGGCCGACATGCTGGCCAAAAAAGGCCTTGAGACGCGGCTTTGGGTGCGCGAGCAGAAGGTGATGCACGAGATCCGCACCCTGCACGAAAACACCTGGTATCTGCCCGGCCGCCCCCTTGCGCCAAACCTCGACGTCAGCACCGACCCGGCCCACGTGGCCGACGGCGTGCGGCATTTCCTGTTTGCCGTGCCCTGCCAGTTCATCCGCCACGCCTATACCCGGTTCCTCAAATATCTGCCCAAGAACCCGGCCATCATCTGCGCCAGTAAGGGCATCGAGCTGGACACCCTGATGCCCATGTCCGACGTCTGCGAGGACGTCCTGGGCGCGCTCAAGCCCCGCTTCGCCATGCTGTCCGGGCCGTCCTTCGCCTTCGAGGTCATAAACGGCATCCCCACCGCTGTGGCCCTGGGCTGCGCCCACAAAAAAACCGGCAAGGAGGTCCAGGAGGCCCTGTCCACCCCCAAGTTCCGGGTCTACACCAACCCCGACGTGCGCGGCGTGGAACTGGGCGGGGCCATCAAAAACATCATCGCCATCGCCGCAGGCGTGGCCGACGGCCTGGGATTCGGCAGCAACGCCCGCTCCGCCCTCATCACCCGGGGCCTGCGCGAGATGAGCCGCCTGGGCAAGGCCATGGGCGCCGACACCGAGACGTTTATGGGCCTGTCCGGCCTGGGCGATCTGGTTTTGACCTGCACCGGCGACCTGAGCCGCAACCGGCAGGTGGGCATGCGTCTGGCCAAGGGCCAAAAACTTTTGGACATCCTGGGCGAGATGAAGATGGTGGCCGAGGGCGTCAAGACCACCGAGGCCGTCTATGCCCTGCGCGACAAGCTCGGGGTGGAGCTGCCCATCACCGAGCAGGTCTACGCCGTCCTGTACCGGAACCAGGACCCGGCCACGGCCGTCCATACCCTCATGACCCGCACCCTCAAGGACGAATAAGATAAGATATCGGGGCTGCCGCCCCGCGGCACGGCGATCGGGGCTGCCGCCCCGAACCCCGCCCGGGGGGAATCATTCCCCCCGGACCCCCCGTCGCCGGGCCGTGGTCTCTGCCGCCTTGCGGCAGGAACCACGGCCCGGAAACGCTGGTTTCGGGTACGGCATAACCTCCGCCGACAAGGCGGCATATGTCCCGGCGGAGGCATATGGTGTTGGCGGGGGAAATTTTTGGCTTGACTAAGTCACTGTTCGGTGACAAAAATCCCCGCATGGACAGCCCAAAAAGGAACAGCCAGGCCGAGCGCCCCAGGGACCGCGAGGCCACCATGCGCCTGCTGGTGGATGCCGTCGGCCGGGTGTTGGCCCGGCAGGGGTTCCGGGCGGTCAAGGTCAATGTCGTGGCCCGGGAGGCGGGCGTCGACAAGGTGCTGATCTACCGCTACTTCGGCGGTCTGCCCGGTCTTGTGGCGGCCTTCGCCCACAGCGGCGACTTCTGGCCCGATGTGGAGGATTTGGCTGGCGGCGATGTTGCGGCCCTTGCGGCCCTGCCCTTTGCCGAACGCCTGGCGCTCGTATCACGCAACTACCTGAGACGCCTGCTGCGCCGCCCGCTCACCCTGGAGATCCTGGCCTGGCGGTTCATGGAGCAAAACGAGCTCACTGACGCCCTGGACTCCGCCAGGGAAGTCGGCGGGAACCGGCTGATGCAGCTCGTGGAAAGCGGCGACGTGCCGTCCTCCCTGGACATGCCGGCCCTGTACGCCTTCCTGGGCGCCGCCATCAATCATTTGGCCGTCCGTTCCCGGACGGAAAAGACATTCGTCGGCCTGCCGCTTGACGACCCAGCCACCTGGGAGCGCCTTGAGGCCATGCTGGAGAGAATCGTCCGCAGCGTGGCGGGGTAAATTTTTTGGGCAAAATGTCACCGTTAGGTGACAATGTGATTCAACAGCCACCCGCAGAGGGTGGACTACACGCTCAAGGAGCAGGACATGTCGTACCGGACGCATCACAGCAGGGAGTGGGCCTTTCTGGGAATGCCGCGCGGATCGTGGCCGTGGATCGTGGGGATGGGCCTTCTGGCCGTGGCGCTTCTTCTGATTGTCATCGGCGAGACCAGGGCCGCCCAGGGTCCCGTGGGCGAAGAGGAAGAGGCCTTGTCGGCCATGCGCAAAAGGGACGAATCCGATGCAGCCCTATCCGGCCTGGGCCTTGAGGCCGCAGGCAGCGCCACGGCCCCGGCCAACGTCTCCGGCGCGGGCATGGCCGTGTGGCGCGACGAGGTCAAGGCCGCCTACGATACGGAAAATTTCGGTTTCGACGCCGGATATGCGGGCAGCCACTATCAATTTTCCAAAACCGGGAACCTGCCTTTCGCCGGGCGTCGGCCCTTTGAGCACCTGCACAGGCTTGAGGCCGGGGTCACTGTCAGGGGCGGCTTATGGGGGAGCGTCACAGGTTTTACGGGGCTTCGGGGGAGCCTGGGCTTCGAACGCGACCCAGGCAGGGGCTACGAGGGCACGGCGCTGGCGGGACTCGCCTTCCCCCTTGGCGGGAGTTGGACCATGACCCTGGGGGGCGGCGCATCCATAAACAAGGTGGAGGTGCAGCCCGCCGCCATGCTCGGATTTCGCTACGACGCAGGCGGGGAGTTCACGGCCGATCTGGGGTTTCCAAGAACGGAGATCACCTGGCGTGGCGGCCCGTGGTGGTCGCTGCGTCTGACCGGAAGCCTGGATGGGGGGTTCTACGCCCTCGCAAACGACAATCCTGTGGCCCCGGACGGCTACGTTTCCCTGCTGTCGCCGCAAGGCGGCCTGTGGATTGACCTGCGGCCCCTGGATGGACTGGCCGTGAGTCTGGGGGCGCTATATTCCCTGCCCGGGACCATGTCGGTCTACCGGGAGAGCGGGTCTCGCCTCAAACGGCTTGATGTGGGCGGCGCGCCGGGCGGCGGCCTGCGCCTGCGCTATGAGTTCTAGCCGGACGTCCGTTCATGGCGGCGCGGGGCGGAGGCGGGGCATGCGGGCGGCGAAAGCTCCTCGCATGTCCGCCGTCACGAGGCGGATTTTTTCTTCTCGGCCTTTGGGGCGCCCTCTCCGGTGAAGCGTTCGATGCGCTGCTTGTAGGCCACAAGTCCGTTGACCATGCCCTGGGCCAGGGCCTCCAGATACTTGTCCGAGGCCAGTTGCTTGGCTTCGACGGGGTTGGTGATGTAGCCCATCTCCATCAGAACGGCTGGCATGCGCGCCCCCATGAGCACATAAAACGGGGCCTCATGGGTGCCCCGGTCGCGGGTCTTCCATGCCCCGGACACGGCCCCGATGGATTTGTCCTGCACGGTCCTGGCCAGATCCCGGGACTCCTTCATCTTGGTGTTGAGCATGAGGTCGGTCAGGATCAATTGCAGGTCGCTTATGGTCTTGGCCGAGACCGCGTTTTCCCGTGCGGCCACGCGCACGGCGTCCTCGGTGCTGGCCAGGTTGAGCGAATAGATCTCAAGGCCCGCCGACTTGGCGTCGCCATGGGCGTTGCAGTGCAGGGACACGAACAGGTCGGCCTTTTGGGCGTTGGCCATGGCCGTGCGCTCTTCAAGCGGAATGAACACGTCTTTGGTGCGCGTATAGAGCACCTGGAAGCCGTGTTCTTCGAGCTTTTTGCCCAGGATTTTGGCGAAGCGCAGGTTGACGTTTTTTTCCACAAGGCCATTTAAGCCCTGCGCCCCAGGGTCTTTGCCGCCGTGCCCGGCGTCGATCATGATGGTGCGCACGGTGAGCCCGAGTTGCTCCACCAGATCGCCTATGCGCTTTTCGCTGCCCGGAGGCGGCTTGTAGGCCGGAGGCGTCACGGACTGTCTGGAGGCGGCCTGGCTGGCGGCCTGGGCCGTCTGCTCCCGCATGGCGGCGTCGGCGTCCGGGGCCGTTTTGGCCGGGGCGACCTTTCCCGCAGGCTTTTCCGCAACTTTATCCGGAGACTTTGCAGCCTCGGGGGCTGTTTTGCTTTTGCGCTTGAAGAGGTTGGCCAGCCAGCCGTCGTACTTGTCCGCCTTTTTGGCCGCGGCGGCCGGGGCGGCCGTGGCCTCTTCCGGAGGTTGGCCGGAGGCGGCGTTGGCGGGGGCCGGGTCGGCCGTGGGTTGGCCCTTGCCGGGTTTGGCCTTGGCGTAGACGTCGAGCACTACCCGGAAGGGGCTGTCCAGAGTGAAGACGTTGTGGCGGTCCAGGTTGTCGATGTCCAGGACCACCCGGACCACGCCGGGTTTGTTGTAGGCGGCGCGAATCTGGCGCAGGATGCCGTCGGAGATTTTTTCGTCGGGCTTAATGGCCTGCCCCAGGCGCACGTTGTCCATGTCGATGTACAGGCGACGCGGGGCCGCGTCCTCGCCCTTGGCCACGTCCAGAAGCTGGTAGCGGAAGACCGTCTCCCGGTCCAAGGCCAGGGTGATGCGCGAATAGTCCTCTCCGCCGGTCTTGCTGATTTCGGCCAGGGTGGCGGGCGCGGCGGCGGTGGCCGCAGGCGTCGACGCGCCATTTCCAGCCGCTGGCGCGGCCGGGGCGGCTGGCGTGGCCGGGTCGGCGGCCGCAGGCGGCGCGGACTTGGCCTGCTCGGAGGCCTTTTGCTCGGCGACGAAGGACGGGTCCAGGCCGCGCAGCATCTCGGCGGCCTCGGCCGCCTTGTCGCCGTCGGCGAAATGCTTGAGGACCATGCGCAACTCGGCCATGGCCTGGGCTTTGTCTTTGAGGCGGTCGCGAAAAACCACGGCCCGGCGGACATGGGCGTCGTCCACCCAGACATGGCGCGGAAAGCGGTCGATCATGCGCTGGTAGTTGTCCAGCGAGGTCTTGGCGTCCTTATCCAGATAGGACCGGAAGGCCAGCTCCTCGAAGACCCAGCCCCGGTAATACAGGGCCTTGGGGGCCAGGGGGCCGGTTGGGTCGGCGCGGTAGACGGCCACGAATTTTTCGTCCAGGGCCAGCCAGGGTTCCCTGTTTTTTCCGGATTTGGCGTCGGTGGTCAGGCGTTTGAACTCGCGCAGGGCGTCCTGGTAGGTCTTGTCCGCGCTTGCGGCCGGGGCGGCCGAAGCCCCGGAAAAGACCCCGAGACACAAGAAAAACGCCACGACTGCCGCCACCCGGGCCAGCCCCGGACGGCATCCGGCATGGCCGGGGCGTAGCGCGCCGCCGTGACTATTCGACGGTGACGCTTTTGGCCAGATTGCGCGGCTGATCGACATCTTTCCCCAGATAGTCCGCCATCTCGTAGGCGAACATTTGCAGTGCCGGAAGCATAAGGAAGGTGGACAGCGGCCCCCACGCCTTGGGAACCTCCCAGACGTGCTCCACCCGCAGGTCGCCGCCGGGATGGGTCAGGGCGATGATCGTCCCGCCCCGGGCCTGGACCTCTTCCAGATTGGATTTGACCTTGGGAAAAAGCTCGTCCGCCGGGGCCAGGGCGAACGTCGGGAAACGCGGGTCGATGAGCGCGATGGGACCGTGCTTCATCTCGCCTGCGGCATAGCCCTCGGCGTGGATGTAGGAAATTTCCTTGAGCTTGAGCGCGCCCTCCAGGGCCAGGGGATAGGACGGTCCCCGGCCCAGATACAGAAAACTCGTGGCCTGGCTGTGGGCCTTGGCCAGGGCGCAGGCCCGCTCCCGCATGCCCGGCAACGCCGCCTCCAGGATGCGCGGCAGGTTCTCCAGCGTGCGCAGGCACTCCACCCGGTCCGGCTTCGACATCCGGCCCGTGGCCTCGCCCAGGCTGACCGCCAGAAGGGTCAGGGCCGTAAGCTGGCTGCACATGGCCTTGGTGGAGGCCACGGAAATCTCCGGTCCGGCCTGGGTGTAGATCACCACGTCCGACTCCCGGGCCACGCTCGATCCCACCACGTTGCAAAGCCCGATGACCTTGGCCCCGCGCTCCCTGGCCAGCTTGATCCCGGCCAACGTGTCGGCGGTCTCGCCGGACTGGCTGATGGCCACCACCACGTCGCCGGGCAGAAGCACCGGGTCGCGGTACCGAAACTCCGAGGCGATCTCCACCCGGGTGGGGACCCCGGCCCACTGCTCGAGTAGGTACATGCCCCACAACCCGGCATGAAACGAGGTGCCGCAGGCCACGATGAAAAGCCTCTCCGGCCTGGGCAGGGCGCAAAGCTCGGGCAAAATCGCCCGTCCGGCGGCCATGTCCACCCGTCCGGCCAGACAGTCGGCTATGACCTTGGGCTGCTCGAAAATCTCCTTGAGCATGAAATGTTTGAATCCGCCCTTCTGGGCGGCGGCCACATCCCAGGTGATGCGATGCGCCTTTTTGGACACCGGGGCCAGCGTGGCCACGTCCATGACCTGCCAGGAGGCGGCGTCGATGCGCACCATCTCTCCGTCTTCCAGAAACACCACGTCCCGGGTGTAGGGCAGAAAGGCCGGGATGTCCGAGGCCAGAAAATTTTCGCCCACGCCGACTCCAAGAACCAGCGGCGAGGACTTGCGCGCCGCATACAGCACCCCGGGTTCATCCCTGCTGATCACCACCAGGGCGTACGCCCCCTCCACCCGGGCCAGGGTCCGGCTCAAGGCCTGGGCCAGGGGCAGGCCATCGGCCGCATGTTTCGCCAGAAGATGGGCCAGGACCTCGGTGTCCGTGTCCGAGGCGAAGGCGCAGCCGCAGGCCGCAAGCTCGTTTTTGATCTCCTGGAAATTTTCGATGATCCCGTTGTGGATCACCGCCAGCCGCCTGGCCGTGTCCGTGTGCGGATGGGCGTTTTTTTCGATCGGCAGGCCGTGGGTGGCCCAGCGGGTGTGGCCGATGCCCGTGGTGGCCAAAGAGACGTTGTGCTCGCCAAGTTTTTTCTCAAGATTTGAAAGCTTGCCCTCGGCGCGCAGCACATGCAGCACATCCTGCTGCACAAACGCCACCCCGGCCGAATCGTAGCCCCGATACTCCAGACGCCGCAATCCTTCCAGCATGACCGGCACCGCAGGCCTGTGGCCGCAATACCCGATGATTCCGCACATGTGGGCTCCTTCTCGTTCGCCAGGACCGCAACGCGCCGTCCCGCAAACATTGCGCACACCCTTACCTTGTCGTCTGCCGCTTTTCAAGGAGACGTCCGGCGGGCCGGGAGACATCATTTTCTCCGCACCACCTGGACTTTCGGGCGCTGGTTTCAGGCCCGAAGCGCCTGAATCGAGCGCCCGACATCAGGGGGGCCGGGGGAAATGATTCCCCCCGGGCGGGGTCCGGGGCGCAAGCCCGGTTACCCCAGGTATTGCCGCATCCAAGCCGCCCAGGCGTCACGGGCGCGGGAGGCGTAGAGGGCCTTGCGGCTGGCTTTTTTGTTGCGGCCGGGCAGTTCCGGGGAGAGGCCGAAGTTGACGTTGGAGGGCTGGAAGTGTTTGGCCTCGCGGCGCAGGTGCGACAGCAGCGCGCCCATGGCCGATTCCTCGGGGGGCGGCGGCAGGTCGCGGCCGACGAGTCGCGCGGCGAGGTGCAGGCCCAGCCACAGGCCGCAGGCGGCGGACTCCACGTAGCCCTCGACGCCGGTGATCTGTCCGGCCAAAAAGACGCCGGGTCGGGCGACAAGCTCCAGGGAAGGCGAGAGGGTCTTGGGGGCGTCCACGAAGGTGTTGCGGTGGATGCTGCCCAGGCGGACGAATTCGGCGCCAGTAAGGCCCGGGATGGTGCGGAAGATGCGTTTTTGTTCGGGGTAGGTGAGTTTGGTCTGGAAGCCGACCATGTTGAACGTCGTGCGGGCGATGTTTTCCGGGCGAAGTTGCACCACGGCGAAGGGCCTGCGCCCGGTTTTGGGGTCGGTCAGGCCCACGGGCTTAAGCGGTCCGAAGGCCAGGGTCATCTCGCCGCGCTGCGCCATGACCTCGATGGGCAGGCAGCCCTCGAAGTGCAGCTCCTTTTCGAATTCGCGGGGCTGGACCTTGTCGCCCGCCACAAGGTCGGCCACGAAGCGGCGGTAGGTCTCTTCGTCCATGGGGCAGTTGACGTAGTCGCCCTCGCCTTCTTCGTAGCGCGAGGCGAAAAAGGCCACGGAGAGATCGATTGTGGCCGCGTCCACGATGGGGGCGATGGCGTCGTAGAAGGCCAGGCTGTCCCGGCCGATGAGGCGGGCCAGGTCGGCGGCCAGGGCGTCGGAGGCCAGCGGTCCGGCGGCCAGGACGATGGCGGACAGGTCCGCCAGGGCCGGATCGTCCAAAGTCCGTATCTCGCGGCGCGACAGGGTGATGCGGGGGCATGCGGCGACGCGGGCAGTGATTTCGGCGCTAAAGAGCTCCCGGTCCACGGCCAGGGCCGTCCCGGCCGGGACGCAGGTTTGGCGGGCGACATCCATGACCAGGCTCCCGGCCTCGGCCATTTCGAGCTTGAGAAGCCCCACGGCGGCTGTGGGGTCGTCGGAGCGAAAGGAGTTGGAGCAGACGAGTTCCGCCAGGTTTTCCGAGGTGTGGGCCGGGGAGAAGGCCGCAGGCTTCATCTCGAAAAGGGTTACGTCCACGCCGTTGCGGGCCAGGGCCATGGCGCACTCGCACCCGGCCAAACCCGCGCCCACGATGCCCACACGCATGCAACAACCTCCCGATCCGCCCGGTGCGGGCGGCGATGCTGGTGATGGAAAGCCCAGGCGTGAGCCGGGCGGGGATCAGGTCGTCAGCCTGGCGGCGATGGACGCCAGATGGCGGCCCTGGAAGCGGACGGCGGCCAGCTCGTTTTCCGAGGGCATGCGGCTGCCGTCGGGTCCGGCTATGGTGGTGGCCCCGTAAGGGGAGCCGCCGGTGATCTCGTCCACCCGGGTCTGCCCGGCGAAGGAATAGGGCAGTCCGACCACGACCATGCCGTGATGCAACAGGGTGCAGATGAAGCTTATGAGCGTGGTTTCCTGGCCGCCGTGCTGGGTGGCGGTGGAGCAGAACACGCCTGCGGCCTTGCCTACCAGGGCGCCCTTGGCCCACAGGCCGCCGGTGGCGTCCAGGAACTGGCGCATCTGGCCGCACATGTTGCCGAAGCGGGTGGGGGTCCCGAAGAAAATGGCGTCGGCGGCGGCCAGTTCGTCCACGGTGCATACGGGAACCACGGTCAGGGCCTTTTGGGCCTCGGCGGCCCCCATCTTCTCGATGACGTCCTGAGGCAGGGTTTCGGGGGCGCGGCGAAGCGTGGCCACGGCGCCGGGAATTTCGGCCACGCCTTCGGCGGCGGCCTGGGCCATGGCGCTGACATGTCCGTAGAGGGAATAGTAGACGATCAGCACGTTCATGGGGCGACTCCTGTTGCGGTCTGCGAGAGGAGGTCACAGTAGCCCGGAGGCGGGGCCGGGGCAAGCGCCGCATGGCCGGGGCGCGACGCCGCGCCCGCGAGGGGGGGCGTTTGGGCGTCGTCGACATGATCGTGGGCGAAATCGGACCGGCGGAGTCAGGGGTGCGGGATCTTGAGCACCTGCCCGGGAGCGAGCTTATTCATGCTGGACAGGGAATTGTAGGAGGCCAAAACCGCCAGGGCTACATTGTGGCGCTTGGCGATGGCCCCCAGGGTGTCGCCCTGCTGCACGGTGTAGGTGGCCTCGGCGGCGGCCTGCGCCGCTGGGGCGGGGGCGGGAGTTGAAGCGGCTTTGGCGGCGGCGAGGGGCCTTTCGGCCGCAGGGGCCGCGTCGGTCGCCGGGGGGGCGGCTGGCGGGACCGGCGGCGTGGCCGACGGCGCCTGCGGTTCGGGCGGAGCGGACTTGGCGCCGAGCGGTCTTTTCGTGGCCTGCGGCGAGGTGGGGATGGCCGCCTCCGGATCATCCGACAGGTCTTTGGTGGTGAGGGCGCGCCCCATGCGCAGCTCTTTTTCTTTTTTGATGATCAGGTATTTGTCCCGAGCCGCCATAAAGGTCTTCGCCACTTCCGCGCCAGGGGGGACCGGGCCTGAGCGCAGGGCCGCCTCGTAACGCGCCCGGGCCTCGCGGAGTTGATCCAGTGCCCGGGTTTGTTCCTGGGCCAGTATCTCATCATTGACGTACGTCATATTGGATTGATAATCCGAATACTTGGAGCACCCGATGGGGAGCGTCGCCAAGACGGCCAGAAGGCCGAAGATGATGCGTGCAGGGTATTTCGCCATGGATGATGTTTTCCGTGTCGTTTTGTGGCGCCGTGTTGCCGAAAAAGGCGGGACGCGTCTGCGCCCGAAGCGACATAGCCTCCTAACACCCCGTGCCGGGTGGCGTAAAGTCCGGCCGGGCGAGGCCGGAGGGGTCAGTCGAGCATGAACCGCATGGGATTGACCGGCGTGCCGTTGACCTGGACTTCGTAATGCAGGTGGGTTCCCGTGGTGCGGCCGGAATTGCCGGAATAGGCGATGAGCTGGCCGCGTCTGACCTCCTGTCCCGGGGTGACCGTGGCCGATTTGAGGTGGCCGTAGAGGGTGCTTATGCCGTAGTCGTGGACGATGACCACCCGCAGGCCGTAGCCGCTCTGGTAGTCCACGTCCGTGACCCGTCCCGCCCCGGGGGCGTAGACCGGGGCGCCGTAGGGGGCCTTGATGTCCACGCCGTTGTGGAAGTCGGCGCGGCGCCCGAAGGGGGAGCGCCTGGGGCCGAAGACCGAGGTGATGTACCCGCTCATGGGCCACAGGGAAGGCCGGGCCTCGAATTCCAGCTTTTTTTCCTGCAGGGAGTGGCGCAACTGTTGTTGCAGGACCTCCTGGAGGGCGATTTCCTGGCCGAGGTATTCCAAAAATTCGTTCATCTTGCGGGTGAGCGAACCCTGCCGGATGAAATAGAGTCCCGACGTTGCGGCCAGATCCGGCCCTGGCGCGCCCACGCCCAGGGCGGAAGCCTCCCGGGCCGGATCGAAATGCATCATGACCCCGAGTTTCTCATTGAACGAGGCGATGCGGGAGACCTCGGACTCTACCCGCTCCATGCGTTCCTTGAGGCGCAGGGATTCTGACTTCTGCTCGGCCAGCGCGCCCCGCCCCGTTTCGTTTCGCCGGGCCAGGTGGTCGAATCCGGCGTAGTAGCGCCACAAAAAGGCGCTCAATAGCACAAGGCCCGCCAGCGTCAGCAGGGGAAACAGGACCATCCAGGCCCGAACGGTGAACAACCGTCTGGCGCCTTTGTCGCGTCGGAAGAGAAAAACCTGATATCCTGATATGGACATGTCGTGGCCGGTGCTGCGCAATGTGCGGTCGTGCAGCCCCCCCGTCGCCCCGCAATGAGGCGTCATGCGTGCCGGAACAAAGACGTGGCGTGCGGCGTCGAGCGGTCGGCCCATGGCTGGGGCCGGGAGGCCGCGACCAGGAAGATGCGGAAAAAATGGGGGGTCCGCTGATGCTCCGAATGACGCTTCTAGCCAGAAAGCGCAAAAAGGGCAACCCCCGCCGGGGCGCCCGGAGAGGGGCCGCAGACGGTCGTCTGATCGATTTACAAATGCCCCGTGCTGACATAGAATTCCATACATAGGCCTCACGCGGCCTGCGGCCCCCCGGCATCCTGCCGGGCACGACAGGCGCGGCGCGTCCCGTCGCCGAAAACTTAACCGGATCATGGCCTGCGCCGGGCACGAAAGGTTCCATGAATCACGCCGACATCCTCCTGGAATCAGGCACCAACGAACTGGAGATCGTCGAATTCTTTCTCCTGGAAGACCTGGGCGGGGAGCAATCCCAGGCCCTGTCTTTCGGGGTCAACGTGGCCAAGGTCCTCGAAATCATCGAGAACCCGGGGCTGTCCCCCCTGGAGTACGCCCCGCATCCCTGCTTTCTGGGAACCATACCCCTGCGCGAGATGGTCCTGCCGGTGCTCGATCTGGCCGTGTGGCTTGGGATCAACCGGATACGCCGCCCAGGCGAGGTGGTCCTGGTGACCCGCTTCAACTCGCGCACTACGGGATTTCTGGCCTCGGGCGTGACCCAGATCCATCGGGTGGGCTGGCGCGACGTGGAGGCCCCGCACCGGTGTCTGGGCGGCTGCGTCACCGGGCTTGTGCGCATCGAAGACCGCTTCGTGCAGTTGATCGATCTGGAACGTATCCTTTTCGAGCTGGACCCGGTCCAGGACGAGCAGATGGCGCTCCAGGAGACCGGGCGTCCCGTCACCGTGCTTTTCGCCGAGGACTCCTCGGTCATGCGCCAGATGGTGACCAACCGGCTCACCGCCGCCGGGTTTCGGGTGCTGGCCACCGGAAACGGCGAAGAGGCCCTGACGCTTTTGCTCGAACTGGCTGCGCCGGACGCCCCGGGGGACGGCCTCCCCGACGTGGTGATCACGGACATCGAGATGCCGCGCCTCGACGGCTACGCCCTGACCCGGCGCATCAAGGAGCATCCGGTCCTTGGTCGCCTGCCGGTGATCCTTTTCTCCTCGCTTATCACCGACGATCTGCGCCACAAGGGGCAGGCCGTGGGGGCCGACGGCCAGATATCCAAGCCGGAGTTCGGCAGGCTGGCCGAGGTGGTGGCCTCCATGGTGTCAAAGGCTGAGGGCGCCGGACCGTCCAGCCCCTGATTTCATGCGGAAATTGACGCTGTTGCGTTGCTTTTCTTGCGAAACGAAGGCACAAGGGGACATCGTTAACCCCATATCCGGAATCAGGCCATGAAATTTCCGCCGGACATCCCTTCCCGCCTCACGCAACGCACGCTTACGTCCTGGGTGTGGACCAGCAATCTCAAGCTCCAGGGCATCCTGCTGGCGGTCATCGTGGTCACCGTAGGGGCGCGGGTGCTTCCCCTTGAGATGCAAAAGAAGATCATCAACCAGGCCATAGGCATGCAGAAGGTCGATCTGCTGCTCGTGTACTGCGGATATTATCTGGCCGCCGTGGTGGCCGCCTCCGGGCTCAAGCTGGTCATCAACACGTTGCAGACCTACATCGGGCAGCAATCCCTGGCCGATTTGCGAAAAAAACTCTACGCCCACATCCTGACCCTGCCCATGCCCTTTTTCCGCAAGGCCTCCCCGGGCATGGTGGTCCAGTCCCTGGTGGGCGAGGTGGCCAACACCGGCGAGTTCGTGGGGCAGGCCATCGCCGTTCCCGTGACCAACGTCCTGACGCTTCTGGCCTTCGCCACCTATCTTTTCTTTCTGAACCCGCTCATGGCCGGCATCAGCATGGCCCTGTACCCCGTGGCCATCATCGTCATCCCGTTTCTGCAGAAACGCTCCAACGCCGCCAACAAGGAGCGGGTGGACACCGGCCGCAAGCTCTCCACCATGATCGGCGAGACCATTTCCGGCATCCACGAGGTGCACTCCAACGCCAGCTTCAACCTGGAGAACCGCCGCTTCGGGGCCTATGTGGACAAGCTGTCCCAGGTCCGGGTGGTATGGAACCTGTACAAGTACGCCATCAAGGTCTCCAATAACTTCTTCCAGAGCCTGGGACCCTTCGTGCTCTTTCTGGTGGGCGGCTACCTGGCCATCAACGGCCGCTTCGACCTGGGCGCGCTGGTGGCCTTTTTGTCGGCCAACGAAAAGCTCTATGACCCCTGGAAGGAGCTGATGGACTTTTATCAGGTCTATCAGGACGCCACGGTCAGCTACGGTCGGATCATGGAGTATTTCGAGGGCGAGGCCGAGTTCCCGCTTCAGCCCGAACCGCCGCGCCCGCCCCTGGTTTTGGACGGCAGCGCGAACGTGCAGGATCTGGTCATGGAGGTTCCGGGCGGCATCCAGCTCCTAAAGGGCGTGTCCATAGACATAAAGCCCGGGGAGCAGGTGGCCCTGGTGGGCTATTCCGGGTCGGGGAAATCCACGCTGGCCCTTTGCATCTGTCAGATCAACAAGTACTCCGCGGGCCGGGCCACGCTTTCCGGTCACGACATCGACGTCACCCCCAAAAGCGACATCGCCGACAACATGGGGGTGGTGGCCCAACATCCCTTCATCTTCGAGGGCACCATCCGCGACAACCTGCTCTATTCCATCAACGCCCGGCGCGAGGCCCACGGCATAACAGGCGAGGACGGACTGCCGAGCCTGGACCGGATCATCGAGACCATCCAGCAGGTGGGACTTTTCCAGGACGTGCTCCGTTTCGGCCTGAACACGGTCTTCAAGAAGGGGCGCAAGGAAAATCTGGTCAAGAAGATCGTGCACATCCGGGAGAACTACTACCAGGACCAGGGTGAGACGCTCAAGGACATCGTGGAGTTCTTCGACGCCGAGAAATACCTGTACTACAGCCCGGTCTCGGCCAACATCCTCTTCGGCAACCCCAATCGCGAGGAGTACCAGCCGGAGAATTTGGCTGCGAACGCGGCCTTCCTCGAATTTTTGCGCGAGGCCGGACTGCGCCAGCTTCTGGTGCAGCTTGGGCGGGAGCTGGCGGCCCGGACGGTGGACATCTTGAAAGACGTGCCCTCCCCGGACGTCACTTTCTTCGAGCAGACCCCCATGGGGCCGGACGAGTTCGCCGCCTATTCCGAACTGGTGGCGCATCTTTCGCGCATAAAGCTCCATGATATAAGCCCAGAGGAGGAGCGCCTGCTGCTCAATCTGGCCTTGCGCTTCATCCCCGGCCGCCACAAGATCGTGGCCCTGTCCAAGCTGTCCGAGGAGCTTCTGCTCCAGGGCCGGTCGCTTTTCATGGACAAGACCGGGACCGCCGATCCCGAGGCCATGACGTTTTATCGCCGCGAGGATTACATCCATTCCCAGACCCTCATGGACAACATCCTTTTTGGCCGCATCAAAACCGACAACCCCAAGGCCCTGGACCAGATCAACAAGACCATCATCAGCCTGCTTATCCAGGAGGACATGCTGGAGCGCGTCGTGGAGCTGGGCCTTGATTTCCATGTGGGCTCATCGGGCGACCGCCTGTCCGGCGGCCAGCGCTCGAAGACGGCCCTGGCCCGGGCCTTCCTCAAGGAGCCGCCGCTGCTCATCTTGGACGAGGCCACGGCGGCCCTGGACAACGCCTCCCAGACCCGCATCCAGAACCTTCTGGAATCCAAATGGAAGGGAAAAAGCACAGTCATTTCCGTGGTCCATCGCCTGGACACCATCAAGGGCTTCGACAAGGTGGCGGTGATGAAGGCCGGACGCATCGTGGAATGCGCCTCCTACAAGGAACTCATGGACAAAAAGGGGATGCTCTATGAACTCGTCCACGGAACGTCCGGACGCGCATGACGGGACCTGCGGCTTCACCACCCATCTGGACATCCTGCGGGAGGTGCCGCTTTTTGTCGGCATGCCCCTGGATGTGCTCAAGGTGCTGGCCTACCTAAGCGGCAGCGAATCCTTCCGGGCCGGGGACAACCTGTGCGTCCAGGGCGAGGTTTTCGACAGTTGCCGGTACGTGATGCTTGGCCATGTGGAGATTTTGCGCGCTGCGGCGGGAGGCGGCCCCGCCCAGATGCGCGAGGCCGGAAAGGGCTGGGCCTTTGGGGGACTGTCGCTTTTGACCCACCACGCCACGTCCCTGTATACCATCCGGGCCAAGGATGATGTGGAGTGCCTGGTTTTAAGCCGCGAGAAGTTTCAGAAATCCGCCGAGCGGTTTCCCCAGATACTGCCCCGGGTCCTGACCGCCGTGGTGGACCACATGTTCGCCTGGGAGGCCAAGGTGCTGACCTCGCTGGAGCACGGCCCGGCGAAGCCGCTGGACATCGACGGGTTGACGCTGTTCTAGGCCGCCGTCTGTCAGGCGTTCCCGGCGAACGGCCAAGAGCGGCTGCCCGGGTGCAGCCGACAACCCTCTGCATGGTGGGAGACCATGACCGCAGACACCAACGACCCCATCGCCGTCTTTACGGACTTCGTGTCCAAAAAACGGCTCAAGATGACCCCGCAGCGCAGGCATATCCTCGACGTGTTTCTGACCACCGAGGGACATCTGACGGCTGAGGAGCTGTATCGCAAGGTCAAGGTGGCCAATCCCTTCATCGGGCAGGCCACGGTGTACCGGACGGTGAAGCTTTTGGCCGACTCCGGTTTGGCCAAGGGCGTGGAGTTCGGCGACGGCGTGGTCCGCTACGAGCTCAAATACGGCCAGGGCCACCACGATCACCTGATCTGCGAGCGGTGCGGCCGCAATGTGGAGGTGGTCGACGCGGACATCGAAAAGCTCCAGGAGGAGGTGGCCGCGCGCCACGGCTTCGTGCTCACCGGGCACAAGCTCTACCTGTATGGGGTATGCCCCGACTGCCGCAAGGCGGACCCTCTCGTCGGTTAGAGACCGTTTCCGCAACACCTCACAACTGTCGCAACCGGGATGCCCGCAACATGGCGGGCCGTGAGCGAGGGGAGTCCGAATGCGCCGCGTCCGTAACCTTTTGTCGGCATGCGTCCTGCTGCTGTCTTTTCCCTGCCTTGCCGCCGCCTCCGGGACGCCCCTGGTCTTCGGCCTGCTCATGGTCGGTCCGGCGAACGACAAGGGCTACAGCCAGGCCCAGTACGAGGGCGGCCGGTACGTCGAGGAGAAACTGCCCGGGTCCCGGATGATCTACCTGGACAACGTCAATCCCACGGACCGCCCCGGCCTGACCATCCCCCAGGCCGTGGACGACATGGCGGCCAAGGGGGCGCGGCTGGTCATCGCCGGGTCCGAGGACATGCGCGACGGCGTTCTTGAGGCCGCCTCCAGGCATCCGGAGATGACCTTCATCCATGTCTCCGGCGACGACGTGCTCAAAGGCGGCGCCCCGAAAAATCTTGGGAATCTGTTTGCAAGGATCGAATACGGCAAGATGATGGCCGGATTCGCCGCCGCCATGACCACCAAAACGGGCAAGATCGGCTACCTGGGGCCGCTGGTCAATGACGAGACGCGCCGGGTGGCCAACGCCGCCTATCTCGGGGCGCGCTACGCCTGGGTGCATGTGCGCGGCAATAAGCCCGAGGATCTGGATTTCAAGGTGAGCTGGATCGGGTTTTGGTTCAACATCCCCGGGGTGACGGCCGATCCCAACCAGATGGCCGGGGCGTTTTACGACCAGGGCTTCGATGTGGTCATCTCAGGCCTGGACGCCCCCGAGGCCCTGAGCGTGGCCGCCGCCCGCCGCCGGGCCGGGGAGGACGTGCACGCCCTGCCCTACGTCTACAAACCGGCCTGCGAACTAGCCCCCGAGGCCTGCCTGGGCGTGCCCTATTTCAATTGGGGACCGCCGTTTCTGATCATCGCCCGGGAGGTGGCCGCCGGAACCTACACCCCGGCCTTCGCCTGGCTGCCTCCGGATTTTTCGGACATGAACAATGCGGACAAAAGCCCGGTGGGCTTTCTGCCCGGCCCCGGGCTTTCGGCCGAGAACAGGAAGGCCCTGGACATCTTCGCGGCCGGACTTGGCGCGGGGGCCATGGATATGTACGCCGGTCCGCTTTTCTACCAGGACGGGACGGTGTTCGTGCCAGCCGGACGCACGGCCACGGACAGGGAACAGTGGGTGTGCCCGCAGCTTCTAAGCGGCATGCAGGGGAAAAGCGCCGCCAAATAGCCGGGCTGGACGTACAAGCGGCGGAAAAACGCCTGCGGCGGCCTCAGGGCGAGGCCCTTTGGGATTTCCGCTATGTGGCGAACCCCTTTATGCGAAAGCGCCGATTTCGAAAGAAACGAGGGGAGGACCGGGGATGGCCGACGTTTTTGACCAGATGATCGGGCGGATCCGGAAAATCATCGATTCCGGGCTTGACGCCGACGCCGCCATGCGGGTGCTGGAGATACTGGAGGCCCCCTACGTCTCCAAGGACATTCTGGAAAAGGCCCGGCTGTACAGCGAGACCCTGCCCAAGGCCGAACAGCAGCCCTTCAGCCCTCCCCAACGCTACCTGCATTTTTTGTGGGACGCCTTCGACAAGCTGCCCCTGTGTCTGATCGTGCCGTTTTCCATTCCCTTCCGGCGGCTTGTGGCCGAGCGTCTTTTCGCGGGCTGCGGCCGGGCCTTTGTGTGCGAGGAGAACGTGCGGTTTAATTTCGGGCAGTTCCTGCACGTCGGGGACAACGTGTTTTTCAATCGCAACGTATTTCTCGACACCAAGGGCGGCGTCGAGATCGGGGATTCGGCGGCCCTGGCCGAGGACGTGCGGATATTTACCCACGGCCACGACGAGGCCTCGCACATGACCCGGACCTACGCGCCGGTCCGGATCGGGGCCTACGCCAAGGTCTACGCCGGGGCCACGCTTATGCCCGGGGTGACGGTGGGGGAGCAGGCGCTGGTGGCCTCGGGGGCGGTGGTGACGCACGACGTGCCGCCGAACATGGTGGCGGCGGGCATCCCGGCCAAGGTGATCCGGGAGCGGCGCACCGGCGGCAAATGCGGCGAGGAGCTGGAGCACATTTGGTTGTTTTGAGTCCGGCCGCATCACCATGCCCCGCCGGTCGTCTTGCGCGGACATGACCGCGCGGCCCTGCATATATGGAGTCTGAGTACGCCTCTTTCCCTGTCCCGCCCCATTTTCCCGCCAGACCCACGAACCCGCTCTCAGCAGGCGCAGGCCATAACCGGGGATGTCCCGGCCTGCGTTGACCCAGGCCGAAGCTTTTCCATCCGGGCCAGCCGTTCGGCCTCAGGGAGCGCGCGCAGATAGGTCAGGTGCGTAAACAGGCTGTGCGGGTCTTCCCGGCCCCTGGTGCAGGAGCGGCAGGCTGCAGGGGGATCGTCGGAATTGATGCGGGCCCTGAACTCCGCCAGACGCTGCGAGTTCCACAACTGCGGAAAACCCTGGGTGAACATGTTCCCCAGGTTGCCGCAACCGCCGCAGCACACCGTGGCCTGGCCGTTTTGTCCGACGTTCAGATGTTCCCAGGGCCGGTAGCACGGACCGGTTTCAGCCGCTTTTTGGCCGTCGCGGAAAAGCCGCTGGTGATTGAGGGTGATGCCCAGGCGGGCGGCCTTGGCCTTGGCCGCGAGCACCATCTCGTCATAGAGTTCGGGATAAAAGCACATGGCTTCGCGGTCCAGGCCCGAATCCGGTTTCGTGACCAACAGATAGTTGACCTGGATGTTTTTCGCCCCCACCCGGTGGGCGAGGTCCACATATTCCAAAAGCTCCCCGATGGTGCGGCGCATGGCGCAAAAGACCATGGTCAGGTTGTAGTCGGCCAGACCGTGCGTGCGGCTGTAAAGCTTCATGTGCATCAGGTTGGAGAGGACCGTGTCGTAGTCCGAGCCTTTCATGATGGAATGATAGGTCTTCTGGCGCGCCCCGTGGAACGAGCACCACAGGGAATGCAGATTGCGCGAAAGCAGGTATTCGCCGAGTTGCGGCGAAAGGGCGTTGCCGTTGGAGAAGATTTGCAGCGGGGTCCGGTACTTCCACAGCCGCTCCACGAACTGGTCGAGCCATGGGTTTAAAATGGCCTCGTAGGAGGACAAAATGGCGACATTGATGAACGGAAGCAGGGGTTCAAACGGATCGAGCCACTCGGGCTTGCGGAAGGCGTCGGGATCGGAGGCGCGTTTGCGCCCCTTTTCGGCCAGGCAAAAGATGCAGCGGATGTTGCAGACATCCGATATGTCCAGGCCGAGCTTTAGGGGGCGCGAGTTGACCACGGGAAGATTGTTCCGGCTTTCGGTCTGGTTGAGTTGGGCGTTGACCCGGCGGGCGACCGCGTAATGTTCTGCCGTGACAAGGTGTTGCATGGAGGCCTCCGCGCGCCTGAAAATTTGACGCAGGATGTGCGTGCAATGCCCGCTTTGCACATTCCGCGCCATGCGCCGCCGTGCCGACAGACGCCGCAGGCCGGTTACCGTGTTGGAGGCGTCCGGGCAGGGTCCGTCCGGGCGATGCGGCAAAGACTGGGAGGTCGGTCCGAAAGGGCGGCGGCGGGGCAGGGGCTATCCAAGCACCTCTTTGGCCCACAGGGCGGCCTCGGCATAGATACGGGCCGTCTGGGCGGAGTCGATCCCGGCTGATTCAAGCACGCCAAGGGCCTTGGACCACTGGCCGTTTTCCAGATCGGCGGCCAGGTGCAACAGTTTCGCGGCGTCGCCCGGTTCCCCGCGCAAGGCGGCCAAAAGGTCGTTGTCCAGAGGCAGATGGGCGGTCACCTCGGCCATGGACTGGCCGATAAGGGTGTCCATGCGCGAGAAAAGGCCGAGCATGAACAGGGCGTCGGCGCTATATGGCAGCCTGGAATGCGTATGGGCCAAAAGCTCAAGGAACCGCGCCCGGGTCAGGGACTGAAACGACACCTCCCGCCCGAGGGGGGAATGGGCCATGTCCGAGAGTAAAACGGCCATGAGCCACTTGCGCAGGGGGTTTTGTCCCATGACCATCATGGCCTGGGCCAGGGAACTGATCTTGTCCATCCGGAAAAAGGCGGCCGAATTGAGATACTTGAGCAGGCGAAACGACAGCCCTGGATCTGAGGACAGGATGTTCGCCATGCGCTCCGGTTCCGGGTCGGGCACGGCCAGCTCCCGCAGAAGCCGGACCTTGGACACCACGCCGACCGGCGGCTTGTGGCCGCAGACCACCTCGGGGCGGCTGAAATAAAAGCCCTGAAAATACCGGAACCCAATCGCCAGGGCAGCCTCGTGCCCGGCGGCGTCCTCCACCTTCTCGGCTAAAAGCGCCACCTCCCGGGCCAAAAGGGGCTTGGCCACCTGGGCCATCCGCTCCGGGCTCATGCCCAAAACGTCCACCTTGACGATGTCGGCCATGTCCAAAAACGGGGCCAGTTCCGGCTGGCCCACGAAATCGTCGACAGCCAGCAGGTACCCGGCGTTCTTGATGGACCGGCAGGCGGCCAGCACCTCTTTGGTGGGCGGGACGTCTTCGAGGATCTCCACCACGCACAGGTCCGGCGGCAGGGCCAGCGGGGCCTGTTTGAGCAGGAGGTCCGCAGGGAAGTTGATGAACATCTTTTTGGGTTCGACCATGGTTTCCAGGGCCAGCGGGAATCCATCGACAATGACCTTGGCCGTGGCCGTGCCCGCATCGGACATCTGGGCCGTGGCGTCGGCAGCCGCCAGCCGGAACAGCAGTTCGTAGCCGAAGACCCGGGCCTCGCGGTCCAGGATGGGCTGCCTGGCCACAAAGACGGGTTCAAAAAAGCGGTCCAGTTGGGGCGGTTCGTGAGTGGTCATGCCTGCTCCGCAACATCGTGCGGCCCGTCGGTGGAAAAAAGATCCCTGCTCAGGGCCTCTTCAAGGGATGTGGCGGCCGAAGGGCCAAGGGCGGGATCAGCGGCGGCGGCCTTTAGGCTGGCGGTCAGGGCCAGGAAGTGTTCGCCCCCTGCTGCGTCGGGGTTGGCGGCAGTCCAGGCCTCAAAGGCCTCCAGGGCCTTTTGCGGGCGTTGCAGACGCAGGCGGCACAGGCTCAGATACGCCCAGGCGGGATGCCCCGTAATCCGCCTGGCCACGCGTTCGAACTCCACCACGGCATGGATGTGGCGGCCCAGGGCGAATAACGCCCGGCCAAGGAGCATGCGGGCCGCATCGTCGCCCGGGTTGCCGCGCAGCCAGGTGCGAAAGGCCTGTGCGGCCCCGGCCATGTCGCCTGCGGCAAAGGCCGCCTCGGCCTGGATGCGCAGGCCGTGGTCTGTCGCCAAAGCCGGGTCCGGGTCCGGGGGCCGTCCGGCCATCATCTGGAACAGGCCGCGCCGGGAGAGGTGCGTGGGGTGGTCATGGGCCATGCTGGTTGTCCCGGAGAGCGCCACGGCCGTGCGAGGGCCGTTTGCATTTTTTAGAAAGTCAATCCGATCAGCCTGAAAGGGAGTATATCCCTTTCCCGGCGTTTCTGGGAAGTTTTCCGTGCCGCGTGTCAACATGCTGAGATAGAATGATAAAATTAATTCCTGAGCGATCCTGGATTCTGGCCCGCTTCCTGCTTAAGGGGAAAACAAGCGTGTCGGCCCCCCCAGCCGATACGCTGCATGGAAGGTCTCCATCGGCTGCTGCGGCCAACCCCCAGCCTCCTCCCCCACGGCCGCACAGCCCAAGACGCAAGCCGCTTTCGTCACTCCCTGGACGGAAGCGGCTTTCGTCGCGTCCAGGCGATGCGGCGTCTGAACGGATGACGCGCCCGGATTTTTGGTCTAGTTACGAAACATGTCCAAAACGAGCGCTGCCCTCGTCTTCCTGTGTTTCCTGGCCGTGACCCTTCCGGTCTTCGCCGCGCCGCCCGCCAGGCCGCCCGCCACGGCTGCTGCGGTCTGGGATCTGACCGGCGACTGGGAGGCCCGGATCATGGGGCAGACGGTCACCGTGAACTTCACGCAAAACGGGAGCATGGTCTCCGGCCTGTTGGTCCTGCCCGACATCACGGGTACGCCCAACACCTATCATCTATCCGGGAGCATTGCGGGCGATTTTTTCGCCACGGCCCACGGCAGCGGGCATCTGCTTCGCGGATGGCTGCGCGGCGCTGACGAGGCCAAGGCTGAATTGACTCTAAAAGATGCCCAGCCCATAACCTTCACCATGCGTCGGGTGCGCTAAGGCACAGCCTCCGGATGACCGGGGGATGATGACGCTTTGACGTCAGAGCCTGTCGCGCCTTGACACGTGGCAACCAGCATGTTCATCTTCTGCAGCCAATGCGAGGAGCATGTATTTTTGTCTTGGCCAGCGTGATCACACATGAATTCATCCATTCTCTTGAACTTCGGGAAGACCGTGCAGCGAGTGCGCCGCGAGGCCGGGCTTGGACTGGACGCGACGGCCCGCCTGGCCGCCATGGACCGGGAGCGGGTGGCCGACATCGAGCAGGGTCGCGCCGAACCCGTCCTGTCCGAGATTGCGGCCCTGGCCCAGGCCCTGGGAACCACGGCCCAGGCCCTGCTCGCCGACCTCACGTCTGATGCCGTGGGGGAGGGGATGCGCCGCCTGGAGAGGGCCTGCTCCACCACGACCGACCTTATCAGCGTCATCGACCAGAACCTGCGCTATGTCCAGGTCAACGACGCCTATCCGATACATCTGGGCTCTCCCCGGGAAGACATCATCGGGGCCAGGGCTGGCCTCCTGTTGCCCCCGGACCTTTTCGAGCGCGAGGCCAGGCCAAGGCTCCTGCGCTGCCTGTATGGCGAGACGCTGGATTGGGAGGGATGGTTCACGCATCCGCGCACCCGGGAACTGACCTATTGCATGATCCGTTTCACCCCGTGGACCGATCCCGTCACCCGGCATGTCTTCGCGATTCTGACCATTCGCGAGATGACCCGGCAGCGACGCGTGCTCGATGAATTGAAAGAGAGCGAGAAGACCACGTCGATTCTGTTTCGGGTCTCAAACATTGTCGCCGGGTCCGGCGAATCCGAGGAAATCTATCCCATCATCCGTCGCATTTTGAGCGAGGCCATCCCGTGCGAGCATTTCTATGTGGCCCTGGTGGATACGCCCAATGACCGCCTGGAGTTTGTCTACGTAGACAGCGACAGAGACCATGACCTGCCCCCGGTGGAGCATCTGCGCAGCCTGACCCCGCCTCTGTCCAAGGAAAACTTCGGCGACTTCAAAAGCGGCAACCTCCTGGCCGAGGTCATCCGCACCACGCATCCCCTGTGCGTCACCCGCAAGGTCATGCGCATAACCGGCATGTTCTGCCCCGGGGAGCTCCCCGAGGTCTGGATGGCGGTTCCCATCCGGGTGGGCCAGGAGGTGCTGGGGGTCATGGCGGTCAAGGCGTTCGAAAAGGGCGTGCGCTACTCCAAAAAAGACATGGACCTCATGCTGTCGGTGGCCGAGCAATTGGCCTTCGGCGTGGGTCGCCGCCGCACCATGGCGGATCTGCGCGCCGCCAAGGAGGAGGCCGACCGGGCCAATCGGGCCAAAAGCGACTTTCTGGCAGGCATGAGCCACGAGATACGCACCCCCTTAAACGCCGTCATGGGGCTGGCCGATCTCCTGCTCGCCTCACGCCTTGAGCCTGAACAGACCGACTACCTGGAGACCATTCGCGATTCGGCCCGTCATCTGCTGGTCGTGGTGGGCGATATCCTGGATCTTTCCAAGATCGAGGCCAGGCGCCTGGAGCTGGAGCACATCGATTTCGACCTTGGCGCCGTCTTGCGCTTAACGGTCAAGACCTTTGGGGCTCTGTCCGCAAAAAAGGGACTGTGGCTCAACCTTGACATGGACAGAAGCATTCCCCGCCACCTGCGGGGCGATCCGGGGCGGCTGCGCCAGATCGTCATCAACCTGGTGGGTAACGCCCTCAAGTTCACCGAAGTCGGGGGCGTGACCATCCGGGTGGCCCATGCCGAACCGGCCACCCCGGAGCGGGTCGTCCTGCGCTTCCAGGTGGTGGACACGGGCATCGGGCTGCCCCCGCAGCAGTCCGCCATGCTTTTCGAGATGTTCAGCCAGGCCGCTGCGTCCACGGCCCGTAAGTACGGCGGGACTGGTCTTGGACTGGCCATTTGCCGTCAGCTCGTGGAACTCATGGGCGGCCAGATCGGCGTATCGTCCGTTCCGGGCAAGGGAAGCGTCTTCACCTTCACGGCGGTTTTTACGCCCGGGCAGTCGCCAAAGCAGGCCGCCCCCCGGCAGGCGGCCCCGGAGCAGGCCGCGCCCTCCGAGGTGCGCATCCTTCTGGCCGAGGACAACCCGGTCAACGTCAAGCTGGCCGGGGCCCATTTGCAAAAGATGGGATACCGGCTGGGCGTGGCCGAAAGCGGTCTCCAGGCCCTGGAGTCCCTGGCCCGGGAGCGCTTCGACCTGGTGCTCATGGACGTGGAGATGCCGGGCATGGACGGCGTCACCGCCGCCGGGATCATCCGCGCCGGTGGACCAGCCGATCATCCGGTGCTCGACCCTGACGTGCCCATCGTGGCCGTGACCGCCCACGCCTCGCCCGAGGTCCGTCGCCGCTGCCTGGAGGCGGGCATGGACGAATATGTGGCCAAGCCCATCAATTTCTCCGAGCTGGCCGGGGTCATCCGCCGCCTGCTGCCCGGAAACGGCGAGCGGCGACCTGATCCTGCGCCTTCCGCCGCGCCGCCCTCCAGGTCTGTGGGCGCGGCGCCCATCCCCGTGCTCGACACGCGGGCGGCGATGGAGCGCCTGGGCATCGACGAGGCGGGCTATGCCCCCATCCTGGCCGTGTCCGTCCAGGAGATCGACAAGCGCCTGCGGCTTTGCCGCACGGCCCTTGACGAGGGCAAGCTGTCCGAGCTGGCCCTGCACGCCCATACCCTTAAGTCCACCACGTCCACCATCGGCGCGATGAAAGGCTCGGAATACGCCCGGGCTCTGGAACACGCCGCAGACGCCGGAAAGGTGGACGAAGCCGTCGCGTTTTTTCACGAGCTGGAAAAGGAACTGGGGGCGGTCACCTCATGCATCAGGGCCGCCCAATCATGCCATATCACCTCCAACCCGGCGGACGTACCCCCGCGGAGTTAAACCATGCCTGCCATCGTCATAGCCGACGACTCCATGTTCCAGCGTTTTCAGACCTCGAAAACGGCCGCTGCCGCCGGGTTTGACGTCTTCGAGGCCAAGGACGGCCAGGAATGCCTGCGCCTTCTGTTGGATAAAAGGCCGGACATCCTGCTCCTGGACCTGAACATGCCCGTTCTGGACGGGCTGGCGGTGCTGGAGCGGCTGGCCGCCGAAGGGGCCATGCCAACCAGAGTCTACGTGCTCACCGCCGACATCCAGGACACCACGCGCAAGCGGTGCATGGACCTCGGGGCCTACGAGTGCATTAACAAGCCCGTTGATCAGGCCGCGTTAGGCGCCATCCTGAGCCAGGCCCGGGCGGCCTTGGCATAATGCAGACCGGAATCGGCGATCATCGGTCGTCCGGCCGCAGGAGCGCGGCCACGGGAGGGAAGATATGGAACTGACTCCGATGCAGCTGGACATCCTCCAGGAGCTTATCAATATCGGAGTGGGGCGGGCGGCGGGCATGCTCAACCGCATGGTCAGCACGCACATTCAGTTGCAGGTGCCGGAATTGGTGGTGCTGTCCTCGAAAGAGTTCGTCAGCCGCTACGGCAGCCGGGGCAGGGAGATATTTTCCGCCGTGCAACTGACGTTTTCCGGGCATTTTTCAGGTATGAGCGCCCTCATTTTTCCGCCGGAAAGCGCCTCGCGCCTGGTGAGCATCATCCTTGGAAACGCCGTGCTTACCGCCGACGCCGACGCCCTGCGGGTGGAGACGCTCCAGGAGGTGGGCAATATCGTCTTAAACGGGGTCCTGGGCTCCATCGGAAACATCCTCAAGGAGAATATCGTCTTCTCGCCGCCGGATTACGTGGAGGAACGTTTCGAGCGGCTGGTATTCTTCGGTGCCGAGGAGGAGACGGAGGCCATGGTGCTCATGGCCCGGACCCAATTCACCATCAAGGATCACCTCATCGAAGGCGAGGTGCTGATCCTGTTCAGCCTGGCCTCCTTCGACTCCCTGCTTGCGGCCATCGACGCCCTGGGCGCGACGTGACCAAGCGTCACCTGACGATCCGGCGACAAACGGCCCCGTTTTGCAAGGAATCGGGGCCGTTTCGTATGTGCAGGTCGGGTCGGATCAGGTGAGGGAGGCGCCCATGCCCTCGGCCGAGGTGCCTCCGCTACTGGTGGACTCTGAAAGTTCGGTCTGCAACTGGGTGAGTTGGGCCTGATACTGGGACAACTGGGCCTGCAGGTTTTGGACCTTCTGCTGCTTCTGATCGTCGGGGAGGTCTTCCTGCTGGGCCTCCTCGATCTTCTCCTGCAAATCTTCGATTTTTTCTTCGATCTCGTCGATCTCATCCT
>Ga0209467_1000315_pt1 | contig 77781 bp, 25 predicted proteins | sample Higcelwee11metaG_FD_187175 | JGI IMG/M metagenome (GOLD analysis project Ga0209467, IMG submission 187175) | Freshwater pond sediment microbial communities from the University of Edinburgh, under environmental carbon perturbations - High... | ecosystem: Environmental > Aquatic > Freshwater >...
TTGTTTCAAGAGAGATTCAAGAGCGAAGCAGTAGAAAGTGATGAATACTTTTTGACAGTATTGAGGTATATTCATCAAAACCCTGTGAAAGCAGGAATAGCTAAGAATATTTTTGATTATAGATGGAGCAGCTATAAAGAGTACATTGAGAGAGCAGAAATAGTAGACATAGATTTTGTACTAGATATGCTTTCAGCTGATAGAAAAAAAGCAGTAGAACTATTTCGGAATTTTAACATACAGAATAGTAATGATATGTGCCTTGAAGATGAGGAAAAACTAAGAGTATCAGACAGCGAAGTGAAGGAATGTTTTAAGGAAGCAGGTATAATGGATCCGAAAGAACTGAGACAGTTAGAAAAGAGCAAAAGAGATACAATAATAAAGAAGCTCAAATTATTGAATGGAGCTACAATAAGGCAATTATCAAGGATGACAGGAATGCAAAGAGTGTGATAGACAGAGCTTAGGGACAAGGTACCTGTCCCCCGTGTCCTCTTATAAAGTGGTGAAAATATAAGGAGTTGAGAATATGGATTTAGAACTTAAAACAAAAAATGAACAATTATGCACAGCCATTCAAGAGTTTGTACAATCTTTTATCTTTTCACAGGAAAATATGAAGTCGCAGAAGGTTATTCAAATTGCAGACGATGAAACGATTGCAAAGTTACGCAAAGTTGGGATTCCCAAAGAGGGTCGACCTGTTAAAAAGGTTATCGACGAAATGATGCAAGAGGTTTATTCTAATCAAAATATCTTGCAACATCCGCGCTGCTTTGCATTTATTCCAGGTCCGGTTTCACTTTTTTCATGGTTAGGCGATATTATGACCAGTGCCTATAACACTCATGCTGGCAGTTGGTTGCAGAGTTCGAGTGCAAGTTGTATTGAACAGGAAGTTATTAGATGGATGTGTAAGCAAGCTGGGTATCCGAATACTTCCAGTGGAATTTTTGTGTCCGGTGGTTCAATGGCAAATCTGACGGCTTTAACCGCTGCGCGTAATGTAAAACTGTCAGAAGATAAATATGGAATGGGTGTTGCCTATGTTTCAGAGCAGACACACTCATCTGTTTCCAAAGGGTTACGTATTATTGGATTTAGAGCAGATCAGATTAGAAAAATCCCTACGGATACCGCTTTCCGTATGGATATGACGTTATTAAAAAAAGCAGTTATAGATGATCTTACCGCAGGGAATATCCCTTTTGCAATAATCGCATCTGCCGGTACAACCAACACAGGAAGTATTGACCCGCTAAATGAAATCGCGGACTTTTGTAAAAAGCATAATATTTGGATGCACGTAGATGGTGCTTATGGTGCTTCTATTTTAGCTTCTTCCAAATATAAAAAACTTTTAAACGGGATTGAGCATTCAGACAGTATCAGTTGGGATGCTCATAAATGGTTGATGCAAACTTATGCATGTAGCGCAATTCTGGTCAAAGATAAGAAAAATCTTGTTAATTGCTTCCATACACGTCCGGAATATCTAAAAGACGCAACTATTGAGGACGGCCAAACAAATTTTTGGGACTACGGTCCGGAATTGACACGTCCGGCACGCAGCTTGAAGTTATGGATTACTATGCAAATCATGGGAACGGATGCAATTGGTAAAGCAGTTGAATATGGCTTTCAGTTAGCGGAGTGGGCGGAGGATGAAATAAAAAAACATCCGAATTGGGAAATTACTTCACCGGCACAGCAAGCCATTGTAACTTTCCGTTATGATCCCGCAGGATTAACAGAACAGCAACTTAATTATCTAAATCAGCAAATTTCACAAAAAATTTTGAATGACGGATATGCAGGTATACTTACAACAGAACTCAAAGGGAAAAAAGTTTTGAGAATTTGCGCTATTCACCCCGAAACCACGGAAGAAGATATAAGAAGCACAATTAGGTTGCTGGATGATTATGCTTGCGAAATTTATTCAGACTTAAAGATTTGATACAGTAAATGTGTAAGAGTATTTCTAAACGGCAATAAAAATAGCTTTTATGGTGATGAATCAAACATATAGAAAACCAAAATATTTCAATAATACCCTGCATCTGCTACATATATTGCAGAACTATATTGCTTTTAAGATTAGGGTTGGACAAATGCTACCATACGTTATAATTGTCCTTAACATTTTGGCTCAAAAACAGAGGTGGAGTTATTAAGATGGAATTTGTCAACAAAATAGTAATACATAACTTTCGTACAAACGTGAATCATGAAAATGTTAATAAATTGGAAGCCATAATATAACAAAAGGTGAAGACCAGGCCCTATCGCAATCAGCAGGATGCCAGGCAACAGGTAATTCACATAGCTACCCGTGCCGGTTTGAATCGCGCCGCCCAACACATAAACGAACAGCAGCATCATCGCGATCGGAGTGATGGTGACCGTGATAATGGTATCCATGCTGCGGAAAATATGACGCATGGAACGTCCGAGCATAACGCCCATATCGCTGAAAACGCGATAATTTTCCCTTCATGCAGAATGGCAATTCTGTCGGCGAGCTGTTCAGCTTCCTCCAAATACTGTGTAGTCAGAAATACCGTCGTGCCATTATTAGCAAGCTCTTTGACAGTCTTCCAAACCTCGATTCGACTCTCCGGGTCAAGCCCGGTGGTCGGCTCGTCGAGAAAAATAAGCTGTGGTTTTCCGATAAGGCTCATGGCGATGTCGAGTCTGCGGCGCATACCGCCCGAATAGATGGAAACTCTGCGGTCGGCGGCGTCGGTCAGGCCGAAGCGGTTCAGTAAATCATCCGCGACTTGAGGCGGATTTTTGAGGTGCCGCAGCTTGGCAATCATGATCAAATTTTCCCGCCCGGTCAAGATCTCGTCTACAGCTGCGAATTGCCCGGTGAGGCTGATCGACTGCCGCACATAGTCGGGCTTTGCCGCAACGTCGAAGCCATTGACGAGGCAGTTCCGCTATCCTGTTTTAGCAGCGTAGTGAGGATTTTGACAATCGTTGTCTTGCCCGCACCGTTGGAGCCGAGCAGGGCGAAAATACTACCTTTTTGCACCTCAAAATCTACGCCCTTTAGAACATGAAGTTTCTTGTAGGACTTTTGCAGTCCTTTCACTTGGATTGCTTGGTTTTGCATATTCTTTACTCCTCATATAATAGTAACCTTCTGCCGTTCCAGAGAACGGGAGAGATTGGCGACCTCCTGTACCGTTTGCTCGATGTTGCCGATGCTGCCCATGGTCATCTGAAAAGCTGTTTCATCGTCCTTGCCCTCGGCTTTGAGTTCATTGAAGCGTTCCTGTAAATCTGAGAGCAGGTCCGCCTTTAGTTCGGCGACACTTTTCACCCCGTCGTAAGGCGCAAAAACGCCGTTCAAATGGTTTGTCAATTTCTCATTCATAACATCAAATCTCCTTTACAATAATTTATCGAGTACGCGCTTTGCATACTCCCAATTGCCTTTGTTGCTGGCGTAAGTGGCCTTACCTTTTTCGGTAATCCGAAAATACTTACGCCGTCCGCCCTGAGATTCATCGCCCCAATACCACTCGATATCGCCGTCCGTCTCAAGCCGCCGGACGCTAGAATACATCGTGGCTTCCTTTAATTCATACTCGCCGCCCGAGCGCTCGGCTATCAGCTTGACAATCTCGTAGCCGTAGCGGTCAGCTTCGGATAAAAGCCGTAATATCATCGTATCGGTATGGCCGCGCAGCAGGTCGGATGTGATTTTGTTATCGCTCATATTATCACCTCCACATTTGCATTATACGACATACTACTGTGACTATAAAGGTAGTATTTTAATTATAATACTATGCTTATAAAATATAATGTGTATTAAAATCAGTATCTATTTGTTTTGAGTGCGGATTAAAGTGTAAACTCTTTTTTATGAGAAGTATGGCCTTTTTTTATTGCCTAATGTGGCGAAAAAGAATAAAAGTTGTAATTAAGTGCCAGTTAAAAAAGACTGGCACTCAACAATTTTTGGTTCTCCTTAAAAATGCAGCATAATCTGTAGTTCTTTAAAAGTCAGAACATTAAAGCACTGTACAGATAAAAATATCTACACTTATAGAATAAAATGTGTGATACTATTATTGTCTGCCGCTCATACTTCACACACGTGGAGTGCGTTTGTTGCCTGCAAAGAATGTAGGCAACATGAACGGACCATGTATGTGGAGATGGTACTTTTATTAAAAAGCATAACAAGAAGATTTGAATTGAGTCTTCGGGAGGATGAATTAGAGGAGGACACGTTATGAAAATTTCAAAGAAAGATGCGTTGATATGGTTTGATTTTTTTTCACAATTGACTGAGGAAGAGGAGATTAGCACAAAACATGAAGAAATCATTTACTCTACCTTTGTACAAATTGAGGAAGCGATCGATCATAGAAATGATACGTTAATGTCGGAAATTAGAGGTTTGAAAACTTTGGAGAATAGAACTTTTTTTGTGGGAAATGCAAACAAATTCCCAAATGGATGTCGTTCTTGTCTGTTGGGCACTGGGTTGAGTGCAATTAGGAAAACGAACAAATGTAACTTAGAGTGTAAGTTCTGTTATAATTATGGACAGCTAGAATATATTCCTCCAGTTGGCGAAGGTATGTGGGAAATTGGGGGCACAAAATTTTATGAGAAGGATATTGATTTACTTCTTTCCATCCACCAGAAACCCACTGGCATTTCCTATGTTTATTTAGAACCATTCATGGAAATTGAAAAATACTATTCGGTTATAAAGAAATTTAGTGATGCAGGGATTCATCAACATTTATACACAAATGGCACTTTAGCTACGGAAGAGACATTGAAAGCATTAGGTGAAGCCGGTCTTAACGAGATACGTTTCAACCTGGGTGCTTCTAAGTGTTCAGACAAAGTTATTGAAAATATTGGAATAGCGAAAAAATATATTGAAAATGTAGGTATTGAAACCCCAATGACTCCTGAGTTTTTCGAAACATTTTTTAAGAAAAAGCAAGCGATCTTAGAGACAAAACTTGATTTTATCAATTGTGCAGAATTACATCTAAATGAGAATAACATAGACAATTATTATGGGGAAAACATGTATATTGCAAGGCTAGGCTATATATCTCCGATTTGGAGCAGGGAATTAACCCTGAAATTCATGAGAATAGCTGATGAAGAAAACTGGGATTTAGCAGTTCATGATTGCTCAAACTATACAAAATTTGCCAGAGGTTTAAATTTGAGCAGCAAAGAGGGTAAGTGGTTCGGAGCCAGTGATTATGTCTGTGAGTTTTCCAGGATTCCATACGAAGTATTTATACCAATACTGAATGATGACAATTTCAAATTTTTAATTGAAGAAGAATTGCCTGACGATTATAAACCAGTATTGATGAATTATTAGAGTGTCTTGTCAATTATGAGTGTTACATTGCTGCTTGGGATACTGGGGTGGTTGTCGGAGACATTTAAAATCGTGACAAATAAAGATTTCAAGTAAGCCACAGTTTTTAATCTGTTTTCAAGAAAAAATAATTTGCTGCCAAGGAACCACTTTGTCTTCACGACATCATCTTTGTCTCCTCAAGGCATGTGGAGGTAGTATTTAAAATTATTTGTTAATACTCAAAATATGAATCAAAACAAAAATACATTTCGGTATAACGAAATGTATTTTGTTTTATCAATGTTTTTTCGGTATACATTGAGTAATATAGAGATATACTACTTCGAAAGGGGTGTGAAGAAATGATAAAGAGAGAACTATATATGTCAAAGATCCGTCCTTTTATTAACCAAGATATCGTTAAGGTACTCACCGGAATACGACGTTCCGGAAAATCCGTAATGCTTGAGTTGATTCAGGATGAACTGCGTTTACAAGGCGTTTCTGAAAAGCAGTTTTTAGCGTTGAATTTTGAAAGTAAAAACCGTAACTTTATTAATTCTCCCGACGATACCTATGCTTATATAAAGGATTTTTCATCAAAAATCAATAGTAAGATATACCTTTTCTTTGATGAAATACAGGAGCTTAATGGCTGGGAAACTATGATAAATTCCTGCATGATTGATTTTAACACTGATATTTATATTACCGGGTCAAATGCAAAGCTTTTATCAGGGGAGCTGGCAACCTATCTTGGAGGACGCTATATTGAGTTTAAAATCTATCCCTTCTCTTTCAAAGAAGTGCTAGACATTATTCCGGGAAAAAATGCTGTAGAAGCTTTTAAGATGTATCTTACAAGAGGTGGAATGCCGTTTCTTTATCGATTCCCGATTGATGAAATGAGTGCGATGCAGTACCTAAGCGATATTTATGATTCTATTATATTAAAGGATATTGCAACAAGGAATAAAATACGAGATATCGAGCTTCTCAAAAGGGTTATTCAATTCTTTATATCAAATATCGGGAATACATTTTTTGCTACCAATATTACTAAATATCTGAAAAGTGAAATACGTAGTGTTTCGACAGAAACGATCTACAACTATATTGACTATTGTAAGACAGCTTGTTTTCTTCACATGGTTCCGCGTGAAGATGTAATAGGGAAAAAACTATTGCAATTTCAAGAGAAAATATTCATTGCAGACCATGGAATTCGTGAAGCAATTTACGGAAACAATATGCGTGACATAAACCAGACTCTTGAAAATATTGTTTATATGGAGTTGCTCCGCCGTGGGTATACAGTAACAATCGGTAGAAATAGCAGCCGTGAAATTGACTTTGTGGCAACACTAGGAAAAGATAAAATATATGTTCAGGTAACATATATTCTTGCCACAGAGGAAACCGTTGAAAGGGAATTTTCAGTGCTAGAAAGCATTCCCGATAATTACCCCAAATATGTTGTTTCAATGGATGAAATTGACAGGGGAAGAAATGGAATCAAAAATGTTAATATCCGTGATTTTCTGCTGAAAGATAAATATTAATAAGATTGGCGTATCATTTTAAAATGCTTTACAGGGGTATGCTGAATTAACTTCTTTATAAATTCAAGAGCTGGAACTTTTTCTACGACCAATACATTGTCATCGTGACGGTTGTAATTGAAAATTTCCTTTGTTGACAAGGATCCAAATATAATGGAAGATATAAAAAAGCTGATGACGATATACAAAATATTTAAAACAGATAATAACGCTGGCGCTTCAAAATAAATTATTACAATAAAAGTCATAATAGATGAAAGTTATTCATAATCAGACAAAAAAATAGGATAAATATGTACTGTACTTTAATATATTGTAAGTTTATGTAATTGATGCTAAAATATCTTTAGAACTGACAATAATTAACTGATTATTCTAAGGAGGGAAATTTATGGCATTAACAAAGTTTAAAAATGTTACTGTACAAAACGGCGAATCAAGCTCGGTAAGCTTCGGGACGAAGGTATTAAATGCGGGTGTTGCAATCCAAGGCTTTAATGTAGCTTATTCAGGTGATGATCACCATGTTAAAAAAATCGTGACGAAAGCTCATATGGATAGTGTCAGTGATGATGCTATTACCGTATCGGCAGAATGTACGATGGAGGATGACGAAGGCAATAAAGCAACAGGCTCATTGGATATTCTGGTTATTGCGGAGTGTGACGCTTAAGTATTTTTCATAGTTTATTTACTGATTACAGGGAATAGGGTTAGCTTATTCCCTGTAATATTATTTATGTGATTATTATTATATATAGTCCATATGATGGAGGGTAATGATATGAGTAAATATCAAAGCAGTAAACAAACGCCTGATATCCGTCCGATGCAGTTTGAGAGCGGCTCAGGCGGCATTTTTAAGGATAGCGTAAATCTATTCCGTGGGGATGTAAATCTTACCATAGATTTAGTTTCATTAACAGGCCGTAATAATCTGGATGTAAAGCTGACTGCTTTTTATGGCAGCAATGTGAAAGGTACTATTTGCGATTCCAATATAAAAGCCTCGGCAGATATTCTGGGCCTCGGCTGGGAGCTTCCATTTGAGAGGATTGAAGTTCAAGAAAGGGATAATTCGGCATCGAATGATGATGTCTATTTATTATATAGTAACAATACCGCCACGGAGCTGGTTCGAAGCAATAAAAGCTGGTGCAGGGCAGTGTTGGATGCCGCATTTTCTGCTGTACTTAATCAGGGTGAGGTAAATGCCGCTATTGTGGAGGCGTTTGCCGAGGCCGGGCTTTTACTGGCTCCGTGCTCCCTCGTTGAAGTAAAGCATATGGATACGGAATGGGTTATTTCAGACAGTATATACGAAAGGCAGTTTCATGTCATAAAACAGACTGCCGGGCTGGAGGTTCAGGCCGGAGGAACTGCATTTGAATGCTATAACTATGACTTTAGCCAGATAAGATATTATCCGGAATTTGAACGTTGGGAGCTTGTCAAGGATGATGGCACAATAAGCTGCTATGGAGGATTGAATAGCTCCTCAAACCGGCAAAATGCGATACAATGGAAGGTTTTCTGGGAAAACTGGACTGGAGAAACAGGACTTGTCACAGCAGCGGATGGAACACAGCTTCAAACCAGAAGGCCTTTTGCATGGAATCTCGTCTCTGTTGAAAATATCTGGGCGGATAAGCTCAGGTTTGATTATCAGACTGTAGAGCAGCCGGTTGGTACCGGAGGGCTTACTTTTACGAAAGCATGCTACTTATCAAGAATTACCGATATGTTTTCACGATCAATAGAATTAAACTATGAAGAAAAGGATTATATACCGGATAAGCCGGAAGGGCCAAGAGAATACATAGCGCCGCATTGGAACAGTCCTTATACGATGGCTCCAGATAACAATCCAAGTCCATACCAGGATCGTTATAAAACACGTTATCTGGACAATATCTGTGTAAAGAATGAGTATGGGGATATTCTATACACGGTTCAGCTTGATTATAATAAGACTTCAAATTTCAGCAGCTATTCACCCCAGGATTACAAATATGGAGACACAGTAAAACGTACGCTCACCGGTATTCGAAGAGTATTCTCAAATCACTGTGCAAAGCCGGGACTTGAGTTTAAGTATTGGCAAACGGGCGATGTTAATGCCGGTGCGTTAAGTACTGTAATCCAGCCGGAAGGTGCAAGGATTGAGTACCGGTATAAAAGACAGGAGCTGTCCTTATGTGACAGGCAGCTGCAGATTATTAATCCATGGCCGAAAGCAGCAAAGCCAAGAGTCTGGTTTGGCCCGGATTATGCAATTGTGACCTGGTATAATGATTCCACTTCACAGCTTTCACTTTCTATCTACACTTGGCTGGGGCGTTGGCAGGAATGGTCACCGGCGGCTTCAAGCATAAAAGTTCCTTTAGATATCTCAAGCATGAATGCCGCAACCAATGGAAACTTTGTATGCCTGTATTTTACATCGGTTAGCCAGCAAAAATCCTATATACTGAGCTTCCATAAGAATAATCTGGTATGGGGAGCCTGGCTTGAGGAAGCGATGCTTACCTTCTCTTCAACCGAGCTTGCAGTAGCAGCAGGGGATAATTTCTACCTGGCCTGTGATCAGGAGAATCGAATCCTATACCGTTATACCTGGGATTATTTTAGCAGGAGTTGGACGAAAGCAGATGTAAGCGGCAATTTACCGCTTGGCGGTGCAAAAGCGAAACCTTATATAGCCGCTGCAAACAAGTATTATGCAATTCTTGATTATTCAACGGCAAGTTCAAGTGAGCACAAGAATAAGCTTGCGTTATTTTATCAGGAGAATAATGAATGGAAGGTTGGTGCTACAAAGGATTTGAGCTTTACAACAGGAGGATATAAGCCGGAAAATTCCTTTGGCTTTTCAGCAAGTGCCTCCTTTATTGCAATGACCTTTATTACATCGGAGGAAGCCTTACAATTCCATTATACGGTAAAAATCCTTTCCTGGGATACTTCTTATCAAAACCTCGCATACCAGGACTTCCTTTATCGGCTGCCAAAGAGTAATCCATCTAAAGTAATCACCATTCCGTTTATTGCACGGATTGTACAAAATTGTATGGTTGTATCAGGCCCTTATGTATTACGCTATAATGGTGTCAGCTGGCTTGAAAACAGCTCCCTTAACTTCAGGGACACCTGTACGGATTCTGATATTTTCTGGTATGCTTACGGCAAGGATTATGCAATCTGTACCAGTAACCGTGATTATGCCTGCGAAGCCAAGCTGCTTGCATATGATCCCTGTAAGAATACCTATGAATGGAATAACACACCAGTTCTTCTGTATAAAAAGGACAGCTCTACCGGCAACCGGAAGGCTCATTTCTTCCCGACCGCAGGAGAGAATATCGCAACCATGGATAACCGTGTGTATAGCCGCGGCAGTCAGTGCAGTTGGGCAGATGCCGTCGGCTCATATCAGGAAATCAGCGGTGAGATTAACAGTACTACCATGATTAATGAAGGGCCTCAGTTTCTTGCATATCTTAATCTTAAGGGAGATACGGCTACGACAGCCTCACTGCAGCCTCTTACGAATCAAAGTCTTAGTAGTGCAGAAGTGATTAATCAATGGTTTTATACCCAAATCAGTACGAACGGAATGATAAAAGCCGGTATTAATGGTCAATATCCCGCAGGTCCGTCCTCCTTTATTACTTATTTACCGGTAGGCAAGGACTTTGATTATGCGGAATCAATCACCCTTTACCGTTTCCTGGAGGATTCGTTAAACGGGGCAGTGGTTGATTACTGCGTAGATACAATGACCTGCTTCGATGGCTACCAGTATAATACGACAAAGTACCTGTTTGATATCAGTACTGCAGTATGTGATCCAAGCGGCAGTGTGGTGAAGTATTACCGCAGTCAGTGTTATCCAGGGACAAGCTCTCAGGATAATCCGAAGTTCGGTTATATTGAGAATACTTACTATAACAGCCTGACACAGGAGCAGACGAAGGCAGCCCGGCTGGGAAGCCAGGTTACCTCAGAGCTTGCTGCAGCCTCCGGTCTTCTTGACGGTCAGCTGATTAGCAGGAAAACATATAACTCAACGGGGAAGCTTCTGATTGAAGAAACAAATCAATATTCAACCTATACAGGCATTACAAGGAATGGATGTAATTATCCGTTATATGGAGGATATTTCAGATGCACTCAAAACCGTTTACTTGAGGATGGGGTTGATAAAGTAACTGCATATCATTATGATGACAGTTATGGCAAGCTGATCAAAGAGAACTTTGACAATGTAGATCAGGATGGAGCATTGCAACATTATATCAAAACGTATTCATATGCCTATGAAGCATATCCATGGTTTAAATACCGCTATGCCATTGATGTCTACCTGTCACAATATGATATGCTTGCAGTTTCTGATTCTGAAGAGGAGATTCTAAGAGGCAGTCTGCAGACCTACGGTCCATTTTCATCTCAGGTAAGCGAGCCGGCTGTTCAAAGCTTTGTTGTATGGAGCACAACAAATTCCTATGTTCTTAAGGAAGCTCCTGCAGATGGGCTAAAGCTTGATAAGCTTACAGAAGAGGAGCCCGGCGCAGAATGGCTTCCGGTCAATTGTGTTGAACAAAGAACCAATCATGGTATGATATCCAGGCAGAAGGATGCCTTTGGAAAAGTTGAGACAATACAGTATGATAAGGATGAAGTGCTTACAGTTGCAAATTTTAAAAATGCAGGTGACAATGAGTGTACCTATGTAGGCTTTGAAAAATATGAAAATTATACCCAGGATTGGTCAACCAGGATACAGAGCATGGAAAGCTGTATTGTTACAGGCGACGCTCATACCGGTAATCAGAGCTTCAGGCTGCTTCCCCAGGAAACCCTGAAAAAGTCAACCTCCCTTAATCAGTCACAGACGTTAGTTTTGTCTGCATGGGTAAAGGCAGAAAAGGGCTTTCTCACGGACAGCGGTTCTGTATACTTCATTCTTACGGATACGGAAGGAAATATTGAGAAGTATGAGATAAAACCGGACACGGAAGGAAAATGGACCTACTGCCAGGCTGTGGCTTATTATGATAAGGAGACTGAAAGGACGTTTACCCTGTCTGTGGCAAATACAAAAGCTTCAAAATATCTGTTGCTGAATGACCTGTGTGCAGCTCCACTCGTTGGGGAAGCAAAGGTTACAGTATATGATACCATATATGAGGATGTAATTGCAGAAATCGGAGTAAATGCTGATATAATACGATATGCCTATGACCCTTTCAGAAATAAATGCATTCAGATTGATCCCTGGGAAAGCGTTAAGAAGGGAACAATGTGCTATTATAACAAACAATGGGCAGAAAGCGGCGAATATACCTTCCCTCAAGCAGATCCGAACTGTGAATATAATGTTGTTGCAAAGAGCGGCGGATTATACGAGACCTTCACAAAGGGGGAGCAGATCTGGGAGGAATGGAGTACGAAGAGTTCCGGCTCCTGGAAGGTAAAATGCGGTAAGCTTATTCATACCGGTACTGCTAAAGACTCGGTTTCCTGGCTTCTGACAAAGGACAGCGCGAGTTATGCAGCCGGCATATGTGTTACAGCAAACGATAGTTCTAGCGTATCTCTCCGGATTAATATCGGTGATCAGCTTTCGGCAGCTTGGTCGCAGAGCTCCGGCTGGTCCATGCAGCTTGCAGGCAAGTCCTATACGGAAAGCAATCATGATCCGGCTATACCGGTGAATATTCTGCTGCTGCCAATGGAGGGTGCGGTTTATTTACTGGCAGATGGAAGGCAGGTATTTGCCCAAAGCACAGAGCTGCAATTTTCCGGAATGATGAGTTTAGAGGCTATGGGTGAGCTTGAATTTGCTAACCCGGTTATCTACATTGAGCCTCAGATATCCATTGATTATAAGGATGGAGCCGGTAAAGTAATACAAACACAGGTAGAGTGTGAAAAGCAGTGTTATGCTAAGCAAAAGCTGTATAACGAGCTATCACTTGAGGTAATAAATACAAAAATCGTAAAATATACAGATACCTTATTCGGATATCGTCCGGAGCTGGTAAGCTCTATTGATTGGCAGACAGGCATCTTGTCAGGAAAGGTCAGCAGTTATTATCCTGAGGATGAAGGTTATCCATATTATCGTAATGAATACGAGGACTCATCTCTGGGCCGCCTGATAAAAAAGGGACTGCCAGGTAAGAAGTTTGCAATTACACCAGATAATTTGCATGTATATTCGATCCGATATGGAGTGGATAGTAAGACTTCTGTTGCAGGTATCCGGTATGTGAAGGGTAGTTATCTTGTCAACCAGATTACGGATACACAAGGTAATGTCATTTATGAGCTGAAAGACCGTTTGGGCAGAACTCTGGGCAAGCAATCTGACTGCTCCGGTAAAACGGAAGCGGTACAGCAGGTTTACGATACAGCAGGCAATCTGATAAGAATTCTTCACCCGAATTATTTTCAGGGTGAACCTGACTCAGGCTCTTATTGTACGAATAAGATTTATAATTTCCTGGGACAGATGATTACCCTGCAAACCACAGATACAGGTGAAACCCGGTATATCTATGATAAGGCCGGACAGCAAAGATTCGGTATGAATTCCCTGAGTCAGGAACAAGGCTGCATCCTGTATAAAAAATATGATATTCTGGGCCGTATCACGGAAGAAGGTTGGTTTACCGGAGACTGGGGTGATGGCTCAGTATGGCAGCAGCTTGCTGATACAGATCCCAATTATCCAAGTAATGGCTGCTGGTCAAAACGTAATGAATATGATGGTAACGGTGAAGACTATACCTTACGTGGAAGACTGTACAGAGTTTATAACAATAAGAACAGCGATGGAAAAGCAGAGGTAATTAACAGCTACGGTTATGACAGCTATGGCTATGCCGTATTATCGGAATTAAACGTAGAGGGACAGCAGGATCAGAGCATCAGCTATCACTATGATAATCTGGGACATGTAATCGAAGTGGATTATCCTGATTCAGCATTGTATCCAAGAGTTATTTATGGATATAACAGTCTGGGGCAGAATATCAGCGTTGGTATACCGGAATCCCCCTGTAAATTTGCTGCCTATAGCTATAATGCGGATGGCAGCTTATGCATGGAGCAGTTAAGCTCTGCTGGCAGCCGCCCTGTATTACGTACTTTTTCCTATAATTCACCTGGATGGATTACTATGATTAACAATGAATATAATGATGAAACGCCCATCCTGAAGCTGAATTATTCTTATACAGAAGGAGGATATCAGGGCGCAGCCTACTATAATGGCAATATTGCACGTATGTCTACTGTAAATAGCATCGTCAGCGGAAAATCCTTTGATTATTCCTTCCGGTATGATGGTCAGGGTCAGTTAGAGACAGCGCAGCACAGTACGAATCCGGCTTACAGCTTAGGCGTAGATTCACCGGTTGTTTTTGATCCGAATGGCAATGTTACAAATACCTGTACCAGTAATACACAAACCACCTATCTGTATGAAGAAAGCAGTAATCAAATTCTGAGTATCCAGGAAAATGGCAATACGTTACAAAGTTACGCATACGATATTCAGGGAAATGTTAAGTATTCCTCCCAGCGCGGCATCAGTAATATCCGTTACAACCTGATAACAAACCTGCCTGAGGAGGTTGAATTCCTTACCGGTACAGATCGGATTTCTTTTCAATATAACGGTATTGGACAGCGTGTCATAAAGACGAAACCGGATGGTAAGACTAAGCTTTATGTCCATGGATTGAATGATATGCCCCTGATGGAAGCAGATCAGGAGGTAACACAATATATTTACGGCATCGGAGGATTACTTGCTGCTGCGAAAAATGGAGACACCTATTACGTTTTAAAGGATCATCAAGGCTCTGTGAGGGCAGTGCTTGACGAAGGTGGAAGTATACAGGCTATGATGGATTATCTTCCCTATGGCGGAGTTATACCGGATAGCTATGGTAATACAACTCTCTTATGCTATCGCTTTACCGGGCAGGAATACGAAGAGGATTTGGATTTATATAACTTCAGAGCCAGATTCTATGATGCCACAATCGGACGCTTCTATAGTACGGATCCACAGTTTATGTATGGCAGTCCTTACTCTTATTGCGGTAATGATCCCTTTAATCTGACGGATCCGACCGGTGAGATTGCGACCCTGTTAATTATACTCCTTACCGGCGCAGCCATAGGCGCTGCCTTGGGAGCAGCAGGAGCGGCGTATACCGGCTATAAGTCAGGTTTACGCGGAGGAGCTCTGGCTGGATATATCTTTGCAGGTGCCGGAATTGGTGCGGTTGCGGGTGCCTTGTCTGCTCTTGGCGGGGTAGGAGCATTTGCAGCAGGCTCGGCTGCTGCTGCAGCTACAACTTCTGCAACTGCAGGTATCGTTGCCGGAATTGCTGCCGGTACGGCAACCGGTGCGGCTGCCGGAGCTGTAATTGGAGCTGCCCAGGGAGTCAGCCAGCATTTTATCAATGATGCATTTGGTGTTCCGAATGCCGGAAGCTGGCAGCACTCTATGATGGCAGGAGCAATTACCGGAGCTGTTTCCGGTGCAATCACAGGTGCAATGGCTGGGGGCTGTGGCGCATTTGCGTCGTTGCAAAACAGCATACACCCTGGCTTTGGCTATAATTATAAATCAATTACCCAGGTCAGCGAGGCATATTACACCTTCCAAAATATGCAGGTGGTACCGCTTCCGTCCATTTTAACACGCATTCCAATCACGAAAGTCGTAAGCGCTGTAACTTGGGTATCGGCGAAATTTACTTTACCGACAATGGCTTCGGTTGTCGGTGGCGGTGCAAAACTCCTTACCGGTTTGATGATACCGTCTCCCAAGCAGACACAGTACGAACAGCCTCCGGTACAGAATAATCTGTTTGAAACTGATTTCTTTGGACAGAAATCCTATAATCCGTCTATGACCGGAAGTATCGGATTGCAAAGAGCATTAATTTTTAATCCTGTCTACTGGGAGATAGAGGAATAAATAACACAAAGTTGCAGCCTGTAAGCTGTTAAAAATATAAAAAGTACTGTATATGTAAACAGAGAATCTTGTGAATATAGGATTCTCTGTTTTTTTGAATTTCTCCCGCCAAGGATCCGCCAGCCTTATTTTTTTTTGTAGAATAAAGGCATGTGGAATGTGTTTCAAAATATGTCTACACTTCGTTATTCTTGTAATTTTTGTGAAAAAATTGTATAATTTTATGGAAAGAAGTCACAAAAATACTAGTAGTTTACAAGGTTTTATTCATCATAGAAGTCTTTATTTTAATTTTGAAAGGTGAGTGTGATATTATGCCTGTAATTACGGTTCAACAAGCACAAAGCCTTGCTAATGATATCATTAGCAAACGTTTGGATTATGAGAACAGAATTTATCAGAAATTGGAGTTATTATGTCCTCAAATTTCATGGTATAACAGAAGGCAAAAGGCGGACTTCCTGGTAGATGAGTTAATAAGGCTGCTTCCATTGGTGGATAATACTTATGACACCCCAAAAGTTGCTCCAATGACTATTACTTTTCTAAATTCCAATATGAAACTGTTTGAGGATTTTATAGCTTATGAAAAGAAATATCCTCTGATTGCAGAGTGTAAACTATTCCGATTCAGGGATACCGGCAATCCTAATGCCGGAAATCAGTTCGGATTATATTGGCTTGTTATTGCTGATTCGGTTGAGGTTGTATTGAATGATGGCCGGAGAATAGCGAAAAGTTCGGGTTTGCAAATATTAAGCAGGCCTCCAATGGCTCCTGGTGAGAAAATAACAATTTCTGCAATTTATTATGGTCAGGAATCAGCAAAAGTTGAATTGTATTTTAAGGATATAATACAGGAATTTTCAGATCGTAATTTGAGGGATACCATTACTAATTGGTTGTTAGCCGCGGACATTACGTATACAAGCGGCATGCAACTGCCATACAATCTATTTATTGACGGGGCAAACATTATTCATTATGGCTGGTGGGAAGCTTCTAAAACAAATTTGATAAATCTGAAAGATGAAATAAAAAATAATCCGGCAAAATATGAACAATATATATTTAAGAAGATATGTAAAATTTGTCCGCAGTTAAAGTATAAATATATGCAGGAGAAGGCAAAAACATTTAGAGAAGTTCTTTGGAACAGGATAAATTCCTGTAAAATTGAAAACAGTAAATTTATTATTTCGCCAGAGTTGATTGAGTTTGTTTCTCAAAATGCATATTTATTTGAGGATTTCTTCACGTATCTAAAAAAAGCTCCACTGATTATTGAAAATCAAATTTTTAATTTCCCGGGTAACAAATTTACAGGTTTGTGCTGGTTAGCCAATGGGGGAGACGTGACAATCACATTACCTCATGATAGAAATGTTACACTTGCAAAAGGGCTAAAAATCCTAAGCAGGCGGTTAGAAAAAAATGAAGAAGTAAAAATTAAGCTGACCAGCGGGCAATACGATATTGTAATCGAAGAAAAATTGCAGTTTGGAAGGTTGATTAATGCATTTAAAGTTCCAAGACTAAGTACACTTATCAAAGGAATATTATCTTTTAATGGGATTGAATATAGTGATGGAATGCAATTTCATCCGGGAAGCCTGTATAATGCAGCCGGTTATATAGCAAACAAATACATTTATGTAAGTAATGTTGATGATGCAAGGAATTACAAGAAATATCCTCTTTTTTCAGAAAGAATTTTGCGCAGTGATACAAAAAATATATATACTTCAGATTTTAGGAATGATTACAATATTTCATTTGAGGATTTTGTTCGAAATACAGTGCTGAATATTAATTTGTATTCCGGTTCGAATAAAGACGATTACATACCGGTTGTTGATGATGACATTGACAAAGTATCTCAATGGATTGATGCAATTTGCAGCTCAAATGATTCTATTTCGTTTAAGGTAGCAAGGGAACTGCTGATAAGGTTGAGGGTTGAATGTTCTGTTTTTCCTGTTGGAATAAAAACTGACGATTTCAGCATGTTCTACAATCCTGAGTCAGGTGCTGTAAGAAATGTTGAAATAAAAGACGGAAACAGAATGTCAAATTATACTTTCGGCTCTAAAGGCTTTTGGAATAAATTAAATGTGATTGAACAAAATGATCCGGGAAAAGCACTTGATGAGTTTAAAAGGTTTGTTTTAGATGATGCATTTGCATTACAAATATATGATGCGTGGAAAAGCGAAGACTGGGAAACATTTTTCGGCAACTATCTTATGATTGGTTTTAAGCCGGAATCCGCTGCTGTCCGTGAAAGGAAGATTGTTCATATAAGTGACCTTCATATTGGTAAGAATGGTGAAAATCACAATATGAATAATGTAAGAAAAACAATCACAAATATAATTGATGCTTATAAAGATTCTAAGCTAAAACCGATTGTAGTAGTGACTGGTGATGTTGTTGACTTTGGATATCGCGGTGATGATGAAGCAAGGAATAATTTATCAATAAAAAACTTTAACGATGTTTTTGGCCTTTTTAGTCAGTTATGGAGTGAAGGATTTAAGGTAATTATGCTGCCTGGAAATCATGATTATTCCGAAGCAATTGGTGCAGATGATATTCTTGACTTTGGCACTGAAGCCGAAATAACTGCTATAGTAACGGTACTGACGGGCGGAACGGGAACCGCAGCAATAGTTGCAGCACTTGAAGGAGCAAAATATTATGTCAATAATTATTTAAGCCCTGAAGAAGGTTATAAGTCTGGTTTTATTTCAGGGATAACTTATTCCAAAAATGCAAAGCAGCGTTATGAAAACCAGGCAGCTGAATATTTAAAAGGTTGGAAAGCCGGTTCGGCATACGAATATCGTGAAAATTATTTACGGTCACAGAAAAGTTTGAGTATTTCCGTTATTGATAACCAGGATATGAATAAAGATGCTCCCTTCTGGGCAGATGCTTTTCAGATAGGGGATGATTATTTTCTTGGAAACGGAGATTTTCGTCTTGCCCGTGGCTATGTGAATGAAACTCAACGAAATCAATTGAATAAAATATATAGTAAAAATGATACATATGGCTGTACTAAAGTATTATGTATGCATAATTGGGTTAATTATTATCCTCATGCTCTTCCACAATTAATCAGGCCTATTTGTATTGATCTTTTCAATTTGGTATTAAATAAGGCTGCCAGTCCCAGTGTGAATTACGATGGAACTAAAGTAAAATGCTGGGATGTTGGCGTAGATGGTGTTGTTCATGAACCATTATTTTATTCATTTTTTTACAAATTATTTGAATATGTTACTAAGAATAATATAGTAAACGCATCTAGCCTTGAAAATTTTTTAAACAGTATACAGGACGGGCATCGGCGCCCACAGATAGTTGATTTATCATGGCCTTTGTTCAGAGAAATGTATGTCCCTGATCCTCCTAAAAAGTATTTTTCAAATGTTGGCAATCCTAATATTATTGATGATCATGACACCCATAAAATTACCAATGAAAAAGACCTATTTCCATTTCTAGAACAATCTGATTTATTCATGGTTGGGCATAGGCACTGTATAACTGATTTTGTTAACTATACTGATATATATAATGCAGAAGTTGAAAATTGCATAAATAGAATTACTCAGGAAATGAACAGCCCCCAAATGATACAAAACAAACAAAGGGTAACGCAGCTAAGAAGTACATTGACACAGAATGCACGTAATCTGAATAAGGATCCCCGGCAGCTTTTGATGGATTTTTTCAAAGGTTTGGATATTTATATTGATTCTAATCAGAAAGCTTTAGGAGACAGAGTGTTTGGACAAATATGTGATTATCTTGTTACAAATACATTTACTGTTGATATTAATCTTGAAAGAAATAATTACTTGCATGCAGTACCCAGATATTATTCGGAAATAAATGATGCGGCAAACAACAAAACCTGGCGCGAAATTACAATTGATTTGGAAACAGGTACAATGAAAGTACCTAAGCATCTTGTCAATGATTGCTTTGTTGCTGCTGATTAAGTCTATTTATTAATGGCCTGTTATATCTTGGTTCAACAATGAATTTTGTGGAGAATAGTAGACTTATCCAGTCAAGCTTTACCAATATTCAGGAAAATAATTGATAAATTTTCCTGAATATTGGTAACATCAGAGGACAATTAAGGAAAGGTCAAGGGTTAGGGTATCCATAAGCCCTGCGTTTGATGTTTCTTTAGCTGTGGCCGCCATGCTCATGTTCATTAATTGTTTAAAACACTCACAGCACCTTCGCCCATATTGCCAGCAAGCATAATATTGATATATGCCCTTTATGTATTACAATATATTTATAATTGGAATATGTCAATTTGAACAGAAATAATGTAACTTTTGTAAAAGTTTACTATGACTTATTTTGTCAGATGTGCTACAATCAGAATATACATTGTTAATTGATGATTATACAGGCCTTATGCCGGAGAGATCATGGTTAATAGTAGTAGGTGTCATCTACGGAATTAGGACATAACCAGACAGCAATTTTTAGCAAGCAAATTATAAATACACGTAAGAATTATTCTTGCAATAGCAATGATAGCATTTATGCATACACTTTTCTTTTTACCTGCACTCTTATTATTCTATGGAGCAAGACTTTCCCAGGAACAAATATGCTTTGCATCCTCAAAATAAGACATATCAATGCCTATTCACATATATATTCTGCACCAAAACTGCGAGGTATGGAATATTTTTTATGTTTTTTTGTGCTTTGAGCACAACGAAGGGAATGATAGTTAATATGAAACTAGACAGGAATAGTTTAGAGGATATTATAGGACTCACTCCTACTCAGGAAGGAATGTTGTTTCATTATCTTTTTAACAGAGACAGTGAACAATATTTCGAACAATTATCCCTAAGATTAGAAGGCTATATAGATACTGACAAAATAAGAGAAGCATGGAATTTTGTAATAGATGCAAATTCAATGCTGAGAACTGTCTTTAGATGGGATAGTATAGAAAAACCAATGCAGATTATATTAAAAAGCAAACCTATACAAATAACTGAATATGACTTTTCTCATGAAGAAAAAAGTGTCTGGGAAAGCTTATTAAGCAAAACAAAGGAAAAGGATAGAAAAAGTAAAATTGATATTGGACTTGAACCATTTAGAGTATCGTTATGTAAACTATGCAAAAACGAATTTGAAATGATTCTAAGTTATCATCATATCATTATAGATGGTTGGAGTACGGCAATAATTATAAAGGAATTTTTCGATTCTTATAATAGTTTAGTTGAAGGCACCAAGCCGGAATTCTTGAAAAAAAGTGAGTTTAAAGAATTTGTAAAATGGTTGCAAAAACAAGATAAGGTAAGGAATAGTGAGTACTGGGGAAATTATTTATTAGGATTTGAAGAAAAGACTCAATTACCTGTGGAGAGTATAAAAAAAGATGGAGAGTATTCAGGAAAGAAATATGAGTGTTTCTTATCAGAAAATTTTACACAAGAGGCAGCTTACTTTTGTATAGAGCACGGAATAAACCTGGCAACTTTATTAAATGTAACATGGGGCATTTTACTTCAAAGATATAGTAATTGTAATGATGTTGTATTTGGTGCTACTGTTTCAGGCAGAACACCTGAAATTAAAGGAATAGAAAATATTGTCGGATTATTTATTAATACGATACCCTTTCGGGTTAAAACGGATGGTAATGAAAAAGTAATTGATTTCCTTAAAAAAATGGATACTGAGTTTACAGAAAATTTTGAATTTCAAGCCATGGCGTTAGTTGATATAAAAGCATGCACAAAACTTAGCAAACAGGAAGAAATATTTAATTCAATCGTTATAATACAAAACTATCCTTTAGGTATTGATTTGAATAAGTTGGGCGGAAAGCTTAAGGTGAAGCACTATTCCATGCTTGAAACAACAAATTATGATTTGAATTTGGAAATCACAACTACCAATGATATTAAGCTGAATTTTATGTATAACGGGAACAAAATAAGCTGTGATGCAATACATGGAATGGCAAAACATTATAGAAACATATTGAATGCAATAATTGAGAAGGGCGATATTGGACTTGATGAAATAACCATACTGTCTGATGATGAAAAAAAGCAAATCCTGTATGAATTCAATAATACCTATGAGGAGTACCCGAGGGATAAGACGGTATATGAGTTTTTTGAGGAGCAAGCAGAGAAGACACCGGACAATATAGCGGTAATATATGAGGATAAGCAGCTTACGTACAGGGAGCTGAACGGGAAATCAAACCGACTGGCTAGGGTATTGAGGGAAAAGGGAGTAGTACCGGACAGTATAGTAGGTATAATGGTAGAGAGATCAATTGATATGATAGTGGGGATCCTGGGGATATTGAAGGCAGGAGGCGCATACCTGCCGATAGATTCTGAATATCCAAAGGACAGGATAGAATATATGCTGGAAGACAGCAATGCAGATATTTTAATTACCAGAAAACAATATATCGGCAACATAGCAGATACTATTTCAACTATTATTGATATTGAAGATATTTCACTAATATCTGGAATGCCTGAAGAGAATATAAATGCTAAGTATGATACAAACAGGAAAATGTATTTAATATATACATCCGGTTCGACCGGCAACCCTAAAGGGGCAGCAGTCAGGGCAGACTCATTTATGAATCTTACTAATTGGTTTACAAAAGAATTTAACATAAGCGAAAGCGATAATATATTGCTTATAGCTCCGGTGGGATTTGATCTGGCACAGAAAAACCTGTATGCTGCTCTGGTTAAAGGGGGAAGGCTGTGCATACTTCCGGAGAGAACTTATAACTACACGAAAGTATTAAAAATAATACATAAAGAGAGGATAACAATAATAAACTGCACCCCCAGCGCATTTCAGCTAATAATAGATGCAGCAACCGATTATCACGAATTGGAGTACTTAAGGTGGGTATTTCTAGGGGGGGAACCTATAAATACTGCTAAGTTAGTTAAATGGACAAAGTCACAATACTATAGGGCAGAAATAGTGAATACCTATGGACCTACAGAGTGCACAGATATAGCAGCATACTATAAAATAAGTAAACAAGAAATTGAAGATATGGCTGTGATACCAATTGGCAAACCGATAGATAATGTTAAATTGTATATAGTCGACAAAAACAACAACCTATTGCCGGTAGGACATCAGGGTGAGTTATGCATCGGAGGCGTTAGCTTAGGCATGGGGTATTTGAACAGGCCGGAACTGACAGCAGAGAAGTTTGTGCCTAACCCGTTTGAGCCGGGAGAGAGGATGTACAAGACCGGAGACCTTACAAGATGGCTGCCTGACGGGAACATAGAGTTTTTAGGACGTATAGATCACCAGGTAAAGATAAGGGGTTTCAGGATTGAGCTTGGAGAGATAGAGAGCCAATTATTGAAGCATGAAGCAGTAGGCGAAGCGGTAGTAGCAGCAAAAGAGGATCAAGGCGGCAACAAGTATCTATGTGCTTATTTGACAGCAGGTAAAGTCCTGACAGTAAGTGAGCTGAGAGAATATTTGCGTCAGGAACTGCCTGACTACATGGTACCGTCATATTTTGTGCAGCTTCCCAAAATGCCTCTGACTCCTAATGGAAAGATAGATAGAAAGGCACTACCGGAGCCGGATGGAAGCATAGAAACAGGAGAAGAATATGAGGCGCCAAGAAACGGGATAGAAGAAAAGCTGGTCAAGATATGGCAGGAGGTACTGGGAGCAGAGAAAATAGGAATAAACGACAACTTCTTTGACCTGGGCGGACATTCGCTGAAGGCGACAAGCATGGTGTCAAAGATACATAAGGAACTGAATGTAGAAGTACCTTTAAGAGAAGTATTCAAAACACCGACTATAAAAGGGCTGTCGGAATACATGAAAGGGCATGGAGAAAATATATATGCAGCAATAGAGCCTGTAGAAGAAAAAGAATACTACAAGGCTTCGTCAGCGCAAAAGAGGCTGTATACACTTCAACAGTTTGACCTTGGAAGTACCGCCTATAACATATCTGGTGTATTGGAAGTAGAAGGCAAACTGGATGTAGAAAGACTGAAGGAAGTCTTCAAAGCACTGATTAAGAGGCATGAATCACTGAGGACAAGCTTTGAGATAGCAGGAGAAGAAATAGTACAGAAGATACATGAAGAAGCAGTATTTGAAATAGAACACTGGGATAAATTATCATCCCAAGCAACTAGGGAAGAAACAGAAGAAATCATAAAAGGCTTTGTCAGGGCATTTGACTTAAGCAAGGCACCGCTACTTAGGGTGGGGCTTATATCTTTTCCAAAGGAAAAGCAAGTTGCAGAAGAAAAGTATATTTTGATGTATGACATGCACCATATCATATCAGATGGAACATCTATAGGGATACTGACGGATGAATTTATGAAGCTGTACGCAGGAGAAGAACTAAAAGAATTAAAGATACAGTACAAAGACTACTCAGCCTGGCAAAACGGCATGATAGAGAGCGAAATAATGCAGAAACAGGAAGAATACTGGCTGAAAGAGTATTGGGGAGAAACTCATGCAGAAGAAATACCGGTACTGAACCTGCCTGCAGATTACCCAAGACCTGCTATGCAGAGCTTTGAAGGGGACAGTATATACTTTGAATTAGAAGAAGATATAACAGAAGGCTTGAGAAAGACAGCCAAAGAGACGGGAACAACCCTGTACATGCTGTTACTTACGAGCTTCAATATATTATTGTCAAAATACAGTGGACAGGAAGATATTGTAGTAGGAAGTCCTATAGCAGGACGGCCCCATGCAGACTTGGAGAATATCATCGGTATGTTTGTAAATACACTGGCAATCAGGAGTAACCCGGAAGGCAAAAAGACATATAGAGAATACCTCGATGAAGTAAAAGCAAAATGCCTGAAAGCCTATGAAAATCAAGACTACCAGTTTGAGGAACTGATAGAGAAACTGAAAGTCAGAAGAGATATGAGCAGGAATGCTCTGTTTGATGTAATGCTGGTATTGCAGAATACAGAGATAGGAGAACTGGCAATAGAGGGTTTAAGGTTTAGAGAATATGAAGGCGGAAACAAAGTAGCCAAGTTTGATATCACAATCAATGCAGTAGAGCTGGAGAAAAAGATAGGGCTGAGTATAGAGTACTGTACCAAGCTGTTTAGCAGGGAGACAATAGAAAGCTTAGGAGGGCACCTGGCAAACATTATTGCAAATACAATAACAAATCAGGATATAAGGCTCAGTGAAATTGATATACTGACGGCAGAAGAGAAGCAGAAGCTGTTGTATACATTTAATAACACCCATGCAGAATACCCCAGAGAGAAGACCATTCATGAGCTGTTTGAAGCACAAGCAGAGAAGACACCGGATAAAATAGCGGTGGTATATGAAGATAAGCAGCTCACATACAGGGAACTGAACGAAAGAGCCAATCAGCTGGCAAGGGTATTACTGGTTAAGGGTGTATCACAAGACAGCATAGTAGGGATAATGGCAGAGCGGTCATTGGAGATGATCATAGGCATTATGGGCATATTGAAGGCAGGAGGGGCTTACCTGCCCATAGATCCGGCATATCCGGCAGACAGGATGCAGTATATGCTGGCAGATAGTCAGGCAGGGATACTGTTAACTCACAAAGGGTTAGGAAGCAAAATAGGAGGTGCCGCAGAGCAGATAAATCTGGATGAAGAAAGCTTATACCAGGGCGAAAGCGGCAATCCGGATAAAGCATATGATGCAGGCAGTCTGGCATATGTTATATACACCTCCGGCTCTACAGGTAAACCCAAAGGCGTCATGATAGAGCACAGGAATGTACTTAATACTTTGACAGGTCTGGAAAAAGCATATCCGGTTAATGAAGAAGATGCGTATCTTTTGAAGACCGCCTATACTTTTGATGTATCGGTAACAGAGCTGTTTGGATGGTTCGTGGGAAAGGGAAGGCTGGAGATACTGACTCAGGGCAAAGAGAAAGACCCGGGAGAAATAACGAAAGCTATAGAGGAAAGAGGCATTACTCATATTAACTTTGTGCCCTCAATGCTCAAGCTATGGATTGAGGAATTAGGGAAAGGGGACAGACCGCAGTTAGGTAAGCTGAAATATGTCATGGCAGCAGGAGAAGTCTTGTCAGGCAGTACAGTTGAAAGCTTTTATAAGGAAGAGAAGCAGGCAGGGCTGGAAAATATCTATGGCCCTACAGAAATTACAATCTATGCTACAAGGTGTTCTATAGAAAGAAACAAAAGTTATGGCAATATAGCCATTGGTAAGCCAATGCAAAATGTAAAGGCATATATATTGGATTGCTATAATAAGCTGCAGCCTGTAGGTATACCGGGAGAACTATGTATAGCCGGGGAAAGCTTGGCAAGGGGTTATCTGAACAGAGCGGAATTGACAGCAGAGAAATTTGTAGACAACCCTTTTGAACCGGGAACAAAAATGTACCGTACAGGTGATTTGGTAAGGTGGTTGTCTGACGGTAACATCGAATTCTTAGGCAGAATGGACCAGCAGGTTAAGATCAGAGGCTACAGGATAGAGCTGGGAGAAATAGAAAATCAGCTTTTAAGTTATCAAGCGGTTAAAGAAGTAATCGTAACAGCAAAAGAGGACAGAAGCGGCAGCAAGTACTTATGCGCATATATTGCAGGAGAAAGGGACTTTAAAGTAGCAGAGCTGAGACAGCACTTAGGTAAGGAATTGCCGGATTATATGATACCTTCATATTTTGTGCAGCTAGAAAAGCTGCCACTGACAGCCAGTGGCAAGATAGACAGGACGGTACTGCCGGAGCCGGACGGCAGCATGGCAAGCGGCACCACTTATGAAGCACCAACTGATGCAATGGAAGAAAAGCTGGTGTCTATCTGGCAAGAGATATTGAAGGCAGATAAGATAGGCATCAGAGACAATTTCTTTGAACTGGGAGGACATTCCTTAAAAGCAACCGGTATGGCGGCAAAAATACAAAAAGAGCTGGAAGCGGAAATATTATTAAAGGAAATATTTGAAGGACCTACCATCAAAGAGATAGCCGCCAAAATAAAAGAAAAAGAGAAAGTTGCTTATATAAAGATAGAGCCTATAGAAGAAAAAGAATACTATAAGGCTTCGTCAGCGCAAAAGAGGCTGTATACGCTGCAGCAATTTGACCTGGAAAGTACCGGCTACAATATGCCGATGGTACTGAAGCTAAGAGGAGAGCTGGACAAACAAAAGCTGGAGAATATCTTTAAGCAGCTGATAGAAAGGCATGAAGCCTTAAGGACATTCTTTGAAATAAGAGACGAAGAAATCGTACAAAAAGTGGATCAGGCAGTGGCTTTCCAAATAAATGATTATGGATATATGGAAACAGAAAGTGAAGCAGTGATACAAGAAAGTATCAGGGGCTTTGTAAGGGCTTTTGATTTAAGCAAAGCGCCCCTTTTCAGGGTAAGTCTTATGTCTTTTCCAAAGGAAAAGCAAGTACGTCAGGATGAATATATACTCATGGTAGATATGCACCATATTATAACTGATGGAGTATCCATGGGTATATTGACGAAAGACTTCGTAGAATTATATGAAGGAAAAGCTTTACCCGATTTACCAATACAATACAAAGACTATTCAGCATGGCAGAATGAAATGATAGAGACAGGAAAAATGCAGAACCAGGAAGACTACTGGGTAGGGCGGTTTAGTGATGAACTGCCGATACTCAATATGCCAACAGACTATCAAAGACCCGGCCTGCAAAGCTTTGAAGGAGACAGCATCGGTTTTAAACTGGACAAGGAAACAACCCAAAAGCTCAACTGGTTAGCAAAGCAGACAGGAACTACTTTGTACATGCTGCTTTTGTCGGCATACAACATACTATTGTCCAGATACAGCAGTCAGGAAGATATCATAATAGGCAGTCCTATTGCAGGCAGAACCCACGGAGATTTGGAAAATATTATTGGAATGTTTGTCAATACCTTGGCGATGCGGAACTTCCCGGAAAGCAGCAAGACCTTTAGTGCATTTTTAGGAGAAGTGAAAGAAAATACGCTAAAAGCTTATGAAAATCAGGAATACCAGTTTGAAGAGCTGGTAGAGAAGGTCAATTTAAGAAGGGATCTTTCCCGAAATCCCATCTTTGATGTCATGTTTGCCATGCAGAATATGGATGCAGAAAACATGGTCATAGAAGACTTGGAAATCAGTTACTATGATGCAGGAAACAAAATATCCAAATTCGATATGTCATTAAATGCGGTAGAGGCCGAAGACAAAATATGGCTGAGTCTGGAATACTGCACAAAGCTCTTTAAAAAAGAAACGGCAGAAAGGTTATTAAAGCATTATATCAATATATTAAAAGCTATTACAGTGAATAAGGAAATACGGCTGGGAGAAATAGAGCTTATAAGCCGGCAGGAGAAAGAACAGATACTCGAAGTATTCAACAATACAAAAGCAGACTATCCAAGGGATATGACTATACATGAACTGTTTGAAGCACAGGTAGAAAAGACACCGGATAAAGTGGCGGTAATATATGAAGATATGCAGTTAACCTATAGGGAGCTAAATGAAAGAGCCAACCGGCTGGCAGTTATCTTACGGCAAAAGGGTGCAGCACCGGATGCATTGGTAGGCATTATGGCAGAGCGTTCTATAGAAATGGTCATTGGTATTATGGCAGTATTAAAGGCGGGGGGCGCCTATGTGCCTATAGATCCTGAATACCCTGAAGACAGGGTAGCCTACATGCTGGCGGACAGTGACGCAAGTATACTGCTTACACAAAGGGCTTTGAAGGATAAAGTGCAATTTGATGGAGATATTATCGAATTAGAAGATGAATGCCCATTTTGTGATAATAAAGAAAACCTTAAGCACATTACGACATCAGAGAATCTGGCTTATGTGCTTTATACCTCTGGCACCACAGGCAGGCCAAAGGGCGTTATGATAGAGCATAAGAGCGTTGTCAATATAACTTATGCCTGGAAAAAGGATTATAAGCTGGATACCTTTGATGTCAGGTTATTGCAGATGGCGAGCTTTTCCTTCGATGTTTCCATGGGAGATATGTCACGGGCGTTGCTAAACGGCGGGATGATGGTCATATGCCCAAGCCACAGCAAACTGGATTTTAAACAATTATATCAGTTGATAACCAAATATCAGATCAGCATATTGGAGCTGACACCGGCATATGCAATACAATTTATGGACTATATCCATACAAACCGATTTGATGTAACCCACATAAAGCTTTTGATACTAGGTTCGGACAGTTGCCCTATGGAGGAGTTTATCAAGCTGAAGAAGCAATACGGACACAGTATGCGGATAATAAACAGCTACGGCTTGACAGAGGTCACCATAGATTCCAGCTTTTATGAAGATAGCAGCCTGGAAAATCAGATGATTGGCAATGTACCTATCGGAAGGCCAATGCAAAACACTATGTTTTATATACTTGACAAGGGAGGCAATTTGTTGCCTGCCGGTATTGCAGGAGAATTATGCATAGGGGGAGACGGATTATCAAGGGGCTATTTGAACAAACCTGAGCTGACGGCAGAAAAGTTTGTGGGCAGCCCATTTGAACCTGGAAAAGGAATGTACCGCACAGGGGACTTAGCAAAATGGCTGCCTGACGGAAATGTGGCATTTTTGGGCAGAATAGATCACCAGGTAAAAATCAGAGGCTATAGAATAGAATTGGGAGAAATTGAAAGCGAATTATTGAACTATGACGCTGTAAAGGAAGCAGTAGTTATTGCAAGGGAGAATGATGGCAGTAACTATCTTTGTGCGTATATAGCAGGGAATAAAGAATTGACGGTAGCAGAACTGAGGGAACACTTGAATAAAGAACTGCCGGATTATATGATACCTTCGTATTTTGTGCAGCTAGAAAAGCTCCCCCTGACAGCCAATGGCAAGATAGACAGGAAGGCACTGCCGGAGCCGGACGGGAGTATGACATCAGGTACGATTTATGAAGCACCGTCTGATGCAATAGAAGAAAAGCTGGTGTCTATCTGGCAGGAGATATTGAAGATAGATAAGATAGGGATCAGGGACAATTTCTTTGAACTGGGAGGCCACTCCCTGAAGGCAACCGGTATGCTGGCAAAGATAAATAAAGAGCTGGAAGCAGAAATTCCGTTAAAGGAAATATTCCAGGGTCCCACTATTAAGGAATTAGGAAAAAAGATAAGAGAAAAGGAAAGAGCAGCTTTTATAAAAATAGAGCCGGTAGAAGAAAAAGAATATTATGAATTATCCTCAGCTCAAAAGAGAATATATACCCTGCAGCAGTTTGATGTAGGGAGTACCGGCTACAATATGCCGGGAGTGCTGGAGATAGAAGGGGAACTGAACCTTAAGAGGGTGGAAGAAGCCTTTAAGAGCTTGATAAAAAGACACGAAGCATTGAGGACCAGTTTCCAGCTGAGAGAAACAGGACCGGTACAACGTATACATAAGGAAGCAGCTATTGAAATAGAATACAGAGAGATAAAGACTGGTAATGATTTACCGGTACAAGTAAGCCAGGCCCTCCGGACATTTATAAGACCATTTGATCTAAGCAGGGTTCCGTTACTCCGAGTGGGACTTATAAGGCTTTGGCCGCAAGTAAGTATACCAAAGTATATTTTGTTATTTGACATGCACCATATCATTTCTGATGGTACTTCTATAGGAATATTGGTGGAGGAGTTCGGTAAGGTTTATAACGGAGAAGCTTTGAAGGCATTAAGGATACAATACAAAGACTATTGTGCCTGGCAGGGGCTTGCCTGCCGGAACGGACACTATGCAAGTGAAAAGAAAAGAGATCAGGAACAGTATTGGATAGAGAAATTCAGCGGACAAATACCCGTATTGAACTTGCCCACAGATTATCCAAGACCAAATATACAAAGCTTTGAAGGGGACAGTTTAAACTTCGAGCTTGATAAAGAATTGGCTGGAGGGTTAAGAGAAACTGCAAAACAAACGGGCAGTACCCTGTACATGGTATTACTAGCCGGTTTAAATATATTATTATCTAAATATAGCGGGCAGGAGGATATTGTGGTGGGAAGCCCTATAGCAGGGCGGCCTCATGCAGATTTGGAAAATATCCTCGGGATGTTTGTCAATACACTTGCCATGAGAAATTACCCGGAAGGTAATAAGACTTTTAGAGCGTTTTTACAGGAAGTCAAAGATAATGCATTAACAGCCTATGAAAACGAGAATTACCAGTTTGATGAATTGGTGGACAAGCTGAATGCGCCTAGGGATTTAAGCAGGAATCCGCTATTTGATGTAATGTTTGTGCTGCAGGATGTGGAGATAGAAGCGGTTAAATTAGAAGGTATAGAAATAAGGCCATACCCTGTGGAGTATAAGACATCCAAATTTGATATGACTTTCACTGCTACAGAGGATAGAGACAAAATACATATCAGCATAGAGTACTGTACAAAGCTGTATAAAAGAGAGACAGCAGAAAATATAGCATATTCTTATAAAGCGGTATTAAGTAAGATAACTCATAATCTTGATATTTTATTATCTGAAATAGCGCTTGAAAGCAGTCTGAAAAAAGCAAAGGTATCACAGGAAGCTGAAGCTGATTTTAATTTTTAACATATAGAATGATGAACTTGTTTTATGGAGGTATTGAACACATATGAGTACAAAACTGCAAAAGCATATGATAGCTGCCAGCAGTCAATATCATTTGGAAAAAGAATATTGGGTAAATAAGCTCTCCGACGCAGAACCCTGTGAATTTTCCTATGACAGGGTAAACAAAAATATACCGGAGATAGCTTTAGACTACATTGAATTTGTTTATCCTGAGCAGACGAGCTTAAAACTGGATAACATAAGCAATGCTTCTTATAAAAATATGCTGTATATATTGTCAGCAAGTGTTGTAGTCTTACTGCATAAATACACGGGCAAGAACGATTTAATAACTGCAACCCCGATATATAAGCAGGAGAATGACAGCGACAGTGAATTCATCAACACTATTTTACCATTAAGAAGTAGCTTTGATGAAAGCATATCCTTTAGAGAATTGTTGGTTAATATGAAAAATACGGTATTGGAGGCAGTTAAGTATCAAAACTATCCCATAGAGGTATTGGCAAATGAACTGGGAGCAAGTAATGATTTGTATTTCCAGACTGTTGTGCTGCTTGAGAACTTACAGGATATGCAGTATATACAGGGTGTAAACGCAAATATGATCTTTGCATTTACCAAAACAGCCGATAACTTGAAGTGCAGGCTGTACTATAATACCTTATTATATAAAGAAAATACAGTGGTGCAAATTGCAGAGCATATGACCAACCTGATAAATACAATACTTTCAGATATTAATATGAAAATCTGTGACATCAATATTCTCACAGAAAAAGAACAACAAAAACTATTGGTAGAATTCAACGATACCTATGCAGACTATCCAAGGGATAAGACTATTCATGAACTGTTTGAAGCACAAGTTATGAGGACACCGGATAAAGCAGCCGTAGTATGTGAAGAAAAGCAGTTAACCTATAGCGAACTGAATGAAAAAGCAAACCGGCTGGCGCACTTGCTGAGGGAAAAGGGTATAACCGGAGACAGCATTGTAGGTCTTTGGACAGAACGTTCATTAGAGATGATAATAGGTATTCTGGGTATTTTAAAAGCAGGAGGCGCTTATCTGCCCATAGACCCTGATTACCCGCAAGACAGAATAGAATATATGTTGGAAGACAGTGGTGCCAAGCTGCTGCTTACGCAGCATTTACTATCTGAAAAGATGGTATTTGGACAAGAAATAATCCTGCTTGATGATGAAAGGCTATATGCAGGGGATGTAAAAAACCCGGAAAAGATCAATCAGCCTCATGATCTGGCATATATTATCTATACGTCCGGCAGTACCGGTAAGCCAAAGGGCGTTATGATAGAGCATCGCGCATTGATGAACAGAATCAACTGGATGCAGAAAAAGTATCCTATCTCCGGGCAGGATGTGATATTGCAGAAAACTGCCTATACCTTCGATGTATCCGTATGGGAGCTGCTATGGTGGTCACAGGCAGGCGCAGCCTTATGTCTGCTGGCTCCGGGCGGAGAAAAAGATCCCAGCCAAATTGTACGAGCCATAGAAAAGAACAGAATAACAGTTATGCATTTTGTACCTTCCATGTTGAATGTATTTATGGAGTATATAGAAATAAATGGTGTAGAAGAATTATCCAGTATAAGACAAGTATTTGCAAGCGGAGAAGCATTGATGCCCTATCAGGTTGAAAAGTTCAATGCTATACTTAGCAATCGTTACGGTACGGCTCTTGCCAATTTATATGGTCCTACTGAGGCTGCGATAGATGTATCCTACTTTGACTGTATAGGCAGCGGACAGCTGGAGAAAGTACCTATAGGAAAGCCTATTGATAATATACACTTATATATTCTTGGTGAAGGTAAAAGGGTGCAGCCTGTTGGTGTGCCGGGAGAACTTCACATAGCCGGGGTTGGTTTGGCCCGTGGTTATTTAAATAATACCCAGCTTTCGGCAGAGAGATTTGTAGACAACCCTTTTGAACCGGGAACAAAAATGTACCGCACAGGGGACTTAGCAAGGTGGCTGAATGACGGTAACATAGAATTCCTGGGGCGTATTGATAATCAGGTTAAGATAAGAGGCTACAGGATAGAGTTGGGAGAAATAGAAAATCAGCTTTTGAGTTATCAAGCGGTTAAAGAAGCAATTGTAACTGCAAAAGATGACAACAGCGGCAGCAAGTACTTGTGTGCATACATTGCAGGAGAAAGGGATTTGACAGTAGCAGAACTGAGGCAGCACTTGGGTAAAGAACTGCCGGATTATATGATACCTTCCTACTTTATGCAGCTAGAAAAGCTTCCCCTGACAGTAAGCGGCAAGATAGACAGAAAGGCACTGCCGGAGCCGGACGGAAGTATGGCATCAGGTACGGTTTATGAAGCGCCAAATAATAAAATAGAAGAAATGCTGGTGTCTATCTGGCAGGAGATATTGAAGGCAGATAAGATAGGCGTCAGGGATAACTTCTTTGCATTGGGAGGGCATTCGATTAAAGCAACCGGCATGCTGGCAAGGATACAAAAGGAATTTAACGTAGAAATACCGCTCCGGGAAGTGTTTGAAAAACCCATTATAAGGAGTATAGCAGAGTATATAAAGGATGCCGGAAGCCTCATATATACAGCAATAGAACCGGTTGAGAGTAAGGAATATTATCCTGTATCTGCAGCGCAAAAAAGAATGTATATACTGAACCAGCTTGATGCTTTAAGTACAGCATATAACATATCGTTAGCCCAGGTTATTGATGGTGAGCTTGACAAGGGGCGTATTGAAGAGACAATAAAGATGTTGATAGAAAGGCATGAAGCTTTGAGAACATCTTTTGAAATGGCAGATAAGGACATTGTGCAAAAAGTACGTGAAAGTGTTGATTTTAAAGTAACATATATTGATGGAGAAGAAACAGACAAAATAATAGATGATTTTATACAGCCTTTCAATTTGGATAAAGCTCCTTTGCTTAGGGTTGGAATTCTTAAAGTATCGTACAAAAAACATATCATCATATATGATTTGCATCATATTATATGTGACGGTACTTCAATAGCAATTCTGGCTGATGAATTTGCAAGGTTATATAATGGTGAAAAACTTCCGGAACAAAAGCTTCAATATAAAGATTTTGCCAACTGGTATAATAATTTCTTAGAGTCTCAAGCAATAGAGAAACAGGAAAAATACTGGCTAACAAGGTTTTCAGGGGAGATACCTCTTTTAAACATGCCTTTGGATTATAAGAGACCTGAAATTCAAACCTTCAATGGGGAAAGCTATAAATTTAACATATCAAATGAAATAAAAGAAAAAGCAGAAGTATATGCGCAAAAATCCAATGCGACATTAAATATGTTTTTGTTATCTGCATACAGCCTCCTGCTCAGGGCATACTGCGGGCAGAATGACATGGTAATCGGAACCATTGCCGAAGGCAGAGTCCACAGCGATGCGGAAAAAATTGTCGGGATGTTTGCTAATTTCCTTCCAATTAGAATGAAAATAAACCCTAACAATAATTTTAATGAATTTATTGAATATACCAAAGGCATAACAATTGAGGCATATGAAAATCAAAGCTATCCCTTTGAGGAGTTAATATCCAAAGTACCAGGCAGCATTGACCGTTCAAGGAATCCTTTATTTGACACCATGTTGATTTATCATAATGAATTGAACAATAATGCGACCTATGATGAAAGTGGTTTGAATTTTTATAATTACGACATAGATAGAGAAACTTCAACCTTGGATTTTAAAATGGATATATATCCAAGTGACAGCTACGGATTGGAATGTGCAATAGAATATAATACCGGTCTGTTTAGAGAAGAGACAATAAAAGCGCTGGCTGAACAATTCAGCAGGCTTATTGAAATACTGCCACATGACAGCGGGATAAAAATAAGCGATTTAAAAATCCTTACCGGGGAAGAAAAGTCAGAACTGGAAGCCAGGAGAATAAATAACAAAAATCATGATAAGGCAGGCATTCCTATAGCAATAAGCTCTACTTTCACATCGGAACCGGTAAAGGGCTACATAACATGGTGGTGCAAGCAGTTTGGAGAGCAGGTCAATATAGACTTTGCGCCATATAACCAGGTATTCCAGCAGTTGCTTGATCCTATTAGCCTTATATCCACAAACACAGGTGCAAATTTGATACTGGTGAGATTTGAAGACTGGATCAGGGATGACCGGTCAGATGTAAATACCAGAATTGAAAAGCTTGAGAGGAATTTTTCCGAATTATCTGAAATAATTAAGGATAAAGAAAAGGCCATACCCTATTTTATCGGTATATTTCCAATATCAGACCATTTATCCCTGGAAAGTGAAATAATAGACTATCTGAGGGATATGAACAACCGTTGGAAAAAGCAGCTGGAAAACATGAAAAATGTATATATAATGGATTTTACGCAGATTCAGAGTTTGTATGATATTCATGAGAGTTTTAACCTGCAGACAGATAAGGAAGGCCATATGCCTTTTAGTGCGGAGTTTTATGCTGCCATGGGTACAAGTATCGCAAGAAGGATATGTGCATGGAGAAATCCGGCCTTTAAAGTAATAGTACTGGACTGCGACGACACATTATGGAAGGGCATATGCGGAGAAGCAGGCTCTTTAGGTGTTACTATAGGAGACGAATATAGGGCATTTCAAGAGTTCCTGATTAAAAAGCGTGAGGAAGGGATGCTTCTTTCAATATGCAGCAAAAACAATGAACCGGATGTATGGGAGGTTTTTGAAAAAAACAAACAGATGCTGCTTAAAAAAGAGCATTTTGCAGCGTGGCAGATCAACTGGCAGTTAAAGTCGGAAAATATAAAAAAGATAGCCGAAGAATTGAACCTGGGACTTGACAGCATTGTATTTTTGGATGACAGTGCAATGGAATGCTCGGAGGTCATGACAAATTGTCCTGAGGTACTGACGCTGCAAATTCCGGAGGATTCGACCCAGATACCTGCATTTATAGACCATATATGGGCGCTAGACAGATTAAAGGTAACGGATGAAGATAGAAAACGCAGTGATATGTATGCATCAGAACGGAAAAGGCAGGTGGCGCAAAAGGAAGTTCCAACACTGGAAGACTTCCTAGGTGGGCTCGAGTTAAAGATGAGTATGAATCCGGTAAAAGCTTCGCAATTGGAAAGGGTTGCTCAGTTAACCCAAAGGACAAACCAGTTTAATATCAGCACTATTCGTTATACGGAAAAAGAAATAGGCGAGCTTGTCAAGACTCCCGGAATGGCTTGTTATGTAATAGAAGCAACAGACAGGTTTGGCGATTATGGGCTTGTCGGCGCGGTAATCACAAGGGAAAATGAAGACAATATATTTGTGCAATCAATGATGATAAGCTGCAGGGTGCTGGGAAGAGGAATAGAAGATGCCATACTGTCAGGCTTAGGCAAGTACTGCAAGGAGAAGTGCAAAAAGTCGCTGTATACCGAGTTCTACCCTACAGCTAAAAATAAACCGGCATACGATTTTCTCATAAGAACCGGTTGGGGAAAAGGGGCAGAAACGGAGGAGCATATTTGCTTCAGTATTGCTGTAGATAAATTACCTGATTCGATTAAGCATATTCAATGTTATTACAATTCCTCCTATGTAAAAGAGGAAACCAATCAATATATAGATAGCAAAGAAATATCGGGTAAAAGTACCTTGGTTGTTGAAAACAGAGAAAAAATGAATTGGAAAGTAAATAAAACAAATGAAAAAAATCTGCTCCATGGAAACCATTTGCTTCCTGTCATGCATTACTCTGCAGAAATGCTTTTGAGGCTGCCTGTATACGAGGAAGAAAATACAAAGCTGTTTAAATCAGAGTACATAGCGCCATGCAGCCAAACAGAAAAGAATCTGGCTGATATTTGGCAATTGATTTTGGGTGTAGAAAGAATAGGCGTTGATGACAATTTCTTTGAGCTTGGCGGTCATTCACTGAAGGCAATGATAATGATATCGAGGATACAGAAGGAAATGAATGCGGAGATATCTTTAAAGGAAGTGTTTGCAAAGCCCACAATAAGGCGTATGGCAGAATATATAAAGGAAGCCGGCAGCATATTTAAAGCCATAGAACCTGTCCCAAAAAAGGAATATTATTCTGTATCTGCAGCGCAAAAAAGAATGTATATATTGAATCAACTTAATCGTGATGGATTGACATACAACATAACCTTGTCATTATTAATAGAAGGAAAGCTGGATAAAGGATTATTCGAAGCTGCATTTTTGAAATTGGCAGAGCGGCATGAGACTCTGAGGACATCCTTTGAAATGATAGATGGTGAGCCTGTGCAGAGGATTCACGAAAAAGCAGAATTGCATATAGAATATCTGGAAGAAGAGGAAGAAAAAGCAGTAAAAAAGCTGAGAGAATTTATAAAGCCATTTGATTTAAGCAAAGCGCCGCTTCTTAGGGTGGCGCTGATAAAGACAAAAGAAGACAGGCATATAATGCTGTATGATATGCACCATATCATATCTGACGGCTTTGCAATGAATATCATAATAAAGGAATTTGCGAAAATTTATGAAGGAACTGAATTGCCCAAACTGAGGATACAGTACAAGGATTATTCGGAATGGGAAAGGCGGCTCAAAGAAAAGGGAGTCATAGAAAAACAAATAGAGTACTGGAAAGAAGAATTCAAGAACGAGATACCGGTATTAAATCTGCCGACTGATTATACCAGGCCTTCTGTGCAGAGTTTTGAAGGTGACAATGTAAGTTTTGAAGCAGAAGAGGAGATAAAGCTAAGAATATCCCAATTAGCACATGACACCGGGACAACAGTCTATATGGTATTATTGGCGGCATTCAATACACTTCTTATGAAATATACCGGGCAGGAGGATATAATAGTAGGCTCGCCGATTGCAGGAAGAGGACATGCTGACCTGGAAAACATTATAGGGATGTTTGTCAATATGCTGGCAATGAGAAATCAGCCTGTCGGTAATAAAACATTCAAAGAGTTTTTATATGAAGTGAAGGAAAAAACCATAAAAGCTTATGAAAATCAGGATATACAGTTTGAAGAGCTGGTTGCGCTGCTTAATATACAGAGGGATATCAGCAGAAATCCACTTTTTGATGTAGTATTTGTATTTAATAATTCAACTGATGACAATGCAGAACTGGAAGGAATAAAAATAAGAACTTTTGAAGCAAATAACAGGATATCCAAGTTTGATATTATGACGAGCGCATTTGAAGGTGAAGATAAAATATATTTCACTATTGAATTTTGTACTAAGCTGTTTAAAAAAGAAACAATAGAAGCTATGAGTGTACATTTTCTGAAATTATTGGATGAATTACTGAAAAATCCGGATAGGAAGATGTCTGAAATAGATATATTAACATCTGAAGAGAAGAGTAGGATACTTTTCAGCTTCAACGATACATATGCAGATTACCCCAGGGAAAAGCTGATACACCAGTTGTTTGAAGAACAGGTTGAAAGGACACCTGATGCTGTTGCCGTTATATGTGGAGATAAGCATTTAACCTACAAACATTTCAATGAGAAAGCAAACCAATTGGCAAGGGTGCTTATCAGAAAAGGTATAAAAAAAGATGGAATAGTAGGTATAATGGCAGAGCACTCACTTGAGGCAGTTATTGGGATAATGGGAATTCTTAAGGCTGGAGGAGCGTATCTGCCGATAGATCCGGAGTATCCGGAAGATAGAATAAGATATATGCTTGAAGACAGCGGAGCAGGTATATTACTGACTCTAAGCAGCCTGAAGAGAGAAATTGACACGAATATATGTACAATTTGTATCGATGATGAAGAAATATATACCGGTGAAAGTGCAAATCCGGAACTAATTAATATTCCTGAAGATCTTGCATATGTAATATATACGTCAGGATCTACCGGAACTCCAAAGGGAGTATTGGTAAACCATTTGGGCCTAGCCAATTATATCTGCTGGGCGGACAAAGTCTATATTCATGGCGAAAAACTGGATTTCCCATTATATTCATCCTTATGTTTTGACCTCACTGTTACTTCAATATTTACTCCATTAATCAGCGGAAATAAGATAATTGTTTATGGCGGAGGCAATAGGGAATTTGTTATTAAAAGAATAATAGAAGAAGATAAAGTCGGAATAATTAAATTAACCCCGACACACCTGCAGCTAATCAGAGAATTTGGCGTTATGGCATCCAATATTAAAAAGCTTATAGTTGGCGGTGAAGACTTAAAAGTATTGACAGCAAACGAAATATACAAGCTATTTAACGATATTGAAATTTATAACGAGTATGGGCCTACAGAAGCAACAGTCGGATGTATGATATACAAATATGACCCTGAATTAGATTTAAGAATTTCTGTGCCCATTGGAGTACCTGCTCAAAATGTTCAGATATATTTGCTGGATCAATATTTAAAACCGGTACCGGTTAATGTTTCCGGTGAAATTTATATTTCCGGTAATGGTGTTGCAAGAGGGTACATGAACAGAGCTGAACTGACGGAAAAAAGCTTCATTTCCAACCCGTTTATTCCCGGCAGGAAAATGTATAAAACTGGCGATAAGGCAAGGCTGCTGCATGACGGCAATATTGAATATATCGGAAGAAGCGACAATCAGGCCAAGATAAATGGTTTTAGAATTGAAACAGGAGAAATAGAAGCTCAAATATTAAAACTGAAATCTATAAGTGACGTAGTGGTTGACATCAGAGAAAACAAAAAAGACTATAATATGAAGGAAATTGTTTACTGCTCCAGATGCGGGCTTCCTTCAAACTATCCCAATACGACATATGACAAAGACATGGTTTGCAATATGTGCAGGGATTACAGTGAATATAAAGAAAAGGCAGACTCATATTTTAAAAACATGATTGAGTTGGAGGAAATGTTTGAAGCTCATAAAGCAAATAACGGATCTGATTATGACTGTATAGTTTTATTCAGCGGAGGAAAAGACAGTTCCTATGTTTTATATAAATTGGTTGATATGGGAGTTAAGGTATTGGCATTAACTCTAGACAACGGGTATATATCCGAAACAGCATTGAATAACATAGGAAATATTATTGAAGAATTAAAAATTGATAATATTATCATAAAACCTGAAACTATGAAACAAATTTTTTACGAGAGTTTAGTGGCTGAGAGTAATGTTTGTAATGGCTGTTTCAAAGCACTGCTTGCTCTTAGCACAAAAATGGCATATGAGAAAGGTATAAAGTATGTTGTAACAGGGCTTTCCAGGGGGCAAATATATGAAATGAGGCTGACTAGTCTTTTTAGTTCAAAAATGTTTGATCCGCAGGAAGTAGATAAAGCAGTTCTCGAAGCTAGAAAGGTATATCACGGAATGGATGATTATATATCCAGGTTACTTGATGTAAAGCTTCTTAAAGATGAGACAGTTTTCGACAAGGTTACGTTTATTGATTTTTATAGGTATACCGATGTTAAAAAAGCAGAAATATTTGATTTCCTTAAATCAAGAAGTTCTATTTGGTCTAAACCGTCAGATACCGGTTTTTGTTCAAGCAATTGCAGGATCAATGATGTAGGGATTTATGTACATTGCAGGGAACAAGGTTATCACAATTATGCCCTGCCAACATGCTGGGAAGTCAGGACAAATCATCTTACTCTTGATGTTGGTAAGAAGGAACTTAGCGGAGATGTCAATATAGAACAGGTTAAGACAATCCTGAACGAAATAGGATATGGCGAAAACTGTATTCGAGATAGGGATTTTAGTAAATATCTTGCTGCATATTATGTGTCCGACAAAAACTTAACTGTTTCGGAATTAAGGAGCCATCTAAAAAAAGAATTACCTGATTATATGGTGCCGTCATATTTTGTTCAAATGGAAAAACTTCCGCTTACTCCTAATGGCAAGCTGGACCGTAAGGCTTTGCCGGAGCCGCACGGAAGTATAAGCTCAGAAGCAACGTATGAAGCTCCAACCAATGAAATAGAAGAAATACTGGTTAAGATATGGCAGGAAGTACTGGGAGTAAAGCAAGTAGGAACAAAAGACAATTTCTTCGTCATGGGGGGAGATTCCATTAAAGTAATACAAGCTTCAACACGGTTATTGAAGTATGGAATGGCAATTGAACACAAGGATATATTCAAATATCAGACAATCAGTGCATTAGCACCTTTTGTCAAAAAAAATAATAAAGAAGCATATCAGGGTGTCGTAGAAGGCCAAGTGATGCTAACGCCTGTTCAAAGGTGGTATTTTGAAAATTATAGTACAGATAAGAATCATTTCAATCACGCGGTGATGTTATTCAGAAGAAATGGATTTAACGAAGCTATACTGCATAAAGTGCTGGAAAAGCTATTGGAGCATCACGATGCCCTGCGTATGGTATTCAGGGAAGCAGACGGAGAGCTTATACAATATAATATGGGAATGTATGAAAAATTATTAGAAATAAGAGTAGTGGAAATTCCTGATTCAAAAGGTTATAAAGAACAAATCCAGGCAGAAGCGGAAAAGACTCAGCAAAGTATAGATTTACAAAATGGACCGCTTCTAAAGGCTGTATTATTTAAAACGAGTCAGGGAGATCACCTGCAAATCGTAATACATCACTTAATTGTAGATGGTGTTTCATGGAGAATCATACTGGAGGATCTGGCAGCGGCATACGGACAGGCTGAAAAGAATGAAGAAATAGAGCTGCCGGATAAAACAGATTCTTATAAGCTTTGGGCAGAAAAACTTTATGAGTACGCAAAAGGCAAAAAGCTGCTGCGGGAAATGGAGTATTGGAAACAGATAGATACAGCGGAAGTGAAGCTGCTTCCCAAGGATTATACCCATGATAACATTTGTCACGATGCAGATGAAAGCATTGTAATAACATTTGCCAAAGAGGAGACTCATGCCTTATTAAACAGCGTCAATAAGGCGTATAATACAGAAATTAACGACATTTTACTCACCGCCTTGGGTATGGCAATCAGTGATTGGACGAATAAAAGCAGCGTGGCAGTCTGGCTGGAAGGACATGGGCGGGAGGAGATTATAAAAGAAGTTGACATCAAACGTACAGTAGGATGGTTTACAAGCATATATCCGTTTGTATTGGATATGTCAAAAAAAGAAGATATAGGATACCAAATCAAAACAATTAAGGAAAAACTGAGAAAAATACCTGAAAAAGGAATAGGGTATGGTATTATAAGGTATATGGCTGATAAAACTGTAGCAGGAGAAAATGTATTGAAGTTAACCCCACAAATTATTTTCAATTATTTAGGGCAGTTTGATACAGACCTATATACGGGCTCTTTTGGGCAATCAGAAATATCCCCGGGTACAGCAATAGGGAAAAATAATAAAAGACTCTATGCTGTCGATATATCTGGAATGGTTACAAATGGAAAGCTTTCAATGTCCTTTGAATACAGTCGAAAAGAGTATGAAAAGGTTACCATTCAGAAAATTGCCGATAATTACAAAAGCCGCCTGCAGCGTATTATTACTGTATGTACAGAACTTAGGGAACCGGAGGCTACTCCTTCAGATCTTGGAAGTAAAACGTTGTCCCTTGAAGGCCTTAATAAAATTAATGCGCTCTTAAAAAGTAAGTCAAAGTAAAACCTATGTAGTTTTTTATAATATTCAAATATCAATTTAAGGAGATGGTGTTTATGCAAAATAGTATTGAAGAAAAACTAAGGAAAATAATTAAAGAGAATGTTGAGACAAACGTAGATATACTCACGCTGCCAATTGATGAAAACCTTTTTGGCGTGGGTATGGATTCCATTAGCGCAATCAAGATAATAGTAGAAATTGAAAATGAATTTGGCTTTGAGATTGAAGATGATGAGCTTAGTATGGATAACTTAACAACCATTAGAGAAATTATTGCATACATTGAAAGTAAATGTCCAAGTGACTCTTAGAAAAATTAGTAGAGGTCAGAAAATATGAAGAAGATCAAACTGTTTTGTTTGCCTTATGCTTGTGGAAGTGCAGCTATGTATCATAGCTGGGAAAACCTATTTGATAATTGTATTGAAATTTTTCCAATTGAATTAAACGGCAGAGGAAGTAAGTCTGATAAACCTTTTTCTAAAAGTATCAATGAAGCTGCCGAGGACTTGCTATCATTTATTATTAGTAACGCTAGCGGCGCTGATTACGCATTCTTCGGACATAGTATGGGTGCGCTTATTTCTTACGAGTTGGTACATAGTCTGTTAGAAAATGGGTTTAAACAACCGTGCCATATGTTTTTTTCGGGGAATTATCCTCCGCATATTGAAAAGAGAAAAAGTATGCTGTTTTTAGAGAATGATGCATCAATAATCCAAGAATTAAAAAGGCTGGGAGGATTTCCTGAGGAATTGCTTTCAAACAGGGATTTTATGAGTTTCTATTTACCTGTTGTGAGGGCTGATGCTAAGCTGGTAGAAACTTACCAATATAAGCCAAGAGAAACAAAACTTACTTGTGACATTTCTATTTTTGCTTCTGACGGAGATGAAAAAGCACCCCTTTGTGATATGCATGATTGGTGTTATCATACGGATGGAACATGTGCCGTATACAAAATGAATGGTGGGCATTTCTTTATTAATGAAGAGGTTGATTTTATTACAGGGATTATAAATAAAGTACTTTTAGGGACAATGAATAAATAAATCAATACGCAGTTCAAATTGTATAAAAAAGAGAAGAATAGTTTTGTTGGAGGATGTAAGGCAAGTGGGTAAAGAATTATATATAAAACTTATTCATTGCGGCAATAGAAATTTATCCGATCCCAAGGATAATTCGAAGAAAAATGTTTTCTATATGCCTGTAGGATTGTTCGCAATTGCAGATGCTTTAAAGAAAAATGGATGTAATATTGAAATAATACACTCTGATTTAGAAGTATACAACGATTTGGAAAAGGTATTAAATTTTGAGAAACTTGACATGGTTGGATTTGATTGTCATTGGGTAAATCAGAGTTACTCGGTTATAGAGACTGCAAGACGTATTAAAGAAATTAAACCTTCTGTTTTTATTTTTATGGGAGGTTATACGGCCAGCTTTTACGGCAGAGAAATAATGCAGGATTATCCGCAGATTGATGCTGTAGTAAGGGGTGATGGAGAGCTCCCGGTTGCGGAGCTGTGTAGTGCACTTGCAAAGGGTGAGCAAGATTTTAGGCGTGTTTGTAACCTGATATGGAGAAATACAAAAGGCCAGGTGATAGAGAACGAGTTTTTATATATTGGAAGCTGCACAGATATGGAGCAGTTGGATTATGCGGCAGTCGAACTTTTAAGAAACTGGGAGTTGTATAGAGACTTCTCAAAATATTGGACTCACTTCAAACCTTTAGGTTCAGTACCCCTGTTTATACTTGCTATTGGCAGAGGGTGCAGATATTCCTGTACTTTTTGCGGAGGCAGCTCTTTAGCCCAGAAGAAAATAAATAACCGTCAGCGCGTTGAAGTTAGAAGCGTTGAAGCAGTACTTAAGACAATTAAAAAGGCTTATTCCTTTGGATTTTTGTGTTATTACTCCGGATATGAATTTTTAAACAGTGACGAATGGTATATTTCACTTTTAAGAAGAATTAAACAGGAGAACATAAACATAGATTTTGTGTATGGGGCGTTTTCTCTTCCGTCAAAATCCATAATTGATGCACTTGGGGAATGTATAAGAAATACTGTTATTGAGATTTCACCGGAGACATTTGATGAGGTGCTGAGAAAAAAGAACAAGGATGCGAGGCTTTTTTATGATAATGCTGAGCTTGAAGAATGTCTTGACTATATAAGTACCAAGGCAAATATTAAAGTACAGCTTTACTTCGGTTATTTCCTCCCGTTCGATACGGAAAAAAGTATTATGGATACCCTTGCATATATACTTAAGCTTTTAAGAAAATATCCCGGGCTCGTTGAAATCGAGTATTCAAATTTTTCAACTGACCCTGCCTCCATGATTTATTTTAATCCCAAAGAGTATGACGTTGAAATCTGTGTTGATAGTTTTAGCAGTTATATTGAGTTTATAAAGAGAAAATACATAACTGATAAATCAATGGAAACGGATATGCAGATATTCCATCCCATCGCAATGTCAGAACTTGAGAGGGAAGTCCTGGGTCAGCGGATCAGATTTATGAATTTTATATATTCAAGTTTTAGAAGTTCTATATCATATATACTGCACCATACAGGAAAAAATGAATGGGTAAATGAAGCAGTATGCCGGTATGAGGAAGCTATGGATTGCGGCAGCTTCTCACTCCAAAAAACGATGGAGCTTATCATTTCAGTTTTAAATAATGAAAATATGACAGATATGGGAATTCTGGATAACATAATAGATGAATATGAAGAGCAAAAAAAACAGACAAGTTTATCCGGGCCAGGACCCAGCTTATGGAATGAAACGAATATATCCGATAAAGCTCAAAGTGAATTGGGAACGGACAAGGTGCTCGATAGAGATGAGGAATTAGTAATTGAGTTTGATCTTTAGAAATATGTAAAGAGTAATTTTAACAATAAAAATTATGGGTGAATGAATTTTGAGGTGACAAACAATGGAAAAGAATGAAAAGACTTTGGTTGACAAGTTGAATGAGGCACGTGCGTATTGGTGGGACAAGTTGTCGGCGGTAACTAATGAAACCACATTCCCGTATGATGAGTTTACCAATTTCGGTACAGAAAAAAGCAATACAAGTATAGTACTGGATGAAGAGTTGACACAAAGGCTGCTGGCAATGAGTAAAAACAATGACATGGCACTTTATGTAATACTGACAGCAGTATTGGAAATCTTACTGTACAAGATTACCGGGTTTCGTGATGTGTCAGTAGCTTCATCTGCATTAGATATCGGTTCTGAACAACTGGGTGGGTGTATACTTCTAGGAGGCTGCCTCAGTGAAGAAATTGCATTTAAAGAATTTCTTTTCAATACGAAGGAAGTGATATCTTCAGTATATAAAAACCAGTACTATTCTCCCGAGAAGGTAATAGGGCAAATATTCCAGGACAAACAACTTTCACTATTCAGGACAATGCTGCTGCTGGAAGGTATTAATCATAAAGACTGGGTCTTGGACATTATTAAATCTCCCATGAATGATACGGCGTTTGTATTTAAAAAAGAGAAAAGCAGGCTGGAATGTGATTTGTGGTTCAACCCCCAGCTATATAGGGCGGAAACTATAGAAACCATCTTGGGTTGCTGCATCAATATTTTAAAACAAATTGCCGGAAATAGTGAAATATTACTGGGAAATATTGAGCTGGTAACTCCCAGTCAAAAAAATATGATATATTCGGAATTCAACAATACCAAGGCATTGTTTGATGAAAATGTCACCTTGCACAGCCTTTTTGAAGCACAGGTTGAAAAAAATCCCCATGCGGTTGCAATAAGTTACACTGGGGAAAATGATGAGATTAACTATCAAAGCTTAACTTATAGAGAACTGAATATAAAAGCTGACTGCTATGCCCTGGCGTTACGGGAAAAAGGGGTAAGGGCCGGACAAGTCATTGCGGTTATGTTGAAGCCTTCACTAGAACTTGCAGCAGCAATACTGGCTGTTTTAAAGTTGGGATGTGCGTATTTGCCAATAGACCCAAAGCTGCCTGAAAAACGTATAAACTACATGTTGGAAGATAGTGCCGCCAGCCTTTTGATTACTACTGGGCAGCTATTAAAAGAGGATAGTAAAAACCTGGCTGCTGATATCTTTTCTGTTGAAACGGTTAATACACGCAGTGAAATCCAATTTCAAAGTGAAGGAGTTTCAAGTGACCTTGCCTATGTGATATATACATCGGGTTCTACAGGTAATCCTAAAGGTGTAATGATTGAGCATGTGAATATAGCTAACTATGTACAATGGAGAATAAAAGAATATAATTTGGAAACAGATGACATTAGCATGCTGTTGATCTCTCCCTCTTTTGATGGATTTGGTGCGGATTTCTATTCCAGTCTTTTATCGGGCGGAAAGTTGATCATGGTTGGAGATAGTCATCGTAAGGATTTCAAGCATATTAACAGGATTGTAAAAGACACTGGGGTTACAAACTTTAGCATTGTTCCGTCTGTATACAAAGGAATGCTTTTATGTGATGAGCAACTTCTAAGTTCTTTGCGGTTTGTAGTACTTGCAGGCGAGAAAATGAACAGTGAGCTTGTAGAATTAAGTAATCAAAAATACCCCCGAATTTGTTTGAATAACGAATATGGACCTACTGAAAATAGTGTTACCACAACGTCTTACATCAGTATAACCGCTGACAGATTTAAAACAATAGGAAAGCCTATTGCAAATAATAGAGTATATATTGTAAATACAAGAGGCGCTCTTATGCCTCCCGGGTTGAAGGGTGAGCTGTGTATAGCGGGGAAAGGCCTGTCAAAGGGTTATGTGAATAACCGGGAGTTGACAGCAGAGAAATTTGTAGATGACATTATGGTAGCCGGTAAAAAAATGTACAAGTCCGGTGATATGGCAAAATGGCTGCAGGATGGCAATATTGAATTTCTGGGAAGGATTGATCACCAAATTAAAATCAGGGGGCTTAGAATCGAACCCGGCGAAATAGAATGCCAGCTTACAAAACACCCGTGTATCAGTGAAGCGGTGGTAACTGATTGTATATTGCCGGACGGAAGCAGAACCTTGTGCGGATATTATGTCTCTGAAGAAGGAAAATCCGTTTCAGGATTAAAGGAATTTCTTTTAAAAGTATTGCCAGATTTTATGGTGCCGGCATACTTCATACGTTTGGATGAAATCCCAAAGCTTCTAAGTGGAAAAGTGGACAGAAATTCCTTGCCTGTGCCTGAGCCGGAAAGACAGGAAGAGGTTACCGAAAGCCTGTCTGAAAACAGCATTGAAAAGAAAATTGCAGAGGTATGGAAAGAGATACTCGGGAGAGAAAACATCGGACCAGATGATAACTTCTTCCAAATCGGAGGTGATTCGCTTAAAGCAATGCAAATGTCAGTTATCATGGAAAAACATAATTTGAAAATAGAAGTAAGAGATTTGTTTGCGCATCCTAAAATCAGCGAACTTTCAAAATATGTAAAATGGCTGTAATGGAAAGAATTAATCAACTTATATAAAGCAGGTGGGAAAAGAATGAAATTTTTCAGTGTTCCAGCAGACTTTAAAACCGAAACGATAGACGGATATCACAAATTGAATATTGAGTATGATGATTCAAAAGTGGCTGAAACCTACGGACAGATAACAACAAGAAATACTTTTGAATCGGGTCGTTCTACTGATTTATTGCCTAAGGTGGACTATTACGATCTGGCTAGATATGTGGAATACTCACGTAATAAAGATATAATGTTTAATTATACCTTTAATGCCCCTCAAATGGGAAATAAAGAATTTACAGAAGAAGGAATGCACAAGCTTCATGTGTTTTTCGGAGAATTGCATAAAGCAGGTGTTAGCTCTGTTACTGTAACGCTGCCGTCACTAATTGAAATGATTAGAACTTTTGGGTATGAATTTGAGATAAAAGCTTCTACTATATGCCAAATAACTAATTCGAACAAAGCGTTAAGCTTTAAAAAAATAGGGGTAGACAGAATCGTAGTTGATGAGTCAATAAACCGGGATTTTGATAAGCTAAAGCAGATACGGGCAGCTTTTGGTGAAAAGGTTGAATTAATAGCCAATGCTGTATGTTATAAAGATTGCATATATAGAATGTTCCACTATAATCAAATGTCTGAGGATTCTGTTCACATGACTTGTGAGGCAAGTACACAGTATTACTCACACCGGTGCATCATGAAAAGATATGAAGATGTGAGCAACATCATGCGTTTAACCTGGGTAAGGCCGGAGGATTTAAAGTATTATACGGATATAGGGATTAATCATTTCAAGCTTCAGGGAAGACAGGCCGTTATGAAGGGTAATCCGCTGCTTGCGGTCGAAAGCTATTTCAAAGGTTGTTTTGAAGGAAATTTAATGGATTTGCTGGATATGTTTTCACCAACAAATCGCTTTAAGATATTTGTGGATAATAAAAAGCTGGATGGTTTTGTAAAACCATTTGCAGAGGGCTTGCATCATTGCAGCAGGGATTGTAAGAAATGCAATTACTGCGGTGAATTCGCAAAAAGAAGCATTGATATGGATGCGGCAGGTGAAATAACCGCTTTGGCGAGTTCATTTTATAATGAGTATGATTCTTACAAGAACCATATGAAGGCAGTTATGTCAAGCCAGGAAGAGAAGTCTGAACCATCTGAAATTGATATTAAATTCGATTTATAAAGACATATAGGTTGCACTAAAGAAATTTCAAGGAAGAATTATGCAACCTATGAAATCAAGGAATATGATTTTGCAATATTAGAATGGAAATGTAAGATGTTTATTGCAAAACATATAGCGGGCTTACTGTATGTTATTGGGGGGTTGTTATGCGTATATCAATTGTAGGAACGGGTTATGTAGGATTAACTACCGGAATAGTATTGGCTTTTTTGGGAAATCAAGTAACTTGTGTTGACGTTGATTCAAATAAAATCAATGATTTGAATCATGATGTATTACCATTTTATGAACCTGGACTAGAGGAATTATTTAAATTATCAAAAAGTAATCTCACGTTTACTACGGATTTTGAATTGTCCATTCCACGTTCGGAAGTGATTTTCATTACAGTAGGGACACCGCCTCTTTCAAATGGAAATCCAAACACTAAATATTTGGAGGAATGCTCCAATGAAATTGGAAAATATTTAAGCGGTAATTTTACAGTGATTGTAAATAAGTCAACCGTGCCTATTGGCAGTGGGAACTGGGTCGAAAATATTATTCATGATGCCTTCGCAGATAAATTTGGCTATGAGCCCAAAGATTTTTTTGCGGTGGTTTCAAACCCCGAGTTTCTTCGGGAAGGTTCAGCAATATTTGATACCTTTTATCCGGATAGAATCATTCTGGGAACGGACAACCAGAGGGGGATCGATATTTTATATGAGCTTTATGCGCCAATTATTCAACAGAGCTTTGAACCCCCGGAATTCTTAACCAAACGGGAAAATATAAGTTCAGTGCCTTTTGTTATAACCTCGTTAATCTCTGCCGAAATGATAAAGTATTCTGCCAATGCGTTTTTGGCACTAAAGATTAGTTTTATAAATGAGATTGCAGCACTTACAGAAAAAGTTGGGGGAGATATTATTCAAATTGCTAATGGAATGGGACTGGATCACAGAATTGGATCAGCTTTTCTGAATGCCGGCATTGGATGGGGTGGAAGTTGCTTTGGTAAGGATACTTATGCACTACAGCGGACAGCAAGTGAATATAGCTTGAATATGCCTATTGTAGATGGCCTGCGGACTGTAAATTACCGACTGAGAAATAAAGTGGTAGAAAGAATATCTGATGATATAAAAATATTCAAAGGGAAAACAATTGGTATTTTAGGTTTGGCATTTAAACCGGATACTGACGATATAAGAGATTCTCCAGCGATTGAGATTGCCCGGCTTTTTCTTGAAAGAGGTTCAAAAATCATAGCGCATGATCCTATGGCGATTGAAAATGCTAAAGGTGTTTTTCCAGCTAATGCAGTCAAATTTGAAACAGATCCGGAAAATGTGTTTAACAATGCCGATGCGGTCATTTTAGCAACTGAATGGCCTCAATATAAAGGCTTGAATTGGGTAGAGCTAAAAGCCAGAATGAAAAATCCGCTTGTTTTTGATGGACGAAATTTTCTGGATAAAAATATGATGACTGCAATTGGTTACAAATATATGGGAGTGGGAAGATGAAAATAATTATAACTGGGGTAGCTGGATTTATCGGCAGCAATCTTGCAATGCGTTTACTGCAAGAAAATCATGAGGTTATTGGAATTGATAATTTTCTGTCCGGCGTAAAAAAGAATGTTGAAGATTTATGTCAGAATAGTCATTTTACTTTTTATGAAAAGAATGTGCTGGATTCAGTTATGCCGGATTTTGACGGCAAAATAGATTGGATCATGCATTTGGCTTGCCCTGCAAGCCCCGTCCACTATTTAAAGCATCCGATTGAGACATTAAGGGTAAACGCTGAAGGGACCTTTAAGCTTTTGGAACTTGCTAAATTAAAGGAAGCTAAATTTTTCTATACCTCAACAAGCGAAGTATATGGAGACCCAGATATACATCCGCAGCCAGAAAGCTATTGGGGACATGTTAACCCTAATGGTCCGAGAAGTGTTTATGATGAATCAAAACGTTATGCCGAGTCATTAATTCTGGCATATCATAAGGAATTTAATGTTCCAATCAGAATTATACGTATTTTTAATACCTATGGACCCAGAATGGCTTTGAATGATGGCAGGGCTATAACTAATTTTTTATTACAAGCCCTTACGGGTAATCCAATCATGATTTATGGGGATGGAAAACAAACAAGGAGTTTCCAATATATTGATGATTTATTGGATGGAATCCTGCGTTTAATGAATGTAGAATACTATAAGCCAATAAACATTGGAAATCCGGAAGAGTATAGTTTACTTCAAGTAGCCCACATGGTAAAGGATATTACGGGCAGTAGTTCCATAATCCAGCACCTTCCTTGTATGGAGGATGACCCGAGGCAGAGAAGACCTGATATTACATTGGCAAATAAAATATTAAACTGGACACCGCAGGTTCCTTTAAAAACAGGACTTGCAAAAATGGTGGAGTGGATGACACCAATATTGGAGGATAAAGAAACCAGCTTGAAGTCCAGTTTGTAATTCAAGCCGACTAACTTTGATTTAAAAGGATGTGCAATATGACAAAACAATCAAAAATATTTGAAAATGGGGGATCTCATAGCAGGGCACTCATAGAAAATGTCTTTGATATTATTTGTAAAAATCAACGCAGCGGCAATTGTACAAACTTAAAATACAGCTCAAAATTTTTCAACATACTTAGCAGCTTATTATTTAGAAATAAAGAAAAAAACCCTCAAAATGAGAATTTTTTTAACATTAGAGAGAGTTATAAGCTATGGAAACGAACAAATAAGGTTACCTTTGATGAGCATATTCTATCAAAACTTGATGAAGCGTATGAGGTTTTTTATGACCCTATATCAAGAAAAACGTTTGACTGGTATATACAGTTTAAAATAGCATGGGTACTGACCGGTGATGTGGATAAGGCAGAAAAAATATTTCCGTACCCAACACCGGGCAGGCTTCACTTTAAAAAACTAGAGGCCAGGAATATGGTTGCTAGTGCCGATTCATTGAATATTAATGGATATTCTTTTAATACTGATAATATCATGTTGTTTGAGACATGGATTGCAAAAGGCTATATGTTAGAGGACAAGTGTGAACCGGAACAAGGTGACATAGCTATTGATGCCGGGGCTTATCAGGGAGAGACCGCCATATGGCTGGCAGATAGAGTAGGCAAGGACGGTAAAGTCTTTGGATTTGAAATTATTCAGTCAAATATTGATATTTTCAAAAAAAATATTGAAAGAAATAGTTTAGACAATGTATTTGTAATAGAATATGGCTTATGGGATGAAAACACAAGTATTTGGACTGAAGCTGACAGCTACCGTTCAAAATGTATTGTTGGGAAATCGGATAATAGAATTGATGCCGTTACCCTTGATTCATTTGTGGCGGAACGAGGGCTGGAAAGAGTTGATTTTATAAAAATGGATATTGAAGGAGCAGAGATGCGTGGGCTGCATGGGGCTAAAAATACTATCAAAAATTACAAACCTAAATTAGCTATCTGTGTATACCATTTGGACATGGATATTATAGAGATACCTCTATTTATAAAAGAACTGGTTCCAGAATATAAAATTTATTTGTCTCATAAAATTCCGTATTATAACAGCACTGTCGTTTTTGCGGCTATTTAGCAGGATGTGGCTGCAACAGACGTAATGGTAGCGGAGTCTACTAAATACATGAACAGAGAAAGGTGCATCTGAATGAGTGAATTTATTTTGAATACTCCTGTAGCTTTTATCATATTTAACAGACCCGAAACTACCCAGAAGGTATTCAATGAAATAAGAAAAGCTAAACCACCTGTACTATTGGTCATTGCAGACGGGCCCCGCACAAACCGCGAGGGTGAAGCAGAAAAGTGTACTGCCGCAAGGGCAGTCATTCAGCAGGTCGATTGGCAATGTCAGGTTATTAAAAACTACTCAGAAGTCAATCTGGGATGCAAAATGCGGGTATCCTCCGGCATAGACTGGGTCTTTGAAACTGTAGAAGAAGCTATTATTATGGAAGATGACATAGTACCAGGCCCTGACTTTTTCAGGTATATGCAAGAACTTTTACAACGATATAGAAATAACAATCAGGTTATGATGATATCGGGCAGTAATATGCAGTTCGGGTCAAAAAAAGTTGAACACAGCTATTTCTTTTCAAGGTATTGCTTTATCTGGGGCTGGGGTACATGGCGAAGGGCCTGGAAACATTATGATGTGAACATGGGAAAGTGGCCTGAATTAAAGGATACAGATTGGCTATTCAGTATTTTAAATAAAAAAGGGCCCAGCAGTCAGTGGAAAAATTACTTTGACAGATTGTTTGAAGGAAAAATTGACACTTGGGATGGACAATGGATGTTTGCCTGCTGGCTTGCAAATGGACTAAGTATCCATCCTAATGTAAATCTTATAACAAATATTGGATTTGGAAATGATGCTACCCATACAACGGGGAATAGTATTTTATCAAATATGAAAGCGGAAGAGCTGCTATTTCCACTGAATCATCCTTGTGAAGTCGCAAGAAATGCTTCTATTGACAATTTTATAGAAAGAATATTATTTAGTAATTCGATATTCAGCAGAGTTCATAGTGCTGATTAATGTTGTTGTTTTCTGGGAGGAATATTAATGAATGAGCCTAAGATAAAAAAAGTATATTCTCTTACTTCCCTGCAGGAAGGCATGCTTTTCCATTCGTTATATGATGGGAAAAGTTCATATTTTGAGCAGTTTACAGCAAATATGTACGGGGATATAAATCAGGAGCTTTTTGAAAAAAGTCTGGGAATATTATTTGAACGGTATGATGTGCTTAGAACTATATTTTTATTTGAAGGGCTTGAACAGTGTTATCAGGTAGTACTTGAAGAAAGGAAGCCGGAAATTGAATTTGCTGATATTTCATATAAAAATAAAGAAGAGCAAATCGAATATATAGATGAATTTAAAAAGCAAGACATTAAAAAAGGCTTTGATCTTTCCAATGATGTGCTAATGAGAGTCAGTGTTATAAAAACAGAACCTTTTTCCTATGTAATCATATGGAGTTTTCATCATATTATAATGGATGGCTGGTGCATAGGAATTCTTATGAAGGATTTTCTGAAGATTTATTCTTCACAAAAAGAAGGCGGATTGCCTCGCTTGGAGCCTGTAAAACAGTTCGGCGAATACATTGAATGGTTGGAAGCAAGAGATGCTGAAAGCGCAAAAGAATATTGGGAAGGGTACCTAAAGGGATATTCAAAAAAAGCAGGAGTACCTGAGAACAGAGCAGGATATGATCAACATGAATATAAGCAGGAAATTTACAGCTTTGATATCAATGAAGCTGCTGCACATAGTCTTGCTATAATAGGTAAGGAAAATGCTCTTACATTAAACACGCTTCTACAGACTGTTTGGAGTATATTACTTCAAAAATATAACCAGACAGAGGATGTGGTTTTCGGATCTGTCGTGTCGGGTAGACCTCCGGAGATCGAAGGAATAGAAAAAATGGTTGGGCTTTTCATAAATACTGTACCGGTCAGGGTCTGGAAGGAAAAGGGTCAATCTTTTATAGCTCTTGCAGAAGCTGTACAGCAGTCACTGGCTGAATCAAAAGAATTTGAATACTATTCTCTTGCAAAAATACAGTCGGATAGTGAATACGGAAAAGATATAGTAAATCATATCTTTATGCTTGAAAATTACCCCATTGAAGAAGAATTGCGGAATGAAGCAGAGTCTGGCCAAGGTGCCGTTTCTTTCGGAAATATAACAAGTTATGAACAACCTAGCTACAACTTCAACCTGATGTTTGTTCCGGGGAAGGAAATAACAGTAAAGTTTGCATATAATTACTTTGCATATACTGAAAGTTTTATAGAGAAGATAGCAGGACATTTATTGAAAATAATAGATGTTGTTATTAAATATCCAAGTATAGATATTGACGATATTGACATACTGACATCCGAAGAAAGAGTACAAATACTTTCGGATTTCAATTGTACTGAAAGTGAATATCCGGCAGAAAAAACCATCAGCCAGCTATATGAAGAACAGGCAAAAAGAACTCCCGATCATATCGCAGTTGAATTTGAAGGAGAAAATTTAACATATGAAGAGCTGAACCGTAAATCTGATGCATTGGCAATGCAGTTAATACAAAAGGGGATAAAGGCTGAAGGTGTTGTTGCAATTATGATGGAACGGTCTTTGGAAATTGCGGTAGCTTTTTTAGGCATATTAAAATCAGGAGCGGCTTATGTGCCGGTTGCACCCGATTATCCTATTGAAAGAATAGAATATATTTTGAAGGATTGCCAGGCTGAAGTTCTGCTTGTATCTTCCAATTTTCAGAATAAACTGGGGTTCGATATTGAGATTTATCCTATAGATAACGATGGACTTTTTGAGTGTGATACCATACAGAAAGAAGATAGATGCAAACCGGAAAATCTCGCATACATAATATATACTTCAGGAACTACCGGGAACCCTAAAGGGATAATGGTAGAACACCGTAGTGTAGTAAACTACATATATTCCAGGATTAAGCAGTATAAGCTGGGACTGTCTGATATTACGCTTCAGCTTGCAGCATATTCATTTGACGGGTTTGGCTCTACCTTTTATTCAAGCCTTCTATCAGGTGGAAAGCTTGTGCTCTTACATGAAGACAAATGGCGGGATTTCTTTTATGTAAAAGACATTATCAGGGATAAAGGCGTTACATTTTTAAGTGTTGCCCCTGCTATGTATAAGGGCATACTTCATGATGCAGAATATGATGATTTAAAATCAGTCCGCCTTGTAGTACTGGCAGCGGACAGGGCTGACAAGGACTTGCTTGAGTCAAGCAGAAAAATCAATAAAAACATATTTCTTGTAAATGAATACGGGCCCACTGAAACTACCATTGCAGCTGCTGCACATGAAGGATTGGATAGACAAAGCATAACCATTATAGGAAAGCCGATAGCTAATAATAAAATATATATACTGGATGGAAATTTAAAACCTGTACCCGTTGGTATAATGGGTGAAATCTGTATTTCAGGGGTGGGCTTGTCAAGAGGGTACTTAAATAATGATAAGCTTACAGCAGAAAAATTTGTCCCAAATACATTTATCCCGGGTGAATTAATGTATAAGACAGGGGATATGGGAAAATGGCATGAAAATGGGACTATAGAATTTTTAGGAAGAATAGATAACCAGGTTAAGATCAGGGGCTTCAGAGTTGAGCTTGGGGAAATAGAAAAAAAGCTGCACATGTATGAAACTGTAAAAGAAGCGGTTGTCATAGACAGAGCTTATGAAGACGGCACAAAGTATTTGTGTGCATATTTTGTCAGCAGCAATAAAGTAAATAATTCGGAACTCAGAGAATTCTTGTCGTCCACATTGCCGTATTATATGATACCTTCCTACTTTGTAAGGCTTGATAAATTACCTATGATATCCAATGTAAAAGTTGACAGAAAAGCACTGCCTGAACCTGAATACTATCAGGACGAATCGATATACCAAGCCCCTCAGGGTGAAATTGAAGAGAACCTTGCTGTGGTTTGGCAGGAAGTTCTTCGTGTGCAAAAGGTAGGGCGTATGGATAACTTTTTTGATTTGGGCGGTGATTCCATAAAAGCAATACAGCTGTCAGCACGCTTCAGAAGATATGGTATGCAATTTGAAATTAAAGATCTGTTTAAAAATCCATGCATTAAATTGCTTGCAGCATTTGTAAAAACAACAAGTAAAAAATCCGACCAGGGAACAATCGAAGGGTTTGCAAGGCTTATACCGATACAACAATGGTTTTTTGAGCAGAATTTTAAAAACCCACACCATTTTAACCATTCGGTAATGTTATACAGGCATGAAGGCTTCAATGAGACTGTTTTGGAAGAAGTATTGAAAAAGCTGGCAATTCATCATGACTCTCTCCGGACGGTATATAAAAAAGAGTCTGGAGAGTTAAAGCAATACATAAGCGGTATCGGAACTAAATCAGTGGATTTTCGGATTGTAGATTTTTCAAAAGAGAATGAATATAAAAACAGGATAGAAGAATTTGCCCGGGAAATGCAGGAGAGTATTGACCTTGAAAACGGTCCGTTATTTAAAGCGGCACTGTTTAAAACAAGGGAAGGAGATGTATTGTTCTTGCTTGTCCACCACTTTGTGGTGGATGGCGTGTCATGGTCAATCATTATTGAGGATCTTGCGGCAGGATATATGCAGGCTTTGAGCAGAGAGGACATAAAGTTCCCGGACAAGACCGATTCGTTCATCGAATGGGGCGAAAAGCTTTATGAATATGCCAATAGCCCGGAAATAACAAAAGAAGTTGAGTTCTGGAAAAGGCAAGAACAGATTAATGTCAAACCGCTTCCGAAAGATAGTATAGTGGATGACAGAATTTTTGCGAACGCTGAAAAGGTAACATTTGAACTGGATGAAGAAGATACCTGGGAACTTATGAATAGGGTGAACCGGTTCTATAATGCAGAGATAAATGATATTTTGCTGACGGCTCTCGGGATGGCTATAAAAAACTGGACGGGAGAGGGACAAGTTGCAGTCTGGGTTGAAGGGCACGGCAGAGAAGAAATAATACAAGACGCAAATGTCCAAAGAACAGTTGGATGGTTTACCAGCATGTATCCGGTTATATTGCAGATTTCCGGGTTGTCAGACATGACTCAGCAGATAAAAAGTGTTAAGGAGCAGCTGCTTGGAATACCAAACAAGGGAATTGGCTATGGGCTGATCAGGTATATGACAGATGAAGAGAATGAAGCGGCAATGGCGTTTACGCAAAACCCTGAAATCAGCTTTAATTATCTTGGGCAGTTCAATAACCATGAAAGTGACGGTTTATTTCAGTTGTCAGATATTTATGCCGGTGAAGCTATTGATATATATGAGACCAGGCCTAATCCTGTTAACATAAACGGAATTGTGATAAATGACAGGTTAACTATTGATATCCAATTTGACAAGTATGAATTTAAAAGGGATACAATGGAAAATGTTCTTAAGGCGTACTCTACGTATTTGCAGGATATTATCAGATATTGTAAATACAAAGGTGCAGAAGAGTGGATTACGAAAATTCAGGGCACAAATATCCAGGATGATAACTTTGTGAAAGCATATCCGCTTTCAAATATGCAGCAAGGCATGTATTTTCACTGGCTTTATGAAAAAAGCGCCACAGCATATTTTCAGCAATTGTCTTTAAATGTTGGGGAGCATATAGATGTTGATATCATGGCTGAAAGCATGGAAATGCTCATAAAAAGATATGAAATTTTCAGGACTGTTTTCGTAAGTAATGGGCTTGAGAGTCCGGTACAAGTCGTTTTAAAGGAAGTAAAGCCCCAAATACATATTGAAGATATAACACATATGAATGATGACGAAAAAGAACCGTATTTATGCAGTTTCCTTGAAAGAGACAGGAATACTGGTTTTGACCTTAATAAAGGTCCATTAATAAGAGTGGCTGTGCTTAAAACGAGTGAAGAATCCTGCAAGCTGGTTTTCAGCTTTCATCATATTATAATGGATGGATGGTGTATTGCCACAATAACGCAGGAGTTTTTTGAAATCTACAGGGCTATTCAGGCTAAAGGCGGGTACATGCTTGGAAAAGTCATCCCTTATAGCGTATATATGGATTGGCTTCAAATGCAGGATATGGAAGAGGGCAGAAATTACTGGAGAGCATATCTTGAAGATTATGTACAGGCACCGCCGCTTCGAAGATATATAAACAGAGAAAAACAGAATGTATACGAACAAGGAAGTTTTTCGATTGAAATAAATGAAGCATTGACAGGACAGCTTGAGAATATTGTACGAAAAAACTGGATAACCATGAATACGTTGCTGGAGGCGGCATGGGGAGTATTGCTGCAAAGATACAACAGCAGTGATGATGTTGTATTTGGAAGTGTTGTATCGGGGAGACCCCCTGAGATAGCGGGTATAGAGGACATGGTCGGGCTTTTCATTAATACGGTGCCTGTCCGGATACAATCTAAAAAAATGCAACGTTTTACAGAACTGTTGAAAGAATGCCAGGAGAAGTCATTAAGCTCAACCCAGTATCATTATTGCAGCCTAGCAGAAATACAGGCGTGTACAGTTCAAAAACAGGATTTGATAGACCATGTGCTTGTGTTTGAGAATTACCCTGTTGAAAAAGCGGTTCAAGGAGATAAGAAATCGTCCGGCTTCAAGATTACGGGCGTAAAGGTATTCGAACAGACAAATTATGACTTGACTGTCAACATTATGTCGGGGAAAAAGCTTGAAGTAAAATTTAACTATAATAAAGGTGTATTCAGTGATTCAGATATAAGAAAAATTTCAGAGCATTTGAAGAAGATTTTATTGGAGGTTTCCAAACAGCCTGACATTTTTGTAGAAGAAATAGACCTGATGACTGATGAAGAGAAAAATGAAGTACTATATTATTTCAATAATACCGTGCAAGGATATCCTTCCAACAAAACAATACATCAGCTTTTTTACGAGCAGGTTGAAAAAACACCTGATAAAGCTGCAGTTATTTTTAACGGGGAATCCATGACATACCAGCAGTTAAATAAAAGAGCCGCACAACTTGCGGTGCAGCTCAGGGACAAGGGAGTAACCCGGGAATGCATAGTAGGTATAATGGCTGAAAGGTCATTTGAAATGATTGTCGGGATATTTGGAATACTCAAGGCCGGAGGAGCCTATATGCCGATTTCTCCTGATTATCCGGATGAAAGAATTGAATATATGTTAAAAGACAGCAGTACAAAAATACTGCTTACACAGGAAAAGTATAAAAACCGTACGCTTAATGTTGAAATGCTTGTGCTGGATAGCGAAAGCACAGCTTGTGAAGGTTCCTTTGAACTTCCGTACATCAATACATCAAACGATATGGCCTATGTGATATATACTTCAGGCTCTACGGGTAATCCTAAGGGAGTAGTAATTGAACACCGTTCCCTGGTGAACAGAATAAATTGGATGCAGAAAAATTATCCGATAGGTATGGATGATATTATTCTTCACAAGACCCCGTATACTTTTGATGTGTCTGTATGGGAAATATTCTGGTGGTCTATAACCGGAGGAGCAGTATGCCTGTTAAATGCCGGAGAAGAGAAAGAACCCGCTAAGATTATAGAGGCAGTCAAAGAAAACAATATTACGGTTATGCACTTTGTACCTTCCATGCTTAGCGCCTTTCTTGAATATACTGAAGGGATGAAGAGGGCAAATAGTCTTAAGAGCTTAAGAAGAGTATTTGCCAGCGGAGAGGCTTTATCACTTTCACAGGTTTCTGAATTCAACAGGCTCATAAAAATTAATGGTACAAGCCTGCATAATTTATATGGTCCTACCGAAGCTGCCATAGATGTAACTTACTATGATTGTGAGGAAATAAGAGGGAATAGCACAGTACCGATAGGAAAGCCGATAGATAATACCAGGATATATATTTTGGACAAAAATATGAAGCTTGTTCCTGTAGGAGTGGCAGGAGAACTATATATTGCCGGTGACGGACTGGCAAGGTGCTATATAGGTAAATCCGAACTTACAAAAGAAAGATTTATCCAAAATCCTTATTCACCCAAAGAAAGAATATATAGAAGCGGTGATTTGGCAAGCTGGCTTCCTGACGGAAATATCGAATTTTTAGGCAGGGTTGACAGCCAGGTTAAAATCAGAGGGTTCAGGATAGAACTTGGGGAGATAGAAAGCTGCATTTTAAGGTGCAGTGAAGTAAGGGATGCTGTAGTTATTGCATTAGATGAAAAGGATAATACCAAATACATTTGTGCATATATTTTGGCAGATAGGAAAATAAGTGAATCTGAACTGAGAGCGCATATTAAAAAATGGCTTCCGGATTACATGGTTCCCGCATATTTTGTCCAATTAGAAAGACTGCCGCTTTCCGCCAATGGAAAAGTAGACAGGAAGGCATTGCTAAAGCCTGATGTAAATGGCAATTTGGGGAATGGATATGAACCGCCAAGCAATGATATTGAAGAAAAGCTTACTTCCTTGTGGCAGGAAATATTGGGGATAGAAAGGATTGGCATAAACGATAATTTCTTTGCTCTCGGCGGGCATTCTCTTAAAGCAATGGCTCTTGCAACCAGGATACATAAGCTGCTGAACGTAGAGCTTCAATTGAAAGATATCTTCAGTGCACAAACACTAAAAGAATTGGCAGAAAAAATAAAAGCTACAGACAGGAGCATATATTTATCAATAAACCCTGTAGAGAAAAGAGAATACTATCCTGCATCTGCAGCACAAAAGAGATTATATATACTTCACAAAATGGAACCGTCAAGTATTGGTTATAATATGCCAACTATTATCAATGTTGAAGGTGAGTTGGATTTTGCTAAGCTTGAGAGCAGTTTTATGAAGTTAATAGAAAGGCATGAATCCTTTAGGACAAGTTTTTCTGAAATAGAAGGAGAAATTGTACAGAGGATACATGAGAACATACAATTTTCAATTGTATATAAAGAAGCTCATGAAGATAAGGTAAAAGATATTGTCAGAAAATTTATCATGCCGTTTGACTTAGGTCAGGCACCGCTTTTGCGGGTTTTACTGATAAGCTTAGGACAAAAAAGATATATATTGCAGTGCGACATGCATCATATTATTGCGGATGGAATAGCTACAGCAATCTTAATTAAGGAATTTGTAAAACTATACGAGGGAGAAACCCTTCCGTTACTAAAAATACAATATAGGGATTATTCAGTATGGCAAAATGAGCTGCAACGCTCAGACATGTTCAGAAAACAGGAGAATTATTGGCTCAATGCCATTTACGGTGAAATACCTGTTCTGAATATGCCGTTGGATTTTGAAAGACCTGAGAGGATGAGTTTTAAAGGTGATGCCATAGACTTTGAAATTGATGAAGATATGACACAAAAGCTGTACAAATTTTCGTTAGAAACAGAGACAACAGTTTATATGGTATTACTTTCTGCATATAACATACTTTTATCAAAGTACAGCAAACAGGAAGATATAATCATCGGTTCTCCGGTAGCAGGCAGGAGCCATGCAGATTTGGATGAAATAATCGGGATGTTTATCAATACCCTTGCAATGAGGAATCAACCTTCGGGAAGTAAGACCTACCGTGAGTTTTTAATGGAGGTTAAGCATAATACTATAAAAGCTTTTGAGAACCAGGATTACCAATTTGAGCAATTGGTTGAAAGGCTTAAAATTAGAAGGGATATTAACAGAAATCCTTTGTTTGATGCTTCGTTCCTTTTACAGAATATAGATTTCCCTTTGATAGAAATTGGTGGTTTGAAATTTACTCCTGATAAACTTGAAAAGGAAACAGTCAAATTTGATTTAAGCCTTGTAGCATTTGAACAAAAGGACAGAATCTTCTTTAGCCTGGAGTATCTTATTAGCTTGTACAAGAAAGAAACCATTGAAAGAATGGCAGTACACTTTAAAAATATTTTAAAGGATATTATTGAAAATCCAGACAAGAAAATTTCTCAAATAAATATGCTTTCTGATGAAGAAAGTCAGAAAATACATTACGAGATAGGATTTGAAAATGAGTTTGAAAACGATGAGTTTTTATAGAGTTATTGAAAAGGAGTAAATGCATATGGTGTATACTAGCATACAGTCCCAGATAAATAGTATTTCAAATAGGATGCCTGATAAAACGGCGATTGAATATGGTGACAAACATGTTACTTACTCGGAGCTTGAATCCAATTCAAACAGCATTGCATACTTTTTTAATGATAAAATAGCAGAGTCTAAAAATGTCTTAATATTTATGGAGAGGAAACCTGAACTTGTTTATACCATACTTGGCATCATAAAGGCTGGAGGTGTTTTTATACCTCTTGATCCGGGCTTTCCTGAAAACAGGATAAGAACCATGATTGAAGAAGTTGAATCGTACTGGGTTGTGGCTGAGATAGCAATGCTTGATAAGCTTAATGCCATTTTTAGTTCCATAGGGAGGAAGATTAACGTCCTGATACCGGATTCATCTGCAAAAGTCTATAATAACTACTCCAATCTGAATATTTGTTTTATTGAGGGTACGTCATTACCTGCGGATTTGTATACCATGGAGATAGCAGCTAAACATTGCTATATATATTTTACATCCGGTTCAACGGGGACCCCGAAGGGCATTTTGGGAAGACACCGGAGTCTGAAGCATTTTATTGACTGGGAAATAAAAGAACTGGCAATAGACGATAGCTTCCGGATAAGTCAATTTACGACTCCATCTTTTGATGCATCCTTAAGAGATATGTTCGTAGCGCTTTGTTCAGGCGGCACGCTGTGCATACCGGAGAGCCGGGACATTATTTTAGACTTCACGAGAATGTACAATTGGATAGAAAAAAATAGAATTTCATTAATGCATATGGTTCCGTCGGTATTCAGAGGTTTAATGAACGTAATTGAAAGCCCTGCAAGTTTTCCGCATTTAAGATATATTCTTCTGGCGGGAGAAATGCTAAGGGGAAATGATGTAAAAAAGTTTTTTGAGATACTGGGCAGAAGGGTGAGCCTGATAAACTTATATGGTGCCACAGAAACTACACTTGTGAAAACGTTTTATACTGTAAAAGAAAGTGATGTATCAAAGGCAAACATACCCGTAGGGAAACCTATAGACAGTACTGAAATATTAATTCTGGATAAGAATATGGAAAGGTGCAGCGTAGGCAGCGTGGGTGAAATATTCATAAGAACCCCGTATATTACATCAGGATATTTTAATGACAAAGAATTGACCCGCAAGGTGTTTATCCAAAATCCATTCAGTGAAAACCAGCAGGATATAATATATAAGACAGGGGATTTGGGTGTAATATTGCCTGATGGTAATATAGAGTGCATGGGAAGGCTTGACAACCAGGTAAAGGTAAGAGGAATAAGAATAGAACTCGGTGAGATCGAGCATGTGCTTATGAAATATGAAAATGTAGGGGAAGCTGTGGTAACTTCCCGGGAGCATATGGATGGGGAGAGGATTTTGTGTGCCTATATGGTAGGTGAAAATAAAATCGATATTCCAAGATTGCGGGAGTATCTGAAAAAACATTTACCGGAATATATGCTGCCGCTTTATTTTATGCAGATAGATAAAATGCCTTTGACACCTAATGGTAAAGTAGACAGGCGGGCATTGCCTGAACCTGACGGCATAATAAATACAGGAATTGATTATGTAGCGCCACGGGACGTTATAGAAAAGAAAATAGCTGATATCTGGAAGCATATACTTGACTTGGAAAAAGTGGGAATTAACGATGATTTCTTTATGCTGGGGGGGCATTCCCTGAAAGCAACTGTCCTTTTGTCCATGATACATAAGGAACTTAGCGTTGTAGTCGACTTGGCGGAGTTTTTTTCCGGACCGACGATTAAGGGATTAGGCGAATATATAAAAAGTCGGCAGGAGAGTGCTTATTTACCTATCCCGCGTGCAGCACATAAGGAATATTATGAAGTATCATCTGCGCAGAAGAGGATGTATGTTCTGAATAAGCTGGAGGGAAGCGGCGTAAGTTATAACATGTCCCGGGTAATGATGATGGAAGGTATGCTGGATAAAAATCATCTGGAAGGTGTAATCAATAAACTGGTTGAACGTCATGAAGCTTTGAGGACAAGCTTTCATGAATTTAACGGAGAGATATTGCAGAAAGTGCATGAGCATATAAACATAACTATTGAATATGCAGAAGTATTGGAAGATGAAGCAATAGGGGAAATAAAAAGCTTTATAAAACCATTTGATTTAAGTAAAGCGCCGTTACTCCGGGTAGCTCTGATAAAGGTACAGGAGGACAGACATATAATTATATACGATATGCATCACATTATATCTGACGGAACAACAATGAATATAATAACGAGAGAGTTTGCAGACCTATATAATGGAATAGAATTACCTCTGCTGAGAATGCAGTACAAGGATTATTCAGAATGGCAGAATAAGTTATTTGAAACAGGTATTATAGCAAAACAAGAAAAGTATTGGAAGGAAGTATTTAAGGAAGAAGTACCGGTCCTGGAGCTTTTGGGCGACTATACAAGGCCTGCCGTACAGAGTTTTAAAGGAGACAAAATAAGTTTTGAGACAGGAGCGGAAATAAAACAGAAGATAAACCTGTTAACAAAAGAAACCGGTACAACTGTATATATGGTGCTTTTAGCCGCATACAATACATTGTTTATGAAATACACAGGGCAGGAAGACATAGTAATAGGTACTCCGATAGCAGGGAGAAAGCATCCTGATCTGGAAAACGTGGCAGGAATGTTTGCAAATACGCTTGCAATGAGAAACCGGCCCTGCGGGGATAAAACATTCAGGGAATTCCTAAGTGAAGTAAGGGAAAATACATTAAAAGCGTATGAGAATCAGGATTATCAGTTTGAAGAGCTTGTTTTGAAGCTGAAAATAAAAAGGGATATAAGCAGGAATCCACTGTTTGATGTGATGCTGGCACTGCAAAATGCTGATAGCACAGCAGTGGCATTAGGGGATTTAAAGTTTAAACCTTATGAAATAGAAAAGAAGATATCAAAATTTGATATTACATTGAGTGCGGTGGAAGGTAAAGCTTCAATATATTTTGAGATGGAATACTGTACCGAACTGTTTAAAAAAGAAACTATGGAGCGTATGGTAAAACATTTCAGAAATATACTGGAGGAAGTAACGGATAATCCGGATTCCAGACTATGTGATATAGTTGGAAGAACTGACGGGTTATTAACATTAAGCGGAGGATCAATCTATTCAACTGAAATTGAGGAAATATACAATAGTCATGACATGGTAATGGATTGTGCGGCAGTTCTTAGGAAGTCGGCTGATGATAATCCTTACGTGACATTGTTTATGGTTATCAAAGGCAATGATACCTTTGAAGCTATTGAGAATGCAGTGAAGAGCAGGCTTTACGATTATGTCTTTCCGATCGGGTATGTGAGACTCAATTCCATGCCTTATGCTTCAAATGGGGAGATTAACCGGAAATTATTAGAAAATAGCGGTTTCATGGATACTATTCAGATAAAAACAGCGGAAATGTCGTTTAAACACAATAATGGAGTGAAAAATGCAGTTATAATAGCAGAAGAAAAAACTGTGTCACCAGATGCAGTAAATCTGCATGATATATTGTCAGACAGAAGTCAAACTGGTAATTGTGTGACAGAGAAATCTGATGAGGATCAGGAAGAAGAAAGTAAGGAAGCTGAGGATAATGCATTACCCTTTGCGTTTATTCAAGGTGCTGAACTCCTGCCGGAAAGCTCCGAACCTAGCATTCTTGCGGATGCGCTGAAAAGGGCTGCGGAAAGTAACGGAAGTAAAGGTATAATATATGTCAGCCGGGATGGAGGTCAAGTTTTCCAAAGTTATCGGGAGCTATCAGAACAGGCGTCTAAAGTACTGAGGGGATTACGTAAGATAGGTTTGAAGGCCGGAGATAAAGCCATATTTCAGTTTGATAAAAATGAGGATTATATTGCCGCGTTCTGGGGATGTACTGCCGGAGGCATAGTTCCGGTTCCGGTAACGGTTGCGAAAACATACAGGGAACAGAACAATGATACCAATATGCTGTGCAATATCTGGGAAACGTTGGGCGAACCTGTGGTATTGACAGGAAGCAATGTCAAAGCTTCCATTGCCGGAATCCTTGAATGGCGCGATTTTGATTTGAAAAAAGCCGCAAATGTAGAAGAATTAATAGACAATGACCCGGATAGGAATTGGCATAACAGCAACCCGGATGATTTGGCGATTATCCTGTTTACATCCGGAAGTACCGGTAAACCGAAAGGGGCAATGCAGACTCACCGCAATATATTGGCAAGGGAAAGAAGTACCAGCATTCATAATGACTTTTCCGACAGAGAAATCACAATAAATTGGATGCCACTGGAACATGTCGGTGGAATTGTCATGAGTCATATCATTGACTTATATAATGGATGCACACAGATACACGTAAAGACAGATGTTATTTTGAAAGAACCATTGAAGTGGTTGGATTTGATTTCACAGTACAGGGCGACAGCTACCTGGGCACCCAATTTTGCATATGCACTTATTAATTCAAGCCTTGAAAATGAACCGGGGAAAAAATACAATTGGGACTTGTCCTCCATGAAATTTATTTTGAACGGTGGGGAAGCAATCAATGCAAGGACGGCAAAAAGGTTTTTAAAGCTTTTAGAGCCTTACGGACTTGACAAGACAGCTATGAAACCGTCATGGGGTATGTCGGAAACGTGCTCTGGGGTTTTGTTCTCAAAATCACTTACTTCGGATGACGATACAGGTATACATATCCTGAGTAAAAGATACATAAGCAACAGGATCAGAAAAGCCTCAGAGGGAGAGGATTGTTTAACACTTGTAGAATTAGGTACGCCAATACCCGGCATATTTGTAAGAATTGCAGATTCAAATAACAATTTGCAGAGAGAAGGAATGGTTGGAAATATCCAGGTGAAAGGAATTTCGATACTGAAGGGATATTACAATAATCCGGAGCTGAATGAGGAAGTCTTCACGGAAGACGGGTGGTTTAAAACCGGAGATGTGGGGTTCATTCTGGATGGCAAAATTGCCATAACCGGACGTGCAAAAGATGTCATTATAATTAATGGGATTAATTACAACAGTCCGGAAATAGAAGCATTTGCAGAAGATATAGAAGGCGTGAATACATCCTATACCGCTGCTTGCGGAGTAAGGGAAACGGATGGTGATACGGATAGCGTTATACTTTTTTACAGTTCTGCATTTTCTGATATCAATAGAAAAATAGAACAGATCAAAGAAATACGCAAAAAGGTATCCGGAAAATTCGGAATCCGGATTGAACATATAATACCGCTGGAACAAGAGAGTATACCTAAAACCTCAATTGGAAAGATCCAGAAGGTAAAATTGACCCGTGAATATCAGGCTGGTGAATTTGATCAAATTCTCAATCAGGTTGAAGGTAAAAGTAATTTAAATGATATAGTCCCGGGATGGTTTTTCAAAAAGAACTGGGCTAAGAGAAACAGGAATATACATGGGAAAACTGAGATAGCACAGAACATTTTGATTTTTGCTGATGAATTGGATGTAGGGTCTGCCATTGCTACTGAACTTACAAAAAAAGGAGATAAGGTAATCATTGTCAGGACTGGTCCAAAGTTTAAGAAGAATCACACTGGACAATATGAAATAAATGAAAATTATGCCCAAGGATACCATAATCTTTTTGAAGAGATAGAAAAAGACAATCTGCAAATTGATGTAGTGATACATCTTTGGAATTACAGTAAGGACACAGAGGATGGCATATGTAATGCGGAGCTGATCAGACAGCTTGAAAACAGGACGCTTATGAGTCTGGTGTATATTTCTGGGGAGCTTACGCAAATCAACGATGGTAATATCAAGTTTTATGTTATAAGCAGCAGGGCGCAGGTAATAAATGAGGATGATGCTTCGTTGGATTTGCATAAAAGTGTTTTGCCAGGCTTTATTGGCAGTGCAGCAAAGGAATTCCCCCGGGTTAAATGGTGCTTCTGTGATCTGGAAATGAAGGATAGGCAAGAGGATATCGAGATTATTGCCAGCGAATTGAAGGCACATAGCAAAGATCTGGAAATTGCATATAGAAAAGGGAAGAGATTAGTGCCGGTATTAGAAGCAATAGAATTGAGAAATGAGGCTTTACAACCTATACCGATTAAGCCTGGAGGTATTTATATTGTTACCGGAGGCCTGGGTGGCGTAGGTGGGATTGTGAGCAAATGGCTTATGGAAAGCTATAAGGCGAAACTGATTATACTGGGCAGGACTCCAATATCGGGAAGAATGCAGGTGTATCGTGAACTGGAAGCTCTTCGAGGTGAATTCATATATGAAGCGGGGGACATAAGCGATAAAGAGTTTTTACAGAAAGTCATTAAAAAGGCAGAAGTAAAGTGGAGTGAAGAAATTTCCGGAGTATTCCATTTAGCGTGCAGTATGGAAGCTATAGAAGAGCACAACGCTAATTTGGAAAAATTTATGGTAATCCATCAGACCCAGAATTCTTTTGTAGAATTATTTAACTCCAAAATATATGGAACATTAGCACTGCACCAGTTATTTGAACAAAACCCTGACTTTTTATTCGTAGGTTTTTCATCAGTAATGAGTTTCATGGGAGCGGCAACATACAGTGCATATTCGGCAGCTAACAGCTTCTTGAACGGATTCTGCATCCAGAGGATGCGGTCGGGTTTTAAAAATACCGTCAGTCTTAACTGGAGTATGTGGGAAAACACCGGCTTAAGTAAAAACAGCCCGGCAGTGGCAATTAACTCCATGCAGGCTAATGGTCAGGAATTGATAACCCCTGTACAGGGGATAAACTCCATGAAAGTGATGTTAGGATTAGGATGCCCGCAGGTATTCGTTGGACTTAATGCAAATAACGGAAATATCAGTACTTATTTAAAGAGAGCAGGAATGAACAAGCAGGTGCTCCGGTTATTTTATGAGTCGGGTGATGATTTAAAGTTGGATGCTGAAAAGTTCAGGCAGTCCTTGGAGGGCAGGTTCGCACAAAAAGAATATCATATGGAAATATATAAGCTTGATAAATTACCGGAAACCAATGGAAAAATTGATTACCATTCCATAAAAGCACTTGTTCAAAATATGACAAATGAAGCTGAATATGAAGCGCCGAGGAATGAAGTTGAAGAGAAACTGGCAAAAATCTGGCAGGAAGTGTTGGGAGTAAAGGAAGTAGGAATAAATGACAACTTCTTTGAGCTTGGTGGCAGTTCCCTTAGAGCGATGGCTTTAGCAGCAAGAATACACAAGGTGTTTGATGTTGAGATTCAGCTGAGGGATATTTTTGAAGTGCAGGAGCTTAGTGAGCTGGCAGAAAAGATAGAAGCTGCAGGCAATAGTATATATTCGTCAATTGAACCTGTAGAGGAAAGCGAATATTATCCTGTATCTTCAGCCCAAAAGAGGATGTATGTATTAAATCAGTTTGATGGCAGAAATATTAATTACAATATACCTGGAGCCTTGCTGATGTACGGGGATATTGATAAAGGGCGCTTGAAGGAAGCGTTTGATGCTTTAATTGCAAGGCATGAAGCACTAAGGACATCCTTTAATATGATAGATGGGCAGCCGGTACAGCAAATTCACAAGGAAATAGACTTCAGCATTGAATACTTTAAAACAACGGAAGAAAAAGGCGAAGCTACAATAATAAAGGATTTTATCCGTCCATTTGATTTGGGGATTGCACCAATGCTAAGGATAGGAATTATTGAGCTGCCTGATAATAAAAGCATACTTTTATCTGATATGCACCATATCATATCGGATGGAGTTTCCATGGAAATTCTGACTAATGAGTTTACCAGGTTATACAATGGAGAAAAACTGAGTGAATTAAGGATACAGTATAAGGATTTTTCAAAATGGCAGGAGGCGATGCAGAAGTCGGAAGTGATGGTGAAGCAGGAAGAATATTGGAGGAACGTATTTAAGGAAGAAATACCTGTGTTAAATATGCCTACAGATTATGAGCGGCCTTTTATTCAAAGCTTTGAAGGAGATAAGATAAGCTTTGATATAAGCGGGGAAACCGCCGGAAAACTAAAAAAATTAGCGGCCGATACGACTGCCACCATGTACATGGTATTGCTTGCAGCATATAATGTGCTGCTTCAAAAGTATACAGGGCAGGAGGACATAGTAGTAGGCACACCAATAGCCGGAAGACCACATGCAGATCTGGAAAACGTAATCGGAATGTTTGTAAATACTCTTGCAATGAGGAATTATCCAAGTGCAAACAAGACATTTGAAGGATTTTTGTCCGAAGTAAGGGAAAATGCTCTGAAGGCCTATGAAAACCAGGATTACCAGTTTGACGCATTAGTTGAAAGACTTGATATAAAGAGGGATTTTAGTAGAAATCCTATATTTGATGTAATGTTTACACTTCAGAATATGCATGGAAATGATGCAGCTATAGAAAATACAAGCTTTAAGCCATACAAATTCAGCAGTCAGGTATCAAAATTTGACATGACGGTACAAGCATTGGAGTTTGCTGAAAATATTACATTTAAATTGGAATACAGCACCAGACTGTTTAAAGAAGAAACTATCCAAAGGTTTATTGTACATTTTAAGAATATTCTAAAGAGCATTACAGAAAATCCTGCAGTAAAGCTGTGTGAAATAGACATTCTTTCTCAGGAAGAGAAGCGGAAACTGCTGATTGAATTTAATAATACAGAACAAATATATCCCAGGAATAAAACAATACACGGGTTGTTTGAAGAGCAGGTTGAAAGGACTCCCCAAAATGTGGTGGTTTTGTTTGAAAAGGATAAGCTGACATATCAGGAACTCAACAACCTATCAAACAACTTTGCAATACGCTTGATTGAAGAAGGGGTAAAGCCCGGAAGCGTTGTAGGCCTTGTTTTAGAACGTTCAATTCAAATGCTTGTCAGTATTCTGGGGGTATTAAAAGCCGGGGGTGCATATCTTCCTATGGATCCCACGCAACCCGGTGAAAGATTGAAATATATGCTGGATGAGTGCAAAGTAGGCATATTGATTTCAGAGCCTGAATCAGTGGCTGATTTAAACTATGATGGTATATTAGTCAATACGGATGAAATTGAGCTGCGCAAAAGTGCGGACTTTGTTGAAAACATCGGTACGGCAAATGCTCCTGCAGATCCTGCTTATGTAATCTATACTTCAGGAACTACCGGAAATCCAAAAGGTGTATTGGTAGGGCATGATGCAATATCGAATACTATTCAATGGAGGATGAATGAATACCGGCTTGATGAAGATGACAGAGTGCTGCAGCTTTTTCCATACATATTCGACGGCTTCCTGACAAGCTTCTTTACACCCATTGTCTCTGGGGCTGCGGTTGTTCTGATAAACGAGAATGACTCTAAGAATGCAGTTGCTATAGCGGATATCATAAAGACAAAAAGAGTCACTCACTTTATAACAGTACCTCAGCTTTTTGAATCGGTTTTGGAACTGCTTGATTCCGAAAGCGCGGAAAGCATGAGGATTGTAACACTTGCCGGAGATAAGATGAATGCCGGTATTGCAGCAAAGAGTAAAAAAATAAACAGCACACTGGAGCTTGTAAACGAGTATGGTCCTACAGAATGCAGTGTTGCTGCAACGTTTAGCAGGGATGTTGCACCTGGCTTTGAAAGCATTATAGGAAAACCTATAGCGAATACAAGAATCTATATTGTGGATAGTTACTATAGCCTCCAGCCGATTGGTGCTGCGGGAGAATTATGTATCGGAGGAGGTGGTCTGGCAAAAGGATACATAAATAACTCAAAGCTTACAGAAGAGAAATTTGTCTGCAACCCGTTTGAAGAGGGTAAATTAATGTACTGTACCGGTGACATGGCAAGGTGGCTGCCGGATGGCAATATTGAATTTTTAGGAAGAATAGACCAGCAAATAAAAATTCGAGGCTTTAGAATTGAGCCTGGAGAAATAGAAGCAGCACTGCGCAGCTATCATTTGGTTACCGATGCGGTTGTAGTTTTACAGCAAGACAACAAAAAAGAAAAATTTATTTGTGCTTATTTTGCAGGGAGCGAGAAAATACAGTTTCAGGATTTAAAAGCGCACCTTCTTACGAAGCTGCCTGAATATATGGTTCCGCCGTTCTTATTACAAGTAGATGAAATACCACGTACGGCAATTGGAAAGGTAGACAAAAGCCGGCTGCCGGATGCTATGCAGGAGGTATTGACCGAACTGGAATATGTGGTACCCCAAAAGGAGGCTGAGAAGCAAATAGCAGCCATATGGGAAGAAGTGCTGGGCATTGAGAAAATAGGTATCAATTACAACTTTTTCGACTTGGGGGGAAACTCCCTTAAGCTATTGCAAATGCATGCAAAAATAGAAAAGCTTTACCCGGGGAAACTGCTTATGACAGATATTTTTGCATCTCCTACAGTGAAAAAGATTGCAGGAATTATTGAAAGCCGGCTGCAAAGCGGTTTGAAATTGGAATATCTGATGCTGCCGGATGAATTCTTTGAAAAAGGAGGCAAAAACAGTACCCCCCTATCCTTAAACTTTGAAATAGAAAAAAGCATATGTAAAAGCTTGAAATCAATTGCCGAAAAGGAAGCTGTCAAACTGGATTATATTTTTGTTGCACTGTTTTCATATTTGCTTTGTGATATTTCGGGTTGTGACAATATATATGTTCAAACAATGGTTGGGAAAAGCAATTTGGCTGTACCCCTGCCAATCACGACCGGCAATATTTCAACTATAGCCGAACTGTTTAAGAACTGCGTAGCAGCAATGGATGAATGTGCTATTACAGGAGGATACAATTTGGATATACTGGATGGCGCATCCTGTGCTAAAGAAGAATATGCTGTTTTGCCAATGATATATCATCAGAAATTAATGAAATATCAGAATAATCTATCCGGCATTTATGACATTTTATTTGGTTACAGCATTAATAATGAAAATATAGCTTTCAAATTAAAATTCAGTTCCAGAATCAAACCGGAAAAAGCAAGAGAATTAGCAGATAAATTTACTCAAATGATTGAGTTGACCATCGACGAATATAAATTTAATTAAGGGGAGGGTTGGATATGAAAAAAAACATTGATTGCCTTATTATAGGACATAATGAGATGTCTCTGGAAGAATACGAGAGTATAGTGAGAACATCCGGAACAGACTCTGAATCGTACAGAGAGCTGAATTTAAGCTTTATTGAGTATGAAAAGAAGAAATATTCTGCAAAAGATATGTTTAATTATATTCTGCCAAAGGATGAGTTGAAAAATAAAGGCCCTTTAAGCTTTGGCGATTTGTTCAGTGCAACCATAGCATACCTGATGACGTTTTTGGTTAAAAGGGGTTTTGAGTGTGATTATATCAATTATTTCAGCATGGAGAAGGAAGAACTGGCTGACAAACTGCAAAATGATGAGATAATGTCTGTTGCAATTACGACGACCATGTATGTAACGCCATTTCCCATAATGGAGATCATTTCATTTGTCAGGCAGTATAACAAGTCCGCAAAAATAATTGTCGGCGGGCCTTATGTACATGCAAATACTACTACACAGGAAGTAAATATGCTGCAATATATTTTAAAAGCTATAGATGCTGATATATACATAAGTAATCCTCAAGGAGAAACTGCTTTTGGAAATGTTCTTAGCGCTTTAAGGGAAAACAAATCTCTTGAAGGAATTAAAAATGTTATTTATAGAGGTGATGACCAGTATAATATAAATTCTTTTGAGGATGAAGACAACAATCTCAATGAAAATATAGTAAATTGGCCAATGTTTTCAGATCGTATTAAAGCATTTGCCACAATGAGGACATCAATATCCTGCCCATTTTCCTGTGCATTTTGTACATTCCCAAAGCGGGCAGGAAAATACAGGCCGATGCAGCTCAACGCATATGAAAAAGAAATGGATTTATTACAGAAGACAGGGAATGTAAAAAAAATAGATTTCATTGATGATACTTTCAATGTCCCGCCTGAAAGATTTAAAAGCATTTTGAGGATGATGATAAAAAACAAGTATGGATTTAAATGGAACTCGTATTTCAGATGCCAGTATGCAGACAGGGAAACAGTGGAGTTAATGAAAGAAAGCGGGTGTGAAGGAGTATTTTTAGGAATCGAGTCGGGAAGCCAGAAGATACTCCAAAACATGAGCAAGGCTGCCGATATTGAGAAATATAGGGAAGGGTTAGCATTGCTGAATGAGTATGGTATCATAAGCTTTGCATCATTTATTATCGGGTTCCCTGGTGAAACCTATGATACGTATATGGAAACTGTCAAATTTATTGAAGAAAACAAGCCGACATTTTACAGGGTTCAGGCATGGTATTTTGATCCGCTTTCACCGGTATTCAAGGATAAAGAAAAGTATAAGCTTACCGGATCAAGAATGAAATGGAGCCATTCTACAATGGATTCCCTGGAAGTAAGCAAACTTGTAGAACAGACTTTTTTGTCCGTAAAGAATTCAATCTGGATACCACAGTTCAATTTTGATCATTTAGGCATTTATCTATTACTTGAGAGAGGAATGGATTTAGATAATATAAAAGAATTTCTTGCAAGCTTCAATTCTGTAGTTGCCCGTAAGCTTATAAATCCTGACGATAATGAAGCGGATGCAAACGATATATACCGTATTAGGCAGGTACTTAATTTTAAATAAAGGGGTGATAAATATGGCAACAGTTTTTGAAAAAATACCGCCGCTGATGGCTATTGCTTTTCAAAATGAGGATGATTTAAGAATATATAGTGTAGAGGACAATTTGTTAAAGCTCGAGAGTGGCAAAGAGCTGGAAGAAAAATTGTCGCTTATGGTTTGCTTATTTAACGGCAATAGTGATGAGTATGATGAATTCGTTTTTGATAGAAGCAGTGTTGTGCTGTCAGAAAAAAAAGATTTCAGCTATATTTACAATGCAAGGCTTGACTGTAGTGATCCGTCTGTAATGAGAGCTTACATATCTGGCTTGGCAGCTTTATATGATCTGATAAACGAGATGAATGAACATTTCACAATCGGACATAACTTCACGAAAAAAGATTTTTACCAGACATTTGGGGAGCAGGAGCGGGAGTGGTATGATTTACCGCTGCCGGAAGAACATGATATTAAGTTCAGGGAAATGGTACAACCTGTCGAACTTGCATATGCGATAGATAACGGCAAGCTATATTCACAATTTTTAGAGTTACCCTTTACAGAAGCTATCGATAATAATTTAAAAAGACGTGAGCTTAAGAAGCATGGAATTTTTTCAAAGCCGTTTGACAGAGTATATGTAGGGAATGAATTTTGCCCTTATTTGTTCCCCGATGATGAAATTTTATCAGCTATCATAGAGAAGGCTTTCAAAGAAGGTTACAAAATAACAGTTGTGTTTCCATATACCCGCGAGGACATGATTGAAAAATGTCATAAAACACTTTGCCTTTTAGATGACATAAGCAAGAAAAAAGGGGAAAAGTTAGAGGTTATAGTAAACGATTGGGGAATCATAGATTTTATCAAAAACAGTAGGTTTAATCTTGTGCCTGTTCTTGGACGTCTTTTAAATAAAAGGAAGAAAGATCCAAGAATCAAAGAGAAACGCAAGTTGGAAAAATACTATAATCAGTTGTCCGGTAATAATTTAAATTCCAAGCATTTTGCCAAATTCCTGAAAGATATGGGAATCACAAGGTACGAGTTTGAAACTCATGGTATTATGAATGAAATACCTGAAGGAAACCATAGCATACATTTCCCCTTTTATCAGATGAATACAGGGCAATATTGTATTATGTATGCTGAGTGTAAAAATATGAACAGATGGAAACAGGAATTTGTGAGGGCATGTCCGCAATACTGTACGGAATTTTGTTTTACCTATCCCAAAAGTCTGAACATGATAGGAAGAGGGAACAGCAATTTTGGATTTGAAAAGTCTGTTTTAAAAAATCCGGAAATTCTTGGTTCATATATAGGAAATGGCATAGACAGGCTGGTGCTGGATGAAATATTTTAGAATGTAAAGGAGATGTGAACTATATGAAAATTGTTACACCTTTATTGGATGCCGATGGATACATTGACCTGGTTGAGGCGGGTGCAGATGAATTTTTTTGTGGGTTTATACCTTATGAATGGCTTAAAAAGAATAATAATTCAATACCATTGAATCGACGGGAACAA
>Ga0209467_1000316_pt1 | contig 77672 bp, 69 predicted proteins | sample Higcelwee11metaG_FD_187175 | JGI IMG/M metagenome (GOLD analysis project Ga0209467, IMG submission 187175) | Freshwater pond sediment microbial communities from the University of Edinburgh, under environmental carbon perturbations - High... | ecosystem: Environmental > Aquatic > Freshwater >...
CTCGCAGACACCGGCATCCGCGAGAAGCGGCAAAGAGCCTGCAGTCGGTCGCAGAGGGGCTTATCAGCCTGACGCCCGATATTGCTTCATTTGTAAACAGCTTCGATTACCTGATAATTGAGGATCGTGACGCGGAGATCGTCGCAGCATCGAAGGCGGCGGGGGCTCTATTCTACGCCGCATTCGAGCTTGGCGATGAGCTTGTCGAACTCACCGCGCGACAGCAGGGGGACTGCGTCGAGGCCATTCTTTATTGCGCAGATAAATCTTTATCGAACGCGCTTCAGTCGCGCCTTCATGAGTTCGGTAAACGCCTTCATGAAGGCGGTGTGGCGATATCGCTGAGTGTTTTAACGCACCGGGAGCTCTTTGATTTACTGTTAAATGAGTTTGCGAAAAATACCGATAAAAATATAGTTGATTATACAGCTTAAGAATTGGCATAATGGCGAGATGAAACCGAAGACCAAAAAGATTGCCGCGGCCCTCAGTTACCATCAAGGCGATATTGCTCCTAAAGTGACCGCAAGCGGTGAGGGGTATGTCGCCGACAGAATCACCGCAGCCGCGCAAATATACGATATCCCCGTGGTTTATGAACCCGCACTGGCTGCTTCTCTGGTCGCGCTGCCGGTGAACAGCTCTATTCCTGAGACACTTTACCGCGCAGCGGCCGAGGTGATTGCATTCTGCTATTTAACCTATAAGGAAGCCAAGTTATGAGACGCATTCCGATTAATGAACTCAAACAGGGGATGCGCTTTACAAAACCTGTTTTCATCGACTCAAGCAACATGCTTGTCGGCGCAAATGTTCCGATCAAAGACGACGACATCAGGCGGCTCATGAAGTGGGGAATAGCGGAAGTACAAACCGACGGCGAATTAATGCTCGCCCACCAGATCGGCGGAAAAACCGAACTTTCCGAGCAGTATATCAAGATTCTTGACGACTACAACCTTCTGCTCTCGCTGAAGACTAAATTCGTTGAGATCTACGAGAAAACCTGTTCAGAGGTAACCAAGATCCATACCGCGATCCGCAACAACAGAAACTTCTCACCCTCTGAGCTTCAGAAATGCGTTACCTCTCTGACGGAACTTCTCGTACAGAACCGCAACATATTTCTCTTCACGGTGGGGCTGGATTACAACAAAGACCATCTTGTCGTGCATGCGGTCAACACCTCAATCTACGCCCTGATTATCGGAATCGGTTTAAAATATGATCTGGACAAGATGATACAGCTGGGAACAGGAACCATGCTCCTCAATGCGGGGATGGTACAGATTCCCGGTTATATTCTGAACAAAGAGGTTAACCTTACTGACCGGGAGCTGACACAGATCAAGATGCACCCGGTGCAGGGCTACCAGCTGCTGAAATCACTCGGCTCAATCTCTGAAGAGGCGGCGACGGTCTCTCTGCAGCACCACGAGCAGTACAACGGTCAGGGATACCCCCGCAAAATGAAGGGAATTGACATAACAGAGTATGCACGCATTGCCACCGTCGCCGATAATTATGAAGCGCTGGTCGAAGACAGAAGTTACCGCCCGCGCTGCTACTATTACAAGGCGATGAAAGAGCTTGTCTCTTCGGGATCAGGGAAATTTGACCCCGTTATTCTGCGGGTATTCATCTCGGTACTCTCGGTGTATCCGATCGGATCTCTGGTGCTGCTGAATAATCAGAAAATCGGAATCGTGGTAGGATCTTTCCAGAATAACCCGATGCGTCCCGTGATCAAACTGCTTAAAGACGACAAAGGAACCCGGATAAAGGGAATCGAAATCGTAAATCTTCTCGAAGATCAGAAGCTATATATCGTCAACTCTCTGGATGAGGAGGAAGCCGGTATCAATCTTGCCGAGGCGTTATAAAACCGCCCCGGGAATCGCCACCGTGTTTCTCCGGTATTGCACAATAAATTCAAAGGCATCCTTCGCATTCACAAGGGGATGCCTTTTTTAGCTACTCCTTATCACCCGCGAGCTTTCGTATCTCACCATACACCTGACTGGTGCTCGATGCCATCTCTTCGGTAGCGGCTGTCACCTCGCGGGTCAACTCGGTCATTTTTTTGAACTTGTCAAACAGAGTCGTTGCGGAGTCATTCATCTGCTCGATGACATCCTGCAGCCGTCCTGTAAAGGGATTGATCTTCGCGACCTCCAGCTGCGTATTTTCCGAGAGTTTCTTGACTTCGTCAGAAACCACGGCGAATCCCTTTCCCACATCGCCGGCGCGGGCCGCTTCAATCGTTGCGTTCAGTGCCAGCATATCTGTCTGCTCGGCTATATCACGGATAGAGTCGGCAATGGGACTGAACTGAAGGCTGATTTTCTCGACATCTTTCAGTGTCTCCACAAATCCTGACATCAGTGACTCCTGTTCGAGAGTAATCGTCGCAAGATCCGATGTCATCCGGGCAATGCTGTAATTTGTCTCTTCGACCTCTTTTGCGCTGACCGTCAGCTGTTCCGCAATTTTTCTTCGCTCATCGTCAAGCTGTCTGATCTGCTGGTTCTGATTATCAAGCTGGCCCAGAAAAAGCTTAACTTTTTCATGTTCATTTTCAGCGTAATCCTTTTCTATCTGAAGAAGTCTTGTTTTGTAAAGACTGCAGTTTTCGGCGCGATTAAGGCCATTGAACACCGCGACGGCCATTTTTCTGCATGAGCCGTATCCGCAGGCGCCGCAGTCCAGCACATCACTGTTTGTCTGCTTCTGCATCTTTGAAAAGACCTCTCTAATCTCAGAATCGGATGGCTTATGGAAATTTGCGTGATGGGCAAGATTTTCGTATTTGCGGCTGTAAAGTGATTTATTCCAGTAGCGCTTCATATGAACGGAGAGTTTTTTCGAGGCAGCCCTATCCCCGCCGGTCTTCAGCGACCTCTTGAGGTTATGAACTCTCACGCGCACAGGATGCTCTATCTCCTCAGAGTGTTTCTCCCTGTTTGTCGTGCCGGGTCCGCAGTTGCAGCCGAGCTCACAGTTGAGAATGTCGATCAGCAGGGGCGCCTTGCCGCTTTCAATCATTTTGGGAAGGCGCTCAAGATACTCAAAAACGCTTGCCCCCTCAATTTTTCGTGTCAAATTCGAGATGCCCGGATAATCCCGCTCAACAGTCTGCATGAGTCCGCCGGGTGTCGAAAAACCGGCCCCGCGTTCTGCGCTCGGGCCGGTAAAATCTATCTGTTCGAATGAATCAAGTTTAATTCTATTCAGCTCAATGTACTGCATGATTGAGTTGAAGGTGACATTATAAATATTACTGCCCTCACCGATAAGCTCAAACTCATGTTTTTTTGCCGGGCACGGGGAGAGAACTAGAATTCTGGCATCCTTGTATTTTGGATAATACTCGCGAATCATCTTTATTGTGTGCATCATGGGACTGTCGGCGGGAGCAAGATAGGGAATTAGGGCGGGAACATATATCTGCACAAAATTTACTATTGCCGGACAGGGCTGGGCGATAACGCATTTGGGTTTTACGTCAAGCACGTGGTTAAGGTATGACTTTACGGTAAGCTCGGCGCCGAAACTCACATCGAAGAAAGCCTTTACCCCCATTTTATGAAACATTCCATTGAGGCGCCGGTAATTATCGGCAAACTGAGCGGCAACCGCGGGCGCGCTTATCGCGACGAACTCATAGCGGCCCTTGTCGGCCACGAAGCGCTGCCAGTCGTCAACGAAGTAACGCGCCTGGTGAGTACATGCGGAGATACACCGGCCGCAGGCGATGCACCTGTCGTGATCGATGGTGACGTGATCGCCCGAGGCGTTGTTGCAGAGTTTTACAGGGCATACCGCAATGCATGCGTGGCAGTTAAGGCACTTTTCTGCATCTACTTCGATTACAACAGATCTCTTTGACATAACCTGCTCCATTTATATTACACTTGCGGGAACTGCCGGCTGCAGCCGATTTTCTCACAAGGTCCTTATTACAAATTCACACCTGTAATTATTTACATCATAACGCGGTTTCGAACAGAAATACCGACCGATTACCCTTATTCAACCTGACAAAGAGATCACGTGAAACCGGATAAATGCCGGATTACTCTTCAGCTATAGAATTAACGAAGTTATAAAAGTAATCCGGACGGCCGGTTTTTATTTCTATCACAACTCCACTAATTTTTTTAATTGCTGCAACCCAACTCCCGACAAAACAATGAAACGACATATCCATAATTACGGCGGCAATTTAGTCAAATGTAAAAATAAGATACAAACCACTAATCTGTCAATATTCACCTATCGGAATTTCCAGCCCTGGACTTTAGTTGGAATTCGCCGCACACTGTCAATATTTGCTCCAGACCCCGTACATATCCTGGCATAGGCCGGAAAAACAGTGAATTTTCAGCCGATGAAGCTTATTCACCTTTGCAGATTTAGAATAAATCCTTCGTAATTACATTATTACGTCTCCAGTTTTGCGAATCATTCGCATTATTTGATTGACACACCCCTAACCCTCGAAGAAATTATTCATAGTTATCATGTAAGTCATCGCACTGACAAAAGTCACAAAACACCGCACAGAGAGATACTAACTATGAGAAAGCTGACACTTCTTCTTATCACAGTCATACTTGCAGCAGGCAGTTCGTGTGCAAAAACGGATAAACCTGTCGAAAAGCCCGCAGTTTTTGTCAGCATACTTCCCCAGAGGTACATTGTATCACGGATCGCCGGCGATTCTTTCAGGGTCGAGGTCATGGTCAGGCCCGGCCATTCGCCCGAGAATTACGAACCGCTTCCGCTGCAGATGGCTTCGCTTTCGGGCGCTGCCGCCTATTTCACCATCGGGGTCCCCTTCGAGAAAATCTGGCTCGACAAGATCAAGGAGAGCAACCCCGCAATGCGCATAATTGACACCACCGAAGGGGTTACTCTGCGCAAATTTGATGATTTCGAAGAACATCACGACGAAGGGGGGGAAGCCTCACTCGGACACGAAGCTGACGACGGGCACGATCACTCTGGCGCGGATCCGCACACCTGGCTCTCGCCCACGGTAATGAAGATCCAGTCCGGAAACATCTGCAGAGCACTGATAGCGATTGATCCGGGAAACAGGCGCCTTTACGAGAAAAACCTGGCGTTTCTCATCGCCGATCTTGACGGCTGCTCAGAGCAGATCAACAACTCTCTTAAGAATCTCAAAGAGCGGGAGTTTATGGTCTTTCACCCCGCATTCGGCTACTTTGCCGATGAGTTCGGCCTCAGGCAGATTCCCGTCGAGGTTGAGGGGAAAGAGCCGGGACCGGAGACTCTGAAAAAAATGATCGACCGGGCCAGAGAGCTGAATGTTAAAGTGATATTCGTGCAGAAACAGTTCAGCACGCGAAGCGCCGAAGCGGTCGCCGAGGGGATCGGGGGATCAGTGGTGCAGATCGACCCCCTCGAAGAGGATTATATCGGGAACCTGCACACTATTGCCCGACAGATTGCGCAGGGCAGGCAGTGACAATAGCGCACATCGCGGATTTTCTAAAGTAATATTGACCGCCACTCCCGAAAGCGGGTGACGGGAATTTGAATATCAGGATAGCCAATGACCAATATCATCGAAGCGGATCGGCTCTCATTCTCTTATAACGGCTCGCCGGTTCTTGATGAACTTACGTTCTCAATCGGCGAGGGCGAGTTTATCGGCATCATCGGACCCAACGGCGGCGGCAAGACCACGCTGCTTCGCCTGATTCTCGGTTCACTTGCCCCCTCTCAGGGAAGCCTGCGCGTATTCGGGCGCGCTCCCTCAGCGGCGCGCCCCTTTATAGGATATATGCCGCAATACAGCACCGTCAACGACGAGCTTCCCCTGACGGTCGCGCAGATCGTCGCGATGGGGCTATTCGATGATACCGGATTTTTTCCGCGAATCCCCCCGCAAAAGATGAAGACGATCATGTCGATTCTTGAAATGGTCAGCCTCGGGTCGCTTGCCAAAAGGCATTTCTCTGAACTTTCGGGGGGACAGCGCCAGCGCACACTGCTGGCGCGCGCGATTGTCTCATCGCCGAAAGTGCTGCTGCTTGACGAGCCGACGGCAAGTGTCGACTATCACGTCGAGAAGGATATCTATGAATATCTCAAAGGCCTCAGCGGGTCGATGACGATCCTTCTGGTATCGCATGATATCGGCGTGGTCTCTGCATTTGCCGACCGCGTGATGTGCCTCAAGGGCAGGGCGGTGATGCATAAAAAGAGCGAGATCAGCGGAGAGCTCATCGCCGGCGAGCTCTACCATCACGACGCCGACATAATCACCCACAATTGCGGGATATGAATTTATTATGATAATAAAATTACCGGAGAACTGATGATTGACCTTCTGAAATCGGCTTTTACCTATCCCTTTCTTCAGAAGGCGCTGCTGGCTGCAGTTCTCTGCAGCGTCGCCTTCGGGGTGACCGGCCCCTTTATCGTCAAGAAACGTCTCACCTTTCTCGCGGGAGGGATCGCCCATGCCGTCATGGGGGGGATAGGAGCCGCCTACTTTCTGCATATCGACACTGCAATCGGAGCCATCGCCTCTGCCCTGCTGTTTTCGCTGATTCTCACTTTGACACACAAAGAAAAAAAACAGAACGAGGATACAATCATCAGCACCCTGTGGGCCTCGGGAATGTCGCTGGGGATAATTTTTATCTATCTGACACCCGGTTACAGCGCGGATCTGGCGAGCTTCATCTTCGGCAACATTCTGATGGTTAAGAGCATCGACCTGTGGATGATGCTCTTTCTGGACATAATCATCATCGCGCTGGTCTTCACCTTCTACTATCATTTTATCTATCTTTCGTTCGACGAAGATTTTCTGCAGCTGCGAAGCCGGCGGGTCAAACTGATTTATTTCCTGCTGCTCGCTCTCATATCGGTGACCATCGTCATTACCATTAAAATCGTCGGCCTAATTCTGGTTATCGCGCTGGTCACCCTGCCCTCCGTGATCACTGCGCTTTTCACCCGTACGATGCGGGCGCTTTTTATCGGCGCGACTGTGACGGGGATCGTTCTCACCCTCTGCGGGATAGGTGCAGCCTACTTTCTGAATATCCCCGCAAGCGCTTCGATAATTCTGCTGGCATCGACGGTCTATTTTATCGCGCTGGCGGCAAAACAGGTTTTCACAAAATGAGTGATCGGCTGCATCTGACAAAACGGCGGCTGGCGGTAACGGAAATTCTGCAGAAGGCGGATCAACCCCTGTCGGCGGCGCAGATAGCGGCCGATCTGTACTCTCTGATGGATCAGGCGACTGTGTACCGGGGCCTGCAGTTTCTCGAGGACAATGGTGTAATCGAATCTTTTATATTCGAGTGCAGGAAGGAGGGGATTCTCAAATACTACGTCTACAAGAGGGATGCGCACAGCCACTACTTTCACTGCGAACTTTGTCACGAGTTTTTAGCCGTTGAAAGGTGTGACGCGAAGTCGATATGTGAAATCGAGACGGAGCACCGTTTAACGATAACCAGCCACACAGTCTGTTACCGCGGCATCTGCGAGACATGCCGGAATGAGCGTATTAAAACAAAGTGAACCCGTTGTTTATTGCGGAATATCAATCGGGCAACTGCACGGCGGCAGCACGGCCAAGTTCATTTACAAAAGGCAGCGCATGCGATAAATTTCACACCCCTCGTATCTGCCCGCAGGTAAAAACATATCCGCCACCTCGGCGGTCAGGTATAATGTCGCCGGCACCGAGAATTTCTGCCACTGGTGTAAAATCGAATATCCGTCACTTTGGCATACATAATTAACTCAGCTATTTTTACAGCAAAAACTCATACAGACGGGCTTGACAAGATTTCTCAACTGAATACACAGCTCTCTTTAAATTTTATCAGTAAGAAAAGACGCGGGGGGAAGCAGGGACAGCCTCGCACAGTAACGGCATGATCACACTGTTTACCGCCTTCCGAACACTGTTACCGGAAATCATTCAGGCTGTTCAAAAAACCATCTCCAGAAATAAGCACCTCGTTTCGCATCTGGTTTTGGGAACCGCGGACTGAATTAATCGGTTTCTTGACCACTCATAAAAAATCAGCCCAGTGACAATAAACGGATTGATTTTTGTTAAATAGACCCGGAGATTTATTCTTCAGTATTCAGCGGAATGTGCGGCAGGATCGAATGCTTTAGTGCCGGAAGAGAGGTCAAGTGAGAATGAAAATACAAACCACAGAGCGGTCTCAAGAACAAAGCGATATGCGCAGCAGAATCAATTCCGGAGGCGGGTTTTGCAAGTGCCCGATCAAAAAATTCCCCCCTTCATGGCTTTTGTCGACGAATCTGTTTTTTGCTGCTCTCATTTTCATGTTACTGACGTCATTGACTTCCTGCACCACCTACTCTGTTTCGGGGTGGGAGCGCTTATCGAACGTTTCGAATTCATTCGAAGCCGCTCAGGCGCAGCAGAGCGGTGATGAAATTTTTACCGCGAAAAAGAAGATCACTGTAACGGCGATACGCTCGGGCGAGATTGAGATCCCGCTCTCAGGCGCGATCAATCTGAAGCATCCTAACTGCAGAATCCTCACCGATGAGACGATGCTTGTTCCGGTCTACGCCTATCTTCTGCACCATCAGGATTTCGGGTACTTTCTTATCGATACGGGCACCTGCGATTTTTACGCAAGTGACGCTTACGGCCCGATGAAGGGGTACCTTATCCCCCGCGTGATGGTAAAGACGCAGCTTGATCCCAAAGAGGCTATCGGCACCGCTCTTCTGCAGCATATCGATTCGCTGCGCCGCATCAACGCAGTCTTCTTTACCCATCTTCATTTTGATCACACATCGGGACTTCCCGATCTGCCGCGTCCGCTCTACCTTGTCGCGGGCAAAGGCGAGGGAATTCCCGAGATACCCTGGCTTGTCGAACCCAACCACTTTTCGGGGGGTGATCATTTGAACCTTCTGGATTTCAATGCCCCCTACGCGAAAAACGCCGAACCGGGCAGAGCGGTCGATATCTTCGGCGACGGTACATTGTGGGCGGTTTCGACGCCGGGTCACACAAAGGGGCACATCTCATACCTGGTCAACAGCGTAACGGGGCCGGTGTTCATCGCGGGCGACGCGATGATACTGCACAAGAGCATGCAGCTGGGCGTCGGTCCGGGCACATTCAGCGGTGACGTAAAACTTGCACAGCAGAGTTTCGACAGGATTGCACTATTCAAAAAGAATCACCCCGAGGTCAAGATCTGGCCGGGGCATGATACACCCGAAGAGTAAGGGGGGGGAAGCCCTCCGCATATTTTAATCCATTTTATAAAGATACCCCGGGCACATTTCGCATCATGGCCTGTTATAAAGATGTCTGTCGCAGACACGACCGATAATTTTAATAGAGAGGCAGATTTTTATGCAGTCGAAGCAAAAGTTCCCCCTTCGGTACTTAGTCGTTACATTTTTATGGAGCTGGTTACTGTGGCTGCCGCTCGCACGAAGCGGCAGCGGCGCGCCCCTTCTGGGATTCGAATTTCCCGCGGCGGCCGCAATGGCGATGGCGGTTATGGGAGCATTCGGCCCCGCCGCGGGTGCATTGTTTTCGCTGCGCACAATAAACGGCAGAGGCGCCGTCTCAGCTTATTTCAGACGTTTATTGGATCTTCACTTCGGCCTAACAGCGCCGCTGGTTTCCATCCTGATGCTGACGGCGACAACCTTCGCCGCATGGATCGCCCCCGAGTTTTTCGGATCTGAGCGGCTGCCGATGCTGCTTCCCTCAATCATCATTTTCCCTCTCTACTGGCTGGCAATGGTCTTTTTCGGCGGCGGACAGGAGGAGATCGGCTGGCGGGGTTATTTCATGCCCTTTATCGAGGAGCGCTTCGGCTCATTCGGAGGGTCACTCATTCTTGGACTAATCTGGGCTCTCTGGCACCTGCCCCTCTGGTTTGTTCCCTCCATGAATCAGCAGTACATGAATTTCGGCGGCTTCGTTATGCTTACCTGCGGCTACTCTCTTTTATTTTCGTGGGCGATGCGAAAGGCGGGCAACCGGCCTCTGCTCGGCATGATACTGCACGGTACGGCAAATTCGCTTATCCCGGTATTTCCCGTATTGTTACTTCAGCAGAATGCAGCCCAGCCTCGCTACTGGATATGGGTCTCGCTGACGCTGGCAGCAGGCCTTCTGGTTACGGTCTTCGGAAAATTGTCCACCGCACCGGATACTGCGTCATCAGACACGAAGGGTGAGTAGAGATCAAAAACACCGGAATCGTCCCCCTCGTCGGACATTTCCCCCAGTATGACAATACGATCGTCAATCTTGCGGTTTGCGTTGATTTTATTAAATTGGACAATAATCAAATTGTCTGCGTAGAAGGGGCGGAGAATAAGCCTGTCCACAATATCAGCTGGTACGGCAGCGCCCTGTACTGCAATATGCTGAGCAAAATGAATGGTTAGCGCGGCTGAAGTGCAACGAGCGTACATCCAGCGCAGAAGTATGCGCACGACTTCAATCGTCGCTGCTCTTTGACGCCGGATCAATCCGATTAAGACTGATGCGGCAATCTGAGCACTCTCCGGGGTAAAGGGTGTACTGGGCAAGGCAGCGCGGACAGTATCCCCTGATTTTGTCGTTTTCAGCTTCCGGTTTCGCGGTAAACGCCGCTGCATCAAAACCGATATCTTCGAAGAAGCGGTCGATGCACGTTATGTGGTATTTCCTGAACCATTCCCCGATTTCACCTGAGATTTCTGAGTGCGCGGCGCTGCGGCCGAATTTGAGCCTGCGGTAATATTCGCCGGCAAATCCGGTGAAACTCTTTTCTGAAAGAAAGGCCTTGGCGAATGCGACGGGATGAAACGAATGGAAAAGTTTTTCTCCCAGTAATCCCCCCGCCTTGACAAGATAGGGGGGGAAAGCGACCATAAGCAGCATATTGCCGAGGCGCCCCGCGGAAGTTCTACCCCTGAAGTGACGGTCACAACGGTAATACAAAAACATAATCGCCGCGACAAAGAAGAGATACACTGCAAGCAGAAGAGGCCAGAATTGCTTCATCAGATTTGTTCTCGTTAAATTGAGCAATACTGCGATTGTATACAAAAAAAACATTGATGAGAGTCTGCGAAGCACGGCACTTCTGCGAAAAAAATCAGAGGCCAGTGCCTTTGCCCTCTGCGCATCCAGCCGCTTCGCTAAAAAATCGCCGATAATCCCTTCACGCAGATCTTCAGTCGCTGAACGAAGCGCCGTCAGCAACGTGACAATCTGATCCCCCGTCTGCGCGCCCCCGCTGCGGCACCAGCGCCTGCCGTCAATATACAGATATCTCTCATCGGCGGTGACTGACTTTATTTGATCATAGCCGAGTACCTCACCGCCGGAAGATACGATCCCCCGGGGTGATATACTGATCGGTATGTCGCTGCAGGCAAAGGCGATGTCGACGGGCATGAAGAGATTCGCGATAAAGTATCCTCTTCCATTGAGGCGAAACAGTGTCTCGGAAAATCTGAAGCCTCTTTTCAAAAAGAAGAATGTCGAAAAGACGATTGCAGATATATCGGTGCTGATGACGGTTTCGTAGATGCAGAGAACCCAGAATGTCAGCGCCAGGGAGAGATACGAATCCATTATTTCGTCTCACCGTCATTGTTTTCTGAGGGCTGCACCGGGGCGGCGGCTTTACGGCCGAAGATTTTTGCGAAAAAACTCTTTATAGCGACGCCCAGCCCGACAAATGCCGCAACGATCACTTTCCAGAATTTTGCGAGCAGTCCGCTTTTAGCCGCTGCGGCGACGGTGCCGCCCGCTATCAGGGCGGTGAGCCCGTATTTGGCGATCTTGTCGCCCTTCACAAACTCTTCGTATTTATTTCCGCTGCTGAACGAGTACTTTGCGAGCAGCTGTTTTGATGTCGCCAGAGCCGCGTCAAAATTTTCGGGATTGGCGACGATAGTCATTTCCATGACACCTTTGCGACCGAGGTAGCGGATATTGTGATTGAAGATCCGCTTTCCGTCAGATTCAAGCTCTGTTGCCCACTCAAGGTTGTGTGTGGCGCTATCGTAATAAGGGGGGATGTGCCATCCGACAACCTCAAGCGGCGGCATGTTATTCTCTTCACGCCACTTGTTGCCCTCAGAGGTACCCTTCTGAATACTTTTGAGAAGCTTGTCCTTGTCTATCGACTCCTTTTCATCATCTTTCACGTATCCTGTTTCGTTGAATTCGAAAACGATGAACCAGCTGTTGTCCTGGGGGGCAAGGTACCCGACTTCCATCTCGGTGAGCTGATTGCCGTAGTACTGCATCAGCTTCCTGGTGTCTTCGGCATTCGCGAAGAGAAAACCCTCGGGAACATCAATTTCGGCGACGCTCTCCATCTGCGCTTTTGCCGGTCCCTCGATCCACGCGATTTCAAGCTCCGGCTCAGATTCTTCAGCAGCCTCCTGCGCATAAAACGGAATGGAGAAAAAAAGAATAATAAGACATAGAAAGAGTGATGCATTTTTTGAACATTTACGTATCATTGCAGCTCCTTGTATTTTTTTGGATGCCTCATAAACGAACCAGATGCATCACTTTTATTTTCACACACGCAATGTCATACAACAAATAAAATTTTTCTGTCAAATTGTTTTTAAATATATAAACCCGTCACAAGTTGATCGAATACGGCGAAAAAGCATCACCGCCCGATTAAAAAATTACAACACATTCCAAATACGCTGAGGGGAGAACATTATTTTCGCGGAAAGATTCTGTTTACATGACCGGGGTTAATCGTGTAGAGGTTACACGCGCAGATCACTGAAAAAAAAGCCGGAATCCCGCAAAACGGGATTCCGGCTTTTCAATTGTGTCCCCGGAGGGGTTCGAACCCACGGCCCAATGATTAAGAGTCATTTGCTCTACCAGCTGAGCTACGGAGACGTAGAGTAAATCAGTCATACTGAACTACTGGTATCAATATAAAAATACACACCCTTTTTGTCGATTAAAAAAAACGGCCGCGGCGGACAAATTTTTACCGCGGCCCTTATTTTTATCCCAATATCCGGTATCCTCAGAACTCTTTCACAAATCGCATGACGATAAGCCTGAAAATCGACGTAAAAATCGAAAGCCCCGCTATCATCCCCCAGATGAGGGGATCGTAGATCGGCTTCGTGTTGAAAATCAGATTGAGTGCGGGCACAAAGATGATCAGCGCGATCGTCACCAGCATGAAAACCGTAAAGCTCTTGAGCAGCAGATTCGGCGCGGTAAACTTACGGATGATACCGCCGTCACGCAGAATAAAGACATAAATCTGCGGCGAAAGAAGGGTAACCGCGAACGATACCGTCTGCGCCACCACCTGATCGCCGGTCGTATAATAGGCGAAAAGATACCCGACGGTGATCAGAATACCGAAGATGATACCGTCGATGATCATGTGCACCCTGTCGCGAATCGAAAGAATGGGAACATCAAGCTTGAAGGGCTTACGCTTCATGACCTCATCTGATGAGCGGTCGGTGGTAAGGCCGACACCCGGCGCGGTCTCCATGACCACATTGGACCACAGAAGCTGTATGGCGGTAAGGCACGGCGCCGGTCCGAAGATCGGCGAAAGCACGACCGCGACGACCTTTCCGATATTGTTGGTGATCAAATATTTTACAAGTTTACGCAGGTTGTAGAATACCGTCCTGCCCTCTTTGATACCCGAGACAATGGTCGAAAAGTTATCATCGGTAAGAATGATGTCCGCGGCCTCCTGGCTGACCTGGCTGCCCGCGCGCCCCATAGCGATACCGACATCGCTTTTCTTGAGCGCGGGCGCGTCATTGACGCCATCCCCCGTCATGGCAACGATGTGGCCGTTCTGCTTGAGCTTCTCGACGATTCGCAGCTTGTCAATGGGCGCGACGCGCGAGTAGACGTGCGTGTTCTCTACTAGTTTCGCGAAATCCGCGTCGCTGATGTTCTCGATCTCACGCCCCTCGACCGCCTGCGAGATGTCACTGGCGATGCCGACATGCTCGGCGATGCTGAAGCCGGTCTGCTTTGCGTCGCCGGTGATCATGACAAGATTGATGCCGGCGCCCTTTGCCTCGGCGATCACCTGCTTGACCTCGTCTTTCGGCGGATCATAGATCGCGGCGGCGCCGAGAAAGACCGATGACTTCATCGATTCGTGGCTGAGTGAGGTATCTGAGACGTTATCGCGCTTGAAGAATCCGATCAGGCGAAAGCCTTTCGCAGAGCGTGACACGAGCGCCTCGTGAATATCTTTTTTAAGTGAGTTATCAATGGCGATAATTTTGCCGTCAACATAGCAGTGCGAGCACAGCTCGATAATCTTGTCTGGCGCGCCCTTGGCGATGATCTCTTTTTTGCCCTTGTGGTCCTCGACAAGCGCGGCCGAATACATGATGTCAGAGGAGAAGGGAATCGTATCGAGCAATTTGTACGAATTGAACTGCTCCTTTTTGAAGCCGCAAAGTATACCGGCTTTGATAAGGGCGGTCTCAGTGGGGTCGCCGCTCTCTTTTACGATATTGCCGTCCACCTCGTCGACAGAGGCCGTCGAGCAGACATTGGATATGTGAAAGATATCGTGGACGAGATGCGACTGTCCCTCCGAGATCAGTTTGAAGATTTCTGAAACAGGGTGAAACTCGCGGTCGAGCAGAAACTCTTTCACAGTCATGTTGTGCTGGGTAATAGTACCGGTCTTGTCGGTACAGATGAAATCGACATTGCCGAGCGTCTCTACCGACGAGAGCTTCTTGACGATGACCGACTGTTTCGCCAGACGCTCGACCGCAAGCGAAAGCGCGATCGTAATCGATGCGGGAAGCCCTTCGGGAAAAACCGCGACGACGATCGTGATGGCGATAAGAATCGCACTCTGCGCGATCTTCCAGTCGAGATTATCGATATTTCTGCCGAGTATGATCGAAAGCACGAGGATCGCGGAGACAAACGCCAGCACGAGCAGAAACTTGATCTCGGTATTGAGGCGTTTCTGCAGCGGCGTCTTCTCCTCCTCTGCGGACTGGATGTTGTCGGCGATCAGACCCATCTCAGTCGAAGATCCGGTCTTGATGACCACGGCCTTTCCGAAGCCGTTGAGAATCTTGCTGCCGGCGAAAAGGATATTCTTCATTTCGTAAAGCCGAAGCCCGCTCTTTGCAATGGCCTGATCGTCCTTCGATACGGGCTCGCTCTCGCCGGTAAGATGCGCCTCGTCCGAGAGAATGTTCTTTCCCTCGAGCACACGCACGTCAGCCGGAATGATGTCGCCCGATTCGTAGACGATGACGTCTCCCGGAACCAGATGTTTCGAGGCGACTACCTCAATATTGCCGTCACGCACCACCTTGAATGTCGGCGAGAGAATTTTCTTGAGCTCTTCGACCGCCTTCTCGGCCTTGCCGTCCTGAATAAGTCCGATAATCGTGTTGATGATGACCACGCCGAGAATCGCGCAGCCCTCGATATAATCATGGATCGCGAACGAAAAAGCCGTCGCCACAAAAAGTATCAATACCATCGGTTCGGCCAGCGAGTCGAAAATTTTTCGAAGCAGCGAACGCTTTTTGCCTTCGGTGAATTCGTTGAGGCCGTACTCTTTTATCCGCTCGTCAATGTCGCTTTGTCTGAGACCGTCTGAAGATGAGTCCAGTTTTTTCAGCGAATCAGAAGCTGAAACTGAATAGAACCCGTCGAGTTTATGAACCATGTCTACCTCATGTAAATGGAAGATATGTGCGTCATAATAAAGCGCCGGGCAGAGGCTAATTTTGCAAGATAAATTTTTGCGGCTCTCTTGCGGCGAGGCGAGGGGGGAAGCCATGAGCGCTGCTTGAGTGTACACATTCCTGCCTATTGTCACAGTTAAAAATCTCACTCTCATGAAGATTTTATAAATTTGATATCTATAAAATGCAATTACAATCAATTTTGAGAAAAGGTATTGAAAAATCGCGGTGGTACAACTATATTGCTTGAATACGCGGCCGCTCGTCAATAAGCCTGCTTTCACGTTTTTCGGTAATGACGCACTGAGTATTTCGAAGAGCGTGTGAAAGCGAGCGGATGAAGCGCCGCAAATTTTTTGTGGAGGAAACACAATGAAGAAAATAATAGCCCTGCTATTACTGTTAGCCGCAATGTTCACATTTGTATCGTGCGACGACGAGAGTGAAGAGGCAACTGATGATACTGCTTCTGTCACCGTCTATCAGGAAAACGACAATTACAAAGATGTAAAAATGGCAAAGATGAGAATAGGTGATACCGAGTGGGAAGACATTGAATACAAAGTGTATTCATCGGCAAAAAATGTAGAGCCGGGCAGCTATATCCCTGAAGTATGGTCGCAGAATGAGGATCAGGCCGAAATGACATGGAACAAATACTATTATACAGATGATCAGATCGATGGAAACACCAAGACTTTTGAAGCCGGAAAAAAATACCAGGTTCGGCTTATGAATGATGGAACAGTCGAAATGGAAGAGATGCTCTCAAAGTAATTCTTCAAAACACAAGGCGCGAAAGCGCCTTTTTGTTTTGTATAGACATACGATTCACAAGTCCGCTGTGCTTCCCTAAATTCTTTCCGCCGCTTTCTTTACTCCATAATTAAAAACCTGAAGACATTCCCCCGCCGGTAACGCCATAAATTTTGAGTTCATTTTATTGAGAGCGGTTTACGATGTAAATAGGACCCCTTGTAATACTATTTGTTTGTTTATCATACTTTCACAGCATATAAACGGATTAATCATTTCGCAAACTGCTATAAGTGAATCCAATTTAAGTTTGATCACAAATAATAGACTTGTTGCAGAACTCAATAAAAACGATGCGTTTGCCCCGCCTGAGGCGGGGCAAACACCCGGATTTTCAGATTCGCAACAAGTCTAATATACTCGCCTAAAAAATCATTGACTATAGTTATTGATACTTTTACAGAACCCTTGCCGCATGCCGCCATTCTGAACTTCAAGTGTTTAGCGGCCGCTGCTGAGAAATATGTGCGCCGTGCCGACACCGCAGGCAGCGATCACTAAGTCCTGATTCGCTACAGGGCATTTACACCGATTGTACAAAAATAAAGAGCTGATACGATGAGAAAAATATTTCTAACCATTGCGATAACTGCGATTTGCATCCTTGTCTATACCATCGAGGGCTTCGCGCAGACAAAGAGTACAGAGGGGAAATCTTCTTCGGGCTCACTCGGCGATATTTCGTATTATGTAAACGCCGCCGGCGAGATATATTTCTTCAATATCATCGGGGGAAAACAGAAATCAAAAAGCGAAGATGATCACGGCAATATCACCAGTTACGATTACACCGGGCGCAAATACAAAATGAATTACAATATTTCGCCGGTATACCTGGGATCGGTCGAGGCCTTTGCGCGGTGGAATTCGATGCAGTTTGACCTAATATACAAATCGAACAGGTTTCAGTCGGGGGGATCGGTCGATTATGACGCGGATGTCGCCTCGGAAATAACGAACAACAAGGCCGCCTCCGAGATCATCAAACTGGGGATAAAGTACTTCAACCTCGAGACATCATTCCGCTCGGTGCAGTTCGACTTCGGCCGCGCCGATGTGGTAAATGTCGCCACGGGAGAGGTCGAGAAAAGCGGTAACATCAAACTCAACATCCGCCAGGCAGATATACGCTACGACATCTGTGAGCTCTGGAACCGTAAAAACTACAAACTGTACGCCGGTTACACATTCATGCAGTACAGCCTCCCCCGCATCATCTACAGAATGAAAGACACCAATCCCGACGGGGGTGATGACGAATGGGTATACGACGGCGAGACCATCGCGCAGAATGTGACCCTGAATTCTCATCTGGCGGGGCTGGGGGTCACATTCGGTGAGCGCAAATCAGTCGACGGTTTCTTCTCTTCGGAAATATTTCTCGGCGGCGGCGGAACCGAGCTCGACTTCAGGGCCGCCGAAAACAGCCCCGAAGACAAACGAAACAAGAATATCTACTGCAGCATGATCAACTCGGCGGCCGGCATCGCCGTAAAACTTCCCTCGGGCGATATCGCCTCATCGTTGAAAATAACCTATGAGATAAATCTTTTGGGATATTCTGCCTGGGAGGGCTTTTACGACAACACCTCAGAGCGTGACGACAGCGGCGAAAAGGACTATCTCTTCAACTCATTCGATATATTCCACGGACTTTTCGTTTCGCTGAACGCCTCATTCTGATGGTACAGTGTATTCTCACCCGATAGAAAGTCCAGTATGACACCGCACCCGTAAATCGCGTGGTTTTTCATCCCGGCAATTTCATCTTTCAACAGCACATCTGATATCTTCTTCAAATCAATAAAAACAGATCGCGGACACAATTTTTTTTACAATTCCTTCCCCCTCATCCGTCTTATAATCGATGGGCTCTTGTAATCTTTCAGAAGGCCGGCGGCACAGGCGGTCACTCTGCTATACTTTGAGGCCCCGTCAGTGATCCCCCCGCAAAATGGAAGGCACGGTATGACTATTGATGATATTCGCATGATACTGGGTGACGGTGTTTTTGCGCGCGCGCTCGGGTATTACGAGAGGGGCGCGGTTGTCGAGTACACTATTTTGAATAACGGCGAGATCAGGGCGAAGGTGGGGGGATCACTGGACGAACCCTACCCGGTATCGATCGACTTCAATATAAATGTGTTTCGCTGCTCATGCCGGGCGGCAAAGCCTTGCAAGCACATCGGCGCAGTTCTGATATACCACTGTAAAAAAATCGGGCTCCCGCAAAGCACCTCGCAGAGGCTGGCCGAGCTAGAAGAGAAGGTCAGCGCAACGCGCGAGGAACGCGTTTCGCTCTCGGATCGGGGCGGGCCATCATTGCAGGTTGCCGAACTTTTCGGCGAAAAGAGCCGGTGTGCAGTTAAAAAGCCTCAGCGGGACAATACGGGCCGCGCGCGATATCCGCTCATCTTTACGATCGAACCCCTGGCGGATGAGGGGCGCATAATTCTGCACCCCGCGCTGCTCTGTGAAAGAAAAGAGGGCAGAGGAGCAAAGGTGCTGCCGTTTCGCGAAGAGCGGCTGAGCGTCGAGCCTGCCGGCGCAGCCAAAGTGCTTCTCGACGCGCTTCGCGGCGGGACAAATCCGGCGATCAGTGAAATCACACTCTCTTCATACTTCGCGCACATAGTGCGCGACAACACTTTAAAGTGCGATATCTATACCGAGCGCGCCGAACCCGTAGTATTCAAATTTTTTGATCGCGTCGAGATCTTCTCCGACACAGTCGAAGAGATGGACCGGCACGGCAGCGGGGTAATCAGCTGCAGTTTTGCCTGCCGGCTGTCGCTTCATCACAAGCGGCGCGCGCTCGCGCACGATATCGCATTTAGTTCGCTGTTCACGCACGGCGGCATCGTTTTCGTAATGCATGAAAACACGGTGTACTACAACGACCGGGTGCTCAATCTCTATTCATTCTTCAATAAATTGCAGCATCTGCGCCGCAGAAACGGACTGACCCGCACGGAAATATCGCTGATCCAGGCCTGGGCGAGCAGCCACCTCGCGGGTCTGGTCGATATCATTTTCGACTACACAACTGTCCGCATAAAAAGCGCCCTGCCTAAATGCATAATAGAGTGTACCGAAGCGGGAACGCAAACCGGGCTCACCTTCTTTTTCCGCTACGGCGACCGTGAGTATCCGCTTGAGCTGAACGATATTCCGCGCGTGCACACCGGCGAGAAAAGCGGCGATAAAGTGCTGACGCTCGTGCGCCGCAGCGCCGAGTACGAGCGCCTCTTCGCCAGAAAGATTTTTGAAACGGTACGGGAGCATGTTATCGACGGCGAGCGCGTGAAACGGCGTTTCAATTTTGACAACACGTCCGATCTTTTTATCGATCTTGATATCAGCACATTATTGGCTGAATACGCCCGGGGCTTTTTCGATGAGGGTGTCGAACTGCGTATTGCAAAGAAGCAGGTGAAATCCGCATCGAAGGGATCGGTCAAAATCAAACTCTCGTCCGGCATCAACTGGTTCGGCGCGACTGCGGTCTACATCGACGAGGGGGGAAGCGGACGCCTGGAAATAGATCCGGCACTGCTGAAGGCCGGCATAGTCAAAGTCAGGGGAGGATATGTGCAGCTGTCAAAAAGCGATACGCAGCTGCTTGCGTCGCTGCGCCGGCACGGCATGAACGGATCGGGCACCATGGCCGTGCACTGCAAAGATCTCGCGGCCATTCACGAGCTGTACAAAAATGAAATAACCGACGAGCGTAATCTCTTCGGCACCCTCAGCGACATCTTCGAGAAACTTTCCGGCTTCATGAAAATCGACGAGACGCCCCTTCCCCGGGAGTTCGGGGGAACTCTGCGGCCCTACCAGCGCGACGGTTACAACTGGCTCCACTTTCTGAGAAAATACGATCTAAACGGAATACTCGCCGACGATATGGGGCTGGGCAAGACGGTGCAGACTCTCGCGCTTCTGCAGTCGCTCAAAGAGCGGGGGGAACTATTCACCTCGCTGCTTGTCGTTCCCGTGAGCACGATACCGAACTGGTCGCGCGAGATTGAACGCTTTACACCAGGCCTCACCAGTTTGCGCCAGATCGGCGGCGGACGCGAAAAAGAGATCGCCAGGCTGCAGAATTTCGACCTGCTGATTACCAGCTATCAGACGCTGGCACGTGACGTAAAATTTCTGAAAAACATGAAATTCTGTTACGTGATTCTCGACGAATCGCAGAACATAAAAAATTCGAAGACCATCAGCTTTAAAACCGTGCGCCTTCTATCGTCACAATACCGCCTCTCGCTTACCGGAACGCCCATCGAAAACAACAGCGCCGAGCTCTGGTCACAGATGGATTTTCTTAATCCCGGGCTTCTCGGTTCGATGAATAAATTCAAATCGCTGTACGGCCGTCCGATCGAAATCCGTAAAGACGAAGAGAAGGTACAGACGCTGCGAAAGAAGATTTATCCATTTATGCTGCGGCGCAGGAAACAGGAGGTCGCGAAGGATCTGCCGCCGAAAGAAGAGGTAGTCCTCTTCGCTCAGATGGATTCTCAGCAGAAAAGGATCTACGAGCATTTGCGTGAAGAGTGCGAAAAAGAGGCAAAGAGGATGATGCGGTACAATTGGAAGGGGAAGGTAATCGACATCAGCGGCGAAGTGCCGCGAGAAGTTAAGCCGGGCGCAGACGAGAACGAAGAGGCGCCTAATAATTTCTTTATTTTTGTATTGATGCTCAAGCTGCGCCAGATAGCGCTCTTTCCCCAGCTGGTTGACCGGCAATACCTTGCGATTGAGAGCTGCAAGTTCGAACTGTTAAAAGAGAAGATCGAAGAGATACTCTCCGGGGGAAACAAGCTGCTCATTTTTTCGCAATTTGTGCGGGTCCTTTCCATCATACGCACCTACCTTGACCAGAAGGGATACGCCTACGCCTACCTCGACGGTTCGACAAAAAACCGCGAGAGCGTTATTGACTCGTTTCAGAATGACGAGAGTCTCAAACTCTTTCTCATCAGTCTCAAAGCCGGCGGCGTCGGCATCAATCTTACAGCGGCCGATTATGTCATTCTCTTTGATCCCTGGTGGAATCCCGCAGTTGAAAATCAGGCCGTCGACCGGGCCCACCGCATCGGGCGAAAGAACAAGGTCATTGTCTACCGCCTCATCGCCAGGGACACAATAGAAGAGCGCATGCTCGAGCTGCAGGCGCAGAAGCGCGACCTCTTCGACAAGCTGATCACCACTGACGCCGGTTTTTTCAAATCGCTGACGAGCGATGATCTGATGGGATTATTCAGGTAAAAAAAGCTTGATTTATCTAACTAGTTTATTATACTAGTTTAATGGAATATTCAGAAAAGTCAATCGGCTCATTTGAGGCTAAAACTCACCTTTCGTCGCTTATCAACGAAGTTGAAAAAGGCGATCACTACATCATCACAAAGAGAGGTAAACCCGTGGCCAGACTGGTTCCCTACAAAAGTGAGACAACCGGAATAAAAGAGGTAATAGAGCAGCTTGAGCAAATCAGAGCAAACGCCATTGGCGCGGGTTCGATAAAAGAGCTTATCGCCGATGGCAGAAAATACTGATAAATCGCCGACAACCCCCCGCTGTATAAAGAAATGTCAGCAATCGTCGACCCGGAAAGAATCCTGATACGTGAGCAATATGCTGAATGACACAATACCCCCGCACAAGGAGTACATCTCATGAACTATGTCATTGACTGCTCTTTTTCTTCAGCGCTTTTTCTGCCGGACGAAGGGTCACGCGAAGTCAGTGATTTTTTTCAGAATAGTTTGTCCGACGAGGATCAGATCTATGTTCCGCAGTTGTGGTGGTATGAGACAAATAATGTTATCTGCGTCTCAATACGCCGAAAGCGCCTGAAGAGCAGTCAGGCGATCGAAGTGATCAGGCTGTTATCACAGCTACCGATACAGACAGATGCGGCGGCAGGGCCGGTTTATTCCGAGGAACTGCTTCGCATCACGGCGGATCACAATATCTCATCGTACGATGCAGCCTACCTTGAACTGGCCCTGCGAAAAACCGCCCGGCTCATGACACTGGATAAAGCACTGGGGGAGATAATCGTCTATTTCTGACAGGTATCAGAAAGCAAATTCAGGATTCTCTTGTTGTGGTTATCAAAACAAAAAAGCCCGCACTTTACGCACGGGCTTGTAACAGAAATCCCCCCGCGGGTAAAGCGGGGCGTTTTGAGCGACATCTCAGCGAGCCCGGGAAGCAAGAATCTCGGTAATCTTGTTTTTGAGCTCTTCGATGTTCGTCGTTTTCGTGACATAGGCGTCGGCGGTCCATGTCATGAAATTACTCTTATAATTTGAATAAGCAGTATGAATAATTATCGGAATCTTTTTGTCACGCGACAGAATTTTTCCCAGAGCCTCAATACCGTCCATCTCGGGCATACGGATATCGAGAATGACCAGATCGTATTTCGACGTCTTCACCTTCTCAACAGCCTCCTTGCCGTTGCCCGCCTGCTCTACCTCGTACCCCTCCTCTTCAAGTTCAGTGGCGTAGAGTTCCCGCTGATGCTGTTCGTCCTCAACTAATAGTATTTTGTGCATTTCATCCTCCGCTGGTATTTTTTTGTTTGTTGATGTTCCCGCGCCGGAAAAATAAGAGCGGGGACATTCAAGTAATATCATTTATCGCATCAGGTCGGAGCGGGAAGCTCGATAGTGAACTCGGCGCCCTGCCGGTCCTCTCTGTTGCGCACGTATATATCTCCGTTATGATCACTGATAATCTTTTTGCAGACCGCCAGTCCAAGCCCGACCCCGGTAACCTTCGACGTGAAGAAGGGCTCAAAAATCTTGGCCAGGTTGTCTTCATCGATTCCCGATCCGGTGTCCCGGACACGTATCACTAATTTATCACTTTCCCGCGAAGTTTCAATATTAATTTCTCCGCCCGCTGGCGTCACATCCATCGCATTCTGAATAAGATTGAGGATGACCTGTTTAAGCTGGTTGAAATCAGATTTTACCAGCGGCAGTTTCTTGCTCAGGTTGAGTGTCACGCTGATCTTTTTTTCCTGAAATACATTATTGAGAAGCGAGCAGGTATCGGTTACCACATCGTTGAGACTGTTGTATTCCTTGATGAGGGGGGAAGGCCTGCTGAAATCCATAACATTCGAAAGGATCTTCTCAAGCCGTTCAGACTCCTGAAGGATGACATTGGCGCACTTCTCGACCGGCTCTGTCGTCTTCATCGGTTTTTTAAGCAGCTGCAGAATTCGACGCGCGTATCCCCCCACCGTCACGAGAGGATTTCTGATTTCATGCGCGATGTGCGCGGCGATTCGTCCGACGGCGGCCATTTTCTCAGATTCGACGATGGCATCCTGGCGGGACTGAATCTTCTCCATCTGCTGTTTTACCGAATCAAGCGAATTGAAGCTGTCAAGAGAAAGCGCCGCCTGCACGGCGAAGATCGACAGAAGTTCAAGATGGTCGTTATAGATCGGGGCCTTGTTGTATTTGTTGTCGGCGATGACAAGACCGATCGACTTGTTTCCGGCGGAAAGGGGAACAATAACAAACTCCGCAACATCCATGAACTTGCGTATCTCTTCGTTTACGCGCGGATCGTTATACGAATCGTAAATATGTATGCTTTTCCGCTCATGGAAGGCGCGAGTGAAGATCGTATCCTCATCGACTGAAAAAGATTTCTCTGTCACCTGGCGGTAGAAATTGATGCCTTTATTGAGATTGATGAACGGCGCCTCAATCGACTGCAGAAGTGTGCGGTCGTCGTTCTGCACCGAGCCCCAGATCTGGATTGCCTCTTCGAACGAGTCGGGACCGACGGCGATTTTGCCGTAAAGCTTGTGCGTCTCGGGGTTGTGCAGAAACAGCATCGCCCGGTTGAACCCGAGACCCGAACCGGAGGTAACCGAGGTCAGAATTCCGAACAGGATGCGGTCGATTTCGCTGTCCTTCTGAATCGATTCGGAGATCTGGCTGATGAGAGAAATCTGGTAATCCTTTCGGCACTTCGAAGTGATATCGTCGATGACAAGAATCAGCTGGTATTCGCCCTGCACTGTGATTCGCGAAATCTTGATATCGGCGATGATTGAAATCTTTTTGCGCGACAAAAGCCGCACCTGGCGAAGGATAATGGATTCGCCGTGCACTCGGACGTTTTCGATGGCATCGATCAGCCTTCCAGCCGTAATGTAGAAGGCGTCGCTGAAGCGCATCTGCATCAGTTCATCGTTCGTAAAATTGAAGGCACTGTTGAAGCTCTTGTTCGAAAAGATTATTTCGTTCTTGCTGTCGAGCACAAGGAAATATGAGTTTGCCGTCAGAACGATATTGTAGTAGAGTTCGCGGAACTTCTCGATCTCGTCGTTCTGCGTACCGACGAGATTCTCAAAATAACGTCCCGCCTCGAAAATGTTGCTTATCACGTCAGAAAAGAGGCTGTTGGAAAAGCCTTCGCGTCCGGCTACCGCGTATTTGCCTTTCGTGAAAGATGCAATAAGCTTTATAATATAGTTTTTTGACTGGACGATCTGTGAAAAATAAAAGTACACATGAATGATGATCCTGAGAAACAGATAGAGAAGATAAACGAGAAAAATTTGTATTGCATGGGGATCGTCCCAGAATTCTGATGACAGTACAACAACGGCCAGCGCGGCATCGGGCAGATAGAAGAGCAGGTTAATCAACAGGTTTTTGCCGTTCATGCACTTATTACCGCCCGGAGGATATTTACGAAAGCGCGCATATTGTATTATAAGAGTATCCTCTGTTTATTACAAGGAAATTTCGCCTCCTGAATGTAAAAATGAGGCGGGATGATTTCCGGATATACTCCCTTCCCCCCCCTTTTTTTTGTAATATTTCTCTGCATAGTATCACGAATTGCTGCCCGATTAACTGCTGGATTAGGTGCAATCAGGTTTTTTATTTGACGCAATGCCCGTATCGGCTAAGTGTTATTTGATTATAGAATCGCAACTATGAACTACTCGCGGGTTCTGGGCAGGTCGCGCATAACCCGCCCGCATAAAGGGGACAAAAATGAACGTAACCGTGGTAATCGGCGCACAATGGGGTGACGAGGGCAAAGCCAAGATGATCGACTATTTCTCGCGCGATGCGGACGTGGTCGTACGCTACCAGGGCGGTGCCAACGCAGGACATACAGTCGTGACAAACGGGAAAAAATATGTTTTTCACCTGATACCTTCGGGAATTCTTCACGAGGGCAAAATCTGCGTTCTCGGCAACGGCGTTGTCCTTGATCCCCTCAAGTTCATTGAAGAGATGGATGCGCTGATTCAGCAGGGGATCGACATTGAATACCGTATTCTTGTCTCGGATGCGGCGCACCTGATTATGCCCTACCACAAGGCCCTCGACTCCGCCCTGGAAGAGCTGCGCTCTGAAAAAATCGGGACCACCGGGCGCGGTATTGGCCCCTGCTACGCCGACAAATGCCAGCGCACCGGCATTCGAGTGGGCGACATCTTTCTCGATGAAAAAGACCTCGAGACTAAAGTGCGGCAGACCCTTGAAGTGAAGAACCTGCAGTTGGTAAAGATGCACAAGAAGGATCCGTTTTCAATAGACGAAATTATGGAGATAATCCTCACCTTCAAAAAGCGCGCCAACAAGATGATCATCAACACCGGCTACTTTTTAAACGAAGAGGCGGAAAAAGGGAAAACGATCATTCTTGAAGGGGCCCAGGGATTCGGCCTCGATATCGACCATGGAACGTATCCATTCGTGACTTCGTCAAACCCCACCATAGGAGGGGCACTTCTCGGCTCGGGGTTGAATCCGAAGAATATCACGCGCATCGTCGGCATCTGTAAGGCCTACGTCACCCGTGTCGGAGAGGGGCCGTTTCCCACAGAGGATCTGGGAGACGACGGCAATATTCTGCGTGAAAAAGGTGGCGAGTACGGTGCCACAACCGGGCGTCCCCGACGCTGCGGCTGGTTTGATGTCGAGCTTCTGAAGCAGGCGATCCGTGTCTGCGGTTTTACAGAAATATCCCTGACAAAGCTCGATGTCCTTTCCGGATTTGAAAAGATCAAGGTCGCGACTTCGTACTCGTTTAACGGCAAGAAGATTGACATGTTTCCTTCATATCTGCTCGACAGAATCACCCCTGAATACGAAGAGATTGACGGGTGGAATGAGGACATCACGACTTGCAAGGTGTATGAAGAGCTTCCCCAAAAAGCCAGAGACTACATTGATTATCTTGAAAAGTTGATCAAAACGCCAATCAAGATTGTATCGGTAGGCCCCGATAGAGAAAACACGATAATCAGAACACCGAAGCTGTAGGTGACGTCGGGGCTGTATTATTGCAAACCGGATACTGACAGCTTCGGTGTCAGCAATCGGTTTGCAGATCAATATTTAAGGACGATTTCTTTTTTGCCTGCTTTGGGTTAGGTTTTTTTGTTTTCTCGTCCTGGGTTTGTCTTTTTTTCAGGATCGCTAACCGGAAACCAATAATAATTCCATTTTATATGATCATTATTTTCAATTCGTTTAACTTTATATTGACAAAATGGATAGGTATCCAAGTCGATATATTCATAACCAAAATTGTTGAGTAAAATTTTTGCAAATTCATAAATTGCCTCTGTTGCAATCGACGAAACGGACCTTTTTAGCAATTTCCGTGAATCAATAAACGACTCATACTCGAAGAAAGAAAAAGAGACATGAACTCTTTTATACTTGAGGACATCGGCAGGCTGATATTCGACAACCTTCCGCGAATAGCTGATCCGGCCCCGATGGGCACGAAACCACTTAAAAAGACAAAGACGAAGCAGTTCTGAAGGTTTGATCCTCAAGCGTTCGGATGTCTTTACAAGATAATTGATCGTCACTGGATGAAGCGTAACGGTTGTTCTCATATTGAACCTCTACTTTTATAACGCACAGCAGCGAGGTTTTGCAAGAAAAAACTGAACACTTTACCAAAATAACCTTTACATTCCGGGCGCCCGATATTTGAAATTGATCCTGTTGGAAATTTCTGCAAACAGGCGAGGCGCAATGTCCTTCTCATCTGCAATCAAAGACAAGATCAGAACGATTCCTGACTTTCCAAAAAAAGGAATTCAATTCAGAGACATAACAACCCTTTTACTCGATGCTTCGGCTTTCAGAACAGCAATTGACCTTTTGTTCGATCACTGCAAAGATGCGCAAATTGACTGTGTTGCAGGTATAGAAGCCCGGGGGTTCATCATCGGCGCGGCGCTCGCGTATAAGCTGGGTACGGGATTCGTTCCTGTAAGAAAAAAGGGAAAGCTTCCCGGAAAAAAAATTGAATATTCTTATGAACTAGAGTACGGAATCGATACCATCGAGATGCATGCTGATGCCCTGAAACAGGGGCAAAGGGTGCTGCTTGTTGACGATCTTCTTGCTACCGGAGGAACCGCCCTTGCCGCAGCCAGGCTTATTGAAAAAGTCGGCGGCAAAGTTGTCGAGATAGCTTTCGTTGTCGATCTGCCCGAAGTGGGCGGTGCTGCAAGGCTCACCTCTTCGGGTTACAAATATTTCGCGCTATGCGAATTCGAGGGCGAATAAGCTATATCGGCCGCGGCATAATGCACGGATCACAATCTGCTGATAACGGCGTATCAAAATGGAATTTCTCTCTGACATCATGCACTCAATGCCCTTTGACTGTCCTTATGTGAAGGGTCAAAGGGCGGCCTACGATGTTTTTTATGCGAACAATCTCAACGGTGAAGAGCTGACATATTTCCTCTCACGAGGCTGGCGCAAATTCTCAACATATTTCTTTCGCCCGCAATGCCCAGGCTGCCGGCTTTGTATACCTGTACGGGTTTGTGCATTTGATTTCGACCCCTCAAAATCACAGCGCCGGATAATAAAAAATAACGAAAATGTCACCGTACGCTTCGAAGGCCTTCAGTTCACCGACGAATTATTCGAGATTTACAAAAATCACTCGCACACCAGATTCAACCGGGAAGTCAATCTTGATGAATTCAAGAGAACATTTTTCCAGCCGCCGTGCGAAAGCCTTTTATCAAAATATTATTACAACACTGTTTTTTTTGCGGGGGGATTTCTGGACGTAGCCTCAGATGCGCTCAGTTCAATCTACTTTGTATATCAATCAGAATACTCCCGGCTGTCCCCCGGAAATTATTCCACCATTGCCGAAATTAATCAGGCGCGGGAAATGCAAAAGCCCTACTACTACCTCGGATACTATATCGAGCAGAACCATCATATGAACTATAAAAACCGGTTTTTTCCGTATGAATTTTACAACTGGGAAGAAGAGGGCTGGGAACGGCACGAAAAGTAACAGTGCCGTTTACAAAACAAAGGAATGTCGGATTTTCAGAAAAAGAAAATCCGACCTGCATAATTGGCCGGCAAAAACCGAAGTCTTTTATATTCTGAAAAATTTCACCTTGTTGCGAAGCGTTGCGGCCATCTGCGATACCTTCTCTGTATTTGATGAGACCTCCTGTGAACTGGCCGCATTGCTCTGAGAAAGCTCATTTATCTCATATATCGCACGCGATATTTCGGTAATAGCCGTGGTGTTCTCCTCTGCAGCATTCTTGATATCCTGTGAGATATTGCGCACTGCGTCGGCTTCGCTCAAGACCTCTTCGTTCGTTTCAGAATATATCTTCATGAAAGATGAAATTTTCTGATTCATCTCACTTATCGAGTTTATACCGGTCATAAAGCTTGTGATAAGCACCATGGTAGAGTCGATACTGTCCTTGCCCTGATCGATCTCAACGGCATTGATCTGAATCAGATCGTCGATCTCTTTAAGACTCTTTGCGGTCTGGTCCGCAAGTTTCGAGATCTCGTCGGCAACAACCGCAAAACCCTTGCCTGCGTCACCGGCGCGCGCCGCCTCAATCGCCGCATTCAGAGAAAGAAGGTTTATCTGATCCGAAATCTCATCAATAACAAAGAGTATCCGCTGCATATCAGAACTTGAAGAAACGAGCTTATTCATACTGTCACGGAGATCTTCAAGCGATTTCTCTCCCGACGAGGCCCGCTCGCGCAGATCATTCGTCAGCGTGAATGTCTCGGAGATAAGCCCCTTCATATCCGTAAGCATCGTGGTAAGTTCTTTGATCCTGCGGTCAAGATCTTCAATATTCTCGTGCTGCCGTACCGATTCATTGGCAACATTTGCCATACTCGAGGTTATCTCCTCAATCGAAGCTGAAATCTCTTCGGCGCTCGCGGATTGTGACTGGATATTATGGGTGAACCCTTCAATGTTGGTTAATATTTCGGTTGTCGAGTACGAGAGTTTATTGGCAGAATCCCGCACATCCACGATAACCAGCTTTATCTTGTCTATAAACTCATTGAACTTATTCGCCAGCTCACCGATCTCGTCTTTTCTCGCGGCGATTTTTTCCGTGATCCGCAGTTCAAAATTACCGTTAGCGGCCTCAACGAAGTTCTTCCTGATCTGTCCGATTGGTGCAGTAAAACTGTTCGTCTGCTTGGCACCGAAAAAAATCATGAACAGAGTTATCGGTATAACAATTATAAAAAGCAGAACCAGCATACTGCTGATCTGCGAGTACAACTCATCAGAGGGGGTGCATGCGACAAATTTCCAGACGCTTATGGGGGAAGTATAAACGTTAGTGACATATTTCTTCCCATCAATAGTTATCTCGGTTGAAAAGGAGACTCTGCTCTTGACCACATTATCAAATTGTGGTATTCCGATTTTAGTAATGTTTTGACCAACCAGCACAGGATTAAACGCATTGGCGACAATCGTTCCGTCCGGCGAGGTCAGTATCACGAATCCCCCCTTGCCCGCATTGACCCCTTTGACAAGATCCGTAATTTTCTCAAGAAGGATATCAACACCGATAACGCCTTTCCCGCCATTAATCGATTTGGCTATTGTAATAACTTCTTTGCCTTCCGCCTCCAGTTTGCGGGGAGGGGTAAATACCGCCTTGCCTCCGGATGAAAGCGCCGCCTGATAATATGACTGTGCGAGCGGGTCATACATTCCGTCAATCGGGCCCTCGGGCCACTGCACGTACCCCTTCTGATCCGTTGCGACGAAAAAATGGTGATAAAGTCCCTGCGCGGACCCTGATTCTTTGAAGGCGGCATATATCTGCTGTTCGAGTGCGCCGTTGGCGGAGGGGGTCATTGCAATTTTGCTTCCCGATTTTCCGCGGTCTGCATATGAAGTAATCGTCGCGTCTGCGGACTTCAGCGCCGAAGTCGCAGCGAGGGCATCAAGGCTTTTTTCAGCATCTGATATATATTTGCTGATCGAATCGTTTATCTTTACGAATTCGTATAAAGTATTGTCCACAAACGCCGCTTTTGAGTAGTTCCTGAAAAGAAAAATCGATATCCCCGAGCACATAGCCGCAGGAATGAACGCTATCATCATAAATGTAACGGACAACTTAAATCGAATGCTGGATCCTTTGCTAGCCATCAACCCCTCACATTGCCTTCCGGAACCTCAAAATAATCTCAGTTGGAGACAGGCGGTCACCTCTCTGGTAATCGGCATAATATCTGACGATCACCTCAAAAAATCAGCTTCATCCTGCGAAACCATTCGGAAAAAGCCGATTTTTACCCTATTCTCTTGAGTTATGACTCTCTGACACAGAAGACTTCACGGTAAACACCGTTTTTACGACCGCCCTCAAACTGCTGCAACACTCCCGCTGACAAATTCTGCACGAACCTGCCGCCATACCGTCTGTACGGATGGCAAAAGAAGCGGAAGTTTTGTATGGCAAACCAAATTTACTGATCATTCAGCAATGGAGCTGTACACAAAGCCCGATATATTTCATAAATAAAAATCAGGCATCTAAGTTCAAGAATTATTTGGATCAAGAAACAAAATGTTTGCGAGAAGAAACTATACTCAACCTGTTTTATGTGCATTAGTAAACAAGGAAGCAATCGCGCATACTCCTCTTGATAACCATCCCCTGTAACTAATCAAAGCGATCCGCATGGTAAGAACTTCTCACATAGGGAGCCGATTCCACATGCATGAACCCCAGAGTGCGCGCATAATCACCATACTCGGCAAATTTTGCCGGCGCAATATACTCATTCACCGCAATATTGCTCTTCGAAGGCTGCAGATACTGTCCGATTGAGAGATAATCCGCGCCCGCATCCCGGATATCGCGCAGAGTCGCGCGGATCTCACCCTCGCTTTCGCCGAGGCCGAGCATTATTCCGCTCTTGACTCTTGCGGCGCCGCCGGCTTTGGCGCGTGAGAGAAGTTCAATACTTCGCGCATAGGATGCTCCCGCGCGGATATGATAGAGTGAAGGTACGGTTTCGACGTTGTGTCCGAGCACATCGGGCGACGAATCGAGCACTGTGCGCAGCGAATCGTATGCGCCGCCGAAATCCGGTATCAGAAGCTCTACCTTTACAGAACTGTCGCCGGCGCGAATCGCCGCGACGACCGCCGCGTAGTGCGCCGCCCCGCCGTCGGCAAGATCATCTCTCGTCACCGAGGTGACTACGACATGGCGTACTGCAAGACGCGCAACGGCCTGGGCAAGACGCGCCGGCTCTGTCTTATCAGGCAATTCGGGCGTACCGGGGGACACTGCGCAGAACCGGCAGTTGCGCGTACAATGCGCTCCAAGAATCAGAAATGTGGCCGTGCGCCGGGCGTAGCACTCGGTGATATTGGGACACCGCGCGTGATTGCACACCGTGTTAAGATCAAGCCCCCGCAGAAGCTGCTGCGTCTCGTGCATCTTCGTAAAATCGATTTTCCGGTCAAGCCAGGCGGGGCGCGTTCGCATCAGAGCCGTCCATAATAGTTCCAGTTATTGTCGCAGTATTTACTCCGCATGATCCCGACAATCCGCCGCTTCTCATCTATTGTAAACTCTGAAGCAACAAGTTCGGCGTTGAAACTCTGCGCGAAGGCCGCGGTACAGATATCCGCAATTTCGCGGGGGGAAACGCCGCGTCCGCACAACTCACCAAGTGAGGTGTATGCCAGATCGCCGGGTTCGCAGAGAGTGTACGATTCACCCTCTGACGGACCAAGGGGGATGGAGCCGTGCTGAAAGATTGCCGTCTTCTTTCTCGACTGCGCGTTGCCGCCGATCTTTTTATTGTCGATGATTATATCGTACTCCTCGCTTGAGGTAAAACAGAAGGGCGCGCGGCTGCCGTGTCTTGCTTCGGGAAAGACATCCTTCGCGTAGCGCGCCTCAAGGCCGAGCCTTGCGTATGAGAGCATCAGGAACTTGCTGATTGCCTCAAAGGATTCTCTGATCGAGGCCGAAAGTCCCACCGCCTCGCGCGGAACTGCCAGCGAATAGGTCAGTTCATCCCCGTGAAGAATCGCGCCGCCCCCGGTCATCCGCCGCACGAGCGCGAGCCCCTCTTCGCGGCAGCGGTCAACGCGCACCGTATCAATCTTCTGATTTAGACCGATTGACAGCCCCGGCGGCGTCCATCCGTAGAGTCTGAAAGAGGCGGTACCCCGCTCGATGCAATCCGTGAGCAGAAACTCGTCGATTGCCATATTCTCGTAGGGCGACTGCGGATGGTACGGAAAGAATCTTACTTTTCCTAAATTCATTCTCTGTCACTTTTTCGATTAATCTTTTTTCCCCCCGCAGGCAGCCCTTTTCAGCTCTTCTCCGGGAATATGATCTTCAGCTCACGCGCGGCCTTCGTCTCGTCAGGGCGGCATATCTCAGTCGTCATCGGCGATCTTTTGATCTGTTCAGGATCGCTTTGCGCCATCCTCGCGATGTCAATCATCGCCCCGATAAACTCATCGATCGTCTCTTTTGATTCAGTTTCGGTCGGTTCGATCATAATCGCCTCATCGACCACCAGCGGAAAGTAAATAGTGGGGGGATGAATCCCCCTGTCGATAAGAGCTTTGGCGATATCGAGCGCATGCACGCCGTTTTTCGCCTGCCGCCCCGCTGAAAATACGCACTCGTGCATACACAGACGGTCGTAGGCCAGATCGTACCACGGCTTAAGTTCAGCCTGTACATAGTTAGCGTTGAGTACCGCCATCTCAGAGACGTTGATCAGCCCCTCTCTGCCCAGCATCAGAATATAAGTGTACGCGCGAATCAGCACACCGAAGTTGCCGTAAAATGAAGCGATCCGCCCTATTGAATTTTTTACTTCAAAATCGTTATAATAGGTGCCGTCTGATGCGCGCCGCACAAGCGGCACGGGCAGAAAATCGGTCAGGGGCCGCGATACGCCGACCGCTCCCGCGCCGGGTCCCCCGCCTCCGTGCGGTGTCGAGAAACTCTTGTGAAGGTTCAGATGCACGATATCGAAGCCCGCGTCTCCCGGGCGCAGCCTGCCGATTATCGCGTTGAGGTTCGCGCCGTCATAATAGAGCAGCGCGCCGTGTTCATGCGCGATCGCGGCGATCGCGGATATGTCCGATTCGAATACACCCAGTGTGCTCGGCAGGGTCATCATGACGGCCGCCACCTCAGATGAGATCTTTTCTTTAAAAACTGAAAGATCCATCCCCCCGCGGCTGTCGACGGGAACCGTTATGACAGAGTATCCCCCCATCGCCGCGCTCGCCGGGTTGGTGCCGTGCGCCGATTCGGGAACAATGATGTATTTGCGCTCGTCGCCGCGCGCGCGGTGGTACGCCTTCGCTATGAAGACGCCGAGCAGCTCTCCGTGGGCCCCCGCGTACGGCTGGGTCGTAAATGAGGACATCCCCGTTATTTCGCAAAGAAGCGCGCTGAGATGATAAATAACTTCAAGCGAGCCCTGCACGGCACCTTCGTCGATACAGGCATGCCAGGGATGTGTCCCCGAAAATGCGGGGATCGCCGCGGCAGCCTCGTTCACGCGGGGATTATATTTCATCGTGCAGGAGCCGAGCGGATAAAACGAGTTGTCGACCGAGGTGTTCTTCTGCGAGAGGCGGGTGAAGTGGCGTATCACATCAAGCTCGGAGAGTTCGCATAACGCGGGAGGACGTGCCGCAAGAAGATTGCCCGGCAGATGCGCTAGTGAATCCGCGCCGGCTCGACCGGGGGAATAGGTGCGGCGTCCGGGGAGGCTTTTTTCAAAAAGATTTTTCATTCGTCATCCCCCCGCAGGCACTGCGCAAATGCGGAAAGGTAGCGCGTGATATCTTCGGTCGTGCGCTTTTCTGTGACCGCCACGATGAGACACTTGTCGATATCGCTGATATTTTCGCCTGTGCGGCAGCCAAGCGATGCGGGGATGCCCGCGAGAAATCCGCGCCGCGACATGCGCCGCGCGAACTTCGCGGCATCGCAGTCAAGTCTGACGGTGAACTCGTGCAGCGAGTGCCCGTTCATGAGCGTTGCGTACGGTGAAAGTTTTGTCTTCAGTTCGTTTCCCTTTGCGGCAAGAATGCGGCCGAGATCGGCCAGTCCCTCGCCGCCGACGAGCGAAAGATAGACGAGCGCGCGAAGGGCGCATAGCGCCTGATTCGAGCAGATGTTCGATGTCGCCTTCTCGCGCCTGATATGCTGCTCGCGCGCCTGCAGGGTCAGCACGTAGCAGCGGCGGCCGTTTCTGTCGACTGTTTCGCCGACGATGCGGCCGGGCATACGGCGCATGTGCGCGCGCGAGGCGGCGAGAATCCCCAGAGAGGGCCCGCCGAAAGCGAGCGGTATTCCCAGGCTCTGACCTTCTGCGACGGCAATCTCGGCGCCCATTTCGGCGGGGCTCGCGAGGACCCCAGAGAGTGCAGGATTAAATACGGCGACCGGTACGGCGCCCCGCTGTTTTGCGAGAGCGAAGATCTCACGATGGTCTTCGATTGTGCCGAAAAAGTTGGGGCTCTGCAAAACGACGGCGGCACACCCTTCGTTTATGCGGGATGCTATCCGCTCACTGTCTGTCGCGAAGTGCGCTGTCTTGACCTCGTCAAGTTCGAGGCCGCTGTATGAGAGATAGGTGCGCACGATTTCGCGGTAGAGGGGATTGACACCGCCGCAGATCACGACGCGATTTCTTGAGTTGGCGCGGTGCGCCATCGAGATCGCTTCGCAGAGGGCGGTGCCCCCGTCGTAGAGGGATGCGTTCGCGACATCAAGGCCCGTGAGACGGGCGATCATCGTCTGATACTCGAAGATCGCCTGCAGAGTACCCTGCGAAGCCTCGGGCTGATATGGGGTATACGCGGTATAAAATTCTGAACGCGAGGCGATCGCGTCGACCGCCGCGGGGATATAATGATCGTAGTAGCCGCCGCCGGCGAAGATTGTGACGCCCGGCTGATTTTTAGCGGCGGTTTCCCCCAGCCTTGCCAGAACCGCCATCTCGCTCATGCCCTCTTCAATCACGAAGCTTTCGGGAGTAAGCGCGGGCGGGATATCAGAAAAAAGCGCGCCGATCGAATCGACGCCGACAGCGGCAAGCATTTCTTCTACCTGCGCAGCGGTGTGCGGAGTAAAGCGGGCCACTATTCGAGGCTCGCGATATAGGCATCGTAATCGGCCGCGCTCATAAGGTTTTTGAGTTCGCCGCTTTCTGTTATTTCAATTTTTACAATCCATCCCCCCGCATAGGGATCCTTGTTCATCACTTCGGGGGCAGCGTCGAGCGATGTGTTTACCTCGACAACTTTGCCGGAAACAGGCATGAAGATGTCGCTTGCGGCCTTGACCGATTCAACCGTGGTGAGAACCTCGCCCTGTGACAAAACCTTACCGAGGGCGGGCGGCTCGACGTAGGTGATGTCGCCGAGTTTGTGCTGCGCGTAATCGGATATGCCGACCTTCGCGGTTTTTCCATCCTGCTCAACTGCAAGCCATTCGTGTTCTCTGGTGAAGAAAAAATTCTGCGGAGTTGTCATGATGCCGTCTCCCTTCGGGTAAATTTGGCGGGACCGGCTTCTTTATAAATGCATATCCGTGTTTGACAAGAAATAATTACTTGAGGCGTTACGGGAATTTCAAGATTCCCGGCCCGTTTTATCTGCTGAAAATATTCGAAAATCTGTACTGCATTCCGAATGAGATGCCCGAGAGGTTTCCCTCCCCGCTTTTTTTGTGATATTGGTCCTTATAAAGCTGTACGGAGCCCCGGTACAGATCCAGAAAGATTCCCGCATTTTCATACGGGTAGTATACAAAACCGAGCATCGGTCCCGTCTCCCATTTATTCATCGAATATGACGGTACGCTTCCCGTATCCTTAATATTATCAAACAGCAGATATGACATGGATACCCCGAATCGCGTGACAAACAGGGGGTTTCCGTTATTGTTTTTTAAAAGATGAAGATTATAAGTAAGGGGTAGTCGTATAAGGTTAAGACCGAATTCCCTTTTTCCGTCATAGCCGCCGGCGGCATCGTTGTATTTTATTTCCTGGGGGATGAAGCTGTATTCGAGCCCGGTTTCAAAAAAATGAAAATTATCGGCAATATGAATTTCAGTCTTTGCTCCGGCTTTGAATCCGATCTTTGTGGCTCCGCTTACCGCGTCGACATCCTGATTATCGATTATACCGCTTTTCAAATTCAAGCCTGCCGAAATTACGAGTGAGGGGGCGGCGGATGCTGCGCTGCCGCGGGAAGCGTTATTTTCTGACAGACTGAGAGTCGATACTCCGCAGATCAGCAGAATCAACGGCATTATAATATTTTTTTTATTCATAATTTTCCCCTATTTAATACTCTTATTCTACGACATCCGGCTTTCACAGATCCGCTTTCATCTGTATCGTATGAAAGCCGAAATGAACGGCTCCGGCTTGATACTGTTCACCGCGAAAGAGATGACACCTCTATGCTACAGTCAATGAAGCGCATGGCCGTGAAACAACAATGATTAACAAAGTTAATCATGTCAACAGCTTTTTGATTACACCTGTTTTCTCCCTGCGAAATCGCCATTACAGATTAAAACAAATGGGAAATCTCCCCTGCAGCTGCCCGCTGTCTAAACGCAATGCGAGGGAACATCGAATAACAGGATCTGATGTTTCCTTGTGATCACAAACATCGGAATTAAGCATTATTCATCTGCATTTAAATCAAAATGCGCATTTTCTAGGCGACCATAAAATCTAAAATATTCATGTTTCGCCTTTGTTTTATTCTTGATTTCTTTTTACAGTTACTTGATTATCAGATTATCAGGAGCTTGAAAACTCATCTAAAGCACGGCTCGTTTTCCCCTTTAATTTTTTAATTACCGCGAACAGTTTTATGAAGATTTAACGAGCTCCTAGAAATAAGCGGAGGAAACTATCATGAAGAAGGCAGCACTCATATCGGTACTTTTGATGCTGATATTGGCCGTTTCATGCGGGGGAAGCAAAGACAGCGACCCCAAGGATAAAGATGATGTTACAGACGGAACGTCAACACAGGAGGATATGCTCGAAGGGCTCGGCGTTGACACCGATATAGGCATGCGCACCAACCCGGCGGGTGAAGAGGTCGGCGATGACTACAACCCGGTCGGCAAGCCCATTACCCAGATGTGCAAGCGCAGTGAAATATTTCTGGCCGGCATACAGGGGCAGGGCAATAGCGCGACAAAGTTCTCGCCATCGGGCGAGTACAACGCGATGCTTGACTGGGCTGACGGGGCGAGCGACTACACCCGTTACGGCATAACCGGAGACCAGACCTGGCTTCAGCTGCCCAAGGCCATGTCAAGCGGCGACACGGACGGTGACGGCGCCGACGAGCTGATCATCACCTATCTCACCTCGACCAGCACCGTTGCCGGCAAGGAGCGTGATCTGATGGTCAGAATCTTCGATTTTGAAGACAAAGCCTTCACGAAGAGCTCTGAAAAACTTATCGCCTCATATAAGACCGCCGATCTTACAGAATATCCCAATGACTACTACTGGATGAACAATTTCAACGCGGTCAGCGGCGATGTGGACAATAACGGACAGTACGAGACTCTTATCGCCTTCAACGGCAGCCTGTTTCTGCTCGGCGACAAGGAGAAAGATTACGGTACCGTCAAGACAATCACTTATACAAAATCGGATGATACCGCCTACAAGCTGCTGAAGATCAGTGCGGGCGACATGGACAACGTCGCGGGCGATGAATTTGTCGTGGTCGAAAATAATCTTCAGGCTAACACCCTGTACGGGTCAGCGCTGTACCATATTTACTCTACAGTGACAATGACCGATATCGCCAGCGCCTCAATCGGTACAACAGAGGGGGCGTCGACTATCACCCTGCACTCGGCGAATGCGGCTGTCGGCGATCTTGACACCGACGGACTCAATGAGGTGCTTTTTATCGGCCAGCCCTCAGGAGTGAATACCTACTACATGATGATTCTTGATATGACCTATGATGAAGCTTCATCAAAATTCACCTATTCATTTCTGCCTGATTTTGAATCGTTTGCGACCAGCGATTCAGCCTACGTTACGCCTATTTGCGCCATTGCGGATTTCGACGGCGATGCCAAGAAGGAGATTATCGGACACCGGTTTATGTACGAGAACTTCGCCGAAACGGGCGGCGTATTCACTAAAAGCACCGCCTGCGCCGATGTGTTCAGCCCGGCGGCCGGTCCGACAAGCGGTCCGGCAACCGGATACACCGGAAACGGAAACGCATGGCACTGCAGTCTTACGGTCGGTGATATCGACGGCGACGCAAAACAGGATGTTATCATGCACACCGACGGATTCGAAGAGGTCTACTGGTGCGGATTCAATGACAGCGGCGTATGGTCGCGCAAAGCCCACGGGGACACCACAGGGTTTAAATACCCCGCAGTGGTTACCGGTGATTTCGACGGTGACAGTATAGTGCTCGAGTTCATCGAATCCGAGACACTCTTTTCAGACCCTCACCCGATTGCGGTGCTGGCGGCAAACCCCTACTGGGAAGGAATAACAATGGACGGATCGACCTCGTTCGGCACATCCACAGGCAGCGAGGTCGAAAAGGAACAGTCAATGGGACTCTCTGTCGGCTTCTCGGTCGGTTACGAAACAGAGGGACCATTCAATTTGTGGTCGGCATCGTTCAAGGTTTCAGTAGAAAGCTCGTTCGACTGGACTGCAACGCAGTCCGTCTCGATCGAAGAATCCTATTCGTACACGACAAGCAACGAAGACCAGGTTGTTTTCACCACGATTCCGTATGACGTCTATTACTATAAGGTAATCAAGGGACCGGATTCCGATATGGTCGGCACAAAGATAAGCGTCAACCTTCCCAGAAAGGCAATCACGCTGCCCGTTGAACGGACATTCTACAACGATCACAACGGAGAATGTCAGGATATCGACAGCACGATTCTGACCCACACGGTCGGCGATCCGCTCACGTATCCGAAATCTGCCGATGCGGACACTCTCATCGCGAGCGGGGGCGGACAGGGACTGAAATCGGCAAAGACAATGTCGGTCGGTCAGGGTTCGGGCAGTACCGCCATCGAGATGAGCATTACCAATTCAGAGGGAACAGGAAGCTCATTTGATGTCGGCGTCTCGATTGAGGCCGAGGTCGGCGCGGGCGGATTTACTGTCGGCGCAAGCGCCGGATTTCACTACGGGGAAAGCTATTCGATGACCACCTCTGAAGGAACCATGTTCGGGGGAGAAGTCGCCAACATTCCGGCGGGGGACTGGTCGATTGACAAATCTTTCACCTGGGGGCTTTTCTCTTACAGGGCCACCGCAGGTTCGGATGAGTTCATTGTCGTGCAGTATTACATGAACTGAAGGGCGGTCCCAAAAACCACCTCCAGAAAAGATTTCATTTATTTTTTCATCGGGTTTTTGGGATCCGCAGGTTTATATGATTGGTTTTTGTGACTGCCCTAAACCAGTATTAAATTGAATTTTAAAAGGCCGGGAAACCGGCCTTTTTTTATGCAGAAATATTATGCCCGCAGGCTCGCAGCATTTTCCGCGTTCGTGATGTTTGAAGGTAATAATGAACCAGCCGCGGACCCGGTCATGTGCCGCCGCACGGCAACTATCCGCAGATAAAACCGTTGACTTTTCACCGCACCTTCCCCCCAAATTTTGAAATGACCACACGCAATATGAGAACGACTCTGCAAGCGAAGTTACTCTTTGCCGCACTGGCGGCCGCATGCTGCGTCTTATTCACCGCAATCTCTTCGTGCAGCAATCGGCCGGCGAAAACCGAAAGGCCCGTCGCGGTCAACGGCGTGCTTGACCTTACCGGTTGGGACTTCGAAAACAGCGGGTGCGCCAGACTCAACGGAGAGTGGGAATTCTACTGGAACGAGCTTCTGGATCCGCAGGATTTCAGGCGCGTGGATGCCCCGGTAAAAACCGGATTTCATAAGATTCCGGGAGCCTGGAACGGCTATGAGATCGGCAACACGAAACTCTCCGGGAATGGATACGGCACCTACCGCCTGCTCGTCAGGCTCAAAAGAAGCGATCTGATTTACGCGCTGAGGGCCGTCACGATGAGCACCGCCTACCGGCTTTACGTTGACGACAGTGTTGTGCTGTCAAACGGCAGGGTCGGCACTTCGCGCGAAACGATGCGTCCGCAGTATCTTCCTGAAATATCAAATTTCAGGCCGCAGGAAACCACGCTTCAGATTACTCTTCAGATATCCAACTTTCATCATCGCAGGGGCGGCCCCTGGAATATCATCGAGCTCGGCCTCGATGAACAGATCAAGCGGGGTCACGAGCTTCGCAACAACTTTGAATTTTTCCTCTTCGGCGGGCTGCTGATAATGGCCGTCTATCATCTTTCGCTTTATCTGTTCAGAAGAAAGAACTCATCCCCCCTCTTCTTCGGCATCGCCTGCATGATTATCATTCTGCGAATGGCCGTGACAGGAGAGCACTTTCTTGTTTCGCTCTTTCCGGATATCAGCTGGGAGCTGGCGCTTAAACTTGAATACATTACCTTCTATCTTATTATCCCGGCAACAATGGCCTTTTTCGAGAAACTCTTCCCCCTCGAGTTTTCAAATAAGTTTTTAAACATCTCACTGCTCTGCGGAGCCGCCTTCTCTTTGTTCGCGATTGTCACGCCGGCTTCGATCAACTCGAATACAATACCATTTTACCAGGCGATAAGCGTATTTTTCTGCCTGTATCTCCATTTCGTCGTGATCAGGGCCATCATCAACAGGCGCGAGGGCGCAACGGTGCTCATTATCGGCGGTATCTTTTTTTTCATCACCTTCGTCAACGATATCCTTATTTCAAATGAATTCTACACTTCGATTCCCATGACGCCCTTCGGGCTTTTTGTTCTCATGAGCTGCCAGTCGATTGTCCTTTCGAAAAGATTTTCAAATGCCTTCTCAACCGTCGAGATTCAGTCTGACAGACTGAGGATCAACGAGGCTGAGCTGAAAGAGAAAAATCTCGCACTTGAAAACAGCAACAGGATCAAGGATATGTTTCTGGCCAACACATCCCACGAACTGCGCACACCCCTTCACGGGATGATAGGACTTTCCGAATCGATGATTGAGGGGGTAACGGGAAAACTTCCCCCCGAAACCATAGAAAACCTTTCGCTTATCGCCTCTTGCGGCCACAGACTGGCAGGCATGGTCAACGATCTTCTCGACATGGCAAAAATTCAGGAAGAGGGGATCACTCTCAACCTTCGTCCCGTAAACCTCTATTCATTGAGTAAAATGGTCGTTAAACTTTCGCTTCCCCTTATCGGCGGCAAGCCCCTTGAAATCATCAACTCGATAGATCCGCTGCTGCCCGCGGTTTACGCGGACGAAGACCGGATCCGCCAGGTACTGCACAATCTGATCGGCAACGCGGTCAAATTTACCGGAAAAGGTTCCATTGAGCTATCTTCGCGTATCATCAACAGATCCGAGGGAAATGACGGCACCGCAAACAGGGCAATGGCGTTGTTCACCGTTTCGGACACGGGTATCGGCATACCGGATGATTACAGAGAAAAGATTTTTGAAGCGTATCAGCAGATCGACGGCGGCGATACCCGTTCGTACCAGGGTACCGGACTCGGGCTCGCAATAGCAAAACAGATTGTGGAACTTCATAAAGGCAGAATCTGGGTTGAGTCGTGGAGAAACCGCGGATCCGCTTTTTCGTTCACGCTGCCGCTTTCGGCTGAGCCGGTTAAGCAGGATCGGCAAGATGATTTATACGCAAAAACGAAAGGGGTACATCTGCAGCCCGACGATTCTACCCGCACATTCGGACAGCAGAATGACATGGTTGAAAGGGCTTTTGAAAATAATCCGCATATTCTTGTCGTCGACGATGACGCGGTAAACCTGAAAGTTGTGCGTAACTATTTTGAGAATAGACAATGCACCATAATCACCGCTCTCGACGGGGTGAGCGCACTGGAAATTATTAAAGAGAACGGACATATCGATCTGGTGCTTCTCGATATCATGATGCCGGTTTTATCGGGCTATGACGTATGCAGAAGGATACGGCTGAACCGGCCGCCGGAAGATCTTCCGGTAATCATGCTTACGGCAAAAAACATGATGTCCGATATTGATGCGGCTTTTGAGGCCGGCGCCAACGACTACCTCGTAAAACCGATCAGGATGAGCGAGCTTCTGGCACGCACCGGCACGATGCTGAAACTGAGAAATATCCGAAAATCTGCGGCAACCGGCATTACCATTCCGGGCAGAGCCAAATCGTATTCGCTTGCGTTCAGTGAAATTATCTACATTACATCTCATTCTAAAAATATTGTGATTCACACTGAAGAGAGCGAAATCGAACTTCCTCTTCTGATGAAAGATATACTGGACAGGCTTCCCCCCGATCTTTTCGTACGTATTCATAAGAGCTTTGTAATCAACATCGGATTTCTTCGCAGCATATCTCACGTACAAAGCGGCCGTTACAGTGTTCAGCTCAGCGATGGTGAAGACACGTCGCTGCCGATCGGCCGGGCCTTTCTCGATGTACTCAGAAAAAAATTTCACGAATCCGCGCCGTTCATTCCCCTGTAGACGCCGTTCATTCGCGGCCTGTTGACATGACTTAAAACAAATGGTATACCTTTTACGAAACCCCGTGACTGACTTCACCCTCTGTCAACTCTACGAATAATTTCTTACCGGTGATCTCGGCCTGACTCGGGTACCGGTGTTTCAAAGCATAGGGACGGTGTTGCGTATTTTTTCGTTTCAGGCGGGGTATGGGTACAACGCCGAAATCATCGTCATCGATCGGCGGACGACACGTTTATACGGCCGCCCTTCATACCCAAAAATGTAATGAAAAGGAGAATCATATGAAACAACAGTTTAAAACTGCCTTGGCAATTGCGCTGATGCTCTGCACGATGTCACTCGTCTCGTGCGATATCTTTGACGTGAAAGCGGATGTGGATGCGGATGTCGATATTGAGGCCCTTGCCGGTGAGCTCGCCGGGCTTGAGCAGCCGGTTAATGTCGAAACCGGCGCCCCTGCCGCTATCACCGATGAAGCTGTCAGCGACGCTGTCGCTGAACCCGACGAAAAGAGCGTAAATGAAGCCGGTTCACCCGTGACCTATCAGAGTACCTCACAGAAATTCAAAGCATCGGCGGCATTTGACACGCAGATACTGCTTAACCCCAGCACCGATGTCATTTACCCCGGCTCGGTACTGCTCGGACATACGATTGATGACGGTTCTTATGTCGAAGTCACAAAGGGAACAAAGAGGGAAGTCACCATTTCTTATGACCTTACCGGCATTGTAGACGGAAAGGTAAGCGGAAAGATCGTACCCTCGCTGTCTAATTACCGTGAATTTCACAACGAGATTCTCTCGCAGGAAATACCGGCGCAGTCGTCGATCTATACGTACGAATCAATCGAAATTGACGACGAATCCGAGATGGATATCAAACTGACCGCCGGCGCAAAATACGCCGCCCCCACCGTTCAGGCTTCGATTAAAGCGGGTTTCAGCTACTCAAAATCGAATAAAAACCACAAATACATGGTCAAATTCATGCAGACTTTTTACACCGTCGATATCGACCAGGGCGACGGCACGTTTCTCTACAATGACTTTAACGTAGAAGATTTCGGCGGATACCGTCCCGTCTATGTGGCTTCGGTCGCTTACGGTCGTCTGGCGTATCTGACAATCGAATCATCAAAGTCATGGGAGGAGATCAAGGCTTCACTCGATGTGGTCGTGAATACCGCTTCGTACGGCGACTATGACGTTGATTTTGATATGGCGATGGAAAAACTAAAAACTGAAACAAAGCTGAATATCACCGTAATCGGCGGTTCAACTGTTGCCACAGACATCGAAGGGTTCAACGAGTTTCTCAAAGAGGGCGGCTTCTCATCGACCAATTCGGGCAAGATCGTATCGTATAAGCTGCGCTTCGTGGATGACAACACCGTCGCTAACACCATATTCAACGGAGAATACACGGTTCGCTCGACCACCGTGGTCGATGGCAAGGGGATTAAAGTCGGTGTGCGGCTGGCAAGTATTGCCGATCAATTCGATGACGGCGATTCTCAATCCGAGTTCTACGGATCTATCGTCTATACCGCCGGCAGCGATACATTCACGTTGTGGTCACGGGGAGAAAGTAACGCCTGGGCTATCGGTAAAGGATCAACGCAGACTTTAGCGGAAGGCGGTGAATTCGCTTTTCAATACCACACCTTCGCCAACGGCACCGAACAGCTGACGATCAATACCTCGGGTGAATTCGGCGAGTATGATTTGACTGGAAACAATGAAGTTTGTACGACAACGCCGATAACCAAAAAGGTGAGCGAGCTCAACAACGGCGATACGCTGAAACTTCGCCTGACGAACAGCTCTGACGGCTCTGTCGAGTACACCTTCGTTGTGTACAAAGAGTTGCTGTACTGATCCTCCAGAAAGACAAAAAAGAAAGCCCGGCACTCCGGGCTTTTTTTTTTCTTATATGCCTGACAAAGCGTGTACCACGCCGCAAGAATTCATAAAAATGATAAAATCAATTTTGAATAAGTCGGATAATAGCCGCGCGCCCGCTATGACATGCGTCTACTCCATCTTGCGCGCACAAACATCTGAACGCCCCCCTCATTTCTTCACAAAAGGGGCAATCGCGATCTTCGCACTCATGCGCGGCGCTTCAGCGCCGATCTGAAGCACAGTACCCGGTTTTGAGAACTCTTTTTCAACATAGGCAAAGCCGATGCCGCAGGTCGTGTGCGGCGAAAAGCAGCCGCTGGTAACCGCACCGACCGTTACACCCTCAGAATAAACCGGCATCCCCCCGCGCGGAGTCCGCCGCCCCTCAACGGCAATCGCGCACAGAATCTTCGCGAAGCCGCGCTCAAGCTGACCGGTCAGCGCCTCGCGTCCGGTGAACTCTTTCGTAAAATCGATAAATCTTTCAAGCCCCGCTTCAAGCGGCGTGACAGATTCGCTCAGCTCATCCCCGTAAAGCGGAAGCCCCGCCTCGATGCGCAGTATATCGCGCGCACCCAGCCCCGCGGGTGAAACCCGCGCATCAGCGAGAAAATTCGTCCAGAAATCCCCCGCTCGCGCCGCGTTAAAATAAATCTCGAAACCGTCTTCGCCCGTGTACCCCGTGCGGCTGATGATGCACGATTCACCGAATAGCTGAAAATTGCCGAAGGTGAAATATTTAAGCTGCCGAACCTCATCGCCCGCAAACGAGGCGAGCACATCGGCGGCAAGCGGCCCCTGCAGATCGAGCTTCGCGGTTTCACGTGAGCAATCTTCGAACGAGGCACACTGCGCAAGTCGTGATCGTATAACGTGCGCATCGCACTCGATATTGCCTCCGTTGACCACCGCCATCCAGCGCGTCGGCGAGAAGCGGTAGATGATCAGATCATCGATGACGGTGCCGTTATCGTTAAGAAGAAATCCGTAGCGGCAGCGTCCCGCGTTCATGCGCAGTGCGCCGCCGGTGACGGCCCGGTCAAAAGATCTCGAATGTTCCGGCTCTTCGATGATAAATTCGCCCATGTGGCAGATATCAAACAGGGTGCATCCGCTTCTCGTTCTTTTCGCTTCGTCGATGATGCTGCCGTAATGAATCGGCATTTCCCATCCGGCAAATTCGGCCATCAGCGCGTGACGCGCAACATGTTCGTCATACAGAGGGGTTCGTCTGTTCATATTATAACCTCAGCTTACCGCAAGTCGTGTGCGGGGGGATCACTGGACAAATTTTTTTTGAAACAAGAATGTCACACATGCGCGGCAAAGATATTCTTGACTCTTTTTCAAATATACACATCTTCTCAATCTGAGCGAGGATAAAACGGCCCTGATTAAATTTTACGGGTTATTCCGCAGCTGCTGATCCTCGGGGACGTCAGACACAAACTCTCTTAAGGAAAGGAGACACCATGTACATCGCAAATGCCGACCGCTACCTTAAAATGACCTACAACCGCTGCGGATCGAGCGGATTGAAGCTGCCCGCGATCTCTCTCGGACTCTGGCACAATTTCGGCGACAAAGACAATTTTGAAAACATGCTGCTTCTGATTCACACCGCCTTCGACAACGGCATCACGCACTTTGATCTGGCGAACAACTACGGCCCGCTGCCCGGCGCCGCCGAAGAGAACTTCGGCAGAATCATGAAAAAATCAATGAGCCGCTACCGCGACGAGATGATCATCTCGACGAAGGCCGGCTACGACATGTGGGACGGCCCCTACGGAAATTTCGGCTCCCGCAAATATCTTCTCGCCAGCCTCGATCAGAGCCTCGCGCGCATGGGTCTTGACTATGTCGATATCTTCTACCACCACCGCGAAGATCCCGAGACGCCTCTCGAAGAGTCGATGGGCGCCCTTGACAGCGCGATCCGTCAGGGCAAGGCGCTGTACGCGGGCATCTCGAACTATTCGCGCGAGAAGACCGAGGCGGCATACAGGATTCTCAAAGAACTGAAAACCCCGTTTATCATACACCAGCCGAAGTACTCGATGCTGCAGCGCTGGATCGAGGATACCGGGCTGAAGGATTACGCGTACGAAAACGGCATCGGCATGATCGCCTTCAGCCCGCTCGCCCAGGGAATGCTGACGGACAAATACATCGACACCATTCCCGAGGACAGCCGCATCGGCCGCGAAAGCCGCTTTCTTCATAAAGAGGACATCACCGAAGAGCTGCGCGCAAAGCTGCGCGCGCTGGCCGCTGTCGCCCGTGAGCGGGGACAGAATCTGGCGCAGATGGCGCTGTCGTGGGTTCTCCGTGACGGAAAGATCACCTCGGTGCTGATCGGGGCCTCGAAGCCCGCGCAGATACTTGAAAATATCGAAGCGGCGGACAGGTGCGACTTCTCGGCCGAAGAGATTTCGAAGATCGACGCGATCATACGATAAGAGGCAAAAAAAAGGCCCGCAGCGCGGGCCTTTTTTTTGTATAGCCGAAGATCATTCCGCTGCGGGACTTTCCCTTTACTCTATCACCGAGTCTGTCACTGTCACCTTCGTATCATCATGCATCGAAATTCCCGGGTAAACCGGATACCAGCTGCCGCCCGTATTTTCGCGTATGGTCGACTGATCGATGACAATATCGCCGCTGTGATCATTGCTGACAAAAAATATTGCACTTCCGTAGGCCTTTACCGAATTACTCTCGATTTTACTGCCGAGAACCGAAAGCGTCATCGTGTTGCCGTCATTATATACGGCGCCGCCGCTTCCGCCCCCGGGTGTTCCCGGCTCTGCGGGATTGCCTCCGTTGCCGGTGGCGCTGTTATACGAGAAGAGTGAGTTGATGAGCTTCCATGAGACGCCGATACTCGAAATTGCCCCGCCGTTGGCGCCCGAGTTGCCGTATCCCTGCGCGCCGCCGAAGGTCGAATTCACTATGTACACAGGCTGGTCATTGTACTGATCGTACAGACGGATCGCGCCTCCTCCCACATCGGCGCCGGTTTCGGCGCAGATATTATTGAAGAAACGGCAATTGATCGCCGTAAAGCTTCCGCCGCGTGCAAAGAGTGCGCCGCCGCCATCCTCCTCACCGGAGGCGTTGCCGTCGGCAAGGGTGATATTCTGCAGTGTCAGGCGGGGATGATCCTGATTGTCGCAATGTGATGTCGTCCATGTGAGGGATTCGTCACAGGTATTCATGTAGATGATCCGCGCTTTTCCGCCGCCGCTGAGCGTAACCAGTCCCCCGCCGTCGACGACCACATCAGGATCGCCGTTGTTGTAAATCTTCGCAGTCTGATCAAGGGTAATCGTCACCGGCTCATCGCCGCAATCGAAGACAATAGTGCCGCCCTTCGCCAGCGCCGCGATAAATGCGTCCGAGGTGCAGCTCTCGGCGGTGCCGTCGCCGACAGTCTGATCGGGTGACGAGATATCCTTCCCGGCAGCTTCGGGGGGAATCGCATAATGGCCGTCGGGATTACCCGCAGCCGGACCGTTCGCGGCGTCAACCGTTGAACCAGGCACTACGCCGTCGTCAGATTTGTCATCCTGCGAAGCGCAGCAGAGAATAAGAAGTGTCAGAATAAAGAGTGTGACTATCGAGCCGGCGTAGAGCATCCGGGAGGGTGAGACCCTGTTTGTTTTTTTCATGCCGATTTCTCCAATATAATCTGTCACTTTTTCAGCACATCCCCGAGCCAGTGCAGAAGTGTCGTGCCCGAAGAATCAATTTCGTCGCTCATACTCGCGCGAAAGTGGCCGCGCTCTTCGTACTCTTTATACCTGGCGTTTCCCGAAAACAGCCGCAGCAGACGCCCCGTCGCGCGGCTCGCCTCATAGATTACCGGATCGTTGCGGGATGCTGTCACATACCACGCAATCGGGGCGAGGCGGATCGCCTCAACCGGCGATACCTGATAATATCCGCTCGAAGAGATTGCCCCTCGAAAGAGACCCGGCTCATAGAGCGCAAGCTCAAAGGTAAAGGCCGCCCCCTGTGAAAAACCGAAGAGCACGATCCGCCCCGGATCAATCTTCGGATTCGCGGCGACAACGCTTTTGATCAGCGCCGCATAGGGCTCAGGCTTTGTGAAATAATCGTCCTTGCTCATCAGAACAAGAACGAAGGCCCCGCCGAGACGGCGCTGCACTTCAGGGATAACCATCGGTTCGCCCATTGTCGCAAGCGAGGTGTACTTGCCCATAGAACCGTGCAGCATGACCAGCAGGGGGTATCCCCGTTTCTGGTTAAGTGCGGCAGGATCGCCCTGCAACACACTCTTTTCGGGAGTATAGAGATAATACTGGTACTCGCTTTTCGTGCGGTACTTGATCCAGCCGCCCATCGGCTCCTGCGAGATAACTTCGAAGTCCGCATCCGGCGTTATCGCCGCCGGGTGTCGCATGCGAATGATCAGGAAAAACGACAATACCAGCGCGATAAGAATAGCGGCGGCAAAGGCAGCCTTTTTGCGCTTTGATGTAAGCTTGATTGATAATTTCAAAATTCGCTCCTTGATTTTATGGTCACTCCGACACATCAGCACTTAGCCGCGGAGGCGCGGAGACGCAGAGGTTTTATTGGAAGCTGATATCACCATTTCTATGCAAATTTACTGCCTTGTCCTTCCTCCGTTTCTCCGTTTCTCTGCGGCTGATCTCGATGTTATTGCCCCGTCAGGTGATCAACTCGAAGAGGCGCTTTTCTTTGTTGTAATTGAAGACCTTACCCGAACCGATCTCGTAGTACCAGCCGTAAATCGAGAGTGTGCCGCGGCTGAAGCGCTCTTTGATGAAGGGATAGGTGAGAAGATGATTCATCTGAACGACGACATTCTCCTGTTCGACGATCCATTCAAGGTCGCCCGCGTGATGGCTTCGCCGCATGATTTCAAGGGCCCGCTCTTTTACCGGCGCGGCAAGTTCGAGCCAGTGACGCGTGAAGGGTATTTTCTCAAGTTCACTTTCTGAGGCGAACAGCGCCTTGCACCCGCCGCAGTTGGAGTGGCCGCAAACGACGATGTTCTCGACATTCAAAACAATCAGCGCGTACTCGATCGCCGAGGTGGTGGCCAGATACTCGCCCGATTCGCGAAAGTGGGGAACGATGTTGGCGATATTGCGCACCACAAACAGATCGCCCGGCATGCTTTTTGTGATCAGATCGGGAACGACCCGTGAATCGGAGCAGCCGATATAGAGAGTGTGAGGATCCTGCTTTACGGCGAGGTCATGAAAGAGCGCGCGATAAGAGTCAAACTCCTTTTCAGAAAAATCGCGCACTCCGTCGAAGAGGTTTTTCAACAGACAGACTCTATTTTTCGGATTTCTTTTTCAGATACTCGACCATATCCGAGAAGAGCTGGTAAAAATCCTTCAGGAAATCCTTTTCACGCAGAGGGCGAAGCTTCTCGGGAAACTTTCCGCCCATGATGGCGCGCATATACAGCGACATGACGTAAATCGGTCCCGCAATGCGGTGCGTGTAGCGAATAAGAACGAAGAAGAGGATAAAGCCCTGCACAAAAATGACAGCGACCATCCCCCATATCAGAAGCTGGTTGATCATGATCATCTGACGGAGACGCTTCATGTTGGCGTCATGATTCTGGGCCATCTGAAGCGTGAGCCGCTCGTCTGATCCGTCACCGGCAGTCGGAATCGCGAGAACCTGAACGATATTATCTTCAATCTCGATTACATTGGCGATATGGCGGTTCTGGTAGAGCGCGACGACACCCACGGCCGAGACCATAAGTGAGATGATAATTATCTTTATCCCCAGAATAGAAAAGACCGTACGAAGCTGGAACTTACTGTCAATTATCATCTTTTTGCGTTTGATTCGATTGGTCGCCATCTGATACCGCCTCTCATTTTTAAGCAGAAAATTTTCGATTAACCGCTGCCGCCATTGCCGCCGGCCGGCCGCCGCAAAAACGCGCGCAGCTCATTTTTGCGTCTTATATACTCATTCGGATTGACATGATAAATATTGTAATGTAAAATTACCCGTTTTCAGCGAAAAATCCACCGGCAGCGGCAAAATTTAAGGTTCCTGCCGCTGAAAAGACTAAAACGCCGCTGTTTTTCAGAAAACATCGGCACAAAAGAAAAAGTCAATCAGTTTTTCAGGCTTCAAAATGCGCATCAGAACGCTGATTTGTTACAGGAGGGGGCCTCGAAAAATTACCTTCAGTAGGGAACCTCGAATAATTACCACCCGCAATGATTTTGCCTCGGTTTTCATTGGAATTATTCGAGGTTCGAGTTGCGAAGATTAATTTCTAGAGATTCCCAGTAAGTATTTTTTCAGGTTTTTGCCCAGAATTTTTCGAGGCCCGAGTTGAAAAATTATTATTTAGAGGTTCCCAGGTGATACAATGACCGGATCGCTGCTGCTCGCAGCCGCTATTTTACTGCTCGGCGCCCACTTTTTTGTCCCCCCCGCGTTCCGCTCCCGTTTTTTTACGGGGGGAAGCTGTGCACTCATAGCCGCTTTTTTCTTCTACTCGGCCGGAACGGTATCGCTCACGACAGCCGATGCCCTGCCGGACACAAGTGCGGCCGAAGTACTTGCGGCTCTTCCCGCGCAACTGCCGCGCATCTGGGCCGGTGCCGAAGGATCACTCCTTGTTTTCATTGTGATTTTCGCCGCTCTGCTTCTGACTCTGCCCGCCGCCGGCCGCTCCCGCAGGATGGGAGCGCTTCTTCTGTGCGCGATGACGGCGGTGCTTCTGCTGTTTTCCAATCCCTTCACCGCCCCCCTGCCGGCGGCTAATCCCCTCTTCAACACTCTATGGATGGCTATTCACCCTCTTCTCACAATCGCAGGGTACGCGGCATCGGCGCTGCTGTTCATTGAATTATTCGAAACCGTTCGTCTTCGGACACTCTATCTGACACTGTTTTTTCTCAGCGCCGGCATTCTCAGCGGAGGCCTCTGGTCTTACGAAACACTCGGCTGGGGGGGCTTCTGGGGGTGGGATCCCGTCGAAAACTCAATGCTCGTCCCCTGGCTTTTCGCAATGGCGGCCCTTCACCTCGCCTCACGTAATTACGGGGTGAAGCCTTTTCACTTTACAATTTTCGCCGTCTTCATCACATCTCTTTGCAGTATGCTTCTGACCCGCAGCGGCGCGGCCGGTTCGCTTTCGAATCATTCTTTTGCGGCATCGCGCGGGGCTCCCGGCCTGGCCGCGCTCATTGCCGTTACTATTCTAATTTTTTTAGTGTCGCGGCCGCGCGCATCGGTAAAAAAAACGCAGAGAGCGCCAGTGTCCGGCTCGGCCGTTTTGTTTTGTGCGGCGGCATTACTTGTCTTTGCGCTTTACGCTCTTCCCGCACTGAGCGCGGCATCCGGCAGGGCGCTAGCCGCTGATAATTCTGTCTTTGAATCGCTGGCCTGGTTTACTGTTGTCACTCTGTCGATCATGATTGTGACAAGGGGCGCAAAAGGATCCCTGCTCTTTGCCGGCGCGGCAATGGCGGCAACGCTCATCCCCCTTCAGATATTGTGCGCGCTGCCGGTAAAAAATCTGATCGCCGCCGGCGCGATCGTGACAGCGCTTTGGTCTCTGATTTTTTCTGTTATTTCCGCCATTGTGCGGCAGAGAGCTTCATCATCTGAAAACGGCAGCGCCGATCCACCGCCCGCTCCCGGAGAAATTACGCGACAAACCCTGATTACCGCGCTTCAGCATATCTTCTTTATAACAGCCGCACTGGGGCTGCTGTGCGCCTTCGGCGGCAGCACACACGAAACAGTTGAACTGCGCGGCCGGACTCCCGTTCATGTTTTTGGAGAAACACTTGCTGTTGAATCTCAGAGTAACTCGGGCCTTACTCTCTCGCGCCGCGGAAAAATTACAAGTGAGAGCTTTCGCGTCGATCTCGATACGCAAACTGTAATAAGACCGCACATTGCGCGTGCTCTGCTGCGCGATATCTATATCACGCCGGTGAAATATCTCGCGCCCGCCGACGCATCCGGCGGCGGCATATTTGTCGCGGAAATCTCGGTACACCCCCTGATCAATCTTCTGCGCTGGGGAGGCTTAGCGTTCTGTCTTACACTGCTGATCTCAGCCTTTGAAGGAGAGCGCCGTGCGGATTGAAGCGCAGGACCTCGCCGCCGATTACGGCGGGCGTGAAATATTTGCTGGAGTTAATTTCACGCTGCACAACGGTGAGATTTTGTACGCTTACGGAAAAAACGGATCGGGAAAATCTACACTGGTGAAGATTCTTGCGGGTGTCAAGGAGCCCTCTGCCGGAAATCTTATTTTCGACCACCCCGGCAGCCCCGGGTGCGTCCGCAGTTTCGCGGCGCCTTTTTTTCAGATACCCCCGCGTCTGCGCCTCAATGAGATAATCTCGATGTGCGCCTTTACCTCTGATGAGCGCCTGCGCTGCGGGAAATATCTTTCGTTATTCAATATACCGGCCGCTTCAAAAAAGCACCTTGCGGGTTCGCTCTCTTCGGGTACGGCGCAGAAGTTAAAGCTCGCCCTGACCGCCGCGCGCTCTGCGGATCTTTACCTGTTTGATGAACCGCTGGTTTTTCTCGATGAAGATTCGCGCGGCGATGCAGCAATTCTGATTGACGAATGCCGTTCGCGCGGCGCGCTTATGATTACAGCCGGCTCACACGGGATGATCTTCGGCTCCGGAAAGGAAGTTGATCTTGATGCGCACATTTTTGCTATATAAAAGCGAATTACTTATAGAACTGCGCAGCGCGGGGCTAGCCGTCCGTCTTACGTACGGGCCGGTGCTTCTGCTTCTGTGCGGCTTCGCGATTTCAGGCAGAGTGATTTCGCCCCTGGCGCTTGCGGTGGTCTACTGGGTAATCATCGCCTCATCGGCAATGCTTGTCCCTCTGCATCTTTTTTCACGCGAGATTGAAGAGCAGACCTTTCATTTTACCGGCCAGTTCTACCGGCCTGCAGAGATATTTCTCGCAAAACTTCTCTTTTCGTTGACCATGAGCGCCGCCTCTGCTACATTGTGTTCCGTTCTGTTTACTGTGTTTGTCGCCGAGTCATCGTTTTGGCAGCTGCTCGCTGTTACGTTATGCGCCATTATGCCGCTGTCGGTCATCTTTCTTTTACCGGCGCTGCTCTCTTCGCTTCTGCGGGGAGGCTACGCACTGGCGGCACTGCTCGGTCTGCCATTTCTTTTTCCGGTGTTTGCGATCGCCGTTGACGAGTCTGCCGGTATCCTCGGCGGAAAAACTTTTGATCCGGGCCGACTGATTTTCTTCGCGGCGATTTCGGTTTTTATATCAATTGTCTCGACGCTTCTTGCCGATCCAGTCTGGAGGTCGTATGAAAACAGCTAAATTTCTTATCCCCCTTTTCGTCACTCTTCTCGCACTATCGCTATATCTGGTATTTTTCGCCGTACCGGTCATACCGCAGCTGGGTGCTGCCGGAAAAATTCTCTATATCCATGTCCCCTCGGCGTGGGGGGCGGTTCTCGCTTTTCTCGGAGCGGGCTTCTCAGCTGTTTTCTTTCTCAAGACACGAAGAAATAATTTCGGACAGTCCATGCACCGCGCGGCAATTCTCGGGGTAATCTTCATCTGCATCGCCACGATTACGGGCTCGATCTGGGCGAAGATCGCCTGGGGCTCTTTCTGGAACTGGGATGTACGGGAAACTTCAATCATGATTCTGCTGCTCGTCTATTGCGCATACTTTGCCCTGCGCGCCTTCTCGTCAGGCAAACGCACCGTGACGGTGAGCGCGGCCTATCTTGTCTACGCCGCGCTGCTCATGCCGATTTTCATTTTTGTAATTCCCCGCCTCTACCCGACGCTTCATCCCGAGACAATCATCAACAGGCAGGGGCGCATCCACCTTGAGCCTGTGATGAGGGCGGCTTTGTTTTTCTGTGTTGCCGCGTGGACCGTTCTGTTTTTTCTGCTGATGAATCTTCCGGCAATAATCTCATCACCGCAGAAAAAAGTAAAAGTAAGAAAAGACGACCTTTCACCCCGTAAAAGAAAATGAAAGCGGAAGTGCCGGGGATAACGCACATGAATAAAAAAAATATTTTCGTCCGCTCTGTTCCCTTTATTCTCGCGCTCGCTGCTCTGGCCGTCGCTTTTATGAACGCCGACTTTCGTATCTCACCCTACGTTTCAGTCAGTGAGGCGAAGAGCGGTGACGAGCTTCAGTTCATCGGCTCGCGTCCCTCGACGGTGCGCAGCAGCGGGGGGTGCACCCGCTTCACGCTCTACGGTGATGACGGCGTCCCGATTGATGTTGAGTACTGCAGGGCGCTTCCCGCAAATTTCAACCACGCACAGCAGATCGTCGTTGCGGGAGTTTATGACCCGGCGGCCGGACTCTTTCGTGCCGAGCGGCTGCTTTTTAAATGCCCTTCAAAGTATGAGAGATAGCACAAAAGGCTTGCAATAATCCGGTCCGCAAATGAAAACGAGCCGGTATTTTTTTTCACCGCCATTTTCCGCATAGCAGGGGGAAGCTCTTATGAACATCTCAATTCTCGGTCTGGGCACAATGGGTAAAATGGTGGCAGAGACCATTCTTCAATCCGGATATCCCGCAGTAAAAATGACCGCCGCTAACAGAGCTGTAAACAGGTTTGAAGGTTTTCGCGACGTTTATCCCGATATACGCTATACAACCGATTTTGAAGCGGCCTCCCGCGATGCGGATGTGATCTTTCTGAGCGTCATTCCCCTGGCAGCGTACGAGGTGCTGAAAAAGGCCGCCCCCGTAATGCGGCCCGACACCATTATTGTCTCGCTTGTCTCGGACCTTCCGCTGCAGACTATCGCGCCGCTTTTCGGGGGAAAGGTGATGCGCATCGTTCCGACAGTCGGCACCAAGGTAAAACGCGGCATCACGCTTTTGTCAAAAAATGATCTCGTCACCGGAGAGGATATTGCGCTGATCTCTTCGCTGTTCGGCGGCTCGCTCAAATTCAAGATTATTCTCGATTCGCAGATCAATCTTCTCTCAGGCGTCACCAGCTGCGGCCCCGGCATCATCGCGGGTCTTCTCTCACAGTTCACGGATTCGTTTTATACGAGCCATTTTCCCAACGACGATATGCGCGAGCTGGTTATCGAAACCGTCATGGCGACCTGCATCCTCTCGAAAGAGCTCAACATGAGCTTCAAAGACATCATCAGCGATGTCGCGACGAAAGGCGGGATCACCGAGGCGGCACTCGCCGTTCTCGAGGATTCGCTTCCCCCCGTATTTAACACCATGACCGAAACCATGCACACCCGGCACCGTTTCAGAACTGAAAAGGTTATGCAGATGTTCGAAAAGACCCCCGAGTAGATCCGTACAAAAGAAAATAATATTCTGCTCCGATTGAATTTGGAACCTGCCCGCTTGCGCAGGGGTCAAATCGCTTTACGGTATTGAGATCTGCTCAGGCTGTTCTCAACAATAATACCGAAGGAGCAATCATGAATATAAAGCCGTTTACATCAATGCTGTCACTTATCCTCTGCGCAGCGCTCGCCGCGTGTTCTCTCGCCGGCTCGGATAACGACGATTCATCTGGTAATGATGACGTGTCGGCAGAACAAGGCGGTGAGCCGTCCGCAATCGACCAGACACCCTTCACCATATCTGTCGCCAACGAATCCAGCTCAACCTACAACGCGGAGGATATCGTCGAAAATGTCACCTTCGCGCATACCGTCGAGTTCAACCTTTCCGCAGCCACGGTGAGTGTCGACGGAAGCGCAGCCTCTGCCGTTACCGCCGCAGGAGTCACACTTATCAGCGAGAGCGCGTCATCTGGTACTGCCGTCACACTCAGCGCCGCATCATCAGGTTACGGCTATACCCTTACATCGACACTGGAGGGTGCCGTTAAATACATTCTTTCAGGGACTCTCGACGGTACATTGAACGTCCAGAGCGCGGCAAAATACGCGCTGTATCTGAACGGCGCGACTATCCGCTCAGATTACGGCCCCGCCCTCAATCTGACCTCAGCGGTGCGTACTTATATTGTTGCCGCCGAAGGCACAGAGAACACCCTCAGCGACACGGCTTCACATTCGCAGAACACCAACAAGGCCGCTCTCTACGCGAAGGGCCCCCTTATCTTCAGCGGTTCGGGTACGCTCAATGTAAACGGGAATTACAAACATGCGATATACAGCGCTGACTACATCCGCTCACGCGGCTGCATACTCAATGTTTTTGTCTCGGCGAAGGATGCTCTTCGCAGTGTGAACGGGTTCATCTTTGACGACGGTGATCTGACCGTCGAGGCAACCGGCACTACGCAGGACGACGAAAGCAAGGGGATCAAAGTCGAGGGCAGCGAGAGCTATCCCGGCCTGGGGTACATCGTTATCAACGGGGGAACACTGAACATAACCTCGGTAAGCAAGGCAATTACCGCCGCATGGGATATCGATGAGGACGCCTCCACCGCCGCCACGGGCGATGACCCCGATCCCTATGTGGAGATAAATAACGGTGTCATCACCATTACCACCACCGGCACTCCCTACGAGACAGTCACCTCAACGGGAACAATCAGCTGCAGCCCCGAGGCCATCGAGGGTAAGTCCACACTCACCGTAAATAGCGGCTATATCGTCGCGAAGAGCGCCGATGATGTTCTCAACGCGGGCGATGCGATCACCATCAACGGCGGATATCTCTACTGCGCCAGTTCGGATAACGACGCGATAGACGCGAACGGAACGCTGACCATAAACGGCGGTACCATTTTCGCCGTCGGTGCGAAGGCTCCCGAGGGGGCATTCGACTGCGACAACAATACCTTTTCAATTACGGGGGGAACACTGATCGGAATCGGCGGCTCAAGCAGCACCCCGAGTGCCGCATCCTGCACACAGAATGTTCTGGTATTAAACGGCATCGCCCAGAAGGATGAGATTCTCTCGATCGTATCCTCTTCGGGAGAGACGGTCTTTGCGGCGCTTATCCCCGAATCACTTAATACTGTGCTAATATCCGGGGCGGGGCTCACCGCAGGAGATTATTCTGTTCTCAGCGGGGGAAGTGCCGGCGCCGATTATTTATTCGAGGATCTCTACCTTGGAGATCTAAGTTCGAGTGACGCGACCGAGTCCGACACTTTTACCATAAGTTCGAGTGTAACCACTATCGGCACATCTTCCGGCACTCCCGGAGCTCCGGTGCCGCACTGATTTGTCAATCAGGCCGCTGTGCAATTATCTTGTGGCGGGGCGGATTCGCTTCAGAAATCCCCCCGCCTGATCTTTCTTCTTGACATGATCTGTTTGAAAACCCACTCTAAAAATCATGAAACTGACACTCGTTCAAAAAAAAGAGTTCCTGTTTATCGCGGCACTGATTGCGGGCAGCGGGGTCGTGGGGGCATCCGTGGCCGCACTCTCATCTTTTGCCGGCGGCACAGGCACAGCGGCAGTTCCCGTCTACCGCTATCTTCTGCTCGGTTTTTTAACCGGAACCGGTATCTCTTCGGGTTTCATCTCTATTCAAAATTATCTTGAACGCCGCTCCTCGCGGCCGCTGTGGTTTCTCTTTCTCGCGGTCCCCCTGCTTCAGACTCTTGTCATCGGCGCAGTATACGGCACTCTGTTCGTACTGATTCTCGGTTTCGATGAGTTCTCAAAAAACGCCTTTCTTATTCAGACGATGGGTTTTACCTTTTCGATTACGGCTATCGTCAATTTTTTCACCACTCTTAACCGTCTTCTCGGCAATAACGTTCTTAAGGGCCTTTTCGCCGGCACCTATCACACGCCGAAAAACGAAGAGCGCTTCGTGATGTTTCTCGATATTGCAGGCTCGACATCCATCGCCGAAAAACTCGGGGCTCTGCAGTTTCACTCTTTTCTCAATGATTTTTTCTGCGATATCTCCGCGCCGATCATCAACTGTCATGGTGAGATCTACAAATACGTGGGTGACGAGGTCATCATCACCTGGAAGAGAAAACCGGGGATCTCTACCGGCGGCGCGCTCAATGTGTTCTTCGAAATCGAACAGGCCCTCGAGCGGCACAGGCAAATGTATCTTGCGCGCTACGGCGTACTGCCCGAATTTCGCGCGGGTCTGCATTTCGGCGCCGTTGTCGCCGGTGAAATCGGTTTTCACAAACAGGAGATCGCATTCTCCGGCGACGTCATGAACACCGCCGCGCGCATACAGGCCGAGTGCAGAAACGCCGGCGAGAAATTTCTCGTCTCTGACGAAGCGCTCTCGCAGCTCGCTTCCCCCTTACTGAGCACCTATGATATCAGATCGCGCGGGAGTGCGGTGCTTCGCGGAAAATCTCTCGAGGTGAAGATCAGCTCCGTGCGCCGGAAAAAAGAGGTATAACACAGATGGAAACACAACTGCTGCGTGACATCAATGAAGCTCCTGAAGAGAGTGTGATCAAAGCCGCTCTCGGCAGAAATTATGCGGTCTACAGTGATTTTACAAAAAGAATCAAGGGCTCTCTGGACATATCGAACGAGTGGAATTACTATAAAGACGGCAAGGCGTGGCTGAGTAAAAATTCGTACAAAAAAAAGACAGTTTTCTGGCTCTCGGTGTGGGAGGGGTTTTTCAGAATCAGTTTTTATTTTTCGGCAAAAACGCGCGGCGGCGTTTTGACCCTTGCCCTGGATGATTCCATTAAAGAGTCATTCAGCAGCGCCAAAGCGGTCGGCAAACTGATTCCGCTGGTTGTCGATGTGAAGAGCAAGGAGCAGTTCAAGGATCTGATCAAGATTATCTCTTACAAGATCGCGACCCTTTGACAGCCCGTGAGCGGGCTTGAGGTAAAATGGAACGGTATTTAACAACGGTAAGCTGCTCGCATGAGGGCGATATAATCGAGTCACTGCTCGCACAGGCGGGTATCTCCGTATTGCGCAAGTGCCGCCGCTCGGATTCATACATGAAAATTCTCGGAGCCCCCGGTGTTGCCGAAGAGTTTTACGTGCGCGCCGACGATCTTGAACGCGCCAACCAACTGCTGGCCGGTTCAGAGAATATCGAAAATACGCGGGATAACATCCCGGAAGCAGGGCCGCATACGACCGGCTGGCGAGGCATCATCAGTGCGATCGTCGTCACTTTTATCAGATTATGGCTGATTCTCACTTTCGGAGCTATTATCTTCATATTTGTATCACTGATGAGGGGCCGCTAGGCCGCTTCAGTTTCAAAGTTTTCACGCAGATCCTTCCCCCCTATAATAAACCATTTTTAATTAATATTTTTTTCATACCTGACATGATGTTGTCACACGCATATTGTATACTTGATGCAAGATACCGGCTCAAACTGAGCATCATTTCTAAACAATTTCTATTCAGGAGAAACAAGATGGAAAAGAGCTACAAAAACTGTCAGAGCTGCGGCATGCCGCTCAAACAGGACCCGAAGAGAGGCGGAACGAACGCCGACGGTTCGATCAGCACGATATACTGCAGCTACTGCTACGATAAGGGGAAATTTCTGCAGCCGGATGTCACCGCCGACGAAATGCGCAAATTTGTAAAGGAGAAGCTGATCGAAATGAAGATGCCCGGATTCATCGCCGCATTTTTCGCAAGCGGCATACCCCATCTTGCCAGATGGAAAAAGGCCGATTGACACCGGAGATACACTATGGAAAAGAAAATAGATTATAAAAAAAAGCTGAAAGAGTTCTACGCACCATCGCCCAAAGCGCCGGTGATCGTACCCGTGCCAGCGTTTCACTTTCTGATGATCGACGGCGAGGGCTCAACCGACAGCGCCCCCTTCGCCGATGCGATAGGGTCGCTGTTCACGGTCTCGTACAAGTCGAAGTTCATGATTAAAAAGCAGACGCTCACCGATTATGCGGTTATGCCGCTTGAGGGTTTGTGGTGGGCGGATGACATGAACGATTTTGTCACTTACAACAAGTCGAAGTGGAAGTGGACGCTCATGATCATGCAGCCCGAGTTCGTCAGCGGCGATACGATCGGCGAAGCGATAGATGCCGCGAAAAAGAAAGAGAATACCCAAGCACTTGAGCACCTTAGATTCAGCAGCTTCGCCGAAGGCACCTGCGCGCAGATCATGCACATCGGCCCCTTTTCTGATGAGCACCCGAACATAATGAAGCTGCACCGCCTCATCGAAGAGCAGGGGGGAAGTTTCGCCGGTAAATCGCAGAAGCACCATGAGATCTACCTCAATGACTTTCGCAAGGTTGATCCTTCAAAAATGAAGACAATTCTGCGCCAGCCCTTCTCATTAAAGTAGCTCTTTCCCGCAAAACGGGAAAGAGTCTCACCGGTTAAAATTGTATTTACAGTACCGGCCGGCCGCAGAATACTTGACAGCATGGTGTTCCTGTTGATACTTTTTTATGAGAGGTGGCCGGCATGTACAGGAGACTTTTCTGCATTATGGGCGGTCCCAAAAACCACCGCCAGAAAAGATTTTATCTCGTCTTTCATTGGGTTTTTGGGATCCGCGAGTTGAAAAGATCAGTTTTTGTGACTGCCCTTATATTTATTCTAATACTCACGCTTGGCGCGTGTAAAAAGAAGAGCACGGAGACGGCCGCTGAGGCTCCCTCAGCCGAAGAGAGCCCTAAGACCCTCATTGAGCCGCTATATCTCGAGGGGCTCTCCGCGACATCGACCGCTTCCGGTTCCACCCCCGAAAATCTCTTCGACGGTAAAAGCGATACCAATTGGGTTACCCGCGACGGAGCGGGACCCGACGACGGGGTGATGATTTCATTCGGTTCCCCCCGCATGGTTTCAAAGATAACCGTGCAGGCGGCAGCCGGTAATTTCTGTCCGGTTAAAATGCTTTCAATTTACGCAAACGGCAGCTTCGTCACCGACGTCGCACCCGGAAGCGCCGCGACCATCGGTGAAGAGGTATCCAATATCTACGTCCGCATATCCGAGACCGATGACGTACTCTCGGCGGGCAACTCTGACGAAACAGCCTACTATACAAAAAGAAAGGGCACCCTTCCCTGCGCGCTCTCGGAGATCATTCTGACCTACGATAACGGCGTGGCGATCCCCACTGTTGCGCCGCTGTCGGTCAGGGGAAGCGTCAGCGCCTCATCGACCCTTACCCCCGCCGAAGCCTACGGCACCGATTTTCTCTTTGACTCGTCGCGCATGTTCGGCTGGGCCGAAGGCGGGCCGGGTGAAGGCGCCGGCGAAACACTGACCTTCTCGTTTGATAAGAAGCAGAAGATAACCGGCCTTCGATTCTGGAACGGTTACCAGCGCTCGGACTCGCACTTCACTGCCAATGCCCGCGTCAAGAGCATGCTGATCAAAAGCGGCTCTTTCGAGAAAACCTTTGAACTCGCGGATGAACCGGGGGCGCAGAGCATCAGCTTCGGCGAACTCATCGACAGCGACAGCCTCACCCTCACCGTCAACGATGTCTACCCCGGCGAGAAATACAAGGATCTTGTCATAAGCGAAATCCTCTTTACCGCACCGAAGGGATTCATCCGCATTGAGAGCGGCGGCATCGACGAGCGCAGCAGACAGCTTCTCGCTCGTGTCAAGGGGACGGTGCTTGAGAAGATCGTCGACCAGTCTATAAAGAATAACGCGAACGATACCTACACATCACTGTGTCTTCGCTCAAATAACTCATTCGTCATCTACTACAATATTGATGATCCCGACAACAGCGCAGCGTTCATCTACGACGGAAACTGGCAGATTGAGGAGGCGACGGCTGAGAGCGCGAAGCTCCGCATATTCGGAAAGAAGCTGGTTTCGGTCAGCTCACAGAGCGCCTACAGCGAAGAGAGTGTCAGCGAGATGATTACGATTTTCTCTGACAATCTGACCGTTACGCCCGACAAAATAAACGCCGAGAAGAGCTTCAAAGAACTGGTACACAACTTTTAATGAAGAAACTGATTGTCCGTATACGACGGCTGCTGCCCGTGTGCGTGCGCGCCGGCTTTCTGTCCATGCTTCGCAATCTTAAAGACCGCAGCGAGGCAGTCGTTTTCGCGCAGACGAAGGGCGATGTAAAAAATTTCCCCTGCCTGCTGTACTCTCATAAGGCGCACCTTTACCGCAACTACCCTGAGCCGTGGTTTTCGCTGCAGCGCTACAAGGTCGACAATCTGAAGCTCGCCGCCGCGAAGATTGATGGGGCGGTACTGCGAAAGGGCGAGATTTTCTCATTCTGGCATTTTGTCGGAAAGACGTCGATGTTTCGCGGCTACCGCAAGGGCATGAGTATCATTAACGGAGGTGTCACCGCGGCAATGGGCGGTGGATTATGCCAGCTTTCCAACGCGCTGTACTGGACGGCTCTGCACTGCGGCTGCATGATAACCGAACGTCACCGCCACTCGCTCGATATTTTTCCCGACTCGAAGCGCACAGTTCCCTTCGGCTGCGGCGCCACTATATTCTATAACTATCTTGATCTGCGCTTTATGCAGAATATTTTCGAGTCGATCTATCTGCGCACCTACCTCGACGACGAATTTCTTCACATAGAGGCCTACACCGCCGAACCCTCACAGTACAAATGGATTCTTGAAGAGCGCAACCACCGCTTTGAGCGCATCGACGGTATCGTCTACCGCAAAAACGAGGTTCACCGCATTACCACGAGGGCAAAAGAGGCCTTCTCTGAAGAGAATGAGATGCCGGTATCAACGGAAACCCCTTTCAAAATGCGGCCGAAAAAAAACCGGCGCTTCCCCCGCTCGCAGATCATCATCGAAGAGCTGGTCGCCGAAAACTGCGGCCGCGTTCTGTACGATCTGCCCGAAAATGAAGAGAAACGAATTGCTGAAAAAAATAAAAATTGATCTCTTTGCTCTGCGCAGGCCCGAGGTTCTGCCCGCGAAGGCCGAATCCGCTTCAATAAAGAGTGAGTCCTCTTTTTTTCATACCTCAGCTGCCGAGGCGCTATTGATCGCCGCGGTCAGCATCGCTGCCTTTATCTATTACCTGATCGAACTTTCGTCTTCACCCGAAGTGCCCGGCTGCGACGGTTATGTCTACCTGATACAGGTGCGCTCTCTGCTTGAAAACGGAAGGCTGCACTACCGTGATCTTTCACCGGTCTATCCCTTTATGGCGCTGTTTCGAATTCTGATCAACTCTGACGTCGCGGCCTATAAGAGCGCCCTTGCCGCTATCGGCGCGATGAAATGCGGTGCAGCAGCTTTCGCAATTCTCTGTTTTTACGGGAAAGAGGCTTCGTCGAAAGAGAGTCTCACACACAAGGTGTCCGATCGAAGCGGCGCCGCAGGTGTACTTCGTTCTGGGGAAATTATTCTTATCGCTCTTCTCGGCGCGATTCTCACCGCATCGGATACGAGTGCTCTCTACACCCTGATCCAGTTTCCGAAGAACTCGCTCGCTGTGATGTTTCTCTATCTTACACTCGCCTTCGTAATGAGGAGAAGATTTCTGCCCGCCGCGGTTCTCTTTATAATTACCATGATCAGCCACCGCATCTGTGCGGGATTTCTGATAATCGGCACTTTTCTCTATCTGGTGAGTTCAACAAGGGTTGTCTTTCTTTTAGCATTCGCCGCATCGGCGGCAGCCCTCGCGGCACTGACAAGCTTCATCATGCCTGGTATGCTCAATATTTTCGATTTTGAACGTATCACATCCACGCTTTCGGCAAATCCCGTCTACGCACCGGTCGAATTCGGACAGCTGCTTTCGATCGGATCGAATGATCCCTACTGGTTTATCAGGCTGCATCTGACGCTTCCCGTCATTGCCGCTGCATTAATTATTTGTATAGTTCGGCCGTCGCTGGGCTGCCCTTTGCCCGCTGCCGTCCTTTCACAACAGAATAATCCGCAGAATTATTCTGTTGTGAAAGGGGGGGGAAGCCTCCCGCTCCTGTTCAGTGCAAAAATTGCCGCGATCTTTTTCGCGACCTCTCTATTGATCAATTTTCCCTTTCTGTGTTTTACCCCTGACAGCGCGGCATTCCGATTCTTTCTGCAGAGCGCCTCAGCCGCTCCTTTGGCGGGCGCGCTGTGTGCCGGCGCGGTTTGCTTCTCGTTAAGGGGGAAGGTGACAGAGAAAAGATTTTTGTTCCATACAACGTCTGCTGCCCTTCTCGCCGCGACGGCAGTCATGCTGCTCATACTCTCGTCACAATCTTACCGTACGAAAAGGATAGATCCCCCCTATGCCGCGTACCGTGAGATCGCTCTGCGCATCGCCGAAGTTGTGCCGCCCCGCGAAAGTGATCTCTACGTCGCGCACAAGATGCTGGCAGAGGTCATGGATTACCATCTGCATGCCGACGTGCTGCCCTGGTCGCCCGAGGCGCACTTCGACAGAAAGCGCACATGGCGCGTCGTCTGGCTGATCGCGCCATTTCAGATCGAGCCGTTTGTCACCGAAGATAATACGTTATACGACATTAATTCGTCCTACACTCTGGTGCGCGAGGATCTCTGGGAGAGATTCATCCTGTCGGCAAAAGAGGACCCCTTCTACACCGGCATTCTTTCATCATGGAAAAACCCCTCACGACTCAGACCGGCCTATCTTTCGAGGCAGCGGTAAAGCGCCCCTGCCTCTCAATCCCTCCGTGAACTCCGTGGCCTCCTTGTTTAATCCTCTTATTGTTCAACTAATCTGATTCAACGACAGTCAAAGGAAGGGAAACACGGAGGACACGGAGGGGAGGAGGTTTTTATCACTCCTTAGATCAAACTTCACCTTTAATAAGAACTACATATGATTAATTATCAGTGAGCAATCTCCCCTGCCTCCCAATCCCCCCGTGAACTCCGTGGCCTCCTTGTTTAATCTTCTTATTGCTCAACTAATCTGATTTAATGCCAGTCAAAGGAAAGGAAACACGGAGGACACGGAGGGGAGGAGGTTTCTATTCTCCTCTTCACTCAAGCTTAGTTAATAAAAAATTCAACACAGGATCATTTATCAGTGAGCAATCGCCCCTGCTTCTCAATACCTCCGTGAACTCCGTGGCCTCCTTGTTCAATTCCTCTGACTATCATATAACCGGATTCTTTTCAGCTTTAAGAAGCAAAGTTCATTGACTCATCAAATAGAACCAGCTCATGAGAAAAAATTGTTTGCCAATCAGCAAAGTAATGACATATTATGAATCTCGAATAAATAATCTTTTCAACTCGGACCTCGAAAAATTCCGGGCAAAAACGCAGCATAATCATGGCGGTAGGTAATTTTTCGAGGCCCCCTATTGTAAGAAAAGTAAGGAGCAGGCAATGACGAAGAGTATGGCACTTGCAAAGATCACCTCGAAAGGGCAGATTACGATTCCTAAAGAAATTCGCTTGAAATTGCGGCTCAAAGAGGGGGATAAAATCTTTTTTATTGAGGATAACGGCAAGATTCAATTACAAAGCGCATCCCAGGTTGCATTAATCAATCTGCAAAACGGCATGAAAGAGCAGGCTAAAAAGGCAAAATTCAAATCCGAAGAGGATATTGTAAACTACATCAAAGAGCAACGACGGGAAAAGTGAAAATTATCGTCGATTCAAATATCATTATTTCAGCGGCTCTGTTTCCGCACAGCAAAACGGCTTTTGTTTTTTCTCATATCCTCGTATCACATGAAGTAATCATTTGCAGTTACTCAATTGAAGAGTGCAGAAATGTGTTCATCAGAAAATTTCCCGATAGAGCGAATCTCCTTTCTGAGTTTCTCGAAAACCTCGTGTTCACCCAATTTAAAACGCCCAACAAAATCAATGTTGCCGAATATCCGAAACTACGCGATGCAGCTGATCTCCCAATACTGGTTTCGGCAATTAAATGCGATGCCGATATTCTGTTAACAGGAGATAAAGACTTTGATGACCTTGATATACAAAAGCCTTTGATCTACACCCCCTCTCAATATTTCGAATTGATATCGTAGCAGGGATATACCTTAATAGAAAATCTTCTCACCCCTTCGTCTGATATAAACGTACCATTGTACCCGATCCCTCCGTGAACTCCGTGGCCTCCTTGTTTAATCCCTCCGGCTATCATAAAGCCTGACTCGGCTACAGTCTTGAGAAAAGAAAACACGGAGGACACGGAGGGGAGGAGGTTTTTATCACACCTTTGATTAACCTTTACCTTAAATAAGAACAACTGCACCTGAATCAATTATCAGTAATCAATCGCCCCTGCCTCCCAATCCCTCCGTGAACTCCGTGGCCTCCTTGTTCAATCATTTCGACTATCGAATAATCGGACTCAATTACGGTTTTGAATGGGAAACAATGAGGAGCGGTTGGTTTCGATCTCAAGCCGTAAAGTCAATTAATGTTATCTTTGAATACATCACGCAGTACAAGAGATAGACCGGCTACGGCCGTTGATACAAAAATTTCGCTGCAGTTATATGACGCGGGTTTGGCAAACATCCCGTTGTCATAGAGATAAACCATCACCGATTGGGTTTCAGGGTTTACAATCCAGTATTCTTTTACCCCATGGCGCTGGTAGAGTTCAAGTTTTTTTCCCATGTCTTTGTATGCGGTCGAAGGAGAGAGTATTTCAATGCAGATATCGGGTGCTCCCTTACAGCCACGCTCATCTATCTTTCGCTTATCACAGACCACTACTATATCCGGTTGAACAACTGTGAAAGTATCATCATCAGCTGAAGAGGCTTTTTCAGCCAGCCTGATATCAAACGGCGCTACGTATACCCTGCATGGCATATCAATCAGATAATTGCCAAGCTGGCGCGAGATCTCAACCAGGACTTCCTGATGAACAGGCGATGGAGCCGGACTCATGTCGTAGGGAATTCCGTCAATGAGTTCCCAGCGCTCCTCATCTGGCCATGAAAGGTAGTCGGCGTAGGAATACTTGTAATCAACCTTTGGTTCCGGTATCGCCACAGATATCCTCCATGCATTTCTTTTTTCTTCATGACCATTTTACAAAAATTTCTATCAAAATTCATCCTTTGTCAAGAAGGTTTACAAAAGGGTCAACTGCGCGCCGCAGAAGAGAGTAATGTACCCGATCCCTCCGTGAACTCCGTGGCCTCCTTTTTTAATCTTTCAGACCATAATTCGGCCGGACTCTGTTACAGTCTTAAGAAATTAAACACGGAGGACACGGAGGGGAGGAGGTTTTTTATCACTCCTTAACTCAATCTCTGTTAATAAAAAATTCAATACAGGATCATTTATCAGTGAGCACTCTCCGCTGCTTCTCAATCCCTCCGTGAACTCCGTGGCCTCCTTGTTCAATCCTTTCGTCTATCGTACAACCGGACTCTGTCACAGTTCAAGATTGAACAGCGGCGGACTTGCGGCGGTATTTCAAAAGCCCGAAGAGCGCCCATGAGAAAAGATAAAAGAGGCTTCGCAGTGCACCGAGTTTTTCATACCGGTAATAGATGCGCCACTGAGGAAGAATCATTTTGTATTTCTTTTTTGTGGTGGATGATGAATGTATGCGGTATGAAGCGAGAACCTCCGGGCTTCCGAAGGCGGGGCCGGTCATCTTTACGATGCGCAGCCACAGCTCATAGTCATCACGCACACTGCCGAGAGATTCGTCGAGAAACTGAATGCCGCCGGTCTTTTTACTGTCGTATAACGCGGCGACACAGCCGATATCGTTCGTTATCAGAAGACTTTTGTAAGAGAGATTGCCGCGGCAGATGACGGGAAAGAGAATCTCTTTCGAGTTCTCATCGATGCGTCTGAATGAAGCCGCGACCAGAGCGGCGTCTTTCTCTTTCATGAATGCAAGCTGTTTTTTTAAATAATCTTTATCCCACAGATCATCGCTGTCGAGCAGCGCGATAAATCTTCCCTTCGCGCACCTCAGCCCCTCATTGCGTGCGCGAGCAGAACCGCCGTTCTGTTTCTGCGCTATCACCGTAATGCGCACATCCTTTTTCTGCCAGCGCCGCGCTATCTTCAAAGAGGCGCCGCCGTCAGTCGATGCGTCATCGACAATGATCATCTCCCATGATTTCATGCTCTGCGCGACCACCGATTCGATCGTCGCTTCAAGATATGCGGAGGCGTTGAACATCGGCGTGATTATGGATACCTGCGGTGATTTCATCGGTTATTCCTTATTAAATACAAATTAATATTTTTGGCGTCTATCGCAATTCACGGTTAAATCAGAACATTAGTCCAAATTCAGACATCTTAACAATAATTTTTTAATATTAAATCTTTATGCCCTCACCCCCGCCCCCTCTCCCGGTGAATGCGATTACGGGAATGTAGGGAGAGGGGAGTCTGGATTAATAGTACCCGATACGATGCGGGGAAGCCTTTTCATTTGCAAGCTGCTTTGCGACCCCGTTGATATAATCAGTCATTTCAAATCCACCAATATTTGGGGCATGCAGCAGATAATGATTATTGAAAATGCAGCAGCCATCGTTTGTCAACTCTTTGCCGGCGGATCAATTCTGCCGGGTCATCCCTCCGTGAACTCTGTGTCCTCCTTGTTCAATTCCTTCGGCTATCATAAAGCCGGACTCTGCTACAGTCTTAAGAAAAGAAAACAAGGAGGACACGGAGGAGAGGAGGTTTTTATACACTCCCTGTCTGGGCCATGAGCTGTTTACACTAATTCACTCACCTCCGTGTCCTCCCTGTTCAATTTTACTTTCTGTCGAAAAATTCTTTCCAGAAATCTTCTGACGAGAGGTAGGGGGCGCGTGTGCGGAATCGCTCTGAGACGCGGCGGAAGTTGAAAAGCAGCTGCAGCACCACTTTGACTGTTCGAAGCGTCAGTTTAAAAAAGAGGAGCGGCCGCCGCCGGTAATGCGTCGCGGTGTGATTGTAAGGATTATAATAGACAATCTCTTTTGCATAGAAGGTCGAGGCCGCAGCTGTGATCCCCCCGCCCTTATTTGCCTTATGCTGAGTGATGCACCTTCTGCCGAAGGGCAGCCCAATCAGCTGGCCGTTCATCGTCAGAAGCATCAGCGGCGCGAGAAGAATCGAAAGCAGACCTCTTTTCTTCGGTGAAATCTTTCCGATCTGCGCTGCCGATAGCTGCACGCTCTCGGTAAACGCGGCGCTTTTCGCAATCAGCTCTTTGTGAAAGAGAGGATAATCGCACTCTTCGACAAATCGGGGACCTTTAAGAAAATCCTCGATGCCGCTGAGCACCATCAGAAGGTAGCCGTAATCGTAGCAGAGCATGCAGGTGAAATAGTAGACGAGCAGCAGTGCGATCGCCGCAAAAACCGAGGTGCTGTAGTGCACGGCGTTGACGATCAGAAGATTTTTGATGCGGTAGTAGTGGATCCAGACCGGATCCTTAAAGTAGAAGGGCTCATGGTGCAGCGCGATACCGGGCACCGCGCAGATGCTTCCCCCCCCGGCGGTGAAGCGAAGGCCCCACTCGGTGTCGTCGGCCCGTATAAACATCTGCAGTGGATAGCCGAGAGATGCGCGCGTCTTTTCGGAAAAGGCGCAGTACCACCATCCGGCGAAATCGTTGCGCTCGCGCATAAGAAGCCTTTTCAGGTTCGGCTTGTACTCGGCCGAGAGGCCGCACTTATGCGGAATATAGCGCAGCGTATGAGGGTTGTAGGCCGTACCGCTTTCGTGAATGACGCTTTTCTGCATGCCGTCGAACATGGTGCCGGCTATCATCACCTCGCCTCGCGCAAGTGCAAACAGCGCAATCGTCTTATTGATTACCTCGGGGTCGAGCACCACATCGTCATCCATGAAAAGGTAGTGGGTGTGGTTTCGGCTCTGCACCGCCTCGTAGAGGGCGCGGGTAAAACCGCCGCTGCCGCCGGTATTGCGGTTGGCGATGAGGCGCACATTTTTTCGCGCGATATCCTTATCAAGATTAAGGGTACCGCCGTTATCGGCGATGTACACGGTAAAAACCGCGCGCGACTTTTTAAGCGTTGTGCTCTCGAACAGCGCTCGAAGCGTGCGCGTTATATATTCTTCTTTTTTATAGGTGCAGATACAGATTGCCAGATTGACTTCGGCGGGCGTCTGCGGCGAGCACAGATAGACCTCACCCGGGTAAATCAGGGCATCAGAGAGAAATTCATATTCAAGCCACAGACGGCTGTCGGCGGCAAGGGGAAGCTCTATTGCAAGCTCTTTCAGCGCCCCATGACGGTGTGCAAGTTCGTACACACACTCGCATCCCCCGAGCGACTCGCGGAAGACCGAAATCTTTACACTGCCCTTGAAGCGCAGCACGAAGCGGATCGAATCGGCTGAAGTCAGCTCCGCAATATATGATTCGTAGATCGAATTGAAATAGGTATTACAGCTTACCCTGGTACCGGCACCCCCGTGAATCGTCTGTTCATCGAATGAAATCGAGCGGCAGGGGCCCTCGATATCCGCATACAGGGGCAGAAAGGCGCTCTGTGCGGGAATGGAAAGGGTCTGGTACAGGAGGCCTCTGTGATCTTTTTTCGGCATTGCAATTTCCTTTTTATCGACTCATCAATAGTGCGCGAAGTGCGTATCCTGCGGGGAGGGATTTTTCGCAATGTGCCGCCTCGCATTATGCGCGGGCGCCAATCAGCTGCCGAACTCTTTTTTCACCGCCTCGAGGGCGTGGTAGAAAACGTGATGCATGTCATAGTATTTGTAGTCGGCCAGGCGTCCGCCGAAGATCACATTCGCCGCCGCGTCGGCCATCGAACGGTATTTGCGGTAGAGCAGATCGTTCTTCTCGTCATTGACCGGGTAATAGGGCTCGTCGCCCTTTTTCCATTCGGCCGAGTACTCGCGCGTGATAAGCGTTTTCGGCTGCGTCCCGAACTCGAAGTGCTTGTGCTCGATGATACGCGTATAGGGAACTTCGCGCTCGGTATAATTGATGACCGCGTTGCCCTGGTAGTTGTCGGTGTCCAGCAGCTCATGTTCAAAACGCAGGCTGCGGTATTCTAGCGTACCGATGCTGTAGCTGAAATACTGGTCGATCATCCCGGTAAAGACCACCTTCTGCGCAAGGCTGTCGAGCCCGGCCCTGTCGGCGAAATAATCTGTCTCAAGGCGAAGATCAACATCCCCCAGCAGTTTTTTAAAGATCACATTGTAGCCGCCGACCGGTATGCCCTGCCAGGTGTCGTTGAAGTAGTTGTTGTCGTAGGTGAAGCGCACCGGCAGGCGCTTTATGATAAAGGGGGGAAGCTCTTTCGAATCACGCCCCCACTGCTTCTCCGTATAGCCTTTGATCAGTTTGTAATAGATGTCGGGGCCGACCAGGGCGAGTGCCTGCTCTTCGAGATTTTTCGGATCGGTAATACCCGTCGAGGCGATCTGCGCGGCGATCTTTGCCTTTGCTTCGGCCGGCGTAAAGACCCCCCACATTTTATTGAAGGTATTCATATTAAAGGGAAGATTATACAGCTCATCCTTATAGCGCGCGACCGGTGAATTGGTGTAGCGGTTGAAGGTGCACAGCTGCGAGACGTAGTTCCATATTTCGCTGACGTTGGTGTGAAAGATATGTGCGCCGTAGGTATGCACGTTGATGCCCTCGACGCAGTCGCAGTACATATTGCCGCCGACGGTTTTGCGCTTATCGATGACAAGCACCCGCCTGCCGCGCTTTTTCGCCTCATATGCGAAAGTCGCGCCGAACGGCCCCGCGCCGACGATCAGATAGTCATAGGTTTTTTGCATTAAATAGTCCCTCCCGTGCAATTTGTACACACCGCAGCAGTAATGATTGAATCCGCGCAATCATCAATCCGGTGAGCCGCCTGATATCGTTTACTATAATGAACGGATTTACCGGCAGAATTTATTTATCATCGGGCACACTGATATCACCCCATTTTTTCAGAGATTTTAACAGATCATCAAAATTTGAATCAACACATGCAATTACAATATAATCAACACCTTCAGTTTTTATCATATCATACGACAATGAAGGTATTTTATCATAATGCACAAAGAAAGATTCAGCATAACCCGCCTGCAGCAGATCCATCGAATTTTGAATCAGAAATGAGTCAGAAAAAAACAGAGCAACATCGGACGATGGGCCGTTCTCTGAGACCACCCGGTGCAGATAACGCCAGTCACTTTTTTCCGGGTCCTTACCCGCGCGGTCAATGGTCTGTTTGGTTATCACATCAGGCCGCACCTTGCGTACCGGTGAATAGTATATCTCTTTGTCAACATTTCCCATCATGCGGGTCAAATCACCGCTGATAGATCTGTTATCATAGACAAAATCATCTGTTGAACAGATCGGCAGTTTTTCACTTCGATAAGAGTTTAAAAAGGAGGCGATAGCGTTTGCGGCGATCACAGCTCCATTTGTATTCCAGTGGCTGTCGCTTTTCCAATACAGCAGTTTTTCAGGCTGGGCGCGTTTTTCAGCCATAATAGCCGGGTAAAGATCGAGCGTCGGGATACCCGTTTCGGAACTGATGAGTGATATACGGCCGGTCATAAGATCCCGGGCGCTCTGCGCGTCTTTTGTCCACCGGGGCAGGTACTCGGGATAAACATACAATTTGGCGGGATATATCACCAGATATAATTGACACCCGTAAGCGCTGACGCGCTTCGCGTACAGCGCAAGAGCATCACTTAATTTTTTATACTCTTCATCAGATAAGGGAACATCTAAAGATTTAATAGAGGCTTGCGGAAAGTACCATCCATCCACTCCCCTTACGACCTGACCGGTGATCAGTTTATCATACAGCGCGCTCTTGAACTGTTTGTACACAGAAACATAAAACGAGCGCCCCCCGAAATGGTCATTGACATAACCCTCGATCTTAGATGGCCATTTCTGCAGTTTAGTTGATAATAATTTCGGTTTTGCCGAGAGATTTCTGTTCTCAACCGTACTTATCGTCCGGGTATCGAAAAAAGTTCCGGCGAAACCGGCAAAAATGATCAAAAGAATAATGCCCAAAAAGATATTCGGTATTGTTATTGATTTTGCGTGTGAAACCCGATTAATAACTGCACGATGGACAGCAGCAGCGCTGATCCACAATGTCAGCAGCACTCCGATCAATTTGAATATCATAATCCCTCAAAACCGAAAATATATGAATGGATTGTAGGTACCGGCGGAAAGGTACATTATTGACAAAAAGAATACGATTGCAAGAAAGAGGCTTACTGCCCATTGATAATTCTTCTGATCGAACTTTAAGAAATATTTCTTCAATAACGGGGTAGCCCCGACCACAGCAATCAGTACCGTGACAATCATTTCTCTGTCATCAACAAACTTATATATTAGATCATTGCTGATTGAAGTGAAACCGAACAAAGCCTTAAAGTAGCTGCCGCTCTGCGAAAAGCTCTCTGCGCGGAAAAGAACCCAGCCGCAGAGCACCACAAGCGAGGTATAACAAAACCCGATCGCTCTGGGCAGTCTATTCAATACCTTTCCCAGAAACAATCTTTCAATGGTTAGAAAGAAGCCGTGAAAAAGCCCCCACAGCGCAAAATTCCAACTGGCACCATGCCACAGACCGCACAGAAAAAATACGAGCACCTGATTGAAATTCGTTCTGATTACCCCGCCCCTGCTGCCGCCGAGCGGAATGTACAGGTAATCTCGAAACCATGTCGACAGTGAAATATGCCAGCGGTGCCAGAAGTCCCGCACACTTGTCGCCGTATAGGGATAATTGAAATTCTCGAGAAAATGAAAACCGAAGATTCTGCCGAGACCGATCGCCATATCCGAGTAACCTGAAAAATCAAAATATATCTGAAACGAATAGGCGATGATTCCGACCCAGGCCAGAGGTGTAGACAGCTCATTGCCGCCCAGCGCGAAAATCTGATCCGCCGCCTGCGCCATGGTATTGGCGATAAGAACTTTCTTACCGAGCCCTATAATAAAACGCTGCATCCCCGCGTACACATTTTCTTTATTAATCAGCCGCTCTTTCAGCTGCAGGGCAATATCATGATAGCGTACGATCGGGCCGGCGATCAGCTGGGGAAAAAAAGTAATATACAGACCCATATCGAGCAGATTGCGCTGCGCCCTGGTCTGTTTGCGATAGACATCGATAGTGTAGCTCATCGCCTGAAACGTATAAAAAGAGATACCGATCGGCAGGGCCAGATGAGGCTGCGGAAAACCGGCCAGTGCGAAGGGGTTGATAAAATTCACAAGGCCGATCATCATCGAAAGATACTTAAAAACAATCAGAAGTGATATGTTCACAACGACGCTGACGACAAGCCATGCCTTAGCCCCGGACGGCGCACGTTCAATTTTAAGGCCGATATAATAGTTAAAACAGATCGATGCGATCATCAGAAGGACGTAGAGAGGCTCTCCCCACGCGTAAAACAGAAGACTCATCAGCAATAGAAAAATATTGATCGCATGTATTCTTCTTTTTTCAGCGGCAAGAATATAGAGAGTGTAACTGACAATCAGGGTCAGCGGAAAGAAAATAAATATAAAAAAGACCGAGCTGAAGACCATTCATTTACCAGCCTTGCTTCTGAAGAGTAGCCGTTTCACCCTGAGCGCCTTCTGCAGCAGGTCGAAGCGGTCAAGCAGCGTTATTGCAAAAAGTTTCAACGCCGGCTCTTTGCGGTAGTACTTGATCGCGTACTTTCCCGTATATGCCGAGAATGAACGGATCCGGTAAGCGGTGAATATTTCCGCATCAATCTTCTTTTTGAGCTGATCGACCTGTTCAATGGAAACACCCGACTGCTCTTTGTAGCGCGCGATCTCATTTTGAATGTTCCAGAAATAGAAACAGAGCGTGTAAAACACAAGGGGCGATCGCGGCGCATATCCCCCTGTCGAAATCTGCGCAAGCAGCGATTCAACCACTGCCAGGCGCTGCAGCATGGTCTTCTCTGAGACTGCCGCTTTGGCGTCCTTCAGAAAAGCCACCGAATTTGAGGCGTGTATCAGCCTGAAAACCGGCGTATATTTCAATACGCCGACGCGCGAGGCCTTCGAGAGAATCACCGGTGTACTGTCGGTATCCTCATACGAGACGTTTTCACGAAAATGATAGTCACTGATTAACGATCGCGCGAACAGGTAGCCCCACGGCGGCGTGTGAAAGAAGGCGCCGCGCATGTAGCACTCACGCACAAACTCATCGCCGCGGTAGATCTGACCGCACATATGCTGCGGGTAGCAGTAATTCTCATTTTCTGCAAAGACCAGCTTTCCGTCCATCTCGAAGAAATTATTCGCAGAGACGGCAAGCGCGTCAAGAGCATGATGCCCGGCGTAATCGTACATGAAAGCGGCGGCGTTGGTATCGATAAAATCATCGCTGTCGATCTGCCAGATATATTCGCCTTTGGCGATCGTAAGCGCTGTATTAATCGCGCCGCCGTGGCCCTTATTACTCTTGTGTTCTATGTAGACGATACGCCTGTCTTTTTTCGCGTACCGCTTGATAATCGCGCCGCTTTTATCGGGTGATGCGTCGTTGACGATGATTATCTCTATTTCATTAAGCGTCTGATTGATCAGCGAGATGATGCAGCGCTCAATATATTTCTCGACATTATAGACCGGAACAATCAGCGACACCTTTATCTTCTTACTCATGCAATACCCGCTATGCAGCTTAATTTGATCTATTAAAAGAATAATTGAGTATTGAGGCCTTAGGCGACCCCTCTCCCTATGAAGGAGTTTACGGAAACGCAGGGAGAGGGGAGTCTGGAGGTATACAAAATGCGACTTTAATAGAGAAGCCCTCGCCCTACTCCCCATTAAGAGCTTGCACTGCTTTTGCTGCCTGTTTATTATAATCTCACCCTTACGCGATAAAACGCTTTTTTCTTATAATCGAGAAAACGAAGACAAAAAAGGGAAGCTTCTTAATCAGATGCTTGATTCTCCCGATTACATCGCGCGAAAAGCGCGTTTTCTTCCACAGCAGTGCGGGATCAGAATTATTCATAATTGCACAATACTCATCATAGAGTGCAGGACTGTAATAATACGAGCGGTCGTCTTTACCGATATCAAATTTATCGAAATAGCTCTCTTTCAGCGCCGCATACAGTTCGGCGAAGGCCCCGTAATTTTTAATAGACGACAGATTGTACATGCAGCCGCTTAGCGCGTGATTGACAAAACTCTGCCGCAGAAAGTCGAATAACTTCTTTTTGACAAGATATTCTTTCAGCGAGGAAAAGGCGTAAAGAAAATCAAGGGGGGTCTTTTCGTTGGTCGACTGCAGG
>Ga0209467_1000317_pt1 | contig 77647 bp, 66 predicted proteins | sample Higcelwee11metaG_FD_187175 | JGI IMG/M metagenome (GOLD analysis project Ga0209467, IMG submission 187175) | Freshwater pond sediment microbial communities from the University of Edinburgh, under environmental carbon perturbations - High... | ecosystem: Environmental > Aquatic > Freshwater >...
GAAATACGATGAATACTCACAATGATTACCCGAGAAAAACAAGTTTTTAAAAATTTTGTCTTCCGAAAAATTCATTTTTCAAAAAATGAATTTTTAGAGGATCCCTTATAACAAAACCCCATTGAAGATTTTTCATCACATCACAGGAGAACTATGTCCCGACTTCTGACCGCTTTTTTCAAATCCACCTGGGGAAACACCGCCATTCCTTTTGAGGTCATTTTTGCGAATGGCGCCCGCTACCGCAACCGAAACGACCATCCGGCGGTGACCATCCATTACAAATCCAGGCTGGCCGAACTAAACACCCTGCTCCATCACGGCTGGGGACTCATCGAATCGTATATCGCCCAGAATGTTGATATCGAAGGCGACATGAAACTTCTCATCCGTGCTTCCGCGGAAACCGGGCCTTCCCTTGTTGAAAACACCCTTCAGCTCCGCACCCCCCATCCCCTGATCCGGCTCCGGAATTTCTGGCATGAGGTCCGCTACGGCAATCGTCACCTGCCCCAGGCCGTGAAAAACGCGCTGTTTCATTACAACCGGGGCTCGGAAATCTTCTGGCAGTATCTGGACCCGACCATGACCTATACTTGCGCGTACTGGAAGAACGGGACCCGGACCCTTGTGGAAGCCCAGGAAAACAAGCTGGACCATGTGTGCCGGAAGCTCCTGCTCAAGCCCGGCGACCGGCTCATCGACGTGGGCGGTGGCTGGGGATCCCTGCTGTTTCATGCGGTTGAAAAATATGGGGTTTTGGGCACCAACCTGAGCCCCACCATCGACCAGAACCGGTGGCTCATAGAAAAAGCCAAGGAAAAAGGCATCGGGGATCGGATTAGTATTCAGGAAAAGGATTTCCGCCTGGTGGAAGGGGTGTTTGACAAATACGCTTCCCTGGGGGTGTATGAACACGCGGGCAAGGGCCAGCTCACGGACTGGGTCCGGAGCATGGCCAGGTGTCTTCGGGACGGCGGCATCGGGGTTCTTCATTTCATCGCCCATGACCTTTCCATGGAAACGGATTTTTTTATCCGAAAGCATATCTTTCCGGGCGGATACTTGCCGGGTCTTGCCGAAACCATCGAAATCATGGCGAAACATGGGCTTGAAATACTGGATATCGAAAACCTCCGCCGCCACTACGCCCTGACCCTGGATGCCTGGGCCCGGAATTTTGACGAGAAATATGAGATCATCCACCGCTATGATCCGACCCGTTTCAATGAACGGTTCCGGAGAACCTGGCGGGCCTATCTGCATTTCTGCGCGGAGTATTTCCGCACGGAAAACACGGTGCTGCGGTTGTATCAGATCACGTTTTCAAAAGGAAATACAAATAGTTATCCCATGGATCGGGAGTTTCTTTATAAACCAGCCTCTGCTTGAAAGGAAAAACCCATGCCAGCATCATCCGGATTAAACATCGCCATTGCCGGGGGCGGCGTCGCGGGAATCGTGGCCGCCCATCTCCTGGGCCGGAAACACCAGGTAACGCTGTTTGAAAAAAATGACTATATCGGCGGCCACACGCATACGGTGGACATCCCGGATGGGCCGGACGCCGGCACGCCCGTGGACACCGGGTTTATTGTGCACAATGACCGGACCTATCCCAATTTCATCAAATTCATCACTGGGCTTAAGGTGGAGCGGGTCAAATGCCCCATGTCGTTTTCCTATTTTGACCGCCGCACCGGGTTCCAGTATTCCAGTTCAGCGCCTTTCGCGGACCGGCAAAATCTCTTTTCCTTTTCTTTCTGGCGGTTTCTGGCGGACATTCTAAAATTCAACCGCCTGACCCTGAAGGCCCTTGCCGGGGGCGGCCTGGGCGATATGACCCTGGGCCAGTACCTGAACAAAAACGGGTTTAACCAAACCTTCATCCGGCAATACATCATCCCCATGGGCGCGGCCATCTGGTCAACGCCGGACCAGCAGATGATGGATTTTCCGGCCCAGACCTTTGCCCGGTTTTTTGCCAATCATGGGTTGCTGGCCCTTGCCGACCAGCCCCAATGGTACACCATCAAAGGCGGCAGCCGCCGGTATGTGGATGCCTTTCTGAAAACCTTTTCCGGAAAAGTGTTTTCAAACACGCCGGTGCTGAAAATCAGCCGGGAGGATGGAAAAATCAAAATTCATCTGGGGGACGGTGAGGAAATCTTTGATGCCGTTGTGATCGCGGCCCATGCGGATGAGGCGTTCGGGATGCTCGCAGACCCAACGCCTGCGGAAATAAAGCTGCTGTCTCCCTGGCAGTACACCCAAAACCGGACGGTGCTGCACCGGGACGGGGCCTTTCTCCCCCCGGTGACGCGGGCCAGGGCATCCTGGAATTATATCCGGGAAAATGATGATTCCGGCTCCGGCCCCATGACCATGACCTATTATATGAACCTCTTGCAGGATTTAAAAACCCGCTCGGATTATTGCGTTACATTAAATCCGGCGCGCCCCATCAAGGATTCAGCCATGATCGCGGAATTTGATTATACCCATCCGCAATATTCCTTTGACGCCATCGAAACCCAGCAGGATCTGGACAGCTTGAACGGCGTCCGGAACACCTATTTCTGCGGCAGCTATTTCCGGTATGGGTTTCATGAAGACGCAGTGTCTTCGGCGGTCAATATCGGCGCAAAATTCGGGATAACGCTATGAAATCAAAATTGTTTTCAGGAGTTGTCGAACACACCCGGTTTCACCCGGTGCGCCATGACTTTCGCTATCCGCTGTATGTCTATGGCTTTGATCTCGATGAACTGGCCGCGCTGGACAAGGGCCTGCCCCTGTTCGGGTATAACCGTTTCCGGCCGGTTTCCCTCCATGACAAGGATTATCTGGACGCTCAGCCCGGTTCCATCAAGGAAAAACTGATGCCGTTTCTATCCGCTGACGGGCTGCGCGAACCGGTGGCGTCGGTTTTTCTGATCACATCGGCCCGGTATTTTAATTATGCCTTTAACCCGGTCAGTTTTTATTATTGCGTCAATGACCAGGGCGACATTGTCCGGATGCTGGCGGAGGTCAACAACACGTTCGGTGAACGCCACCTCTATCTTCCGAAACGAAAAGACGGGGATGCGGACATGGGGGCGGGCGGGCCATATTACGCCACGAAAGCCTTTCATGTGTCGCCGTTTAACAATCTGGAAGGCGAATACGCGTTTACCTTTTCAAACCTCAATGAAAATTTGGATATCCGGATCAAACTGGTGGGGGAGGGGGCCGAGGTATTCCGCGCGCGGCTCTCGGGAAATGCCCTGCCGCTGACTGCCGCCAATCATCTCAAACTGGTGCTGCGGCATCCGGCGGTTCCCCATCTCACAAAACCCCGGATTTTTATGGAAGCCGCAAGGCTGTATTTTTTTAAAAAAATGAAATACCATCCCAAGCCGGAGCCCGCCAGTCCAATGACCATCAAAAAAACGGGGTAAGGATGATGCGAAGTCACGAAGAAAAGTATTTGGTGAGATAAAAAACATAAATCCCGGAAAAAAATCCCTGGGCCGTGCCCCAGGCAATGTCGATGACCGTAATGGCCACAGGATAGCCTTTGACAAACGAGAGATTTGTCAGGTCATAGGTGCAGTAAAGCAAAAACCCTGAAAACATGCCCATGACCATGGCCGTTCCCAGGGTGTTTTGGACCAGAAGCGCCAGGGATACAAACACCGCCAGCCCCAGTGCGATAATAACCTGGACCGCAAGCCCCACGGGAAGGTTGAACACTATCCGGCCGTTTTCAATGGTTGCGAGATAACCCATGTGCTTGAAATAGACCCCCCGGGCGACCACGGAAAGCCAGACAAGATCCAGAACCACAAAAATGATGATGGACAGGCCGGCGACTTTGAAAAAAGTGGATGACAGAAAATACTGCATGGCGGAAACCTCGCTAAGAGTTTTTGTATGATGGCTATCTTGCGCTTTTTCAAATATATACCAACAATATAACCCGTCAAGGAGAAATCCCATGCCCATGAATCGACTGGTATGCGCCGCATTGATCCTGCTGGTTTGGGCGACCCCTCTCCATGCCGCCCAGATTGAAGGGGTTGAATTTAACGAAACCCATGCCGCGCAGGGAACCACCCTGACCTTGCGGGGTGTCGCCCTGCTTCGGTATATGGTGGTCATCAAGGCCTATGTGGGCGCCCTTTATCTGGACCGGAATCAGGCGGCGGAAGAAATATTCCAGGATGTTCCGAAACGGCTGGAACTTCATTATTTTCACGCCATACCGGCCGCTGATTTCGCCAAATCAACCCGGATCATGATTGAAAAAAACCTGCCCGACCCCCAGGCAAAATCCCTTGACCCGAAAATCGCGCAAATGAACGCCCTTTACCGGGATGTCAAACCGGGAGACAGGTATGGTGCGACTTACCTGCCCGGTGTCGGAACGGAACTGGCGTTAAACGGGAAGCCTTTGGGAATTGTCCCCGGCGCTGATTTCGCGGCTGCCTATTTCGGCATCTGGCTTGGAAAAAATCCCATTGATAAAGGATTCCGGGACCATCTTTTGGGAAAAGACCAACCATGAAAAAACTCTCATGGACGGAAAAACTGGCTTACGCGGCCCCGGCATTTGCGCTGGCGGTGGTGGGCATACCTGTTTATGTCTATATCCCGAAATTTTATACCGATGTTATCGGCGTTCATGTGTCCGCCATGGGTGTTATTCTCTTGGTGGTACGCCTGTTTGACGCGGTGACGGACCCGGCCATCGGCCTGATCTCCGACCGGCTCAGGACGCCCTTTGGAAGGAGACGCCCTTTGATCCTTCTGGGCGCGCTGCTGACGGGCCTTGCCATCCTCCTCTTGTTTAACCCCCCGGATACCGATGCCGATACGGCCACCCTCTGGTTCATGATCCTGATTTTTTTGCTATTTTTGTTCTGGACAGTGATCATTGTGCCCTATGAGTCCCTGGGACCGGAACTGACCTTTGACTATGATGAGCGGACAACCCTGTTCGGCATACGGGATGGGGCGCTGATAGCCGGGACTCTCTTGGCCGCGGCATCTCCGGCGGCCATTAAAGGGGTGATGTCTCTGCCCGTGGGCGCGCAGGGCGAACGCGAAACATTTTTTATTCTTTCAATGATTTATACGCCAATGATTATCGCTTCGGCCTTCTGGTGCGTGCTGACTTTCAAAGAGCGCGCTGTTCACGCCATCGCCCGCCGGGAGAATATTTTTCAAAAATTGCTCGCAAGCCTCCAAAACCGGCCGTTCCGGATTCTGCTCATCTCCTACACCATCAGCGCCATCGGCAACAACCTCCCGGCCACTTTGATTCTCTATTATGTGGAATATGTGCTTCATTCCAGCCGGGCGGACCTGTTTCTGGTGATGTATTTTGTGACGGGCATCCTTTTTCTCCCTTTGTGGGTGGCCGGGGCCAAACGGTTTGAAAAAAAATCCATGTGGCTGATGTCAATGGCGGTCAACACCGGCGCATTCTCTGGGGTTTTTTTTCTCGGATCTGGCGACGAACTGGCTTATGGCGTGCTGGTGATACTCTCCGGGATCGGGTTTGGGGCCACCCTTGCGATTCCGTCCGCCATCCAGGCCGATGTGATCGATTATGACGAACTCATCAGCGGAGAGCGAAGGGAAGGTCTCTATATCGGGCTTTGGTCTGTTGCCAAAAAAATGGCGGCCGCTTTAGGGGTTGGGGCAGGTCTTGCCCTGCTGGGAACTTCCGGCTATGTGCCCAATGTCCGGCAGTCCGATACCGTGGTCCTTTATTTACGGGTTCTTTACGCGCTGGTGCCATGCCTGTGCAATGCGGTCGCCATTGTCATCGCGTTTGCCTATCCCATCACCGGCGCTGTCCATCGGAACATCAGAAACGCCATCGGGAGAAGGTCTGCCGGGGAAGCGGTTGCGGATCCGCTTGATCCCTCCCGGATACTTCGGTAATTTTGAAAGGAGAGCAACCACATGGATGCGTTTTTGAATCTGTTTTTGGTCAACCTTCTTGCTGCGGCCGGTTTGATGATTATTGGCTGGATCTTCAGCCTGATCAAAAAGGATGTCACCATCGCGGACAGTTTATGGGGCCTGGGGTTTGTCCTGATTGCCTGGCTGACGTTTTTCCGGACCGACGGGTTCCTGTTGCGGAAGCTCTTGATAACGGGACTGGTGACCGTGTGGGGACTGCGGCTGTTTATTCATTTAAACGCCCGCAACCGGGGAAAGGGCGAAGATCCCCGTTATGGCCAGTGGCGGAAAAAACACGGAAATGCATTCTGGATCGTCAGTCTGTTTAAGGTTTTTCTGGTTCAGGCCCTGTTCCAGTGGTTTATTGCCATGGGCGTTCAGTATGGGCAGATATCAGAAACCCCTGCCTGCCTCACCCTTCCGGATGTTCTGGGATTTCTGATTTGGGCTGTCGGAATTATCATCGAGTCTTTTGCAGACCTGCAACTGAAACAATTTCTGTCTGACCCGGAAAACAAAGGCAAAATCATGAACCAGAAGCTCTGGAAATACAGCCGGCATCCCAATTATTTTGGGGAAACCCTGATCTGGTGGGGAATTTTTTTAATCGTTTTATCGACGCCATGGGGATTCTGGACCATCGTGAGCCCGCTACTTATCACCTATACCCTCCTGAAGCTGACAGGGGTGACGCTCATGGAGGAAACCCAGTTTGGGGACAATCCCGAATACCAGCAATATATCCGGGAGACCAGTTCGTTTATCCTCTGGTTTCCAAAAAAAACGGGCAGGGTTTGAAACCCTGCAAGACAAAATAAAATGTTAAACATTGTTTCGGATATCAGCATAGTCATCATAGTGCTGGATTTTTATGCCATTTTTCGGGCGATCTCGCGGAGCCATGGTGTGGAGGGAACACTTGCATGGATATTTGCGATCATTGCCTTTCCCGGATTTGGCGCGCTTTCATACCTCGTTTTTGCAAACCCAAGCATAAAATCGACGACGCGACGAAAACGACTGACCGCAGAGGCGGTGCGTAAAGCAATTACAACAAGCATGGGCGTGGCATCCGGGAGCGATCAAGGTTCTGTTTTGCACCTTTCTTCAGCGCTCACAGGCCTGCTGCCCACAACCGGGAATTCGGTCGACCTGCTCACGGAAAACGAATACGCCTTCGATCAAATTGAACAGGCCATCGCAGAGGCAAAACAATCCATATGGGCTGAATATTTCATCATCAGCAATGATGAAACCGGCCGCCACTTTTTGGCGCTTCTGGCCGCAAAGGCAAGAGAGGGCATCGAGGTTCTGCTGTTATATGACGCCATCGGCTCCCTTGGCATCGATGCAAAGCGTTTATCCGAAATAAAGGCAGCCGGAGGCAAAGCAGAACCCTTCCTGCCTGTCAATCCATTGAAAAAACGATGGTCCGTGCATCTGCGAAACCACCGGAAAATTATTATTATTGACGGAAAAACAGGTTTTACCGGCGGAATGAATATTGGCAATGAATACTCTGGGCGAAAATGGAGGAAAAGACCCATAGACCATTTCCGTGACACGCATTTGTCATTGAGAGGTCCCGCAGTGTCGGACCTGGCGCAAATTTTTACTGAAGATTGGACGTTTGCCACCGGGGAGAGCCTGGATTTCCCGGAACCCATGGCTTTAAATGAAAATGGCACATCCGTCGTAACGGTTGTGCCAAGCGGCCCTGACCAGCAATATAATGCAAGCAGTCTTGTTTATTTTACCGCTATTACCTCGGCACAGAAACGCTGCTATCTGTCAACCCCATATTTTATTCCAGACGAACCGACCATGCAAGCGCTCATAAGCGCTGCCGCAAGGGGAGTCGATGTTCGGGTGATCATTCCGGAAAAAAGCGATATCGCCATTTCCGGACCGGCAGCCCGATCCTATTATCCTAAACTGGTTCATGCAGGTGTTCGCATATTTGAATATAGAACGTCCATGCTTCATTCAAAATCTCTATCCATTGATGGCAAATGGGGGATTGTCGGTTCCGCGAATGCGGATATCAGGAGTTTCAGGCTCAACTTTGAACTCGGGGTTATCGTAACCGACGAGGTTTTCACGCAATACCTTGAAAACAGGTTTTTTCAAGATTTCAGTCAGAGCAGGGAAGTCAGGGTGGAAGACATCTATCAGAGAGGCGTGGCGGAACGCTTGTGGCAGGGTGCATGCCGCCTGTTATCGCCTCTCTTGTGAAAATCAAGTCGCCAAAATTGCCTATAATTTTTTCTTCTCGAAAAAAATGAACAAGGCAATGACCGCCGCCCAAAACATCGGGATAATGCCCCACTTTGGCATTCCAGTTACTTCCGGCAGGCCGATTTTTCCAAAATCTTTCCACGCAAGCACGGTCGATTTAAAGAACGGATAAAGCTCGGCATAAACCGCCGCGCCGACAATCATGCCGATAATGGCAAAAATAGCATGCCAGCGGCCTTCTCCCAGCGCGCCGATGGATGTGCCGGGGCAAAACCCCATGACCGCCCACCCGGCGCCGAAAAGAGCGCCGCCGATAATCACAGCGCCTGCATTCATGGGCTTATGGCTCAGGGTAATGACGCCCAAATCGGACATTAAATTGATCCCTACCATCCCGACAAGAATCGCTGACAGCATGAATTTGAATATGGTCATGTCCCGCAGCAGCATGGCCCCCACCTGTTTATCAAAACGAAGCACCCTGCCTTTTTGCAGAAGAAATCCGAATATGATGCCGGTGATCAGCCCCAATAATTGATCAATCGTCATGACGACCTCCTTTTGTATACGATTTTTGCCACAATAACCCCTGTGCCAAAAAACATCGTCAATGCCACGAAAGCGCTCACCGAGAGCTGCATCATGCCGCTTAGGCCGTGCCCGCTCGGGCATCCGTCCGCCATACGGGCGCCGACCATGGCGACGATGCCGCCCAGAAAGGCGCCGACCGCCCTTATCCCGATGGACGGACCGAATCGTTCCTCCCATGTGGGCGGCACGTTCTCAAATTTAAAGCTTTTGTCCATAATGGAAGAAATCAGCGCCCCGAAAAAAATGCCGATCACCAGCATAAACTGCCAATCCACGCGGACCTTCTCCTTTGTAAAATACTCATTGGCTGCCACATGCTCGGCTGAAACCACTTTTTCCAAAAAACCGGCAGCCCGGACGAAGGTGGTCGATGTGCCCAGATAGTTCGTTTTCCCTATAAGTTGTGTGGTTGCATACACGGATGCGATTGCCAGCAGACCTAAGAGCGCCCCCGCCAGATAAGGGCTCCATCCACCATATTTGGTTTTTAAATTCATCCCGGTTCCCTCCTTTGCTATTCTTAAAAAAAGCCTATAACCACTTGTAAAATTATAATTAAAATTATATTAAAGTGAATATATTTTGCAATAGATATAGTTAGACGTGCCCGCGCTGCAATGGGTTTTCAAAACATCCCCGCTAACCATGGTTGAATGGGGTGAAGTGCTTTTGGCGTCCCTGTCGATAATTCTTGCAGTTGAAATTGACAAATGGATCAGAAAAAGTGTTTGAACAGGGAAGATCCTTCCTTTTTCCCTGAAACATTGTCTTATCATCTATCACATTCGGGGGTTATTCTTTTATCATGATGAAAAATTTTGAAAAGACAATCGTTTTTGCCCTGATCGGCATGATGGCCTTTGTGGTTTTAATATCAACGATAGAACTTGGAATATTAATCGTCAAAGACATTTTTTCTCCTCCGAAATATTGGCTCGGAATAGATCAATTATTTGAAATTTTTGGATTTTTTTTAATGTTGCTCATCGGCGTGGAGCTTCTTGAAACCATCAAGGCGTATCTGTCGGAAAATGTCGTTCATTCCGAAATCGTTCTTGAAGTGGCATTGATAGCGATTTCACGAAAAGTAATCATTCTTGATGTTAAGGACCATGACCCATTGACCATTGTTGGAATTGCATTTCTCATTTTTACAATCTCCATAGCCTATTTTCTCATCAAAAAATGCCGCATCAATTTAAAACAACGATTTGAATTATTTCATGATAAAAGCCATGAAGGTAAAAATGAAAAAATAGAATGATAAAAATTATGGATATTTCAATATCGATGCCATCGTAAAAAGTTGGAAAAACGTGATTTTTAAAAATTCAGGATCAACAATATCAATAAGTTATGAACTTAAAATTTCGAAATTTTGACTTTTTACGAAAGCATCATCATTGACTTTGCTGAAAAAAACAAAACCGATCTGATTGTCATGGGGACGGTTGGAGGGTCGGGATTGTCAGGCATGCTGATTGGGAATACCGCTGAAAAGGTGATCGCCCCTATCAATTGTTCCATATTAACTGTTAAGCCTGAAAATTTTCAAACTCCCGTTCAATTTTGACTGAATACAAGCCTATGTTTTTCCTGGTGACTGTTGTCGAATGCGCTTTATCGACAAGGTCAAACCCGGTCAGGATGGAAACATGGGGCGGTTCTTGAGGATTCGGGCAAGGCCGGGGCTGAAATGAATATACATGAGGGAGGACCGGCAGCCCCTGGCCATGAAAAAATCCTCCAGGCGCTCAAACAGCACGGGTTTGTCCGGCCAGGTAAAGTGTTTTTTGATTTCCTTGAATTGCGCCCATTGGCCTGCGGCTTCCGGGTTGTCCCCGAATGCCCGGTTTTCGGCGTCATCACACAGAAAAAACGCGCATACCACGGGCCTGATCCGCCACAGGCAGCCGCCTTGGACCAGAAAAATACATTTGTCCGCACGCGCCGGATGCTGAATCCCCCATTCCATAAGGTCCAGTTCCCCATCATCCGACACCAGGGCATTGACCGCCAAATCCCCGAAAAACGCGATGATGCCGTCTTTGGAGCAGCAGGCGCTGAGGCGGCTTTGAAAGCATTTTTCCGTGCAGATGTCCTTGAAATGCACATCCAAAAAGATTTCGACTTGGGACCGGAACGCCAGGTAATCGGCGATGTCCGCCTTTAACGCGCTGATTTCAGACGCCGGGAGCGTTTGGAAAACCTTTCGGACCATCCGGAGAGCTTCGAGTTGTTCTGTCTGATATGCGTTCATGGGGTGAGCGCCAAAAAAACAGGCGCTGAATTTATCAGCGCCTGTATGGGTCTTTTTTTACCATCTATTGAACACGCATCCTGTCATGGGAGTGCGGGGTGCGTGAGCAACTTAAAAATTCGTAAAAAGATTATTTTCCGCCGCGTTTGGATGCTTTCAACGGGTTGATTTTGGCCTGTTCTTTGGCAACAATGACGATATGGGTGGCGAGGTTGCAATCACCATTTTTCCATTTCAGGGCCGGATCCGTGGCTGCCGTGCAATATACGCCGGTTTCATATTCCTTGCTTCTGCCGCACCCGGTGCATTTTTCCACCACGGGGTTACAGGAGCCGCCGTTGTATGAGCATCCGCTTTTGGCCATAAATACGCATTCTTCGCCTTTTCTGACGGTTGTACAAAGCATCGTTTATCCTCCGTTTTCTTTTTTTTCTATAAATAACGGCGCCAAATTTCAGGCGCCGGTATCAAATAGCTGATATCAAAAAAACAATAAATTTGGTGACATCACTTAATCAAAACCGCATGGGTTGTCAATCATTTTTTTGGTTCCTGTGAGCCATGGACATCCTTTCCACATGCCTGCCCTCACAATATAAAGAATCTGTTTAAACTTGACATAAAAACCGATTTCTGGAATACATCAAGTCTTAAAAAATCAATTTGTTATCTCTTATCTGCGCTTTTTGTCGTGGGTTTGACAATGTTGTTAATGTTTAAAATCTAATAACTGTTGCCAAGAAAACAAAAATTCATGTTGAAACTTACGATCAAAAATCCGGCGCCCGATGACGATTCCCAAAATCGCTGGGGGGATTTCCATTTTGGAAATGCCCTTCAGCGCTCCATGGAAGCAAAAGGGGTGACTGTATTCCAGGATTTTCAGCCGAACTGGTCAAACGACCATGACGAAGATGTGATTTTGGTTCTGCGCGGGCTGTCGAAATTTCAGCCTTTAAAAACGAAATTCACTATTCTTTGGATTATCAGTCATCCTGTAATGGTCACTCCAGAAGAACTCGATGCCTATGATCTTGTTCTCACCGTCTCGGCCTTTCACCGCGATCTATTGCGAAGAATCACTAAAGCGCCGGTGGAAGTAGCAAGACAATGCACGGACTTCGGAAGTTTTTATCCTTTCGACGGCAGCCCGGCGGCGGAGACAAAGACACGGGAAGGTATCGTTTATGTTGCAAACAGCCGAGGCCAGCGACGGGAAATGGCGCAATGGATTGAAGAAACCCATGCGGAAGTTCGCGTGTTTGGCCGCGCCTGGGAAAAATTCGGTATCGGACGATTTGTTGAAAAAGAATACATCCCCAACGCCGATCTACCTAAGCTGTATCGTTCGGCGCGCCTCTGCCTGAATGACCACTGGAAAGATATGCGTGCGTTCGGATTCATCAACAACCGGATTTTTGACAGCCTGGCATGTGGCTTGCCGATATTGACGGATTCGTTCCCGGAGATTCGGGCGTTGTTTGGTAACACTTTGCTTTACGCCCGTAATGCAGAAGAATTTAGAAATAAAATCGCCTTTTGCGAAACAAATTATGAAGAGATTCTGGGGCGGGTCAGGGAGACTTGGAATGAGATCGGGGCTTCATACACCTTTGATGCTCGTGCGGACGACATCATCCACTGGATACAGGCGCCGCCGGCTCGCGGTGCAAAACGCCGGGATTCAGATGCCGAAATTCGTCAAGGCGATTTCACTTATACAGCACTGCAGGAATTCGTCAAACAAGAAGAGGAAAAAACGGCATATCTTGAAAAGCTGATTATAAATCAAACACGGCTGGCCGATCAGGCTCGCCGTGAGGCGATATGGGCAAGAGACCAAAAGGAGGAAGAAAAACGGTCGAAAGAAAAAGAGAGACGATCGAAAGAAGAGTTTTACCGCATGGTGGAAAAGGCGGAGCGCAAAATTGAGTGGATGACCGATCGAATCAACACTCAAGAGCAGGCAAAAAATCAGCTTCAATATGAATTGAAAGTTGCTAAAGGACGATTGTCAGATTTAGAAATCAGCTTCCAAAAAGAAAAAAAATTAAAGCTCAGTCTTTTCGGTTACGCCAAAAGCCTTAGAAATGAGTTGGAGACGATTTACAAAAGCCGATCCTGGAAAATCGGAGCACCTTATCGGATTGTTGCCCGTGCTGTATATGGACTGCTGAGAGGCAAAAAGATGGGGAAAACGAGAATCCCGGATTGGCCAACATCTATTATAGAATTGGATGGACTCCCTGGTGTTTCCAATGATGCGTTAAAATTCAAAAAGAGCCAGCCAGACGCATTTCAAAAGTTGCCGACCGGGAGCTTGCAAAATCCCCTTTTCGCCGATCAGGTTTTTGGCGCATCAACTGTGGAATCCGGAACCAAAGCGGCACTGAAACGCAATTATAATCATATATATTATAAAATCATAAGGTTGCCATGGTCGTTGCGGCATCAATTTCAACAAATCCTGTTCCCGATTAAGCGGCGATTGTCCAGTCGAAGCGCCCAAGCGCTTAAGGGTTTGCTGTCGCGTGTAGGAGTTAAGACAACTGCAAATACGATTCAACAAAGTTATATTAGCAAATCAACCAAACTTGAGGCGAACTTGCCCGATCTTGAAAAAAGCGGCATACAGGCACAACCGTCTTCCCAGGCGACTGCGCTTGAAATGGTGGGGGAGTTTGGCTACTGGCATGAAAAGGCGCTGCAACTCCTCGATGAACTGGAAGCCATCCAAGAGTATGCTGGACAGAAACGTTCTTTATTGTCGAAGTGGACATTGCAAAAAGAAGCCCTGCACAAGACCGAGGCTTTGTCGTTTGAGGTCGGGAATCAGGCCGATTGCGGCATAAATGATATGGAATATTGGCGCAGTCAAGCTTCTCATTTACATGAAGAACTTGAGTACGCAAGGGCCAATTTAAAAAAGAAATAAAGGACGCCAGCCTCCGACGCTGAGTCGAATTTCAAGGGTAGTGGGAATGCAAAATCGTAAATCGCAACAAAGAGAAATTGCGTATTGTGCGCCGGTGATGAATCGCTTCAGTGATCTCCAGAATACATTGGCTCACAATCTTGCCGCGCTCAAAAAGTTTGAAGGACAAGTACAGCTTATTGTTGCCTGTTTTGACGCCGAAACAGACTGCAAGGATTGGGTGCAGCAAAATTTTTCTGACGAAATAAAAACCGGCCTTTTGCGATTTCAATCTTTTAACCCCCTGCCATATTGGCATTTCTCGCGGGCTAAAAACTCTTTTTGTGACCTGGTAGATGCTCGTTATTATTCCAGTCTGGATGGGGATAATTTTCTGTCCGAGGACGATATAAAAACAACGCTCAACCTGATCAATGATTCAGGCAGGGAATATATTATTCACCACTTTTCCGGGACATGGGGAGACGGCACTTCCGGGCGGATTTCAATACCCGGCCACATATATCGGAATGCGCCGTATATCAATGAGCTGATGCCCAGACAATTTGATGAAATAGGTGTAATTCTGCGTTTGCTTACGGATTTCCCATCATTGGTGTTTGTCTCCCGACCCGGAGTGAATATATTTGATAGATCCCATTGGTGTAAGGAATATCTTGAACTCAATGGCATTCGAGTAAATCATAAAGAAATAGATCTTGGCGCCTTTGACAATCCGTTGAATCCCCGCGATAAAAATTATATAAAAAAAGATGAAACCATTTTCTTCTATCACAAGCTGAATGCCGCCTATACCTTCTGGAAACTTTCTACCCAAGAACCGGCGCGCCAAAAGTTTTTTTCAATCCTGGAAGCTGCGCAGAGAGAGTACACCAAAACTCGAATCTGTGTTAAAAATTTGGGCACGCTTTTTTCCGGAGCGGCGATCCGGAATCTAACCAAGAGCAACGAAGTGACCCTTTATGCGGTAAACAGGAACAACTATTCCTTTCTGGGACCATGGATAGAACATTATCGCACCCTGGGAGTCAAACGCTTCATTATTGTGGATGATAACTCTGAAACACCATTGGAAGACGTTACTGAGGGAAAGGACATAAATGTGGTTCACCCGCATTTCGGGGTGTTTCGTTCCTCAAAAGTATTTTGGCTAAAGGCCTTGATGTCGGCTTTTCAGGAACCTGGGAGCTGGGCGCTTACAGTGGATGTTGATGAATTCCTTGATTTAGAAGTGCATGAAGAAAAATCTAATCTCATAAATTCATCGCCGCTTGAACATTATCTTTCTATAGCAGATAGCCATGGATGGAATCATGCGGTAGGAATACTTCTTGATATGATGCCATCTTTTGAACAAATTGAAGTTACAGATAAAAATTTTATAGAGTCAATGGGGTGGTATTATTTTCGACCCATCAATAGTAGTTTTGGATATCAACATCTAAAACCTGTACAATGGGCATTTGGAGATTACTGGCCGATTTCATTCGCTTTTGATATTCGTTACAGGCTTTATGGGACGATTGATTGTCTACGCAAAATTCCATTGCTTCGATTTTATCCTGAACTGGATATTAATCAGGGATTTCATGCGCTTCTTAAAAATGGCCGCGCGTTAACGTGGCAGGAGTTACTTGTTCCTAAACAAGGTCTGTTGCCGATTCGGCATTATAAAATGACTAAAATTTTTTCAAAAACATGTGCCGAAGAGAAGCCTTTTGAGCGAGCAGAACAATATTTCGAGCGTACCCAAAAAAACTTTGTTCGCATCGCAGCGTCCAATATTGACTATATAACCCGGAGTTGGCGCTCGACACCATTTAAAAAACGATATACAGGGCCCTCTGAGTTCCCTTTTTATCATGGCTATGAAATTGGCAGCCTGCCTAATACTAATACTTAAGGCCTTTCCAGGACCAAACAAGTCTCTGTTAGCCGTCATTCCCATCCCATCCCCATCCCGGATATCCAAAACAAATCTTGATTTAACAGCAAAAAATTGCAAGTTTGAAAAGTATCACCGCTCCATATAAAATCAAGAATCTCAAGCGTTCATCTGGACGCTTCAAAAGGAAACAACCCCATGACCGCCAACCAGACGATTCACCAGGCAATTGACGTCCTGAAAACAGAAGCCGCCGGAATCCTGCATTTAATTGAAAAAATTGATGACGGTTTTCCCCGGATGGTGGATTTGATATGCAAATCCAGGGGCCGGGTGATTATTGCCGGCATCGGTAAATCCGGCATCATTGGCCGAAAGATTGTCGCCACCTTAAACAGCACGGGCACCCGGTCCATTTTTTTGCATCCCGTGGAAGCCATGCACGGGGATCTGGGTATGGTTTCCAAAAACGATATTCTGCTGGCGCTGTCAAACAGCGGCGAGACCGACGAGCTGAACGCGCTGCTCCCGAGCATTCGCAACGCCGGATGTCCCATCATCGCCTTTACCGGGAACAAATATTCCACGCTGGCCAAACGCGCCGACATTGTCATTGATGTGGGCGTTGAGGCCGAGGCCTGCCCCATGGGCCTTGCCCCCACCACCAGCACCACCGCGCTGCTGGCCATGGGCGACGCTCTGGCCGTGGTGCTCATCAACAAAAAAAAATTTACGCCCGTTGATTTTAAAAAAATCCATCCCGGCGGAAATCTCGGCCATCGTCTCAGTTTCCGGGTGGAAGACATCATGCTCACCGGCGACGCCATTCCTCAAGTTTTTGAGGGAACCGGCATGGACACGGCTTTAGACATCATGGACAAAAAGAAACTGGGCGTTGTGCTGATTTTAAAAAAAAACAATACCCTTGCGGGAATCATCACCGACGGCGATGTGCGGCGCATGATAGTTAATAAAATCAGTGTATTTGAAAAAACAGCGGACGATCTCATGAAAGCAGGCGCGAAATCCATTCTTCTGAGCACCCCGCTCTACGATGCCTTAAATATCATGGAATCACACCAAATCACGGTGCTGCCGGTGGTTGACGCGAACCACAAGGTATCCGGCGTGCTTCACCTGCATGATATTCTGGGCAAAGGCGCAGTCACATTCAACGGAATATAGAACAATTTTAAGAATATATGATGAGGAGCGATTATGAACGAAAACGAATTCGACCCCTTTGACACCGGTATCGAAACCATCGGGACAGCCAAGATCAAATCCAGAATCCTGGATGAAATCACCGGCACCAGCGAAGAAATTTTTAAATCCGATGACGACCGAATCCTCATTGATGTCACCGCAAGTAATATCACCAGGCAAATCCGCGCAAAAAAGACACCCCCGACATTTGAACTGGCTGGCCCCAGAAAAAAAATCTATTTTGACCCCAGCAAGGTGAAATGCGCGGTGGTCACCTGCGGCGGCCTTTGTCCGGGCATCAATAACGTAATCCGCGCCATTGTTTTGGAACTGCATTACCGCTACCGGGTGCGCAATATTTACGGCATCCGATACGGCCTCCAGGGTTTTATACCGGAATTCGGGCATACGGTGATGGAATTGACGCCTGACAAGGTGGTGAATATCCATGAAATGGGCGGCTCCATTCTCGGGTCTTCCCGTGGCCCCCAGGATATTGAAGCCATTGTGGATTCTCTGGAACGAATGAATATCGGCATCCTGTTTATGATTGGCGGGGACGGAACGCTGAAGGCCGCGTCCGGCATCGTGGAAGAAATCAAAAAACGAAAAACGAAAATCAGCGTGATCGGCGTCCCCAAAACCATTGACAACGATATTTTCCGGGTGGCCAGGTCATTCGGATTTGACTCCGCCGTGGATATCGCCACCACGGCCATCAAGGGCGCGCACATGGAAGCCGAGGGTTATCCCAACGGCATCGGCATGATCAAGCTCATGGGCCGCCATTCCGGATTTATTGCGGCCACGGCAACCCTGGCCCAGCAGGATGTCAATTTTGTCCTGATTCCGGAAATTAATTTTGAACTGGAAGGGAAAAACGGGCTGTTGACCAAGCTGGAAAAACGGCTGAGTGAAAGAAACCATGCGGTGATTGTGGTGGCCGAAGGCGCGGGCCAGCATTTTTTTAAGGACGCCAAGACGGAATACGACCCTTCCGGCAATTTAAAACTCTTTGATATCGGCCTGTTCCTGAAAGATAAAATCCAGTCCTATTTTAACGGCAAGGGCATGGAGGTTTCCATTAAATATATTGACCCCTCTTATATGATCCGAAGCCTGCCGGCCAACGCCAATGACCACGTTTTCTGCGGGTTTCTTGGCCGCGACGCCGTTCACGCGGGCATGGCCGGAAAAACCAATATGCTCATCGGGCACTGGAATAATTTTTTCGTGAATGTCCCCATTCCGGTCACCGTCGGAAAGCGAAAACGCATCAACCCGCATGGAAAAATATGGCAAACGGTGCTGGAGGCCACGGGCCAGGGGGATTTGACGAATACCACGGAAACGTGAAAAGCAATTGTTGATCGTTGATTGGCAATTGTTGATTGAAAGCCGGATGGGAACGGAACGTGTCATCCGGCTTTCAGTAAAGGGCGCAGGGCTACTGAAAATAAAGGGGGGAAGAGGCGTTCACTTCCTGGAACGCGCCCTGGGAAATTTTTAAAATAGTGATATACTTGACCGCCTCCCGGTTTTCATCGAACGTGGTCTTGCCGGTGACCCCTTCAAATGGCGCCATGACCAGCAATTCCCGCCGGATATCCTCACCATCGTTGACATCGGAACGGGCCGCCAGTTCAAACAGCATTATGGCCGTATCATAGCTGATTGCCTCTATAAATTTCGGGACGCTCCCGTATGCCGATGTAAAGCCGGAAACAAATTGCCGCACATGTCCGGATTCGCTCTTGTCAAAAAAGCCTTCGGTGATAAACGCGGTCTGGATGTTTTCCCTCGTCATCTGGATGAAGTTGTCCGAATGCCACAAATTGGTTCCCAAAAGAACCGCGCCTTTCACGTCATAATAGGCCAGTTGCGGAATGATCAAACCCGCCTTTTCCGGTGAATCCGGAATAAAAATGGCGTCAAAATCAGGTTCCGGCACTGGTGGACTTGAAAATCCGGTTTCATTTTCTTTCCCAGTTCCGGAAGACAATGCCGCACCCGCATGGGGGGCCAGTTTTTTAATGACGGCGGCAAAATCCGTCTGGCGAGGCGGATAGGCTTCAGCACCGGTAATAATGCCGCCGGCTTTGATCACCGCCTCCTGGAATGCTTTCATGTGAATATATCCATAATTTTCAGCAGGATATAAAATGGCAACCCGCTTAAGACCCAGTGCGCCCACGGCATAGGACGCCAGGGCATTCACCTGCATCCGGGGCGTTAAAAAATGCCGGAACACATAATCGCCAATAGCGGTGGTTCCGTCTTTCTGGGTCAGGATAATAATCGGGATTTTGAATTCCTGCGCGCTCCGGGCCGCTTCATCCACCGTGCCGATGGGTCCGATAATGGCCGCAGCATGGTTCTCCGCCAGTTCCTTCACCGCCTGCCGTGTTTTCTGAAGATCAGACCCCGTGTCTTTAAGCAGAATCTTGATGACGCTTCCCCCTTCCTGGGTAGCGAACCGGGAAAAGGCATATTCAATGCCGTTATACGCCTGCAACCCGAAGGTGGCATATTTTCCGGTCATGGGAAGCAGGACGCCAATAATCACCTTCCGGTTCTCAGCAAATGCCGGGGATTTGACCTCCGCCATCAGTTGTTTTGCCTGATCGACATTTTCATGAAACGGGTATTGCGAGACAAAAGCCGACAGGATCGCGGTCGCATCATCGGCGTTCCCGTCTTTTACATAATTGACGCCCAGTTGAAACATCACGTCGGCGCTGGGGGGCTGACCGGCGAGCTTTTCCAGTTCATCCGCCAAATCCGCCGTTTCCATAAGCGCCAGCGCGGTTTTCAATTTTGATACGATAGCCGTGGCTTGTTTTTCAGTGGCCGCATGAAAAGCCCCCAGATAGGAAGAATAGGCGTCCTGCGGGGACTTGAGAGCCATATAGGCATCGCCGGTAATCACATTGGCGCGATACACCTGTGCTGCGGTCAGCGGCTGGGCCAGAACATTACCTGCGGATACGGTGACCTTTTCGTAATCGCCGGTTTTATAAAACACATCCAGCAGCTCCAGCCGGGCGTCCCTGGCATAGGGCGCATTGGGGTAAGCTGCAATAATCTGCTGAAAGTCGGTTTGGGCCTTGCCATACTGCCGTTTCAACTTATGGATCATGCCGATGCGCAGCCGGGAGGCGGGCACGAGAGATGAATCCGGAAATTGCGCCAGATAGGATTCAAACCCGGAAAGCGCCTTATTGTACTCACCATACTGATACTGGCTTTCCGCCGAGTCATAGAGACGCTTTTCCGGGCTGATCTGCCAGAAAGGGCCGGGGCCGCTTTCTTTGGGCGCGCAGGAAAAACAAAGGCCGATGATAAGAACACTAAAAATTAAATTAATGCGTTTGGTCATAAGAAACCTCGATCAAATGCGTTTGCTGTGTCGATATTTAATTTTATTTTACAATGCTGCAATCGTCTAAGCAAACTTCCTGATGATGCATCGTAAAAATATTTTATGACTCAATAATCAGACGCATCCGGGAAACCGTGAGATCAAACCCGGACTTCGCGCAAAGGCGGTGGATATCTTTTTTTTTCTCCATCCCCCGATCTTTAAAGGACACCACAATTTCTTTGATATCGTATTTATGGACAACGGCCTTAATCTGATCTTTTCCTCCAAAAACCGAATAGCCATTGATTTTTTTGCCTTTCTTCATAGGATCGTCGTCTATGAAACCCACCACAAACAGCCCCAGTTCAGCGTTGGTTTCTATTTCCCGAGCCGCCATTTGGCCCCCGACACCGGCGCCATAAATCAATGCCGGTTTCCCGTTATGGTTTTCCCGCACCAGCCAGTCATCCAGCATTCTGAAAAAAAACCGGGAAAACGCAACCAAAATCAGCATCACGCCCCAGTAAATAATAAATACCGCCCGGGAAAATCCCTGAAATCGGTAGACGAGCACGATCACGATCACCGTCAGAACCGCGCCTGATGTCACGCCTTTGGCGTATGCCGACAAATCCCCAAGCCTTGATATGCGCCACAAGCGCTGATACACGCCAAAAATGTATAGACAAAAAATCTGGCAGGCAAACAAAATCGGCAGAGACCGAATAAAATGCTGAAAATTCTGCCCGATATCTCCTCCGAACCGCAGCAGATAGGCGCTATAATAGGCTACCGTGATGAGTAGCAAATCCAGCAGAACGGAAAATAGAGTCCGCCGGTAACCAGCCTCCATAAGCGTCGGCATCAGAAATCCGGCCTGTTTACGGCCGCTATCCGCCGTTTTTTCATAAACCTTCACATGAGCCAGATACAGCCAGAAAAGCAGCACCAGGAGCAGATACAAAGTGATGATCACGATGCTGATACCCATTTCCAGAGGATAAACACTCAGAGCCAGCAGGCCGGAAATAACGGCAAAGAGATATAGCACCATCACCGCTTTTTTTTCTGAAAACCCGATGGCCACCATCCGGTGGGAGGAATGGTCACGGCCCCCTTGAAAAATCGATCGTTTAAACAATTTTCGCATCACGCTGACAAAGGCGGTATCTAAAATCGGGATAAACAGAATCAAACAGGGAACCGCGATAACGGAAAGCTGGTTAAACAGCGGGGCTGCCTGGACGCCCGGCGTTGCTTCTAGTGGCGCGCCCATCAGGGTCAGGGCAGCCAGCATAAACCCTATGAGCAGGCTGCCGGCGTCTCCCATGAATATGGATGCCGGATTAAAATTATAAATTAAAAACCCCAGCAGGCTGCCGGTATATGCGGCCAGCAGGAGCTGGACAGCCGAAATCTGAGGTTCCGCGTCCGGCATGAATAAGAGCCAGACAAACAGAAAAAAACCGGATATTGCAGCAATGCCTGCGGCCAGGCCATCCATATTGTCCAGCAAATTGAAGGCATTGGTAATACCGACGATCCAGAAAACGCTGACCACCACGTTGGCGGTTTTGCCGCCAAACCAGTCAAACTGGAACCCGAAAACCACCAGCAGGGACGCCGCCACCACCTGGCCGATCAATTTATACTGGGGATTCATTTCGGAGATATCATCCGCCAGCCCCAGCAGAAACATGGCTGTTCCGCCCAAAGCCACGGGCAGCATCGGGTGGATATGGGTTTGGTATGAAAAGAAAAGCCAGGCGGGCAGCAGCCACGCAACCATCAGGCTGACAAAAATACTGACGCCCCCAAACAGCCCGGTGGTTTTCGTGGCCCAGCGGTCCTTTCTGGGAACCGCGACATGGCCATATTGCACCGCAATCCGCCGGACAACGGGCGTTAAAACCAAGGATATTCCGAAAGCGGATAAAAAAGCGACACTATGGGCCAAAAACGAATTCATGGACTACAGATAATAATCGATCACGCTTTGAACAATGGAACGCAAATCATTCCGGGGTTCATACCCGATCAGGATTTTCAGTTTGCCGATATCCGGAGACCGCCGCTGCATGTCTTCAAATCCGGGGCCATAGGCCCGATCGTAAGTAATATGTTCGATTTCGGAAGAACTGGCGGTCATTTCCTTCACCATTTCGGCAAGCTCCTGAATGGAGATTTCTTCCCTGTTCCCCACATTGATCACCTGACCAATGGCCTGGGGCGCATCCATCAGCTTGACCAGGGCCTCCACCACGTCGTCGATATGGGTAAAACTTCTGGACTGGGAACCGTCCCCATAAATAATTATAGGCTTGCCGATGAGGGCCTTTTGCACAAAATTCGGCAATACCATGCCGTATTGTCCGGTCTGGCGGGGCCCCACCGTGTTAAACAGCCTCGCGATAATCACCGGCAGCCGTTTTTCTTCAAAATAGGCCAGGGCCAAAAATTCATCAAACGCCTTGGAACAGGCATAGGCCCAACGGCGTTTGGTGGTGGCCCCCATGAGCCGGTCCGCGTCTTCCCGGAGCGGCGGCGAACCATTGCCGGTCATAATTTTTCCATAAACCTCGGAGGTGGATGCGATCAGCACCTTTTTTTTATATTTATTGGCGATGGTCAGCACCGTTTCCGTGCCCTTGACATTGGTTTCAAGGGTTTCCACCGGGCGGTTCATGATCAGCTTCACACCCACCGCCGCTGCCATGTGATAGATCTGATCACAGGTGGACACGATTTCGGTCATCAGGGATTCATTTAATATCGTGTCCACAACAAGATGAAACCGCTTATTTTTTTTGTGCTGCCGGATATTTTTAATGCTGCCGGTGCTTAAGTCATCCACGACAACCACCTCGTGGCCGTCCCCGATCAGCCGGTCCGTTAAATGAGAACCGATAAAACCAGCGCCCCCGGTAATTAATAGTTTCATATCATCAACCTTTTAAATAACCACCTATTCTTTTTTGATCTCCTGTTCGGCAGAGCAAGTGATGGAACAATTCTTGTTTTTTGATATCCACCGGCGGATGCCATGAACAGACAGAACAAAGCACGCCCTCACACAGAGACCCATAAAGACTATCGGTTTCAAAATACCAAACGGGGATGGATAATATTTATTAAAAAAATAATAAGCGCTTTTGTGAAATTCAATAATTGATTGGAGCAAATTCCGATCACTGCTTCTTCCAGAAAAATGAACAATTGATGCGTCCGGGAAATAAACAATACGCCAATTCTTTTGGATCATTCTTTTACACCAATCAGCATCCTCCCAATACATAAAAAAATTTTCATCCATCCCGCCGACTTCTTCAATGGCTTTTCTTCTGACCATCATGCAGGCGCCAGACACCCAGTCAACGTCTACACAAACATTTGCGCCTGAATTTTTATTTAAAATATTTTTCCTGGTCAACCTGTTGTTTGGAAAAACCCTTGTCATGACGGAATTGCGGCCGAACAGAGCAGTCATCGGCGTCGGGAAGGCTCTTGCAGACCCTTGGATATTGCCATTGTTTTCAAAAATTTTAGGGCCGACTATGCCGGCATCAGAATTTTCAATCATGTAATTGAGCATTGTGTTAAAAAAACATTTATTTATAACAGTATCAGGATTCAGAATGAATAGTTCGGAAGCCGTGGCCTTGAATATTAAATAATTAACAGCCTTTGCAAAACCAATATTTTTTTTATTTTTCGTTAAATTTACATTTGGAAATGTTTTAGATATTATATCAATATTATCTTGGGAAGCGTTATCAAAGACATAAACATTTGCACAAATATTGCCGTCTAAGTCGCCATACACGGAAGCAAGACATTTTAATAAATAATCCGTGCTGTTATAATTAACAATGATAATGTCAACGGAAGGCAGCTTCATTCTTTTTCTATCTCAATATAATGCAATATCATGGCACTAAAGATAAAATATCATCTACCCATTCGTCAGTTGTAGAAAAATATTTAAACCTCAAACGGCTCCGTCGTGAAAATTCTTCTTGCATGGAGCCATTTTTCAACAGGCTGATTATTTTATCAAAAGCATCATCTATTTTGTTAAACTCATAATAAATTCCTGCATCTCGGCAAACATCTTTTGCATAATCTAAATTCGGAACAATTATTGGAAGTTCAAAAGACATTGCTTCTAATAGAGGGTTTCCAAAAGTTTCGCTTGTTGAAGGGAAAAAGAAACATTTTGCGGCCCCATAATATAAAGTCAGTTTGTCATTTGTGATTTCACCGAGATTATAAATAATATCATCTAAGTTATATTTGGATATTTTATTTAAAAAATTTCTGGCGTCCATATCGGCCGTATTTTTATCAACAGTAATATAAAATTTTATCCTTTTTTTTCTTAATACCGTCTTATACCTATCCACCATTTGCAGTAAAAAAATGTGCTGTTTGTGCGGGTAATAGCGGCTTACATAAAGCACATAGTTGTCAGTTATATGCGTGTTTGCAATTTTTGATCGATCCATTAAATTGCTGACTGGATTCGGCATTATAACAATTTTAGGCATGACCTTCCCATATCGCGATAACAATGCCTCTTTCATCCGACTTCTTTGCACGATAATGATATCGGTTGTTTTAAGGGTCAGCGAAAAGATCAGCTTACGAATTTTCTCTATTATATAATTTTTAGAATTATCATATAGATGTGAGCAATCGTCGACTAAAAACAGATGACGCATAAAAACAATTTTTTTCCCTCTCACTATCATTGGGGAATAATTTGCAAGTACAACGACCGCTGAGGATTTTAAAATAAACGATGCTGCTGGCAATAAAAAAAAATCGTATAAAAACCGAAATGCATATTTCAAATAACCTTGAAACGCTGGCAACCTTATTATCTTTAAATTTTCATTGCTTTCCAAGCCATTAAACAAAATAATATTGGGTATGATAAAATATATTTTATGTGATTTTTTTTTTTGAGAAAGGGACTTCAATATAAATTTGCTTATATTGGAAGTCCCAGCGCCAATTGTATTATAAGAATTGAATATTATCCGCATTGATTATTTTTGTTCCATACGGCTCGGAATCATGCGCTTTAAATTTTCCCGCAAAACTGCCCGAAAGCCATCAAGAGGATCCTCAATGAGCCACTTCATAATAAGATATTGATACTCCGGGTGTTTCAAATTTAATCGATGAATGCATCCTGGTATTATTTTGTTCTTGCTACCAGTAAAAGAAGCTGATTTTTTATGATAAATATATGTTGAATCTTCAATCAAATGGATAAATCCTTTTTTTCTTGCCCGCATGCAAAAATCATTTTCCTCGCCATATCCGCGAGGAAAATTTTTTTCATCAAAACCACCCACGATTTCCAGGGCTGAACGTGTTATATACATGCAAAACCCATTCCCAGTGGGAACCCTTGGCCTTAATTTCGGTGATAATTGTTCCACCAGTCTTGCCATTTCATCAATTGAAATCCCATCGGGCAATTCATTCATCATATTTCGCTGAGGCACAGAAAATGCGCCTGCAGAATTTGACAGTGGCGTAACTGTCGCTACATTTCCTTCACTTTTTGCGCAATCATATAATTTATTCAACCAATTATGCGTTACCTGCGTATCACTGTTCAATAAAACCACATCATTTGAACCGGCTATTTTACATCCTTTATTTACCGTCGCCGTATACCCTATGTTCTTATCGTTAAATATGGAAGTAATATTCGGATAACTATTGGTATAGGTATTTAATAGTTGCCTTATTCGGTGGTCAGTGCTTCCATCATCGATAATCAGAAGTTGGTAAGGGTGCCTGGTTTGATTGGTTACACTGCCAAGACAAGCTTTTAGATCCGTATATGCATTAAATACGGGAATAACGATCGTTACCCGATTTTGTCTGGGCGCGTTATTAATTGTTTCATGTTTTTTTTCAGATAAAAAACCTGTGCGCCCACCGTTTTCACTGCCAGTTTTCGGTCGTTTTCTTTTACTCAGAATTTCATATTTTAATATATAGAATCTGTAAAATTGTTTAATAATAAAATTTTCAGCTTTTAACCCAAACATATAAACAAAAAATTTGCGACAATTTTGAAGGATTAAATAATATATGTTAAAATATTGGTTATCAAAACGCATAAATCAAAATCAGATTGGTTAATGATTATCATCTCTGCTGGTTAAGAAGTCTTTGGTCCAGGGTGGAAAGAGCTGCTGGCTGGGCGATTATTCGCCGATATTCCGACACAGCCAGATGGGGATCTCCATCAAAAAGAATTTTGCCCTTGTTCAACAAAATTGCTCTTGTACACACATTTTCAATAAACTGGATATTATGCGTCACAACAAGGGTTGCTTTGGATTCTGCTATCAGCTCCTGTATTTTTGCGCTTGCCTTTTCATAAAATGCAATGTCACCAGCATTTAATGCCTCATCAATAATAAATACATCTGGTTTTATCATCGATGCCGCGCTGAATCCCAATCTCGCCCTCATGCCATTGGAATAGTTTTTAACCGGTTGGTATATAAATTTTTGCTGAACGCCTGAAAAACTGACAATTTCAAAAAAAAGAGCGTCAATTTCTTTTTTGTTCAGCCCCAGCATCAACCCATTTAAATATATATTATCCCTTCCTGAAAGTTCCAGCTTGAACCCGGCGCCAAAAGTTAACAATGCAGTTATCTGACCGATTACGGATACACTGCCGGTATCTGGTTTTAGAATTCCGCAAAGGGTTTTACACAGCGTTGATTTCCCAGCGGCATTGGAGCCGATAATACCAAGCACCTCTCCTTCCATTACGCTAAAAGTGATATCTTTTAACGCCCATAGATTTCTTCTTTTGGGGGCCGAACGCCCCAATTTAAATAGATTTTTGTTAAATTGCGCATTGCCACTTTCCTCCAGGGTGTATCTAATGCCAACATTTTGAATATTAACTAAAATTTTAGATCTATCCGAAGAAAGTGTTTTTTGAAATTGTATTTCCCTTTTCTTTTTGGGATTGACCCCGCTTGCGGCCATATATTTTCCCAGTATGTCATCAGGCGCGCCATCCTGAAAAATCGTACCTTTATCAAGCCACAAGGCACGTGAACAGTATTTTTTTACAAACCCCATTTTATGGGTAACCACGATTACCAGTTTTGCCTTTTCTATTATTTCCCTGAGCTTGGCCCCTGCTTTTTCCGAAAATTTTAAGTCGCCAGTACTCAGCGCCTCATCGAGAACCAGAATTTCCGGCTGCATCATGGCGGCGATGCTGAACCCCAGCCTAGCCTTCATGCCACTGGAATAATATTTCAGCGGCTGATCAATAAATTCGGAAAGCTCCGAAAATTCGATTACTTCTTGTACAATTTCAGATACCTGCCGTCTGGAAAACCCCAGCATCATGCCATTCAAAAAAACATTCTCTCGTCCGGAAAGATGGTGCCGAAATCCGGTTCCCAAAGAAAACAAGGCCGAAACCGTGCCACCAATTTTAATATTGCCCTCGTCCGGCTTCAATAAACCGGAAATCACCCGGCAAAGAGTCGTTTTGCCGGCACCGTTAGAACCAATTATCCCGATTATCTCTTTTGGATAACAAGAAAGGTTAATATCGTGCAACGCCCAGATTTGTTCATTAAAATTACGCCTCAATAAAATATCAAGCGCTCTGGATTTAACATCATTTCGTATATTGCCAATCGTATAGGAGACGCTCAGATTTCTGATTGTAATAATTTCATCCCGAGACTGTTCCTGGCAATTTACAGTGGTAATGAGATTTGACTTATTTGCTTGATACATAAACTTCTGTTTTAAAAAAAGTTAAAGCGCTTTGATGATCTTGTGTTCAAATCGCTGATAGTGATTAATTAATAACAAAATAGATATGATTGATACAAAGCCGACAACAATCAATAACGAAAAATCCGGAGCAGAATTGTCAATTATAATTTTGCGATAGCCGGATAAAAAGCCTGCCATGGGATTGATTCTGAGCATCCATTTTCCGCCTTCGGGAATCATATTATCATACCATATTACCGGAGACCCATAAAACCACAAACGCATGAAATGCTGCGTTATCATTTCAATATCTCTTACAAAAACACTCGTATATGCGATAAACAATGCAATCGCCAGCATGAATAAAAATTGTATGCCGATGACAAATGGCAGCCACACGATGGCCGCGCCTGGTTTTAAATTAAAAATGAGAAAACATATCAAAATGACGATTAATCCGAAACCAAAATTAATCGTCTGGCTCAAGATAGTGCATATAGGAAAGGCTGCTTTGGGCAGATATACTTGCGTGATTAACGCTGCCTGTGAAATGATTGATCTTACCGATGTGGTGACTGAAGATGCCAGCCACCGCCAGACCATCAGCCCAATAGCCAGGAAGACACCATACTCGGCGCCTTTTGCCCGCTGAAAAACAATAACCACAACAAAATAATAAATAAATATCTGGAGCAAGGGATCTATAAGCCACCAGCAAAACCCCAGATAACTGTTCTTGTGCTGGGCTTTAAGTTCTGTGATAACAAGATATTTAATGAGGTCTTTCCGTATTAAAAGCTGATTAATATAAGATTTCATGTTTTAATTCGTTTTCATATTTTTTATTCCTGTTTTAATCGGGCCAGATATTTATTCCGGAAGACGGTTGACCAATACCCAGTGCATCAATTTCCGCCAAATCCGCTGCCTCAAGGCATAATAAAACGAGAGCCGATATTTTTGGGCAATCAGCACGGTATCTCTCCATTGATCCGTTTCATCAATATCCTTTGGGCCTTTTTTATTCCGGCTATATACTTCCACAATCTTCAACCTGGCGAATCTGGCCAATGCCGAAAACCCATCCGCATAAAATCGCCAGCAATCAACCGGATATCTGTGTTCATACCCGCTGGAAGGGGCGATAATACAGCATATTCCACCGGGCTTTAAAATGCGGGCGATCTCCAGCATGGTAATCCAAAAAAACTCCATGTGCTCAAAAGCCTGACCTGAGACTAAAACGTCCACAGAGTCAGTTTTAAGCTCTTTCCAGGAATATGTATTTTTCAAAATAATATCGACATTCTTGCCTTCGGTCAAATCCAGCCCCTTATAATGCCATGCCGGATTGTTGAATATCTCCCTGTATGATCCATTAACGTCCATGCTTCCCAGGTCAAAAATTACAAGCGCCTTGTTTGAAAGTTTGCTTAAATATTTGTCCTTAAAATTTTGCATATTGGCAAAAGAACTTTTATGCATTTTAAAAAAATAATTCCAATAAATAGTATGATTAACGCCATTTCTCATTAATTGCATCAATTACCTGGTCTACCCGTTTATCCCAGGAGTTATTTTCAAGACAAATTTTTAAATCGGAAGAGATGCTTTTTCTCTTCTCTTGAATTAAATATTCTATTTTTTTACTAAAATCGTCATAAGAACCTGCGATTAAAATAAAAGACTTCAGCTCATCCAGATTTTCAATATCCGTTGACACAACAGGAACGCCTATTGCGCAATAGACATATAATTTTAAAGGATTCATTGACTGGGTTTTTTCAGAATTTAAATGCGGCAGGATCGCGACATCAAACGCCTGGATCCAGGCTCGAACATCAGGATACTGGATAACACCAAAAAAATAAATATTGGGGTACTCATCCAGTTCCAATATGTGAGGATTCGCATGGGTCGACCCGATCAGAATAATATTCCAGTCCGGACGATTAACCGCTAAATATTTTATTAACCCAATATCAATTTTTCCCTGCTCCAGATTCCCCACATAACCGAGCTTAGGGCCTTTAATTGATTTAAACTTCTGAAACTGCTTATTTTCAAAAAAATCCGACGGCGGCTCTAATTCACAACCATTGGGTATCAATTGAATACCTTGAAAATATTTTTGAAATGACTGCTGCACGTTTTGACAATTGGCAAACGACAGATCGGCGATTTTCAAAACTTCTTTATAATGATTTGAAATATATAATTTTTTAACTTCCGACAAATCGGGCCAGGTTCGATGATCATCCACCAAATCCACTATTTTTAATTTAGGCTGAAACTGTTTCGCAATTTTTGTGATATATGAATTCTGTGGGTAAAACCAAAAAATTGAATGGGTTGGCCGAATTTTCAAGTCTTTGAGCCGATTTTCGATAAATTGCATATAGTCATTCTTATCAGGAGATCGCCAAACCTGCTTTGCTTCATCGCTTCGATCGTTCCTGTATATAAACGTATGAAAACTGACTTTATCAGTGTCACGAATTCCCCAGTCTCTTAACATCGTTTCCCGGTAAATCAAGCGATCATGAACAATGCCTTTCTGTTTCCCCTTGTTGCGCAAGGCCTCAATGGATATCGGCATGTCAAATACAGCTATTTTTCTTATTTGGCTTCGACGCGATAAATATTTGATAAGCATATCTGACCGGCGGCCGTAAATCCCCGTATCATTTTGCTTCCAGAAAAGAACGATGTCCCATCCCTTATGTTCTTCGGATTGGTTTTTCTCAACCGGTTCTCTGGATGGCAGTTTTTTTTGTATTTCCTGAAAGTCTAAAACATTGTGCGGCAGCTTTTTCGGGCTTTTCAGGGAATGAAGCATTTCATTAACTATTTTTTCTCCAATCGCCTTATAGCTATATTGCTGTAAAAATAAAATCCGCTTTTCCAGTTGCTTGGATCGGAGAGAATCCCTATTTGACAGCATCTGATCAATTTTAATGGATAAATCCGCTATTGTCACAGGTTCAATAACGCCCGCCTGAATCAAGGCCTCCAAGGGTGCTGTTCTTGTTGCTAAAACAGGAATCCCCATGGCCAATGCGTCCACTACCTTTGCAGGAAGCTGATATTTTGAAATATCACTCTCCTCTTTTTGAATCAAACACACCAGATCAGCAATAATAAGATTTTCCGGCAGTTTACCAAACGGCTGATCCGGAAGCAGAATCAGACTTTCCCCGCCTATGCGCCTTAGCTTTTTTTCATAGGACTTGTCCGGAGGCGTACCGATGACACAAAGTTTATAATCTGAATGGCCACAATTAATAATTGCATTTAAAACTTCAACCACCCCTTTATGTTCTCTGGGCGTGCCTAAAAATAATACAATCTTATCACTATCCCTAACGCCCAGATTGTTTCGGCACATTGTTTTATCATACAAAGACGGATCGAACCGGAATTCATCCCGTGCATGCGGAACAATCATACCGCCAAACTTCTTTTGCAAGGCAGAATTTGAAACAAATAAACCATCCGCGTATTTCAGCAAATCTTCAGAAAACCGGGTCCATGTTTCCTCAAATGGCTCATCAAGATCCGCATATTTATTGTTTTTAATTTCTTCTATGGTCAAGGATGTTTTATGATTAAAAAATGCGAGTTCATAATCGTCAATATCAAAAAATAGCGGTCGATTTTTAAAGGCTTTCATCATTAACCCCAGTTGCATGGATGGAAGCCGTGCTTTGCAGGAAACAATAATGTCAGCGGGTATTCGGGAAGATACTTTTCCAAGAACAGATAAAAATTCCGGAAATGTCTTTCCAGGCAGGGGCAACACCTCAATATTGCTATTCGATAGGGGTTCCCACACCTGATGATTGTATCTCGGAAATGAGGGGCCCAGTATAATCACATGAAAATATCTGCTTAATGCCTCCGCCAGCAGGTACGCCCTCCCCAGCGGGTTATGCCCGACATCCCATGCAATCACGGCCACCGTTAAATTATAGAACCGTATGGGGTATTTCTTTGGATCAGCTATAGAAATATCAGGAAGCAAAGCATTTTCACTCAAATGAAGCTGCTCAAAACGTTTAAACTGCTTTTCCATGTGATCGGTGACCATTGTAAAATTTTTCTTAAACATTGACATGGTCAGCAAGCTGATTAGCGCATGGCCCGTTTTCCAGCGGTTCGACTGCAATAATGCATTAAATTGAACACGAAATTTGTTGATCCATTGGGCCAGTTGATCTCTTTCCGTTCGGAGCTTATTTTTGACTTGTTCAAGCGCCTGTATTTTTTGCTGGTATTGTTGTATCTGGTTTTTAAATGACTCTCTTTCACTCAGCCGATTTTCTTCTAATTCATTAAATTTGTTTCTTTCAGCGATGAATTTCTCTGCTGCCTCCCTTGATTTTGCTTCAAGGATCGACAGTTGATCGTCTTTTTCGCTCATCATTGTTTCTAACTTCTTGACTTCTTTTTCTATCTTCCTCTGTTCCCTCTCATGCGCCTCGGATTCACGGCGTTTTGCGTTCTCTACGCTTCTTAATTTATTTCTGTGTTCTTCATAAGCGATCCAATTTTCAATTCGGGATTTTTCAACAGCTTTTAATATATCCGAAATAATATCCGGGGGAGAACATTTCTGAAGGAGGTCTGAAAGCATCGGGTAAGTCGCTTCATGATGGGATGAATAAAGAATTCCCAACCCAAAAAACCCGGAAATTTTTTTCAGCATTAATGGAATATCTGTTTCTTTGATAAAATCCTCAACTGCCGTAAGCACGCCGCTGCGAAAATTATGTTCATAAATTGAATTATAAAGGTGCGGATTTAAACCGCCTTGGTCCATCATATCTTTACTGTCCGGATTCAGTCCTCTCTGCAGATATGGCATCCGAAACGCTTCCGGTATATTATCAGGGTGGTAATAGAGATCCCGGCGTGCATACGGCCAATCGACATCATGGATAACAATCAACGGAAATTCCGAATGATTCATTTGGCACTTTTTTTCGATAATCTTCAGCTCATGGTACACGGTATACCAGTTATGATCTCCATCAATTAATACAGCATCCATGTGCGGAATAATAGGCAGGGCATTAAGGCTCAGGGATCTGTAAAAATCAAAAATATCGCCATATTCGCTTTTAAATGCCTCAGGCTCGAACTTTGGGAACGGATCAATAATATGTGCACGGGATTTTGTTTGCCGGCAATATTCCAGAATATTTCTGGTATTGTGGCCAAAATCAGCGCCTATTTCAGTAATTGAGCGGGGCTGCAAAATGTCAAAAAGAGGCTTGATGACACTCCCCCAGAAATGATACATGTTATTCCCTCTATGATTTAGCGAAACGATATGTTTTTATAAAACAGACTGCGTGCCAAAAATTTAATTCACAATATGATTAACCGCAAAACGCATCAGGTTTTCCTTATGGCATAATATATATAGGGTTTCAACATATCATTGACGCCCCGTTTATGTTCCATGCCTTAATATCTGATCAAAAGGTCAGCCACAACCAATATCATCATTAACCGCCGGAATTTGTTCTGACATGGAAACCCTGAAAAATCTGCTGCGCAAAAAATCAATTTGTTTTCTCTTCATCGCAGCATCTGTCTTTATTGTTTATATTCAAACCATTGATGCGCCTTTTGTTCTGGATGATCCGAGAGTTGTGGAACGGGATCTCAAAATAAGGGACATCTCCAATTTTTTGGAATTCAAAGCGGTTTTCGGCCTCCGTCCGCTGGTCAATTTAAGCTTTGCGATGAATTACTGGATAAGCGGCGCTGATGTCAAAATTTATCACATCACCAACTTGATCATTCACATCGCCAATGCGATTCTCGTTTATTTGCTGGCCGGGCTGGCTTTTTCCCTTGCCCGAAAAAAGGACGCGCCAGACCCCAATCCTGACTCCGTCATGCGCCTGGCTCCATTTTTTGCCGGCGCCCTGTTTGCCCTGCACCCGATCCAGTCGCAGCCGGTCATCTATATCTCTCAGCGAGCCACCCTGATGGCCTGTTCTTTTTACCTGCTGTCGGTAATCTGCTATATACTGGCCCGGCGCTTGCAAATCAAAAAACAAAAAACGTATTCACACTGGCTGTTTTTTGCCCTTTGCGCGATTTGTGGATTAATGGCTTTTTTATCCAAAGAGAACGCGGCCAGCATCCCCCTGGCCATTTTACTTGTTGAATTGATGTTTTTTGGCAATTCCTGGGCTGGTTGGAAAAGAAAACTGCCGATTATTATTGGACTGGCGGCCCTTATGGTCTTCGGAATCGCATGGATTGCAGGCGCGTTTCATGGTGAGCTGTCCAGTCTTCTGGCCCGGATCGACCGTTTAACCAGGGAAACCGTCAATGTTTCACGGTGGCAATATCTTTGCACCCAGTTTACCGTCATTCTTTTGTATTTACGTCTGATTTTGTTCCCTGCCGGGTTAAACATTGATCATGACTATCCCATGAAAAGCGGATTTTTCCAGGACTTCACCCCTTTCGCCGCTGGGCTCCTCCTTGGAATCATCGTCCTGTCTCTGATATATTCAAAAAAATATAAATTACTGAGTTTTAGCGTTTTTTGGATATTTATCGCCCTTTCCGTTGAATCCAGCATCATTCCTATCCGGGACGCCATGTTTGAGCACCGGATATATCTTGCTTTTCCCGGCGTGTGCATCATTTTTGCATTCCTTCTCACCCAGAACGATTTTGGAAAAGACACGGTAAAAATACTCTTATTTGGTGTGATTATTTTAATCTGCGCCCTGACCACTTTTTCAAGATCTCAGGTATGGGAAAGCGAATTATCCCTGTGGCGGGATGCCGCCAAAAAGGCGCCGCACAATGCCAGAGCGTGGAATAATTACGGCAACGCCCTTTTGGTGCGTGGGTCACGGCAGGAGGCTTTCTCAATTTATCAGCAAGCTATCGCGGCAAACCCGGCATATTCAAAGTCCTATTGCAACCTGGGCAAATTATACGCTGAAAAAGGAGATATGCAAAAAGCAGAAGCCCTGTTTCGCCAAAGCATCGACCTTGACCCGCGATTCACGGAAGCCCACAACAATCTGGCCATTACTTATATTTTAAAAAAAGAGGTTCAGAAAGGAATCGAACATTTTGAAAAAGCACTTCAATATGATTTCTCGCAACCCTTGACTCATTACAATCTGGGCAAAGCGTATCTTTTATATTCCGACCAGCCGGATAAGGCAATGAAACACCTAATGCTGGCAATTTCCATGAAACCGGACATGGAACCCATGGCGGATTATCTTGTCGGAGCCATCTGGGCAACGAGAAAAAACCCTGAAAAAGCAGCCATATTTGTAAACCAGGCCCGGCGAAAAGGTCTTGCCGATGCCCTGGAATTTGTAAAAAAAGATCCGCTGTTTGCCTCATGCAAGGACGAAGTATTGGCTAAACTTTCTGATTTTTGACACCCATCGCCGGGATATGCATCCCTGCCTACGGGTGTCGCCAACCAGGAATCCTTGCAGGTCGCGATCCTTTCGCGACAAAATGATTTTATTCTTATTGACAACATATCACAATGTGGTAGAAGATTTGCCCAGCATTGATTAAATAATCAACCATAATCACTAAACTTGGAGATTTTAATGGACCACAAATCAAATAATACTTTAAGCATTCCCTCTATATTTCTGGCCGCCATGATTCTTATGGGGGCTGTTCTGGCCCAGCCTCTGCCGGCAAGCGGAGCCTGAGGCGGCCCACCGCTGACCGTGGATGTCAGCCCTCAAGGCGCCGGTACCATACGACTGGATGGATCCTATGGTGAATTTCAAGAACCCACTGTTTATCCAACACCAAAAACAGACCCTATTACTTGCTTCATGATTAATGAAACAATTACACTGACCGCTAAACCCGCAAGCGGATATACGTTCAAATACTGGGATTTCAATTATTGGCCGCTTGATTTGAGTGAAAATACGGATAAAACTTTAAACCCATTGGCTTTTATAAATACATTTCTTAAAAATGACGGGTTTGCAGACAATTATAGCACGCCTCGAACCATAACCGCATATTTTGAGCCAGGCAACACACCGCCGCAAACCCCTCAAAATCTTAAAGCCACTGATGGCACCGAAACCGGGAAAGTGGTTATTAGCTGGGACGCCGCACCGGGGGCGATCAGTTACATCCTTTACTGGGCGAATTCGCCTCAAGGTGATAAATCAAGGCTCACACAGACATCCGCGACTTCTTATACAGACAGCACCGTCATAGACAATAACGTTTATTATTACTGGGTTGAAGCCATTAACCCATACGGCGAAAGCGCATACAGCGCTTGGGACTCAGGGTTTGCCTATGTCGATCCCTATGAACCTCCGCCGCCACCGGAATATGAACCCGTTGACATCACTCCCGCAGACGCCAAACAAATGCTGGACACGAATAAAGACGTAATTGTGTTTGATGTCAGCATCCCGGATGATTACAAAAGAAATCACATCCTCTGCGCTATCAACAGCACATGGGAGGATCAATTCGATCAGCTTGATTATAGGGTCATTGCCGGCTATAAAGATTATCCTGTTCTGGTGTATGATCAGGATGAAACAAACAGCCGATTTGCCGCTGAACGATTAGCCGCAAAAGGCTTTTCCAAAATTTATCACATGACCGGCGGCCTTCTACAATGGATGGCAAACGGCTGGGAGACGTTCGATGCTGATCACTTATACGAATGTTCCCTGCCGCCGATGGCGCTGGCCGGACAGGATATCGTTGTCAACGAGGATCAGACAATCACTCTTGACGGCTCCAAATCCAAGGCCTCCGATGGCAAACCGCTCACAACTTATGAATGGAGCCAAATCAGCGGCATGACCGCGACCATCATCGATGCGGCAAGCGCCGAGGCCACCTTCAAATCGCCGTCATACGTGATGCCCGGCGGCGAGGAACTGATTTTCCTCCTGACGGTGACTGACTCCCAAGGCAACAAGGACACTGACAGCGTGACGATTGATGTGCTATGGGAAAATTCTCCGCCTGAGGCCGATGCGGGTCAGACTCAGTCCATTCCGGCAGGGACAACGGTTATTCTGGACGGCTCTGCTTCCACAGACCCTGATGACAATATCACTGCTTATCAATGGAAATTGATTTCCGGGCTGGAGGAAGAGCTGGAACTGATAGACAGCGATTCTAAAACCGCCCGGTTTACGGCCCCGCAACTCGATGTGGAGGAAGCCGAGCTGGTATTTGAGCTGACCGTCACGGACAATGGCGGGCTTTCAGACACTGAAACAGTCACCATTATTGTGACCCGGAACAACATCCCGCCGGTGGCTAGCGCAGGTTCCAACCAGAGCGTTTTCGAAACCCAGCCGGTCCAGTTGGACGGGTCCAACTCCAATGACGCGGATGACGATATTGCATCCTATGCCTGGACCCAGACTGGAACAGGGCCGACAGTTCAATTGTCGAGCATTTCGGAGGTGAAACCCACCTTCACCGCCCCAACCGTCATATCCGGTTCGATTGTTCTTGAATTTCAGTTGACCGTAACCGACGCAAGCGGTGTGCAAAGCAGCGATCAGGTGACCATCGAGGTAAAGGATGCTGGTGATCCGCCCAGGGCGGATGCCGGTACGGATCAGAGCCCTGTATATGAAGGGTGGCAAATCACTTTGAATGGATCAGCATCCTTGGACACGGACGGCGAAATTAAAACGTATCAATGGGCACAGATCAGCGGCGAGCCTGATGTTACCCTCACCGGGGCTCAAAGCGTTTCTCCGCAATTCATTGCTCCGACAATTAACGACCAAAGCGAAAGCGTTCAGCTTGTTTTCCAATTAACGGTGACCGACGACAAAGGTCTTATCGGCACGGACCAGGTTAAAATCGTTGTTAACAAGGCAATGGAAGCCCCGACAGCCAGCGCGGGATTGGATCAGGAAATTCGCGAGGGCAAAGAAGTGGTGCTGGACGGGTCGGGTTCCTCTGATCCAGATGATGGCATTACGCATTATTCATGGCGGCAGACGCAGGGAGAACCACTGGTTGAATTGACCGGAAGCGCCAGCACGAAAGCAACCTTTCTCGCGCCGGATGTGAAGACGGAAACCATTCTCACCTTTGCGCTCTCAGTCACCGATTACAGTGGAAATGAGGACACGGACGAAGTAATGATCCGCATTCTGCCCAAAAGCAGCGGCGGCGGGTCATGTTTTATTTCCACCCTGGACCTATAACAGCAGCTTAGCTTGTTACTATTTCAGGGGCGGCCTATGCCATTCCGGCAAGGCCGCCCCTCTTCAGAAATATGCATTTTTATACCTCCCACGACAACCTTGAAAACACTTCCAGAAAATCATGCAAAATCAAACAAATAAATCACCCAATAGTGAAAGCGTTTGGGAAGGAACCTGCAGCATCTGCGGTCATACCGGCCTGTTTGAAAGATCCCACAAAAGCATCCGTGAAGGATATCCCTGCCCCAAATGCAAAGCAACCCTGCGTTACCGCCACCAAGCGGAGATGATACTAAAAATATATGGCAGCCCGGCCATTCACACATTATCAGATCTCGCCTTGCACCAAGACTTCAATGGCCTTCGCATCTATGAGCCAGGGGTCATCGGCCCTTTTCGCAAATATTTCAAAATTTTTCCCGGATACCATCAATCCTATTTTTGGAACGGTGCACGGAACGGGGAAAATTTCAACGGAATCCGCTGCGAGAACCTTGAGGCGCTGACCTTTGAAAATGATTTTTTTGATTTAATCATTACTTCCGATATCTTCGAGCATATCCGCAAGCCGTTTGTTGCTTTTAATCAAATCCACCGCGTGCTTAAACCCGGCGGGTATCATATTTTCACGGTTCCCATGGCATGGCCATTGTCAGAAAAAACAGGGTATCGCGTTGATACAAACAATGCCCAAGATGTCCATATCCAGAAACCCGTATATCATGGCTCGCCGGTGGATAAGAGCGGCAGCCTTGTCTATACGGATTTCGGCCTGGATATTGTTTCAAAACTTGGAAAAATCGGTTTTAATACCGATTGGCAGGGCATCCAATACAACCTCACCTTTGTTTCCCAAAAAAAGAGTGAGAACGATGCAGCGTCTAAAATGGCGGGGCGTAACAATCAGGATGCCGAAGTGAGTCAGGCATGGGCATGAAGAAAAGATTATAACATCTTATTATTGTTCTCAATATAGCGTTATTCCCGTCAAGCCATGCAACTTTTCCAAATCAGGCTGATATCGATCGCAGAGTTGCTGTCGTGTTTCAGGACTCATGGGCGAGATTTCCATTAGATTGTATTTTCTGGAAAAATTCAGCCCGATCCGTCGCAACCACTGAGGCCGCCGCAGTTTCAGATTAAGAGAATTTTGGAGTAACGGCCATCGGCTCGTTTCGCCTTTATTAAAAACCTTTATTTCAGGCTTAAAATCCTCACGGACATCCAAAAACTTATAAATGCCCTCAATCGTAGGCAAAGGCCTCTCCATGAGCTGGGCCAGCGTCACGATATGAAACTGGCTTCGGCTGAATAGCGAAAAATACCTTTCCACCTGTTCTCCAAAAAGCCCGGAACGAAAATAGAAAAAATTATAAAGATACTGGTTGCAGTGTCTTCTGAAAAACTCGGACGATACCCTTTTCTCCTCTGCTGATAGGGCCTTTTCAAAGGTGCCGAGGGTCTCATATCCATAGCGCCGCATGTGATGATACAGAGAATAGGCGCGATCCGCCGGATGGCGAAGTATGAGAATAAACTTCGCGTCCGGAAAAAATTGGCGCAGTGTTCCTGCTGAGGAAGGATTGGTGAAATATACGTGAGAGGCTTCGCCGATCAGGGTCTTTGTCCCCGCCGCATCAAAAAGCCGGGCGTAGTCAACCGGATTTTTGATAATCTGAAAGGTTTCGCAGAAAAAACACGGTTCTTTTACAGGGGACAGATAGATGTCCGGATGATTTTTAAGATAATGATACAGGGAAGTGGTTCCGCACTTTCCCGCGCCAAGGATAAAAAAATTGGGCAGGGCCGCACGGATTTTTAAATTTGAGTCCATATAACCCTCAATTCATGCCGCCTAATCCTCCTTCATTTGATAATACCATTTAAAACCGCTTTTCACCCAATTCTGGGTTTCACGGTGATCAGGAACATCAAAAGACATAATCTTCATATCATATTTGACCGTTACAACGGCCTCATTGCCTGATGGGGCGATTTTTACAGTTTCGACAGAAAAATTATTAAAGGAGATATTTCTTTGAACTCCCAGAAAACTTTCTTTAGATACCTTTTTTTTATACTCCGGAACCAGGTATTTATAAATTTCCGCCCAATTCTGATCCACCCTGGCGGTCATCATGCCGGCTACCCGGCTTTGCAGGGCCTTTTCGGGCGACTGAAGCAGCGGGAGCGCCTGCCAGGCGCCGACCGCCAGAGCCGCCAAAACCACCAGTATAATAACACTTAATTTAATAAGACTGTTTTTTTTCATTTGCCTTTTCTCTTTCTCTTTTACCGTTCCCCGGCCCTCTTTTCGGCCTTGGTCAAAATTTGGGCCGTTAATGATGCCGGGAAAGAATCCCGACCTACAACCCTTTGTTATTGGTAGGCCGGGATTCTTTCCCGGCGAATGCTCTTTTCCACACCGTAGGCCGCATTTCTTGCGCGACATAGGCGCTGTTTTGAACCAGCTACATATTGCCGCCAGTGGCCTGTTCTCTCGGTTTCAGACTCTGGGCGTCTGAGTTTCCATAAAGATAAAATCCGCCGATTTTCACTGTATCGGGTTCCACAGCGCGGATTTTTAAAAACGAAATATTCGCCGCAAAACCGGAAAACAACTTATGCACCGTAAAAATTTTATAGGCGCCGGGGTCAAGGGTCAGATATTTACCTGCTGAATCCATGGCCCGGCCGTTTTTATCATAAGGAAGCACCAGAACCGTGACGGAATAAATACTGGGATTGCAGACGCCTACGCCGGTATACCACCGCCCTTTGTTGTATGCGGCATGAGGCATAATCAGCTCGGTTTTAAATGAATCGTCATTCAGGAGCGAATAAGAGGCAGTATCGCCATTTTTCGCTCCATAGGCAGCATACCCGGACAGAGGATATCGGCCGGAAATTTCCAGTATGGATCTCTGGGCTGATTTCGCAAAATCCGTTGAAATATCAATAACCCGCTTTTCAAAAGGTTCCAGTTCTATAATGGAATCTGCGGATGTATCCCGGCCGTTCAGGGCGGGATGGATGCGAACCGGGTTTTCATCCGCATTGGGGTTGATCAGCGTCAAAAGCGTCTGCCAGGGTCCGGCGGGTGGTGTGACATGCTGGACATACTGGGTTCCGGATACCACTTGCAGGGCAAAGCTGGTTTCAAGCGAATTCATCCCGATGTCTTTATTTTTAAGATACTGGTACCCGCTAAGCGTGATTTCCGGGTCATCCGCAACGATTTCAATCCAGCCGCCATGCGGCATATCATAAAAAGGCGAGATCCCCGGCCGAATATCCCATAGACCACGCGCAGCAATATTCTGGGAATTTTCATCGGTCAATGCTCCTTCCATGGAATAAACGGAACAGGTGATCACGGCATCAACAAAAGATTCATTGGATATAGCGCCGGTCATGTAAAATGGATCCCCAGGATCATTGGCATATATATCCGGAATGATGATGCGGCTGCCTGCGGTGGATGCTCCGCTGCTGAACCCGGCCAAGGGGCCTTCCGTATTGGCAAACAGATGAACCATCTCCACCGGTTGATCTGAAATAACCTTCAACCCGGTTATGTCCTTCAATTCGTGTTTTCGCAAGGGAAAGCTTGAAAGGAGAACTGAATATTTTTGACCTGGCGGAATAAGCATGGGGCCATCCACGGTTTGCAGGGGCCGGTTATTTTTATCCGTCATCACCAGCATGATTTCAGCGGTATGCTGGTCGGATGCATTGGTGATGGAAAATCCGGACCATGGCCCGTTAAGCGGAATATAGGGCGCCGGAAAAACATGAGCGCCATGAAAATCCATATACAGAGAATAGATATTGGGGTCGGTTGCATAATTTTCTTGGGAAATAGTGATTGTATATGGGGGGCGCGTCATGGATAAGGCAAAAACCATGGGCTCGTTTCTCTGAAAAAGCGTTTCATCGTGTACCAAAACGCCTTGACTGTCCGCGATTTCAATCAGCATGGACGCATTGGACCCATCCTGCCGGATTATTTCCAGGGTTGCGCTATCCCCGGATTTTCCCTCAACAGTAAATACATCTTTATTGAGCAGGACCAAATTGTGATGGCCGGGAACCAGGCGGGCAGGTTCATTGCCGGGCATTTCAAACGCGTCATCCCTTGCCTGGGCGATTTCCCGGATTTTTTCATACTCCAGATAGGGATTCAGGGGAGAGGCTTTCTCAACATAGGACATCATATTGGGATGCCTTGTAACACTGGTTCCGGTCCACCTGCCGCCGGTCACGTTTCCGGCGGCATCCAGATCCAGTGTATAATAATACGGCTTGTAAAGCGCAAAGGTGCCCATATAATCATCCGGCATGTGGGCCGCATAGGTGATGGTAACAGACACATCCTCGGTCTGTCCCATGTGTGTTGTTTCCATTTCATAGGCATACACGGGATGATACCAGACGCCATCTCCTGTGCTGAGGTCAGCGGCAAAGGCTTTTTTCTGTTTCCCGATATAGTCAAGGAGCCAGAAATGGAATTCCACGGGATTGTTGCCAGAGGCGTAGGTCACTTCCCGCCGGTCGTCATAGCACAGGGTGAGCAGCCCCTTTTTATCGCCCACCCGGAAAACAATATTGTCGTGAACCGAAGGAAGAATAGGATATGATTCATTAATTGCAGCCCGTGCATAAGCCGGGCACAAACCCCATGAATCCCCGGCGTTCTTGTCATAATATCGTTCCATATACCAGTCAATGGCGAGGCCGGTGGATCTCCCCGTGGTCAGTAAAAGATATTTTTCAAGGGGCGCCGGATGTTTGCGATAATCACTGCCTGTGGCAAGCCCACCGGTTTTAAAAGGCCACCACCATCCGGACCAGGGGATGACGGAAGCAATTCCCGAAGAAGGTTCAGAAGCGGTCGCGTTTCCGCTGAAAAGCAATAAACACAAAAAACAGAAAACAGCCAATAAACGCCGGGGCACGATGAATTCCTTTTGTTTATACATTTTTATCAAGAATTTTGCCAAAGAGATGTTAATTGGAACAATATTATTGAACGCGCCAGGATCGGCGGAAGGGTGTCTCTTCATACAACCACCAGACGCTACTCGGCGTCCAAAGCTGTTTAACCACCAGGACTCCGTTTGCATCCGTCGCCTCGATCATATAAAGAGGCTCAGGCATATTCCCTTCAATTTTAATCCATTGGGACTGGCGGGCCTGGTCCGAATTTACCGGAATGGCGGCCACCCGGATACGGTCCAGAAAGGTCCGGCCGTGGGCGCTTCTCTGGATTTCAAATATCTCTGGCTCTCCGCCTTCAAGAAGCTGCTTTACCGGCAGCACATCCACGGGGATGGAAATGCCTGGAACAATGAGCAAACCATTCGCCTGAAGCTGTTTTGCGGTTGATGACGCGCCATGCCATACAATGCGCTGGTTCTCTAAAAAATCAAGACGATCAATGGCTTCACCGCTATTGGCGTTTACAATATCCACGTAAACGGCATTTTTGCTTTTTTGCGCCGGGGCAACCGTCAAACGTGAGACCGATGGATTGCCAGGAATATCGGCAACCGTCATCTCGGTCATGACCTCAACCGGGGCCTCGGGCTGATAAAAAGTGGCCGCAAATGCATCTACCGACAGCATCAAAGCCGCCGACAGAATGGCTATCTTTATCCATGGAATCGAATTTTTCACCACCACAACCCCAAACCGCATCGATTTTATAACGTTTAAATAACTCGGGGAAAGGGTTTCCCCTTTCCCCGAGCAGACTTTCAGATACGCATGGACTTACGGTTGTTACACTTTAGTACATGCTTACTACTTATTTTTCAGCCAGATAACCCATGGAAACGCCATTGGCTTCTTTGGCCATCATGGCAAAACCGGAAGCGTTAAATCCATCGGTCTTGACCACGACATAAGAACGCTCATTACCCATGACGCCATCACCAGCAGCGGTTGTCAGGGTAAGGGCATCAACACTGATGAGCGCGATATTGTTTGCGCCTACGGATACCGTTCCGGTGAACACGTCGCCGTTTTCATACAGGGTGACGGCAGCCGTTCCATCCACGCTGCTCAGGTTGGTAATGGCCATGCCGTTCCACCAGCCGCCATTGGTTTTGCCAAGGTACGGGAAAACCAGTGTGTCACTGATTGAAGCCGGGTCATCGCCTTCGCAGCACAGGGCACCGATCTTCAGCATAAAGCAGCATTCTCCACAATCACCACAAATGGTGCCTTTCGCATCCGCAGCTTCAGAAATACAGACTTCCACCCACACAACCCAGCCGGGCTGTACTTTGCTGGGATCAACGATCATTCCAGGAATATCAATGGCCCAGTTGCTGTTCTGGCCGATGATGTCAGAGTCTTTGATCTCATAACCATATTCCGCGCCTTCAATGACGTTGCCTTCGGCATCCAACGGAATGATCGTATCAAACTCTACCACTTCGTTTATTGCTTCGGGGCATCCACTTCCTGTAAAAACGCTCACCGGCGTTCCGTTAATCATCGTATCGCCGTTTGCAAGCATGAATTGGAAATCACCAAGAAATGCATCAGCATAGGTATCAGCATCGCATGCCGCGCCCTGGGTGGCAACAGTTTGCATCGGAATATTTTCCGGAACTTCGCCCCAGTATACCCCGTTGTTGCCTTCAACAGCCGTCCCGGTGCCTTTGTCCACCAGAATCTTCATTCCAACCGTGTATACTTCCCCGGCGCTCATGTTTGCAATAAACTCGGCATCGCATTCGCATACCGGAAACACGGCGCGGTTGGTTGTCTTGCCAGGATCGCAGTAATTATAAGCATTTTCAAAATCAAAGGTTTCACACGCACCCTGTTCCGCGCAACCGGCTATGAGCCGCCCAGGCTCGCCCTTGCAGTTAATTGCATCCACTGCCGAAGCCATGGCCGCAAACCCCATTACCATTGTTACCGCCATTAATACCATCAATACTTTTTTCATTCGTTTCCTCCACTTTTTTTGGGTTTTAATTATATCTTCCGCTTCAAAACATGATTATCTTGGTTTTCATTATATGCAATCTTTATGCCACGCTGACGACACCACCTCCTTTGGATGATTGTTGATAGTATTGTATAAAAATAATTTAAAATAAAAATTGTTGAACCATAACGAAAACGGCCAGGCATGTCAACCCTAAATACGAACGCTGTTCTTTCATTATTGGTTAAAGGCTAATTCCTAAGGTTAAACGCCTGCCACACGTTTGCGGTTTCCACCGTAATCCACGCGGTTTGCATATTGTCACCCTCGCCCACGGACACCCGATAAAGACCGGGCGACACTGAGGCTGAATAACCGCCGGCCGCATTAACCGCCGCCAATTTTTCTTGCGGATTCCCATCGTCCGATTCAGGCCCCTGAATGATTACTGTCGCATTCGTTATTTCTTCACCCGCATCATACAGTTCATTGTTGTTTTCATCATTAAACACCACACCGGTGATGACCGGGTCTTTTTTAACGGCCGGGCTCCCAAAATCGAAAGCCCCCAGATGCACATACTGTCCACATATACTTCCTAAAATAGCTGATTCAGCATCTTTTATCCGGCATCCGGCATCCACTGCCTTTTCAGACAGCAAATTCACTTCCCGGGTTTCATCGGTCCTTAAAGTGTTCAAAAACATTTGATTGAACATTTCGGATACTGTCAGAAGGGGTGATAATGGAATATCACATGTGGATCTGCGCACCAGCGATTCAGCCGCCCATTCCGCTTTTTGATCCGCATTCTGATATCCAGCAGCCGAAAGCCGGTCATCCAGGGTCACGCCTGAGGGCGATTCATTTCCAATATATTGATTTTCAAGCATATCACCGATCTTCAGTTCCGCTGACAAATACAAGGAGCGATTAAACCGAACCGGCGGCAAATTTTTTTCAAAAACTTCCGCAAGCTCCGGAAACTCTGTTAAAAACATTTCCACATCCACACCGTTTAATTCCGCGATGGCCCTGGGATTGTTTCGCGCCTGATTAATTAGGTTCAAGAATTGGAGTTCATAGTTTTCCACGCTCACCCCAAAATCACAGGCCGACATATAGGCGTTGGCGGAAAACCGGTCAAACCTGAACACGCCGCCCTGAACACTGACGCCCAGGTCTCTAAACGCCGGGTTTAAAATCCGGCGTTCGCCTTCAAAGGACGGGCTTAACTCATCTTTAAACATTTTCGCAAACATCTGAAACACGGCTTTGTCCGAGGACATAAAATTACCGAACGCCATCATGCCCAGGGATTCACCACTCTGCGACGCGACATAACCACCGGCATTCATGCGGTCATCAAGGGTGCGGCCGTCCATGGATTCATAAGCGTAATAATTATTGGCCAGCATGTCCCGGGTATGCTCCACAGCCGTTTGACAGAGATGATCATTCAAAACCAGGGGCGGCAGGCCGGTCTCCAGAATATCTTTTAAATCCGGCAGTTCCGCCAAAATTTGGTCACGCTTCAGACCCAGAGATTCGGCCATGGCCAGGGGATTTTCACGGGCGGAATTAATGAGATTAAACAATGCTGCGGAATCGGCGTCCATCACGGTCATGGGATCAGGAGCAACAAGCGTCCCCGCGTCCGCGGGGGTGATTTCATCCGCGTACGCCGGAAACATGCCGCCCGCAACACCCAAAAGAATGGCGGACAGAAGGCAGAACAAATAAAGATTATATTTAAATGATGTTTTCATAGTGAAAATTTGAAATGCAATTGCAATGCCAAACATGGAGATGGAGGATTTCCGGTGAGATCAATCTCCGTGCCGTAGGAGCGGGCCATGCCCGCGATTGCCAAAATGATCGCCTTCTAAAAGTTGACAATAATATCCATAATGATAAAATAAAAAAACACTGATAGTCCATTTTAAATTAAAGGAACGATAAAAATGTCAGTATCAGAGAAACCGTCTCAAAGATTTAATTCACCGCCATCTGGCACAGCAGAAGCGTTTTATTTGATATTTCGTGCATTACCAAAAAAAGATAGAATGACTGTCGCACGATATATTTTTGAAGATGATGATATCCGGCGTTGTTATGATTTGCCAGAAATCCCCAATCAAACGACGCTGAAAGCTTTTGCCGAAGACAAATCCGCCATGCCCTTTTTTCAATCGGTAGAAGATTTGCGAAAGGATTTGGTAAGTTGAGACTTGCCATCAGAAGAACAACCCAGCTTAAACGGGATATAAAAAAACTTTTAAAAAGCGGAAAAGATATCGAAAAACTGCTGAGAGCGGTTGCGATACTTGCCGAAGGCCAGACATTGCCGCATGAATACAAAGACCATCCGCTCTCTGGCAAATATAAAGGCAAGCGCGATTGCCATATCGAACCTGATTGGTTACTGATTTACAGTATAGAGGATCAAGAACTGATTCTGTACCGTTCAGGGAATCATTCCGAGCTTTTTCGATGAATCGAGGAAACGGGTTATCAGGTTTTGGCCACATCTGGCCATGCGTGGTCAAATCTAGCCAAACGCCTTAATGACAGGCATCACCATCTTTTTTTCAACAGCACCCGCACGGAAAACGGCTCTCCGTCAATGAGACTGTAAGTGCCGGGAACCTGATACTCCTTGTCCGTAACGTTTTTCAGATACAGGCCCGCGTCCAGACCGGCCATCCCCATATCTTTCACGGTAAGCGCCATGTCCGTAAGCCAGACGCCGGGGAGGGACGAAGACCCAACGCAAGTGGGGCAGATGACATCAATGGATGACACATATCCGGTCCGGCAGAACAGGGAAATCCGGTCAAACGGTTTCCACCGGATCATGAAATTGACCAGCCGCTCCGGCCCCGTGTCAAAGGGGTAGCGAAGCTCCGTATAATTGATGTCGATGCTGCCGTCATCCGGGTCAATGATGATACCGTCCGCGTACCGGTACATTTCATCGGGTCCCGTGTTGCGCGTGGCCGTGAGGTTGGCGGAAAATTCAAGACGATCCACCGGCGACACCATGCCCTCCAGTTCAAGGCCGTAAATTTTCTGGTTGTTGGGATCGGAGAGTCCGGCATAGGCGTTTTCCATCACATGATTAGAGATGTGGTTAACAAAACCGCCTATACTTCCCCCAAACCGGGGCCCGGGCCGCCAGGCGACTTCCGCATTCACCGTATTGATTTCTTCAAGGCGAGTCTGGATGTCCTCAAACCCGGCATCCTGTTTTGTAAGCAACTGGCTGGTATAGGGCGTCCGGTAGGCGGACCCATAAAGAAGCTTGACGCCCCAGTCGGTTGTGGGGGACCAGACCACGCCGCAATTATAGCTTAAACTGTCGTCATAAAAATCATGGGCGTCATGGCGAAGGCCGAAGGACAGGTCGGTTTTGCCGATTTTATGGGCATATTGCCCGAAAACAGACCAGAGTTCCGACCGGTAATCCACCTCCGTGATGCGCGGAAGAAAGGTTTCATTTTCCGGAACCAGATACCCCGGCAGATAACTGTCCCAGACCGGCGCATTCGACACATCCGTATTCCGGTAGGCCGCGCCTGCGGTGAGCAAGCCTTTTCCGGACCATACGTTCTGGTCAAAAATAAGCTCGGAATAGGCGGTCCGCTCTTTTGGCGCAAGGGAAAGATCAATCACCTCATGATCTGCGTCCACCGTTGAATAATATCCGGTAAACCGGACCGCGGCATCCAGGCCCAGGTCTTTTTTGCTTTCCAGCTTGAGATAGCTGACCGGCGCGGAACGATCCTCAATCCAGACCTGTTCCTGGGCTTCGTCGGCCATGGCATAAGGCCAGGAATAATCTGAATACCTTCCGGACAGGGTCGCAAAATCCCTGAGACTGGCATTGCCCACAACCTCGACAAAATAAGGCCGGTCCGCATGGGCGGCGCCATACCTCTCTTCCAGAGACGCCGGCGTATCGGACGCTCCATCGCCCCAGAAACGAACAATATTTGCCGCCCGGTCATCGGCTTCCGCTTCCCTGGCGTTTACCGACAAGAATCCATCCCATGCGCCGCCGTCGTGCCCGGCGTTCACATACGCCCCCCGGCCGTCTCCCGGCGCGCTGTAATGGGCTCCGGTTTCCACCCCGTTTAAATCCTTGCCCGTCATGGGCACCACATTGACAATGCCCGCGAACGCATCCGGCCCCCACAGCACGGAGCCAGGCCCCCGGATGATTTCAATGCGCTTGACCGGCGCAAGGGACAGGTCTTCATCCAGGGGATGGACCGATTTGGTCATGTCCGATGTCATGGGCACGGTGTCGTACAAAAACAGGAGCGAATCCGGCACGCCCCTCAAGTAAGGCCGGGAACCCCATTCCTTTTGGGCCATGTAAAAGCCAGGGGTCTGGTCCAGGGCATCGCTCAAAGTAAATATGCCGTTTTGCGCAATCATGTCACGGGTGACCACCGTGGCCACCGCCGGTGCCTGCCGGGCGCTTTCCTCCCTGCGAGATGCGATGGACAGCACCTCCAGATCCTCGCCCACAAACATGAGGAGGGTGTCTTCCCGGTCAGATGAGCGGGCCGTGGATGGCGGCAGAAAACAGCCCAATATCACAACGGCCATAAATATTTTAAGCGCGTATTGCATCAATTTTTTTTATGCCATTCCCGCAATTTCAAAACCAGTTTCCGTAACCTATATCACCTGCTCGCCATGCCTTATGATTTCCTGATACATCGGGTGATGATCGTCAAATTCCGAAACAAGGTATGGGTGGGGCTCAATATCCGCATCAATTCCCCTGGCAAGCCGGGCCAATAAAAATTTGAAATCAATGCTGTCACCAATAAAAGCGTCCGTAACAATAGCAAGATCAATATCGCTCCAACGATCAGCCCCGCCCCGGACATAGGAGCCAAAAAGATATGCTTTCAGGACGCGAATTTTTTTGTCTTAACAAATTGATATAATTATCTATTTCTCTTCGAATCATCTGCTTATTTTTTGCAGCAGCCATTCCCGCAATTCCTTTATGGTCGATATCTGGTTTTCAGTGTAGCCTTGGTGCATTTGCGATAAAATTCCCGTTTATGTTCCTCATAACGGGCTTCAATATTAAAAATTGTTACATACTGCAAGCTGTCAGCCTGTTCTTCCGTCATTTTTAAATCACAGCTTACAGCAAGTTTCAGTAAATTGTGAGTTCTTGGAACCGTAGTGTCCACGTTTTTAACATAAATAGCCTTGAGAAGTTTCTCAATGCAAAGATGTCCAACAAACAAGCACCACACATATTCTCCGGAAGCATACATGTTCAGCATTGATCGGAAATTGTCTTCTGAAGAGGCCTTCCAGTATTCCACGAGATCGTTTCTTGCTGATTTATCCATGCATAAGACCCCTACTCAAACATCCGCCTGTTTGGCCAGCACCCGGAATTTGGCCCGGGTCAGCCCCAGAAGATTCGCCGCCGCCGACTGATTATTTCCGGTCAGGGCCAGGGCCTGGCGAACCAGATCATTTTCAAACTTTTCCAGGTTGATGCCCGTGGGCGGAAGGCTGAAAGCGTCTGTTGCGCCAGAAGCGCCAGCCCCGCCGACCTTTAAAAAAGACAGGGTTTCCGCCGTCACGCTCCCATCGCCGGGGCTTAAAATCATGACCCGCTCCATGGCGTTGGCCAGTTCCCGCACATTGCCCGGCCAGGGATAGGTCTGAAGGGTCCGCATCGCGCCCTCGGTGAGGCGCACGTCTTTTCCGTCCCTAAGGCGCTTTAAAAAAAATTCCGCCAGGGGCGCGATATCGTCGATGCGGTCCCGGAGGGGCGGGGTTTCAATGGGAAATACATTGATCCGGTAATACAAATCCTGACGGAATTTTCCCTGCTGCGACAGATTGCCCAGATCCTGGTTGGTGGCGCAGAGAATACGCACATCCAGGGGAATTTCCTCATTTCCGCCCACCCGCTGAATTTTTTTGTCCTGAAGCGCCCGCAACAGTTTTGCCTGGGCTTCCAGGGGCAAATCCCCGATTTCATCCAGAAACAGGGTGCCGCCGTTGGCATATTCAAATTTCCCCTTGGTGCGGCGGTCCGCGCCGGTGAACGCCCCCTTTTCATATCCGAAAAGCTCGGACTCCACCAGGCTCGGCGAAATGGCCGCGCAATTGACCGCCACAAACCGGGCTTTGGCCCGGGCGCTGGAATCATGAATAAACCCGGCCACCACCTCCTTGCCGGTGCCGGATTCTCCGGTGATCAGCACCGCCGTGTCCGTGACAGCCACCTGGAGAGCCGCCTTCATCACGTCCGCCATCTGCCTGGACACATAAACGATCTCCCGGTTGCCGCACACCTCCAGAAGCTTTTGTTTTAACTCTATATTTTCCGCAAGAAGCCGGGACACCCCAAGGGTCCGCTCCACCGTCAGCAAAATGCGCTCTTCTTCAAAAGGCTTGGTGATATAATCGGCGACCCCCTGACGCATGGCGTCCACCGCCGAATCAACGCTGGCAAACGCGGTGATGAACACCACCGGGCAGGGAATATTCAATTCCCGGATGGCGGCCAGCAGCGCCAGTCCGTCCATATTCGGCATTCGAATATCCGATATCACCAGATCATAGGGGTTTTCCCGGACCAGGGCCAGGGCTTTTTCTCCGTCACCGGCCCGGTCCACCCGGTATCCCTGTCGCATCAGCATCACAGAGAGCAAATGCTGCATTTTTTCTTCATCGTCAACCACCAGAATATACGCCATGCCTATTCCTTTACGCCATTTGCGCCCAGCAAATCAAACTGTTTCGGCTCCCGTGGGATTTCGATAATAAATTTTGCGCCGCCATGGGGCCGGTTCTCCACATGAATGGAACCGCCATGGGCCTGAAGCACCTGGGCCGTATAGGCCAGCCCGAGCCCGGTGCCTTTTGTCCGGGTGGTGATAAACGGGTTAAAAATCTTATCCAGCATATTTTCCGGAATGCCGCACCCGTTATCACTGATTTCCACGCGCCAGGCTTCCGTCATGCACCCGGCGTCAATCATAATCACGCCCTGTTCCTTGCAGGCTTCCACGGCGTTTTTTAAAATATTGTCAATAGCCCGGCCGAAAAGATCCGGGTCCAGATAGGAAAGACATGATGTTTCCGGAATATGGGTTTCAAATTGAATTTGTCGTGCCGTGTCCATACGCCCGAAGCGCTCCACACAGTCTTTGAGCATGCCGTTGGCGTCCACCACCCGGAAAGACGGTTTCGCGGGTTTGGCAAAGGACAAAAAGTCTTCAATCAAGCTGTTGATCCGCTGAATTTCTTCCGCAATATACTGAAAAAAAACCGCATTTTCCGGCAGGGCCGGGTCTTTCTTTAAAATATCAAAGGAACTTTTGATAATGCTCAAGGGGTTTTTGATTTCATGGGCGATCATCATGGAAAATTTGCCCATTTCCGCCAGAAGGTTCTGGCGCACCATCTCCTGATTGGCGGATTCCACGGCCCGCCGGCCCCGTTCCAGGGAATCCAGCATGGCGTTAAAGGCCAGGGACACCTCCCGAGTTTCCGGAATATTGCCGGGAGCCATGCGGAGCGCCAGATCGCCCGCCCCCACTTGGCGCGCGGTCTGGGCCAGCCGGGTGAGGGGTGATACCAGGGACCGGGAAATAAAATAAAACACCACCAGACTAAACCCGGCCAAGCCCGCCGCCAGCCAAAGATACCAGAAAGAAATGGTCTTTAGAAGCCGGGTTACCTGAGAAGTGCTGTACACAATCTCCACCTTGCCGATAATGTCATCTTTTTCCGCGTCGGGCGGCAGGGCGTCCTGGCCTAAAAATGCCTGACTTTCCTCGCTGGCGGCCCGTATGCGGACAGATTCCCGGATGGTGGCGCATGGCCCGGGGATATCCTTGGCCGCTTCGGCCAGACGGTCGCCGGATGCATTGAATATGGCCACCCTCGCCATGTCCCCCTCGGCCAGAAGGTTGTCAGCCAGTTGCGACAGCATGGGCCGCTGATCGATCAATATGCCCAGCTCGGCATTGAGGGCCAGATATTTTGCCAGAAACTGAAACCGCTCGTCAAACTGGTTTTGCACAAATCCGTGGAACAATTTCATCCCCACAAATCCCAGGGTGAAGGCCGTCAGGCTGATGGTGATTATCGCCGTCGCCAGAAACCGTAAATGAATACCGGGGCTTTTCATGGGCCGACCATCACTGGCGTCTGGAGGTTTTCCGGCATTTTCATTTCCAGTTTTTTAAGCACCGCTCCATTCAGCCAGACTTTAAAAACAGGGGTCTGGATACCGGATTTCTTTTTATGTAAAGCATCCACCATCAAGCCCGCTGTCTGTCGGCCAAGGTCCGCATAATCAAACACAAACGCCATGGCCGCCCCGGAATCGTAAAAAAACTGGTTGTACCCGATTACCGGCATTTTTTGCAGCACCGCCTGCTTGATAATGTATTGGGCAATGCTTTCCGATATCACCGTGCGATCGGGAATCAGCCAGACGCCGTCCAGGGAATCAAAGCATTCCTCCAATAAAAACGGTATGTTCTTGCGCTCCGTGACCACCATGGGCACCAGCTCCACGCCCAGCTCAAGGGCCGCCCCCGCCGCTTTATCAAAGAACTCACGATTATGGGCCGGATCGTAAAAGATCCCGATCCGGCGAAGTAACGGCAGCCCCTGATGAATCATCTGTATCTGAAGATTCGGCGGGATATTTAAGGCAATACCGGCATTCCTATCCCGTGCGCCGACGGTTTTTTCAGGGTTTAAAATAAGAGAATACATTCTGGGGGGAAAAGGGTCCGGGAAAGATCGCCACACAAAGGCCGCTGCTTCCGGGCCAATGGCCGCGATGAGGTCCGTGGGCTTTTCCCGAATCAGGCGATCCGCGATATCGAGCCCGGCTTTTTCATCAAAACGGTCCAGCATAATGACCTCCACCTCCGCCTGAATGGACCGGTCAAGCTCGCCGCGAATGCTGTCAAGGGCTTCCAAATATGGGCGGATATTTGCGGAAACCACGATAACCAACCGGAACGAGTGGTCGGGGGCAGGGTCTTCCTGGCAAAGAACAAAACGGGGGCCGCAGAACAGGAGACAGACGAAGGCGAATAAATAAACAGCGGGCCTTAAAAAGAAGGCTGAAGGCTGAAGGCTGAAGGCTGAAGGTAAAAACCGCAATTAAATTACCTTTCGCCGGCTGGAATTGGATTCCCGGTCAACGGCAAATTATTTTTCTTCAATGGATTTTCCTCTAACCTCCACGCCTTCAGCCTTTAGCCTTCAGCCTTCCACCTATTCCCCTTTGATTTCCGCTTCCGGGAACAAATTAATCGCCTTTTTCTTGAATTCCTGGGTCACCGCATCCACATCATCAAAATCATCCAGCACATAGGGAGAGATCATGATGACAAGTTCGGTTTTGGAATGGGAATCCGATTGCTTGCCGAACAGCCAGCGCAATCCCGGCACGGTGACCAGCCAGGGAAGCCCGGCGGAACCGTCGGAACTGTTTTCCCGGATCAATCCGCCGATCACGATTGTCTGGCCGCTTTGGACCGTCAGGGTGGTCTCGGTGCTGCGTTTGTAAAAAGACGGATACTCCCGGTCCCCCACCTGGACGCTGGGGGCCTGCTCGCTGACCTCCTGGTTGATCTCCATGGTCACGAGTCCCAGTTCATTGATATTGGGGGTCACGGACAGCATCACCCCCGTATCCCGGTATTCAATAGATGTTTCCAGAAGACCGGAATTCAAATCATTGGTATACTGGTATTGAGAAGAGGCAATGGGAATTTCTTGAGAGATATCAATTGTTGCCGGCATGCTGTTGGACGCCAGAATGGAGGGGGACGATAGAATGTTGACCTTGTTGTCGGTGGCCAGCGCATTTAAGGTGGCGGTCCATCTGTCCGGGTTGCCAACCAGAACCTGCAGGCCGGATCCGCCCATATTGGCGCTTAACAGGCTGGTACTCATATTGGCGGCGTCATTTTTTAGATAGGTCCATTCCACGCCCATCTTTGATGATTCATCCAGGGAAATTTCCGCGATCATCACTTCAATCAGCACCTGCCGGGGCAGGATATCGAGCCGGGTCAGCAGATTCTTGATGATCTGGTAATCCGCCGGCGAAGCCTCGATAATCAGGGAGTTCCGGGACTCATCTTCCGTAATGCGCACGTCTCCGTTTAAGGTTCCAGAGCCGATGGCGGCGCCGGCAGCAGACGATGGGGTATCGGGGGCGGATTTCTGGATCTGGCTGTCCTCTTTTTTATTCTTTGCCGCGCTGATTAAAGGATTCCGGAAAGAAGAATCTGTTTTTTTTGACTTGCTTGTTCCGGACGCGGCTTCTTTTTTGGCTCCGGTGAATACTTGATTCAAAATGCCCGCGATATCGGATGCCCGGCCATTTTGCACGGGATAAAAATAGATGCCCGGCTCCGTGCTCTGGCTGGGCACATCGTATTTTTTGATAAATGCCGAGATTTCATCAAAGGCCCTGGGCTGCGCGCCCACGGCCAGCAGGGTGTTCAACCTGACAATGGGAATAAAGGTCATGCCGGCCTTTATTGACGGTCCGTAGGCAGTGAAAACCTTGTCCATGATTTCCACCATGGCTTCCACATCGCCGTACTGAAGGGGATAAAACCGGTAATTCACCCTCTCGAAAAGATCCGCGTCAAACACATCCACCAGCCTTAAAAGCTTACTGATATTGTCCGCCTTGTCCACAGCCACCAGAATATTGGCGTCTTCCTGGGTGACAATGCTGCCTTCCGCTGAAATAAAAGGGGTCAGGACTTTTGCGATTTCCTGGGCGGAAACGGATTTCAGCCGGATGACCTGAATAATCACCCGGTCCCCGGCCGGGATATTGCCCGTCCGGTTCATCCGTGAAGCAATAGGCAGCCGGGCCGCGTCTTTTAAGGGAACAATTTTATAAATATTGTCCCGCTTGATGGCGGTGACCCCGTTCACCTCCAGAATCTGATAAAAAATGGGGAAAAGATCCTTTTGATCCAGCTCCCCGGCGGTATGGATGGTGACCTTGCCGCCCACACCCGGATCCAGCATATAATTGATATGCAGCAAATCCGCCAGGGTGCGGATCACCTCGGCCAGTTCCGCATTGTCAAAATTAAACACCAGCTTGCCCATGCTGGGAAATTTTGCTTCCGTCTGCGCGGACGCGGCGGCGTTGTTTTCAGAGGCGTCCTTTGCCGTGGCGAGTGCGGGGTTCTGGGGAATCACCGCGGCTGCGCCAGGGCCGGTATCCGGCGAGGACTGGGCACAGACAGACGCCCGGAGTGGAAATCCGATATTAATCGCCATCATCAAGGCAACCAGTATAAACAGGCTTATTGTATTAAGTCGCATCATGGTCTCTTTCATTTGATCTTTTTCTTGATTGTTCCAAATGGAGTTTCAATAAGTTGATATTCTTCTTCAGGCGCTTTTGCGCTTCCTGCCGGCGGGGTGGTTTTCGATTGCCCTGTTGATGAAACGGATGCCTTGGGAGCTGCCGGCGCTTCCCCCACACTCACGACTTTCGGCTGGGAGGAATCCGATTTTTTAGGAACAGCCGAGGCGTTCCGCACTTTTTCCGGATCATACAGCATCACCCGGTAGCTTCCCTCGCTGTCCGCCAGAATGACCTGATCCTGATGGATTTCCCGAACCTTTAAATTCGCAATGCTGTCGCCCTCTTTTACCCACCTGTGCTGAACGCCTTTAGGCTGATTTTCCGGATTATTGATGAGCGCGCTCTTATAACCGCCAAACAAAACCACTCCGTAAAGCATGACCTTTTCTCCGGATATCCGGACTTCCTCCGCCACCGGTTCCGATTCCGATTCCGGTTCCGTCTTCCCGGTTTCGGCCAGCGGCCCGGTCCGATCCGGCGAAAACAGATTGCTATCCACCACGCTGTGATAAGCGGCAGCGGCTGAAATCGTATTTTCCGGCTCCGCTGTAAACGGCCGGGACGGATTTCCATTCTCCCCTGACGCGGTCGCGGGCGGCATTGCCGTATCCGTTTGCCAGATATCCCAGATATTTATCCAGCAAACAGCCAGGATTACCGCCAGAACGCCATTTATCATCCAGATTCTTGAAATCATGTTAATTCGCCTTTTTTGGGGATTCCGGCTTGCCCGCCGCACCAACACGCCGCATCACACCTTCAACCGTAACGGTTGAACGAATCAGCGTATTCTGGTCTCGCGATCTTGACAGACTCGCATCGAATTCCTTGACAATCAGCAGTTTTGGAGACGCTTCAATTTTATAAAGAATGTCTTTTAACTGCACAATGCTTGCATTCATGGAAAACTGAACCGGCAGCCGGATAAACCCGGCAGCCTCATCCTCCTCCGGCTTCATCACCCGCATACTGTCAAATGTCACCTTGTTGGCCGCCGCAATGACGTTTAATCTGTTTTGGATTTCCACGGCAGCCAGTGCCGGGGTTGCGCCGGGCAAAAGACGCGCTTCCGCCTGTTTCATAAGGCGCTTCGCGGCGGCGTTCTCCTTTGCGATCTGCTGACGCTGGGCCACAATGCCCTTATAGGTTCCCACCTGTTTTATTTTCACGGCCATTTCATCCGAAACAGACACCAGTGCGCGGATGTCGGGATAAAACCGGTAGATGGCCCCCAGAAGCAGAATGGCCGCCCCGAAAGCGAGGATCATCTTTCTTTCTTTATTTAACGGAATAGATGCCAGCATCATATTATTTGACTTTATTTTTTTGTTTGAAGGTTGCACCCGATGCGGAAGATTTCTTTGCCGTCCCGGCTGTTTCGAATCGCGGAAAGAAAGGCCACATCCATGAACAACGGGGATTCCTCCAGAATGGGAATCAGCTCGGATGCGGAATCCGCCATGCCGTAAAGCCCCAGTTTGTTTCCATTGAGTTTGAAATCCGTAATATACGCGGTCTGCGGCATAATCGCGCTGAGCTCATTGATAATTTCAATTAAATACGCATTACCGGGCCGGATGGACCGGAGATAGGCCAGATTTTCCCGGATCTTCCGGTTTTCCTCGGCCATCTTCTCAACCACGGACACCTCGGTTTTTAAACGGGCTGATTCCGCATCCAAATCGTTCATCAATTGACGCTGGTTCATCCAGAGACTGGTGATCCACAGGACTCCTGACACGATTATCAGCAGGGCCAGCGCCATCATGACATAAAAAGCGGTCCGGTTTGGTTTTTTCCGCAAGGCCGGCGGCATGAGGTTCATTTGCACCGGAACCGGCCGGATGCCTTTTAATGCCAGTCCAAACGCCGGGATGGATGCAGGGTCCGTGAGACCCTCGCAAAGATCGCCGCTACTAATTGTCTGAAATTCCGGGGAAAGCCTCCGCCGCCAGTTTTCGGCGTCACTTACGCCATACAAAACCAGTTGACCCGCTTTTTCACCCTCAAAAAAAGAGGCCTGCAATTCCAAGAGACGCCCGCCGGGAGCAAGCGCGTCAATGGCTTCTCCGGCACCCCTAAAAGATTTTGCATAAACAAGGGCCCGGTCTCTCACCATCATCGCATCCACGCGTGATTCCCGTTCGCTGACCAGAACAAGTGGTCCTTTGGTCTCCGGGTGCCCGTAAAAATGATAGTTCACGGCCCCGGCAGCCGCTATCTCGATGCCGGAAACGCCTTGAGGAATATTTTCCGCGATCTTGAGATAGTCTTCCAGGATCTCTTTTTTGACCGCCGAGAGAACCAGGGTCAGCTTCTCCGAAGTCTTGTCTTCCGCAATAATCTGATAATCAAAATAGATATCTTCGGCTGTAAAGGGAATATATTTCTCAATTTCATAAAAAAGGGTGGTGGTTAAATTTTCCTTTACCGCCAAGGGAAATTCGATTTCCCGAAACATTGCCTGATCGCTTGGTATGCCGATAAACACATCGGGGGCGGCGGTTTTTGTTTCCTGTATAAACCCGTTGATAAACGCGGAAATGTCGGAAAGCCGCTCCTGTCTGGATTTGGATGCATCCAGCAGACAGCTTGATTCCGACACCAGGTTCCCCCCTTTGAAATCGCCTTTTAAATAAACCGCGCAAACCCGATTGGCGCTGATGTCAATTCCGATACTGGATTTAAAAAACAATGGTTTTTCCCTCGTTAAAGCTTTCTTTAAGCGCTTTTATTATGACACCGGCTGCGGATTTTCCGTCTCTTTTCGCGCCATATCATCCGTCCACTGGATCATCTGATATTTTTTTTCCGCCCGTAAATCAAACAGAATCACTGCGGACACGCCTTCCGAAATCCGGCTGCCCGGTATTTTTCCCTTGGACCGGAGAATAAAATACGGCGATGTCTGGGTGGTCAGATATTTTGCCAGCCCCCGGTACACATCCGGCCCCACAATCTCCACAACCTCCCGCAAGGATACAAAATCCTTTTCCGCCCGGAATGTCCCGATATCCGCCACAAGCGTTTCGGTCATTCCCGGAAAAGCGGCCCACAATTCAAGGGGAATGGCGTTAATATCTAACCGGTTATAATCAAATTCGGTTTTTTGCTTCCTTTTTCCGGTCCGCTGGGCTTTTTTCTGGACATCGGTTTTGGGAAACACGGTCACGGATGACGCCAGTGCCTGATAAATATCCGGTGTGACGCCCCGGACCCGCAAGAGTTCCTCCCGGGCGTCAAATTCAGCGTCCTTGCTTTCATAGGGCTCGGGCAGGGACAGGTAATAATCATCTTCCGCGCCGTTTAAGCGGTGGTTGCGGTCCGGATCCCGCCAGTCCATGATGGAATCGACAATCACATCCTTTTCTTCATCGTCCAGATCCAAGCGGCCGAGCATGACCCGCAGCAAATCCCTGTCCGCGAGATTCAGATTGATCTTGCCGCTTTCGTTTTCAATCCGAATTTCATAGGCGCCGCTGCCGAAAGGAACTGGCGGCATAGTGATATTCATCCGGTATTCCACCATATCCTCTTCCATGTCCGCCTCGTCATTTTCTTCCACGGACACGATTTTTGGCGCTGTCTGAAGCAAAATGGTCTGTTCAATGGCCTTATTGAGGCCAGCCACCGCAATATAATAAGCTTGGGTGGATTCTTTAAAATTCCGGGTAATATTCATCCGGGTCCGCATGGCGAAACAAAATTCTCCCACAATCACCGTGAGCAGCATAAGCACCCACAACACCATCAGCAGGGCGATGCCTTTATTGGAGAAAAACCGTTTTATTTCTGTTTCATGCATAAAAAATCACCGGCTGTCCGTTTCGGGCAGCCGGGCGATCAGCGTTATGGGGGCTTTATCCGCCTCCATTTGCAGAATGCACCGCACGGCGGCCGGAAACCCGTCATCATTTTCCGGATTCCACTCCGCCTGCCACAGGGAATCCTCCAGGGTTATCTTTAAATAGGCAAACTCTATCCCATAAACGCTGGAAAGCAGCCGATACGCTGCCGGCGCCTCCGTGGCGTCTGTTTTTCTGCCTCCGCTTTGGACAAATACATTTTTCTCTGTTATTTCAAGAAAATATCCTTCGTCATCGGCGCCCACCCGGTACCCGACATGCACATTCCCGGCCATATTTCCGGGGACCGCCGGGATGGCGGAAATAAACTCCATGCCACCCTCGTCGCCCCGAAAAACAAAAGGCTTTTCATCTTTTTTTGCTTCATCTTCCCTGGTTTCACCTTCCATGACAACGGGCTGATTCACGGCGGACGACAACTGGCGTTTAAGGATGGAAAAAACCATCTGCTGGCGCTGGTGGGTGTCCACATCCCGGTCGCCGGTTTCCCAGGCCCGGATCCCGATGCGGAACGCGCCCATGATAATCAGCAGAATAACCCCCAGAATGGTGAGGGATATCAAAAGTTCGATGAGGGTTGAGCCTCTGTCCGGACGGTGCGTCATGGATTATTCCGGAACTTCCTCGGCTTTTAATTTTTCCGTCAGGGCCGTGGTCATGATCTCAAAATTTTTTTCCCGGTCGCCGTTATTCCAGATCACATTGAGGCGAATCATCATGGTGGACACCGGCGGTTGTGTTACCGGGGTCTCATTGTCACTTTCCTCATCTTCCATTTCGGGAACCACTTCCTCGATAACAGCGATCCACCGGTATCCATCTTCAAAATCACCGTTCAGTTCCGCGGGAGCCCATTGCCGAGTAAGCAGCAATTCCTCCATCTTCTCTCTTGCATGGAATATGCCATACAGGTAATCACTTGATATTCTGTTTGATTTTAATCCGCCGGAAAAAAGCTGCATGATCACCACAAGGGAAATGGCCAGAACCATGACCGCCACCAGGACTTCAATCAGGGTAAACCCTTCCTGCCGCATAACACCGCGGACCCGATGGGGAAAAACCGGCATGGGCGCTACCTGTCCTTTATTGTGCTGATTTTTATTCTTCTGTTTTCTGGGCAATTTCCACCATGCCGGTGACAAAATCAATGTGAATCAGCATCGCTCGGCCGCTCTCGCCTTCAATGACAATATCTCCGCCGCTGCTGCCGCCGTTTTCAAAAAAAACCACCTGAAACAGCCCGCTGTCCACCGCCGCATCCCCGGCAAACGCCTGTTTCAAAATCACCCCTTTTGGCAGCGTATATGTGATTCGGCGGCTGGCGGGCGGCGCAGCGGCTTCATCCCCGGCGCTTTGCTCCGGTTCCGTTTGTGCCGTCGCCGAATCAATGGTCAGTGTTTGATTTTCAAAATCAAACAGGCATACCCGGCTAATTTTTTCCCCGGCAGCCAGGCTGCGGGCGTACCGGAGAGATCCAGCGATTTTTTTGACCGCGGTCTTTAACTGGAGATTTCCCAGGGGGGCCGAAAACCTCGGGGCCGCCAGCGCCATCACCACGCTGATCATCACCAGCACCACCAGAAGCTCAAGAAGCGTAAAGCCTTTATTCCTGGCCAATGCTCTTCCAGTTCACAATATCGGTGTCTTCACCTTCCCCGCCCGGCTGCTTGTCCGCGCCGTAGGACAGGATATCATAATCGCCATGTTCTCCCGGATGCATATACACATAGTCCCGGCCCCAGGGATCCAGGGGGATTTCCTTGGGAAGATAGGGGCCGTCCCAGTTGGTGTCGGTATCATCAGGTTTTATCCGCAAGGCCGCGAGCCCCATCTCGGAGGTGGGGTATTTTCCCATATCCAGCCGGTAGGTATCCAGGGCCGTTTCAAACAGAGACATCTGGGCCTTGGCTGCCTTTTGCTTGGATGTGCCCACCTTGCCGAACATTCTCGGCGCCACCAGGGCCGCCAGGAGCCCCAGAATAATCATCACGATCAGGAGTTCAATCAGGGTGAACCCGGCGTTTCTTTTTACCGGTTTCCTTCGGGTATTGATTTTTTCGAATTCCATTTTTTTTCCTTTCGAATTATTTGGGCCAAAGACTGAAGCCCCCCTCAGCCTTCAGCCCTCAGTCTTCAGTCTTTCTCAAAATGATACCTCATTCATGCTAAACACCGCCAGCAGCATGGATATAACGATAAACCCGACAATCAGGCCCATGGCCAGAATCATGGCCGGCTCCAGCAGATTGACAAACCGTTTTATCATGTTCCGGACGGTTTTTTCATAATTGTCCGCCACCCGCAGGAGCATCTGGTCCAGGTTTCCCGTTTCCTCGCCCACGGCGATCATGGACACCGCCAGGGGCGGAAAAATAGCGGCCTGAAGCAGGGGAACGGACAAACTTTCACCTTCCTTCACCCGGTCATAAACCGATTCCAAGGATTTCGCAACCACCTGATTGGTGATGATTTCCCGAACCAGGACCATTGCCTGCAAAATCGGCACCCCGCTGTGAATGAGCGTCCCCAGGGTCCGGGAAAACCGTGCCACTTCCACGGCCCGCACCAGATTCCCGGTCACCGGCGCGTTGACCCTGAAACGGTCGGCCGCCATCCGGCCTTTTGGGGTCCTCATATATTTTTTGGCCCCGAAAATAATGGCCGCGATCACGCCGATAATCATCCACCAGTAGGCCCTGATGCCGTGGCTGATGGCCAGCAGCACCTGGGTTGATCCGGGCATGGCCTGTCCCATATCGGAAAAAATCACCGCAAATTTCGGCACCACAAAGGCCAGCATGATTATAATGGAAATCCCGCCCACAAACACCAGAAACAGCGGATACACCATGGCCGACGTGATATATTCCCTTAAATCCTGGGAAGTTTCCAGAAAACTCCCCAGTCGTTCCAGCACCGCCGGCAGCACGCCGCCGGTTTCCCCGGCCCGGACCATATTAATATAAAGCCTGGGAAAAATCGCCGGATACTTGGCCAGGGCTTCGGACAGGGAATTGCCTCCTTCCACGTTTTTGAGGATACCGTACACCACATCCCGGAACTTGGCTTTTTCCGCGACATTAATGAGGATGGATAGGGCTTTGTCCACGGGCAGCCCGGCTTCAAGCAATGCATATAAATCTAAAGTAAACAGCATCAAGTCTTTTGTGGTAATGCGCTGGAAGATTTGCGACAGGTTGATGGTCTGGCCCAGGCTGAATTTCCCCTGACCGGCCCCGGCTTTCTCTATCCGGATGGGAATATAACGCATGCTCTGAAGCTTGGCCGCCACCTCCCTTTCATCCGCCGCCTCAAGGGTGCCCTTGACCACGGTTCCGGATGCATCAGAGGCTTTATATGAAAATATCGTCATGTTATTTCTCCAGCGTTACCCGCAACACTTCCCCCATGGTGGTCACGCCCTGGCGCACCTTTTCCCACCCGTCCCGCCGCAGGGTCACCAGGCCTTTGCCCAAGGCAACCTTTTTAATTTGTTCAGCATCCGATTTTTTGGAAATTTCATTGCGGATATCCGAATCAATGGCAAGGTATTCAAACACGGCGGTCCGCCCTTTAAACCCCGTATGCCGACATTCCTCGCACCCCTGTCCATGATAAAACACAACCCCTTCAATATCGCCCGCGGTCAGCCCCATGGCGCTCAAATGCTTTTCATCCGGCGGGCCCGGCGTTTTGCAATGGGGACAAATGACCCGGACCAGGCGCTGGGCCAGAACACCCAGAAGGGTAGAGCTTAATAAAAAGCCTTCCACCCCCATATCCAGCAGCCGGCTGATAGCCCCCACTGCATCATTGGTGTGCAGGGTGGAAAACAGCAGATGGCCGGTGAGCGCGGATTGGATAGCGATCTCGGCGGTTTCCCGGTCCCGGATTTCACCCACCAGAATAATATCCGGATCCTGACGCACAATGGAGCGCAGGCCGTTGGCAAACGTCATCCCTATCTTCGCGTTCACCTGAATCTGGTTCACCCCGCTTAAGTAATATTCCACCGGATCTTCCAGGGTGATAATCTTGTTTTCCGGCGAATTGATTTTCGCAAGCGACGTATACAGGGTGGAAGTCTTGCCGGAACCCGTGGGGCCGGTGACGAGAATCATGCCGTAGGGCTGGGTGATGAGCGTATTGTATTCCGCCAGCAGAGTGGCCGGAAAGCCGATTTTTTCCAAATCCAGAATCAGCATTTCCCGGTCCAGCACCCGCATGACGATGCTTTCGCCAAACAGGGTAGGAATGGTGGACACCCGGAAATCAATGTCCCGGCCCGATATCCGGAGCTTGATGCGGCCGTCCTGGGGGAGCCTGCGTTCGGCGATGTCCAGATCCGCCATGATTTTCACCCGGGAGCTGATGGCCGCCTGGAGCGGTTTCGGGGGCGACTCCACCTCGTGAAGCACGCCGTCCACCCGGAAGCGAACCTTAAATTTGTCTTCAAACGGCTCAAAATGGATATCGCTGGCACGGAATTCAATGGCTTTTAAAATGATCCGGTTCACCAGCCGGATGATGGGCGCTTCGGAGGCCAGATCCCGGAGCTGGTTGACGTCTTCCTTGCCGGTATCATTAATCTGATAAATATCCTTGCCCGCCTCCTCGATAATCATTTCCAGGGACTGGGTGCCGGCCCCATAAAGCCGCTCCACCGCCTCGAAAATCCCCTCCTCGGTCCCGACATCCACTTCCACATCCAGATTAAACCCCTGCCGGATGGCGTCAATGGTCCAGAAGTCGGCGGGGTTCGCCATGGCCACCCGCAAGGTATTGCCATTTAAGGAAATAGGCACGAATTTCGATTGCTTCATAAACTGGATGGACAATTTTTCAAGAACCACCGGCTCTGAAGGATAATCATTGGATGATAGTTGTTTCATTAAACCTCTCGGTCGTGTGTTGGCTGATACGCCCCATCGGGGCCGACAAAAATGAAATGCAATTTTAATACCATGACCCCGCACACAAAAACAAGGACCGTGGCGGCAGCCGCCTTTTTTCTTGATTTTTTTAACGGATCGTCCCATGGTTTTAAGCCAGACAATCATAATCATATTTAAGGAGGTATCATGGCAGAGGCAAACACTTCCCATACCGAATCTTTTGAACAGGCCCTGGCCATCGGCCGTCCCCCAACGATCAAAGCGCTGTTCCCCCACTCCAAAGCCCTGATTGTCAGCGGCAAATTCATTGACCGGGCCATGCGGAAAAAAGGCAACGCCATCTGCATGGCGGCCAACGGCAGGAATGTGCCGGTCATTCGCGGGGCGCTTCTGGCGGCCCAGCGGGCCAATTCGGCCATCATCATCGAAATCGCCAAATCCGAAGGCGGCGCATCCGCTTACTGCGCGGTCAACTACTGGAATATGGCCCGCATTGTTGACGCTTTGTGCAATGAAATGAATATCACCATTCCGGTGGCCATCCACGCCGACCATTATGGCATTAAAAATCCTACGGACGTGGAAACCGCAAAAACCGAAATCCCCACCATGTTTGAGGCAGGCATGACATCTATCGCCATTGACGCCTCCCATTTGCCGGACGACCAGAACCTGAATGCCAATATTGACTTGTATCCTTATATACCCGCATGGGCTGGATACGAAACTGAAGTGGGTGAAATCAAAGGAAAAGAAGGCCTGTCAACGGCTAAAGAAGCGCTGTTTTTAATTCAGGGCTTAAACGCCCACAATATCTTTCCGGACTGGATCGCCTTAAACAACGGCACCACCCACGGCATCGAAGCCGGGGCCGAAGGCATCCAGGTGGAACTGACCGCCGCCATTCATCAGGCCCTTGCGCCCTATCAGGTTTCCGGGGCCCAGCACGGCACTTCCGGCAACAGTTCGGACCGCCTGAGGGAGATTGCGGCAAAAACCCGGACCACCAAGGCCAATGTGGCCACGGCCCTGCAAATGATTTCCTGGGGCCTTATGGTCAATGATTACGGCAATGCCCAGCTTGACGCGGACGGCCAGTTCATCAAACTGCCGGACGAAGGCGTAACCCAGGCTTTGTGGGAAAAAATGACGGCGTATGCCGAATCCAAAGGACTTAAAAAAGGGGATTACAAAAAGCTCAATCTGCCCTTTGAAAACCATGTTTTATCGCAGCCCAAGGATATTCGAGAAAGAATGGCCCGGCGGGTGGCGGATTTTATTCACCACATGCTGGTGGACGTGCTTAACAGCAACGACACCGCGCCCCTGGTGGTGGACGCCATTCTTGCGGCGGGAAGCCATGACCCCGGCCCCAAAGCCAGCCGTTTAGAGCGCCCGGAAGACTGGACCCCGGACAAGATCGCAAAACGGGCGGCGGCCATTGGCGGAGAGAAGGGAGCAGCAGGTAATTTTGACGATTAGCATCCCATGACCCCCAAACTTTTCTGCCATTTTTGCGGAAACCGGCTCACGGACCGGCTGATTGACGGCCGAGTGCGCCGGTTCTGCAATGTGTGCCAAACCCCCATTTATGAAAACCCGGTGCCGGCCGTCTGCATCATGACGGTGGATGACCGGCGCCAGGTCTTGCTGGTCAAACGCGCCATTGACCCCAAAAAAGGCTTTTGGTGTCTGCCGGGCGGATTTATGGAACTTGCGGAAACGCCGGAAGGGGCTGGTTTGCGGGAATTGCAGGAAGAAACCGGGCTTTTCGGAAAAATAGACCGGCTGCTGGGGGTATCCGCCCATAACAGCAGGCTTTATGGCACGGTTTTCGTGACCGGTTTTCTTGTCAGGTCATGGAGCGGCAGCCTGGCTGCCGGAGATGACGCCCAGGACGCCGCCTGGTTTGCTGCGGATGCCTTGCCGGAAATCGCGTTTGACAGTCACCTTAAATTTATTCGCCATTATTATACTGCTTATGCGAATCACCCCTCATCAAATTCATAATGTGCTGACCGCTTACGCCAAACGCCTTAAGAATATCAAAGACGCGGCGGATAACGGGGAAGCCCCGGCGGATGCCTGCTCCCCGGAAGACAAACACCGGCTTATCGTGAGCAAAATTTCAACGGATATGATTGAGCGAATGGTATTTTCCCGGCACACGCCGGACACGGAAGCGGGCCTTCCCCGGAAATCCCTTTCCACCGACCGGTTCACCTACCGAACCATTACCCCAGAAGGGGGAAAAAGCACCGCGCACATGGAAATTGAAGATACGGATTTTCTGATTGATCGGATGAAGGGCGGATAAGCGACGCATGAACGGCTAATCCTTTATTCCACCGGCCTGACTTTCACCCCGCGTTCATCAAGAAATGATTTAATCTCCGGAATCGTGTACGTGCCATAATGCACCATGGACGCAATCAGGGCCGCATCCGCACGGCCCTTGGTCAGCACGTCAAACAGATGTTCTGGGCGGCCGGCCCCGCCGGAAGCAATCACCGGAATATTCACCGATGTGGAAATCATCTCCGTAAGTGTCAGTTCATACCCGTCTTTGGTTCCGTCCGCGTCAATGGAATTTAAACAAATTTCCCCGGCCCCGAGTGCCTGTCCTTTTAATGCCCAGGCCAGGGCGTCCAGCCCCGTAAACGTCCTCCCCCCGTTAATGACGATTTCATACCCCGACGGAATAGCCTCGCTTTTCCCCACATGCTTTACGTCCATGCCCAGAACAATGCACTGGGAACCAAAGGCCTCCGCGCCTTTTGAAATAATCTCCGGATTTTTGACCGCCGCCGAATTCACGCTGACCTTTTCCGCCCCAGCCAGCAGCACGTCCCGCATATCCTCCAGGGTGCGGATGCCGCCCCCCACGGAAAACGGAATAAAAATGGTTTCCGCCACCTTCCGCACCACGTCGATCATGATATCGCGCTTTTCATGGGACGCGGTGATGTCGTAAAAAACGATTTCATCCGCCCCGGCCTCATAATACATGAGGGCCATGGCCACCGGATCACCGATATCCACATTGTTTTTAAATTTAACGCCCTTGGTGGTCCGGCCTTCCCGGACATCCAGACAAGGGATAATGCGTTTGCTTAGCATGGGTTCCATCCGCTGAAATTTTTTAAAATCCTTAAACCCGGTTTTCCGCTTTTTTCCGGATGAAACTGGGTGGCCACCAGATTTTTCATGCCGATCACCGAAGGAAACGGGATGCCGTATTCCGTTTCGGCGATCACCTGGCTGGCATGATCCGGGGACGGGTAAAAACTGTGTACAAAATAGAATTCATCTTCCGCCCGAATATCGGCAAATACCGGATGGTCCGTTTTCAGGTGAATCCGGTTCCAGCCCATGTGGGGAATTTTGAGGTTTGATATCCCCTTCTCCGCAAAAATTTCCGAAAACCCCCGGGCCCAGCCGTCCACGAGTCCCAAACAGGGGGTGTTATTCTCCTGGCTGGCCGTCAGAATGATCTGGCAGCCCAGACAAATGCCCATCACGGGTTTTCCGCTGTCAAGGGCGGATTTCAGCGCCTTGTCCAGACCCATCTGCACCAGGCTTTTCATGGCGGCCCCGGCCGCGCCCACGCCCGGAAAAACCACCCGGTCTGCGGATTCTATCATATTGATATCACTTGTAATGATATTTGGGACACTGATATGGGAAAATGCCCTGGACACACTGGCCAGGTTCCCGGCTTTATAATCGATAATGGCAATCATAAGCACACCTTCATAAAAATTTCCTGTCATGATCATTGTTTCGGCCAATGCGTCCGTAGGGAGCGGGGTTTATCCCCGCCCGGAATGGGAGGGCGTAAAGCCCTCCCCTACGATGGCCGAAACGATGATCAATGACAAATTTCCTTACTTCCGGCCCCATCCTTTTTTAAATTCCCCGATCTTCCGGTCATAGGCTTTTGTCACGCCATCGGGCATCATATCAACAATGGCCTGACCGGCCGCCACCACTGGCGGCGCGAGCTTCGACTCCTTGATAAACGTCATGCCGCCGACAGGGGTGAAGGTCGCCAGAACAATATAGATCAGGGTCACGAGCAAAACCGCTTTCACGCCCCCGAAAACCGCGCCGAACATCCGGTCCACCACCCCAAGGGCCGCGGCCCTGGCCAGCACTCGAATGAGTACCCCCACCAGGGTGATGAAAAAAAACACCCCGAAAAACACCAGGGCAAAAGCGGCCAGCAACTGGTAATCCGGATTGGCAATCCATTGAGAAAGGGATGGCGCAACCTTGCCATGATACATATAGGCTGCGGAAAACCCGGCCAGGATCGCGACAATCGCCGCCGCTTCCTTGATAAACCCTCTGAAAATGCCCCGGATCACGCAATACCCGAGAATAACGATGATAGCGATGTCAAAAAGGTTCATGCCCTTGGCCTCCATTAATGATTATAAATAATTCAGCATGTTGGATTATCCAAACCCAAAATCCGCGTCAAGATAATTCTTGTTTTTTTTTCATCACCTGGTGTAAATTGCCAAAATCACACGTAGCCGATGACCAAATGAATGGAAAAATGAGCAAATATCAAAAACAAGCCATATCTGAAATCACTTTCGCCGACAACCAGGCAGCCAACGAACTTTTCGGGGCTCATAACTGCAATCTTCAGGCAGTCGCCGAAAGAACGGGGGTCACCCTTTCCGCCAGGGGAACCACCGTCTCCATTTCAGGCGACACCATCGCCTCTTCCCTGGCCGCCAATATCCTAAACCAGCTCTATGAATTAATCAAAGGCGGGTATCCGGTATATCTCAAGGATGTGGAATACGCCACCAGCGTGCTCTCCAGGGACAACCGCGTTAACCTGAAAACGATATTTCTGGATTCGGTGTATGTGACATCCAAAAAACGCACCATCGCCCCCAAAAACCAGACCCAAAAAGAATATATCGACGCCATCCGGAAACACGATATCGCCTTCGGCATCGGCCCGGCGGGCACGGGGAAAACCTATCTGGCCATGGCCATGGCCGTGGCGGCCCTGGCGCAAAAGCAGGTCAGCCGGATTGTGCTGACCCGGCCGGCGGTGGAAGCCGGTGAGGCCCTGGGGTTTCTTCCCGGCGATCTGGCGGAAAAAATCAATCCTTACCTGCGGCCCCTCTATGACGCGCTCCATGATATGATGAATTTTGAAAAAGCCGCCGGTCTCATGCAGCAGGACGTGATCGAGGTCGCGCCTCTGGCGTTTATGCGGGGCAGGACGCTCAATGATTCGTTTATCATTCTGGACGAGGCCCAGAATACCACGTCCGAGCAGATGAAAATGTTTCTCACCCGCATCGGATTTAATTCCAAAGCCGTCATCACCGGCGATATCACCCAGTCCGATCTCCCCAGCAACCGGGCATCCGGCTTGATTGAAGCCAAGCAACTGCTCCAGGGCATTGAGGGCATTGGCTTTGTTTTTTTCACCAAACACGATGTGGTCCGGCACCGGCTGGTGCAAAAAATCATTGACGCCTATGAACAGCAAGCCATCCGTCAAAACGGAAAACCCCATGTTTAAGCAATCAAAACCTCATGAGTAAAAAATTCAGCGACATCTCCATCAAACGAAGATTTCCGCCCAATTTCTGGAACCTCTCGGGAATACTGGTGTTCGTTACCCTGGTTTCCACCCTGATTTTATCCCCCAGACTGGTGCTGGTGCTTCAACCTTCCTATAAGCTGGGGGATATCGCGGGCAAAAACATCAAGGCGCCAACTGATTTTCTGGTGGAAGACCCCGTTGCCACGGCCCAGCAGAAACAATCCGCCAGGGACGGCATTTTAACGGTTTATGATTATGATGACGCCTTGCTGGAGAATTTAAAGCGCCAGATCAACAAAGCGTTCAGTCTGCCCAGGGATGCGGCTCTGTCCTCCAAAGCCAATGGGGGAAAGCTGAAAAAACCATTTGATGCCGGAAGTGACGTCCAGGCGCTGAAGCCGGAGTTTGAAAAAACCCTTGGCATCCCCGTCAACAACGGCGCGTATAAAATTCTGATAAATGAAAAATTCGCCAGCAGCATTTCCGATCTGATCATCTCCATATTGTCCGAAATCATGCAAAATGGTGTTGTGGCCAATAAGGATCTGCTCCTAAAAGGCAACGACAAGGGCATCATTTTAAAGTCGGTGAGTACTGACGATGAAACCATGGCCCAGAATTTAAAAAGCTTCTACGGGGTCGATCAGGCCAAAACCATGGTCCGGATTATCGGGGAACCGGCCCTTAAAAATCTGGATTATACCCTGGTCAATCTCATCGTGGATTTGACCCAGCGGCTCATCCAGCCCAACCTCACCCTCAACCGCAGCGAAACCGAAAAACGGCGCAATCAGGCAGAATCTCTTATAAATTCAACACTTTATAAAATACAGCGAGGGGAGATGATTCTCCGGGAAGGGGAGCGGATCACCCCTTTGCACCTCTTAAAACTCTCGGCCCTTAAAGAACAGGCAGGGAAAAAACAGGCGTTTGAAAAAGGCGTCGGCACCGCGCTGATTATTTTTGCGCTTCTCACCCTGACCTATTCCATCCACCTGAAATTTCAGCGAAAAATTCTGCACTACCAGAACAAAAACCTGATTTTCATCGGCGCCCTGATCATCCTGTTTTTGCTGATCTTGCAGCTTTTTGCCTCCCTTGCCCAGCAACTCGCGCCCTCGGCGCCCATACCCCTGTCGCCCGGATCCATCTATTACGCCATTCCCCTCCCTGCCGGAGCCATGACCATTTGCCAGTTTCTGGGGTTTAATATCGCGTTTCCCTTTGCCATTGTGCTGGCGTTAACCTCAGCCATTATTTTTGAAAACAGTTATGCCTTCTGCCTGTTCTTTCTCCTGAACGGAATCATGGGGGCTTTCTGGGTCCAGAACTGCAAGGAGCGCAAAGGATTCATCAAGGCCGGCGTCAAGGTCGGATTCTTGAACATGGCCCTTGCCACGGTTCTGGATATTTATATGATTGATTTTGCTGGATTTAAAATATTGCTGGACTGGGTGTTCGCATTCTCCGGCGGCATTGTCGCCGGCATCCTCACTGCCGGACTCATCCCGCTCATGGAACTGTCTTTTGACTATACCACGGATTCCACCCTCCAGGAACTGGCCAATCTGGACCGCCCTCTGCTCCGCCGCCTCATGCTGGAAGCGCCAGGCACCTATCATCATTCCGTGATTGTCGGCTCCCTGGTGGAAGCTGCGGCGTCCGAAATCGGCGCCAACCCGCTTCTGGCCAAAGTATGCGGATATTATCATGATATCGGGAAATTAAAAAATCCCCTCCATTTTATTGAAAACCAGCAGGGCGGAAAAAACATCCACAACAAAATCGCGCCATCCATGTCCTGCCTGATCCTGATATCCCACACCAAAAACGGCATTGAGCTGGCAAAAGAAAACAAACTGGGCCAAGCGATTCAGGACGCCATCAACCAGCATCACGGCACCACGCTCATCAGTTATTTTTATGACAAGGCGAAAAAACTGGAAAAAGAAGACCAGATCGTGAATATTGACAATTTCCGGTATCCCGGCCCCAAGCCCCAGACCCGGGAAACCGCGCTGGTCATGCTGGCGGACGTGGTGGAAGCCGCATCCCGGACCCTGGAACAGCCCACCGCGGACCGGATTCAGGGGCTGGTGCAGCAGCTTTTTAACAAGCTGTTCACGGACAATCAGTTGGACGAATGCCCGCTGACCCTGAAAGACCTGCACAATATCGCCCGGAGTTTCAATAAAATATTAAACGGCATCTATCATCACCGGGTGGAATATCCCGACAAACTCGGCCCCGGTGAGCAGAAGGAAAAAAATGGGAGTATTGATCGACAACCGGCAGACACGCCACCCCCTGTCCCTCCAGCAGATACAGACGAAAGCCCAAGCACTCTTAAACGCCTTGGAAAGTCCTGATTCCGAATTGTCCATTGTCCTCATTGACGATAATGAAATGGCGGACCTGAACCAGACTTACCGGAACAAGACAGGCCCCACCAATGTGCTGTCTTTCCCTATGCATGAAGGGGATTTTGCCGACCTCAACCCCGAGATTCTGGGGGATGTGGTGATCTCCATGGACACGACCAATCGGGAAGCCCAGGAAATGGGGCTGACAATGGAACAGCGGTTTTATTTTCTGCTGATTCACGGCGTGCTGCATTTGTTCGGCTTTGACCATGAAAGGGATGATGAGGCGGCGGCGGAAATGGATGAAAAAACGGAAGCATTATTTAAAACCATAGGGGAATAAAGACCATGGCGGGACTTGCAGTAAATGTCGATCATATCGCCACCCTGCGCCAGGCTCGGGGCGTCACCTATCCGGACCCCGTGGCCGCGGCCGTGCTTGCGGAGCTGGCCGGCGCGGACGGCATTGTGGCCCATCTCCGGGAGGACCGGCGGCATATCCAGGACCGGGATGTGCATCTTTTAAAAAAAACCGTCCAGACCAAGCTGATTTTAGAGATGGCGGCCACGGATGAAATGCTCGGAATCGCAAGGGACATCAAGCCGGATCTGGTGACCCTGGTGCCGGAAAAGCGGACGGAACTCACCACCGAGGGCGGACTGGATGTCATCACCCACGCGGATGCCATCGCCAAGGCCATTGGCCGCCTTCATGACCGGAAAATTCCCGTAAGTCTGTTTATCGATCCGGACCCTGCCCAGATACAACGGGCCAAAGACATTAACGCCGATGTTATTGAAATTCATACGGGCGCATTTTGCGACGCCATTCTTGATATTGATAAAGACGCGGCGTTTTCAAAAATCATTGAGGCCGCCAAAACCGCCAGCCGGCTCAATCTGGGCGTCAATGCGGGACATGGGTTATGCTATCAATCCATTAAACGATTCAATGGGTTAAGCGAAATCAACGAATTTTCCATCGGCCACAGCATTGTTTCACGGGCGGCCCTGGTGGGCATGAAACAAGCGGTTTGTGATATGCTGGCGCTGATTAAAGAATTATAGAAAAGGGCGGAGCCATAATCATGCATCTGGTGACTGCTGATGAAATGCGGGAGATGGACCGCAAGACCATCGCGGAATTCGGTCTGCCGGGCCGGGTTCTCATGGAAAACGCTGGGCGGGGCGCAACCCGGGTGCTGATGGAGCGGTTTCCGGGGATTCATGAAAAAAAGGTGGGCGTGATTGCCGGGCGGGGCAATAACGGCGGAGACGGATTTGTCATGGCCCGTTATCTGGCCCAGGCGGGGGTTTCCGTCACTGTCTATATTTTGTCCGAAAGCAGCCGCCTTGCCGGAGACGCGGCCGCCAATTTCAACCTTCTCGCCTCCCTGCAGATTCCAGTCCGGGAAATCACGGACGAAGCCGGGCTCAATGAATTGAAATCCGAGATGGCGCATCAACATATCTGGGTGGACGCCATTTTCGGGACCGGCCTCAATTCCGATATCACGGGGATTTTCAAATCCGCCATTACTTTTTTAAACACCCTGAACCGGCCTGTGCTGGCGGTGGATATCCCATCGGGTGTCAATGCGGACACCGGTCAAATCTGCGGCGTATGCCTGTCCGCCATTGCCACCGCCACTTTCGCGTTTCCCAAAATCGGCCATGTGCAATTTCCAGGGGCCGGACACACCGGCAGCCTTCATGTCATTGATATCGGCATCCCCCCGCATATTATCGAGTCTGTTGGCCCCCGCCAGCACCTTCTGACCCGCGAGGCTGCGGCAAGCATCATCATCCCAAGGCCCAATGACGCGCATAAAGGGACCACCGGCCATGTGCTGGTGGTGGCCGGGTCAAAAGGGAAAACCGGGGCTGCCGCGCTGTCTGCTCTGGGGGCCTTGCGGTCCGGGGCTGGTCTCGTCACTTTAGGAATTCCGGAGTCATGTTTACCCTTGGCAGCGGGTTTCTGCATGGAAGCCATGACCACTCCCCTTACGGAAACCGATTCCGGGGCACTCTCTGATAATGCCCTCCCCGGTGTGATGGCCCTTTTAAATGATAAAAAATGCCTGGCCCTGGGCCCCGGGATGGGACTTTCCACCCAAACAAAAGCCCTGGTGTCCCGGCTGGTGCAGGAAAGTCCTGTGCCCGTGGTGCTGGACGCCGACGGCCTGAACGGCATTGCCGATGATCCCGGAATTCTTCTAAACCGATGTGCTGAAATCGTCCTTACCCCTCATCCCGGTGAAATGGCACGGCTAACGAATCAAACCACAGCATGGGTCCAGGCAAACCGCCTTGCCTGCGCCCGTGATTTCGCGGTCAAATACAAGGTGCATCTCGTGCTGAAGGGTACCCGAACCCTGATCGCCCATCCGGACGGGCATGTTTATATCAACCTCACCGGCAATCCGGGCATGGCGTCCGCGGGCATGGGGGACGTGCTGACCGGGGTGTTTGCCGGATTTGTCAGCCAGGACTATCCCCCAGGCCTTGCGGCGCGTCTTGGGGTGTATATTCACGGGCTTGCGGCGGACATCCTTGCCACGTCCAAAGGCCCTTCGGGATTTTTGGCATCGGATGTAGCGGCGGCCATCCCATCGACAATGGCTGAATTGACAACGGTTCCTGATATCAACCGCCCGACAGCCTCTTGCGGCCCGATTCTGGTACCCTTATGATTTCGCCGCAAAACACCCGTCCGCCCGCACACTCGCTTTCTATTATCACCCGCTCGCCGGAAGAAACCCGGCTTTTGGGTGAAATCATCGGCCGGGCCGTGGGTGAAACCGAAAAAATAATCATCACCCTGACCGGTGATCTGGGGGCCGGCAAGACCGTTCTTGTTCAGGGACTGGCCAGAGGCCTTTCCGTGCCCGAAGAGTATTATATCACCAGTCCCACCTATACCCTGATCAACGAATATCCGGGCCGGGTCCGGCTGGCCCACGCCGATCTCTACCGCATCGATGACGGCATGAACGCGGCAGGCATCGATCTTGAAGAGACCCTGGACAGAAACGGGGTGCTGGTGGTGGAATGGGCCAATCGCCTGCCCGGCGGCTATTTATCGGAAGACCTGGCCATCCGCATTTCAACCCCGTCGAAAAACGAAACGGATGACACCCGTCACATCGCGTTATTTTTTTATGGACGGCCCAAAATAAATTTGATAGACCGGCTCAAAAACACATTTTTAGACAATTAAGAGGACATTATGGCACTTATCGTACAAAAATACGGCGGCACTTCCGTGGGCGACCTGGACCGTATCCGCAACGTCGCCAGGCGTGTCGCCAAAACTTATGATCAGGGCAATCAGGTGGTGGTGATCTTGTCCGCCATGAGCGGCGTCACCGACACCCTGATCAAAACCGCCGAAAAAATTACGGAATTCCCGGACAAACGGGAAATGGACGTACTGATGGCAACCGGCGAGCAGACCACGGTGGCGCTCATGGCCATCACCTTAAAATCAATGGGCTACCAGGCCCAGTCCCTTCTGGGATACCAGGTGGGGATACTGACCGACAGCCAGTCCTGCTCCGCACGTATTTTAGACATCGGGGCCGACCGCCTCAAAGCGCTTCTGGCGGACAATGCCATTGTGATTGTGGCCGGGTTCCAGGGATGCGACGCCAAGGGCGACATCACCACTTTAGGTCGGGGGGGGTCCGACACCTCGGCGGTGGCGGTAGCCGCAGCCATCAACGCCGATGCTTGCGAAATTTATACGGATGTGGACGGGGTTTACACCGCTGATCCCAATATCTGCAAAAAGGCGAAAAAGCTCCACCGGATCTGCTATGACGAAATGCTGGAAATGGCCAGCCTTGGGGCCAAGGTGCTCCAGATCAGGTCCGTTGAATTCGCCATGAAATACAATGTTCCGGTTCATGTGAGATCATCGTTTAACGAGGAGGAAGGTACAATGGTTGTCAATGAAGATGCCAATATGGAAAAGGTGGTGGTCGCAAGCGTCACGCACAATAAAAACGAGGCCCGGATTACCCTGCTGAAAGTGCCCGATGAGCCGGGCATTGCGTCGCGTATCCTGTCGCCCATATCGGATGCCGGCATCATCGTTGACATTATTATACAGAAC